>Ga0180432_10009134_pt1 | contig 12158 bp, 8 predicted proteins | sample SS_ome_10_FD_132414 | JGI IMG/M metagenome (GOLD analysis project Ga0180432, IMG submission 132414) | Hypersaline lake sediment archaeal communities from the Salton Sea, California, USA - SS_1_MS_2 metaG | ecosystem: Environmental > Aquatic > Non-marine Saline and Alkaline > Hypersaline >...
AATGGGGCTAAACAGAAAAGCAATATGCGATAATTGGAATCTTACCATTGGTAGCTATTTTCAAATAAAGTATCCAGATGATTGGCCCGAAGAAGAGAGGTATGACTTCAACTGGAATGAAATAAATAAAGAAGATGACCCCTTCCAGAATTTCCCCTATTAGCAGATGATGTCCTTATTTACATACTTTAGCCTGAAGCCTCTATGATTTATTTATACTTTCTCAACCCCCAGCCATCGCCACATTTTCGGTATTACACTTAAGCCGTAATCTGCCTTTGACACTCCCCGGCACGCCGAGAAAAGACTTGATAATCCCGTGAACATGTCCTACAATACAGTAGGATAGTCGGTTTGATCATACCAAACGGTAGCTTTTTAAGGAAGACGAAATGGAGATGGTAGCGGATTCCTCAAGCGGAGACAGGGAGAGCACGGAGCTGAGTCTTATCTATGAAATCAGCAAGACGCTCGACTCCAGCATGGAGCTGGAGAAGGTCCTGGGCCCGGTCCTCGAAAAGATGGCGTCGCACATGGGTATGGTCCACGGCGCGATTACTCTTTTAGAGAGGCAGACCGGCGACATCTTCATCGACACCGCCTACGGCCTCTCCGATTCCCAGATGAAGCGGGGGAGATACAAGCTGGGCGAGGGCGTAACCGGAAGGGTAGTCCAGACAGGAAAGCCGGTCGTGGTCTCGCGAATCTCCGAGGAGCCACAGTTTCTCGACAGGACAGGAGCGGGCAGAAGCTTCGCCGACAAGGACGTATCATTTATCTGTGTGCCCATAAAGCTGGAAAACGAGGTGATCGGCGCCCTCAGCTTCGACAGGCCCTACAGCGAAACGGCCCTCCTCGACGACGAGGTACGAATCCTCTCCATCATATCCTCAATGATAGCCCAGGCCGTCCACCTGAGGAGGTCGGCCCAGGAGGATCGCCAGAGGCTCCTGGACGAGAACATCCGACTTAAGGAGGAGCTAAAAGACCGCTTTAAGCCCGACAACATCATAGGGAACTCCAAGGCGATGCAGGAGGTCTACGACCTGATAATGCAGGTCTCGAAGAGCAATGCGACCGTGTTGATAAAGGGGGAGAGCGGCACGGGAAAGGAACTGGTTGCCCACGCCATCCATTTTCACAGCCAGAGGGCGAACAACCCCTTCATCAAGGTAAACTGCGCGGCGCTCCCGGAGACCGTTATCGAGAGCGAGCTCTTCGGTCACGAAAAGGGCGCCTTCACCGGCGCCCTGAAGACGAAAAAGGGCAGGTTCGAGCTGGCCCACGGCGGAACCCTCTTCCTGGACGAGGTGGGGGACCTCTCCCAGGAGATCCAGATAAAGCTTCTGAGGGTCCTTCAGGAGCGGGAGTTCGAGAGGGTCGGCGGCACCGAGACGATCAAGGTGAACGTCAGGATCATCACCGCCACAAACAGGGACCTCGAGAGTCTGATAGACAAGGGGAGTTTCAGGGAGGACCTCTATTTCCGCCTGAACGTCTTTCCCATCCACATCCCCCCGCTGAGGGATAGGAAGACCGATATCCTGCTTCTGGCCGATCATTTCACCGAGAAGTACGGTAAAGAAAACAACAAGGCCATCAGGCGCATATCGACCCCCGCCATCGATATGTTGATGAGCTATCACTGGCCCGGAAACGTTCGGGAGCTTGAGAACATCATCGAGCGGGCCGTCATCATAAGCGACGACAAAGTGATACACGGCCACCACCTCCCCCCCACCCTCCAGACCGCCGAGGCGACGGGAACACCATTAAAGGCGGCCCTCGGCGACGCCCTCGATTCGCTGGAGAGGGAGATGCTCCTGGACGCCCTGAAGTCTTCCAGGGGAAACAGGGCCGCCGCCGCAAGGCAGCTCGGAATATCTGAGAGGCTTATAGGGATCCGTGTAAATAAGCACGGAATCGACCCGAAGAGATTTCGTACTAAACGGTAGCTTTATAGAGCTATTCCTACCATATGGTACTGTATTTTACGACAAAACTACCCCTTTAATCCGCCAAAATCCCAAGATATTGGATCAGTCTTAAAAAACTGAATTTATTCTAAAGTAATAACATCAATAATATCAAGCCTTTATACAAAATCGCTCCTTCTTCGACGACGACCTCCCACCTCTTGGCACAAAACTTGCGATAGTATCTCCATCAAGATGCGAAAGGGATATGCCGTAGACATATCTCTTTACAATCACTTGCTGTATCGGCTCACTATATTAGAAATCGGAGCGGTAAAAACTTAAAGGAGGTTGTTTATGAGAAGACTATTTGTTGGAAAGGCGGTTCTCCTGGTGATGCTTCTTATGTCTGTGGCCCTGTTTACCATTCCGCCTGTTGTCCTTGCACAGGAGGAGGGGGCGCCGGAGACTGAAGGGGTTACCACCATAGAGGACTCCGCGGTCGTAGAGGTTGGAGATGAAATGGAAGGGGCTAAGCCCCCCCCCAAGGAAGTCTCTGATCCGGCGGTCGTCGAAGAAGCCGCCGAAGACGGCTCTGACGCCGCCGCGGAAGAGGAGGCGAAGGAGGTAACGTACGTAGAGAAGACCGACCTCGACACCGTCTGGGTGCTGATAGCCGGTGTGCTGGTAATGTTCATGCAGGCGGGCTTCGCAATTCTCGAGGCGGGATTTATCCGCGCCAAGAACTCCATCAATGTCGTTATGAAAAACATAATGGATTTCTGCTTTGCGGCCATAACCTACTGGGCCGTCGGGTTTGCGATCATGTTCGGAGCCGGAAACACCCTGTTCGGCACCAGCGGCTTCTTCCTTAACGATCCCACGGGGATGGTCTTTGACTCGTTGAGCTGGACCACAGTCCCACTGGAAGCAAAGTATTTCTTTCAGCTCGTCTTTTGCGCAACGGCGGCAACCATCGTTGCCGGGGCGGTGGCGGAGCGCACGAAGTTCATAGCCTACATCATCTACTCCATCGTCATCTCCGCCGTAATTTACCCGGTGATCGGCCACTGGATCTGGGGAGGCGGCTGGCTGGGAAGCTTGGGTATGCTTGACTTTGCGGGCTCCACCGTCGTTCACTCAACCGGCGGGTGGCTCTCCCTCGCGGGCGTTATCATCCTGGGGCCGAGAGTGGGTAAGTATAAATCGGACGGGACACCAAAGGCCATCACCGGACACAACATACCCCTTGCCGCCCTGGGAGCCTTCATCCTCTGGTTCGGTTGGTTCGGGTTCAACGCCGGGAGCACCATGGCGGCTGACGCCAAGGATATCGCCCACATCGTAACCACGACCAACCTCTCGGCCGGCGCCGGAGGGATTGCGGCGATGTTCACTTCATGGTGGATGTTCAAAAAGCCGGACATAAGCATGGCGATCAACGGCGCCCTGGCGGGGCTTGTGGGAATTACCGCCCCATGCGCCTTCGTAACCGCCGGCGCGGCCATATGGATCGGGCTGTTTGCCGGGGTGTTCGTGGTTCTGGCGATACTCTTCCTCGACAAGGTCTTGAAGATAGACGATCCGGTGGGCGCCATCGCGGTTCACGGCGTAAACGGGGCCTGGGGTACCCTGGCCGTCGGGATATTCGCCGAGGAGGGCGGTCTGCTCTACGGCGGCGGCTTCAAGCTTTTGGGGATTCAGGCCCTGGGCGTCGTCTCGGTGTTCGCCTTTGCGATGACAACGGGTCTTGTACTCTTTTACGTGATCAAGCACCTGGTGGGATTCAGGGTTTCGAGGGATGAGGAACTTAGGGGCCTAGATATCGAAGAGCACGGTATGGAGTCATATCCAAGCTTTCAGATCTTCACCACGGAATAGAAAAGGAGGTTAACAATGAAACTAATCGTGGCGATAATACAGCCCCATAAACTCCCAGACGTCAAGCAGGCCCTCTACGACAACGAGATATACCTGATGACGGTCTCCAACGCCCTGGGCTCGGGAAGGCAGCTGGGATACACCGAGGTCTATAGGGGTATTCCCGAAGAGGTGAACCTTTTGAAGAAGATAAAGCTCGAGATCGCGGTGAACGAAGAGTTTGTGGAGCCGACGATCGACGCCATCATCAAGGGGGCGAAGACCGGAAACATAGGTGACGGAAAGATATTCGTCCTCGAGATGCCCCAGGTGATAAGGATCAGAACGGGAGAGAGGGGCAGAGCGGCGATCGGTTGAATGCGGTAAAGTCAACATCTAATACATTTTGATTTTTTGACAAAAACAGAAAGGAGGCTTATAATGGATGTGTTGAGTCTAAAACCGGAAACGATCGGGATATTGATAGCGATAGCTGTTGTTGCGATCGCCGTGATAATCGCGTTTGTCAAAGCGAACCTTCATGTGTGCCCCCCCAACGAGCTTCTGATTTTCTCCGGCAAAAAGAGGAAATTGAAGGACGGGACGATTGTGGGATACAGGGCCATCAAGGGCGGAAGGGGCCTGAAGATCCCGATCGTCGAGTCTGTATCGAGGATGCCCCTGAACACTTTTACGGTGGATATGGAGCTGATCGGGGCGCTGACAAACGGGATCATCCCGATAAACATCCAGGCGATGGCCAACGTAAAGGTGGCCGGAAGCGAGTCGGAGGGAATCAACAACGCCCTGGAGCGTTTCCTCGGCAGAAACATGGGGGAGATATCCCAGGTCGCCAGGGAGACGATAGAGGGCTCCCTTCGGGGTGTCCTTGCCACCATGTCTCCGGAGGAGGCAAACGAGAAGAGGCTGGAGTTCGCGGAAAAGGTATCGGAACAGGCAAGCTCCGACCTCAAAAAGCTGGGTTTGGTCCTTGACACCTTCAAGATAAAGAACATATCCGACCCGGAAGGGTACATGGATAACATCGGTCGCAAGAAGAACGCTGAGGTCAAGAGGGACGCCATCATAGCGGAGGCGAAAACACAGGCCGAGTCGAGAATCGCAACGGCAGAATCGAAGAGGAAGGGGAGCGTCGCCGAATACGAGGCGGAGCTCGCGGTCATCGAGGCGGAAAATAGCTACAAGATAAAGAAGGCAAAACTGGCCGAAGAGGTCAACAGGGCGGAGTCCAAGGCGCTCGTTGCGGGAGATATAGCGAAGATAGCCGAAGAGGAGAAGCTGGAAGACGCCAGGGTCAAGACGAACAAGAAGAAATACGAGGCGGAAACGGTGGTTCCCGCCCAGGCGGACAAAGAGGCGAAGGTCCTCTATGCCAAGGGGAAAGCGGCGAGAATTGTCGAGGACGGAAAGGCGATGGCGGAGTCGGTGAGGCTCTTGAGACAGGAGTGGGAGAAGGACGAGACAAGGGAGCTTTACCTCATTCAGCAGCTCCCCATGATCCTGGACAAGGTGACAAGCGTCGTCAAGGAGAACCTGAGGGTGGACAAGCTCACGATCTTGGACAACGGCGACGGAAACGGCCTTCCCGCGCTGGTAAAAGGTCTTACCGGCTCGACCGCGGCGTTCTTCGAGGGGATAAAGAGCTCCACCGGACTCGATATCCCGGAGATACTTCAGTCCAAGAAGGGGAGTAAGAGCAACGGGTAGGAAAAAACCAACGAAACAGTGCAAACCGGTCGAAATGTTTGGCACAAAGATAAAGAAGAACCTAAATAACTGGGATTTAAGGGCCTCTGTCCTTGAATCCCAGTTAAAACTATTTTAAATTAAAACAGGATAAGGAAAAAACTATGATTGTAAACACAAAGAGAGACGTGCTAAAAATCGTTAAGGAGAAAAACGTAAGCTTCATCCAGTTCTGGTTTACCGACATATTGGGCTTTCTGAAGAGCTTTGCGGTCACCCCGTCCGAGCTGGAGGAGGGGTTGTCCGAGGGAATGGGCTTTGACGGCTCTTCCATCGAGGGCTTTGCCAGGATAGAGGAGAGCGACATGATCGCAAAGCCGGACCCGTCGACCTTTCAGTTCCTCCCCTGGAGGGACAAGGAAAAGCCGGTGGCGAGGATGTTCTGCGACATACTGGAGCCCACCGGCGAGCCCTACGCGGGCGACCCGAGATACGCCTTTAAAAAGCTCCTCCAGCGGGCAAAGGACGAAGGCTACATATTTTATCTCGGCCCGGAGCCGGAGTTCTTCTACTTCGCGGGGAAAGACGAGCCGAAGACGCTCGATTCCGGCGGGTATTTCGACGCCACCCCCCTGGATCTCGCCTCGATGCTCAGGAGGGAGACGATCTTCGCGCTGCAGAAGTTCGGGATCGAAATAGAGTACAGCCACCACGAGGTCGCGCCGAGCCAGCACGAGATCGATCTCAGGTTCGACGAGGGCCTGAGGATGGCCGATAAGTTCATGACCTTGAGGACCACCGTCAAGGAGATCGCAAGGCTCAACGGGGTCTACGCAACGTTTATGCCCAAGCCGATCTTCGGGGAGAACGGGAGCGGTATGCACGTCCACCAGTCCCTCTTCAGGGAAGACAGGAACGCCTTTTTCGACGCCGCCGATCCGATGAGCCTTTCGGCGGAGGGAAAAAGCTACATAGCGGGGATATTAAAGCACGCCCGGGAGATAACGGCGGTGTGCAACCAGTGGGTGAACTCCTACAAGCGCCTCGTCCCAGGCTACGAGGCCCCGGTCTACGTAAGCTGGGCGAGGCGAAACAGGTCCACGATGGTGAGGGTGCCCCAGTATAAGCCGGGAAAGGAGAAGGCCACAAGGATGGAGTTTCGCTCTCCGGACCCCGCCGCCAATCCGTACCTGGCGTTTGCCGTCATGCTGGCCGCGGGCTTGAAGGGGATAAAGGAGGGCTACACCCTTCCGGCTCCGATCGAGGAAGACCTGTATGAATTCAGCCCGGAGAAGAGGAGGGAGATGGGTATAACCGAGCTTCCCGGAAACCTCTTCGAGGCGGTAAACGAGCTCGAAAAGAGCGAGCTGGTTAGGGACGCCCTGGGCGATCACATATTCAACAAGTTTATCGAGAACAAGAGAATAGAGTGGGACAGGTACAGGATCCACGTGAGTAAGTATGAGATAGACAATTACCTTCCCATAATTTAAGATATGTGATCTTTTCTAACCGATTTTTGGAAGGGAAAATGGGCACCTTGAGAATCGCCCAGGCACAGATAAACACAACCGTGGGTGATCTTGGCGGCAACTCCGCCAAGATCGCCTCTTACATCAAAAAGGCGAGAGACGCCGATGCTGACATCGTTACGTTTCCCGAGCTCACCATAAGCGGCTACCCACCGGAAGACCTTCTTTTGAAGCCGCAATTTTTGAGGGACTGCGGGGAGGCGCTCGAGAGTGTCTTTAACTCCACGGAAGGGATCGCCGCTGTGGTCGGCTTTCCCGACTTTATCGAAGACAAGGTCTTCAACGCCGCCGCCCTCATCCACGACCGAAAACTGCTGGCGATATATCACAAGGTGGAGCTTCCCAACTACGGGGTGTTCGACGAGAAACGCTACTTCACGAGCGGGAAAAAACCTCTGACCTTTCTCATGAACGGCAAGCGTCTCATGGTGACCGTCTGCGAGGATATCTGGATAGAGGGGAGTCCGGTGGATGATTTCGCTATAGACAACGACGTGGACATCGCCCTGAACCTCTCCGGCTCCCCCTTTCACGCCGGGAAGATCGAGATCAGGAGAAAGATAGCGTCAAGCTTCGCCGTCAGAACAAACTCCTTCGTCTGTTACAACAACCTCGTCGGAGGCCAGGACGAGCTCGTCTTCGACGGGACGAGCCTCGTTGTGGACAGGGAGGGAAGGATAATAGACATGGGAAAGAGATTCGAGGAAGACCTCTTCATCACAGACCTCGCGGATACTGAGATCGATCCCGCAACCCCGTTTCCAAGGAGGAAGGCCCACGAGTCGGAGATCGTCATAGAGAGAGAGGGGGCCGAAGAGGGGCCGACCTCACCGGTCACCAGAAATAAGTACGAAAATCACGGCGAAATAGACGAGATATTCAGCGCCCTTGTCCTGGGAACCGGAGACTACGTCAGGAAGAACGGCTTCAGGAAGGTCGTGGTCGGCATCTCCGGGGGGATAGACTCCACTCTGACCGCCGCAGTGGCGGTAGCCGCCTTAGGCAACGAGAACGTCATCGGGGTCACGATGCCGTCCCAGCACACATCGAAAGAGACATTCTCCGATTCGGACCTGCTCGCGAAGAACCTCGGGCTCAGGCTGATAACGGTCCCCATAGAGCCGATATTCATATCGTACCTCGATCTCCTCGAAGGCCCCTTCGGCGAGGGGGAGCCGGGGGTGGAGGCGGAAAACCTCCAGGCGAGAATCAGGGGGAATATCCTGATGGCGCTGTCCAACAGGTTCGGCTGGCTCGTCCTGACCACCGGCAACAAGAGCGAGATGGCGGTAGGCTACGCGACCCTCTACGGAGACATGGCCGGCGGTTTCGCCGTGATCAAGGACGTCCCGAAGACGACGGTCTACAAGATCTCGGAATACGTCAACGAGATCGAGGGGAGGGAGATCATACCGAGGAGCGTCATCGAACGACCCCCCACCGCGGAGCTTAGGCCCGACCAGAAGGACGAGGACTCGCTGCCCCCCTACGAGGTACTCGATCCGATCCTGTCCGCCTACGTTGAGGAAGACCAAGACCCGGAGGAGATTGCGAAGAGGGGATATGACATCGAGACCGTGCTTGAGGTCGTGAAGATGGTCGATCGAAACGAATACAAGAGGAGGCAGGCGCCCCCTGGGGTGAAGATAACCCCGAAGGCCTTCGGCAGGGACAGGAGGCTCCCAATCACGAACAGGTATCTGAAGAAATAAAGGCCACAAAATGAGATTGAATAGCTCTTCTAATTCCGTCAGATTTAGCCTTCTTAAAATCTATTCACAGGGCCGGATAATAATACCGAAGCTTTAGGAAATCTGAGTAAAGAACTACTCAGAAGATAATCATATTAAACCCGATTTCCCTTTCATCATACTCCAATCGAAGGCCTTGTGATATTGCAGAAGTAACAAGGAAGTATCAACGATTTTCATGGACTGGTTTCTATATACTACGGGAATCTGGGATAAGTTTCCCTCAGTACCTTTTCCACCATCAGGCGAGTGAAACGCTCAGGCTCTTCAAGATTCGGACTGTGTGCCGATTTCTCGAACCAGACCATATCTTTTTTTGGTGCCTTAAGAACTTCATAGTATTCCTCAACCAGCTCGAACGACGAATTGTAATCGTGCCTTCCGGTAAAAAAGTAGACCGGTACCCGGACCTCCAGTATCTCCTTAAAGAAATCAAGCCCGAAAATTTGATTCTGCATCTTTTTGACTGAGATTTTCGATCCCCTGAGCACGTTCAAGGAGTCGAAGATGCTGTATTCAGGCGAAAGAATATACAGAGGATAATAATGAAAATCGCTGGTTTTGCCATACTCAACGCCGCCGTATTTTGTCAACCATTTGCGCTGCGTCATCAGTCCGTTAGTGTCCGATGGATCGTCTCCATACAATCCGTCAACGGGCGGACCGATTTCCTCCAGCTCCCTGATCGCCTTTTTATTGCCAGATTCCACCGCCTTATTGTACACATATTCATACGAAATACGCTCATTCCTGCTCTTGTTTACAACCTGCCCGATGCCCACATAAGCGTAGAAATCTTCCGGGTATCGATCGATCATACGCATGCTTAAGACGGTTCCCCAGGAGTGCCCCACCAAGTAAATTTTCTCCACTCCGAAGCGTTTCTTCAGGTATCCGACAAGCTCATGAGCGTCCGAAATGAACTGCTCGATGGTTATCGTCTCCAAAGGCACGTCTTTGGAAAAGGACAGGCCTGCGCCCCGCTGATCCCATGTCACCACTACGAAATCTCTCTGAAGGTCTTTGCATATAGAATGAATCAGCGGCGTTTCCGGAACTCCCGGCCCCCCGTGAATGAAAAGCAGCACCGGATTCGTCCGGTCGACACCTCTGATCACCAGCCATTGCTCGAAGCCTCCCAATGTAACCGGCACAATCTCTGTGATGCTCCCGTATACCACGTCTCCATTTGCATCTACAATAGAGGGGGTGTAACTGCACGAAAAAACGCCGATTAAAAGAACAATAATTGCCGATAAAACAGTAATCCGTTTCATGTATGACTCCTATGTGTCAAAAATCGTTTTCAATCAAAGATTCTAATGTGCGAAAAGAGGTGTTCGCTGTCAACAACAACTGGGCAGTTCTTTAAGCAAATTGTTTTATATATTCCCAATGTCACGAAACCGTAAAACTGTATCTGCGGCTCCGTCTCCTAGCCTCATTCGATAAATCAACAAGAGTGGCTATTTATTCATAGCCGCGCAGATCAACCCGGCACAGACCGCCTCAACAAATCCCATTATTGTCCAGGAAAGCACGATCAAAAGCGACAGCTGAAAACTGCTGTAGGTTATTATCATCCCCGGGATTGATGCGATAATCCAGTACATTAAGCCAAAGGAGAACCCCCTATTCCAGAAACTCTTTTGTTTGAAAAGGGATTTTGTCTTGTCCCAGAACCAGGCGAGAACGATGCCCAGGACAAAGGGATATGCAAAGAATATCGACATTTTCGGATCCGACCACGGCCTGAACAGATTGGCGTTTTCGTATTCGGCCTGAAGGGATGGAAAGACCAGGTTAAAAAGCAGATTTAACAACATTGCCACAATCAATATCGCCAGACCTGCCAGTATACCGGTTAAAACGATTTTCTTCATCTTTAGGCTCCCATGAAAAAACCTCGTCAATTCATCGATGTTCATCAATAGGGAGCGTCAATTCTATCATAACCGGCGGGAAAAGCAAATCCTTAATCTCATCATTCCCGGCTCTATTGTACATATAAAGTCATTCCCAGCAAGACAAGAAATACAGAAAGATATCAAACTGGATTCCCGCTTTCGCGGTAATGACGGAATAGTTGTTTCAATGGATTCACGCTTTGAAGGGAACAATATGCTGTCATTCCCAACTCGATTGGGAATCCAGAAAGATATTGATCTGGATTCCCGCTTTCACGGGAATGACGGAATTGTTGTTTTATTGACCTCCCACTGAGGTGCAAGGGCTTGTCGGCGCCACCCGACGCACAGATTATCCCTCCCGGCTCTTGCGAAGGGAATGACATATTGTCTTTACCCACCCCTCCACTTTATCTCGCCCAAGACCCGCTAGTACTTTGTGACCTCGATATTGTCAAACGTGGCGGACGAATTATTCCACGTCCTGAGCCCGATCATGCCGTTTTCGTAGGAATCATCGGTGCCGACAACCACCAATTCCCCGTCCACATAGGCCCTGTACTCATTTCCCACCACATCTATCTTGATCTTCCGCTCGATATCGTACCAGTCGAAGTCCTTGCCGAGGGAGGTATCCCTTACATAGACCCTGGCGAAGGGCGACTGTTCTTTTCCATTCACGATCTTCCTGAAGAGGAAAGCCCCGGAGCCGTAGCGTTGATCGTACTGGAAGATATAGGCGTTGGCGTTTTCCGGATCCGTGGCCCTGAAGTAGATTCCGTATCCCCAGCTCTCGTCTTCAAGTGTGGCTGTAGCCTCAACGGTGTAGTCGTTCCAGCTCTCCTCTCCGGTGAAAATCCTGTGCTCTCCGCTTGCACCCTTTAAACTTCCTACCTTCAGATATCCGTCACCGAATTTATATTTGTTCCCCGCAACTTTATTCCAACGTTTTTTTGCGCCCTTGTCGAAGTCCTCTGATAATAGGGGCTCCGGCTCGGAAGGAGCCTCGTCCTCCTCATCCTCAACGGCCTCCTCTTCGGGAGGCACCGCCAAAGCCAGGGGGACCGCGCTGGTGAAGCTGTGTTTGTAGAAGACGCTCTTGGCAATATCGTGGATGAAGGGCACCCCGCCGTACTTTGTTGCGGTGCAGTTGTCGTTGATGCACGTCACCGTCGTGCCGTCCGTTATATAATCCGGGGCATCGTCCGTGCCGTCCTTTTTGAGACCGTCCGACGGGCAGTCAAAGACCTTGTCTCCCAGCAATCTGGAGAGGTCCCTGGATTTATCCCCCACCACAACCCCGTTCAGATCGATGAACACCTCCCCGTCGCCGAAGCCGTCCTCGTCGGTCACGAAGGGACGGTCATCATAGTAGACAAGCGACGCGTCGCGGATGTGGCGCTGGTTGAGGATACATGCGGCCCTGTCTATTAATCTCTTGAAGCTGTTAAAGGTAGGAATGGCCAGAGACGCCAAAATGGCCAT
>Ga0180432_10009135_pt1 | contig 12155 bp, 6 predicted proteins | sample SS_ome_10_FD_132414 | JGI IMG/M metagenome (GOLD analysis project Ga0180432, IMG submission 132414) | Hypersaline lake sediment archaeal communities from the Salton Sea, California, USA - SS_1_MS_2 metaG | ecosystem: Environmental > Aquatic > Non-marine Saline and Alkaline > Hypersaline >...
GATCGGCGGTGTGCTGAGCCACGTATCATAAGGATCATCAGCAATAGGATCTGCGATACGATCCCGATCATCCCACTCATCCGGATCGGCCACCGCCACAGTTCCCTGGCCCAACGTGAATTCCGAACGCCTCTGATCGCCTGCGACACTGGTCCACCACTCCTTATCCGTAAAGGCCCAGCCGGCCCAGTCGGACATACCATCAGTCGTAGGATCACCGATCCCGGGAATGCCACTTTCGTCAATCGACCAGCCTTCCGGGGGCGTGTCCGTCCAGACCCCAGGTGTGCCTGCACTTTCTTCCAGGCTCTCACCCAATTCCACACCTTCGAAATCTTCTTCGAACGGCAGAGATCGTATTGTGACGGGATGTGCAGCCACTCCCAAACGAATGTCATCGAAAAATACTGTACCTGAGCCGCCGCTTCCCGCGCCACTCTTATCACCGAAGCCAATGCCAATTTTGTTGACGTTCGTTAGGTCCACACCCTGGTCGGCAAACAACTGAAGATCGATATCCCAGACCGACCAAACGGGTATCTGGGATGCATTCGGATTCTCGCGATAGATCGGAGAACGACCGTTTAGAGTAACGTACATCGGCTCAGCGGCGTTAGTCATCTTACCCCAAAACGAAATCGTCAATGTGTTCACATCTTTCACCGTCCAGTCATGCAGATCGGCCAACGTTAGCTCTGCCTCAGAATATTTTATACCATCCACGTTCTCATATTGCAGCGGCATCGATTGCACACCGCTACGTACGACTTTCTGCTCGGCATAGGGGGGCAGTAAATAACCGACCTGGGCGCCATTCTCGGCAACGCCAAAACCATCGATCCAGTGTTGCCAGATGGCTTGGCCGGCCGTATCGTCATCGCTATAGCTCTCAAAGCCCTCAACAAGGAGGAAATCGCCTGTTGTGAAGTTCCAGAGAGGACCTCTCGTTACATTCCCCTGGCCATCGACTTCATCCACACGCCACGAGTACACGGTGCCCGGATCGAGAAGACCAGGATCATAACTTTCGTCGCCCAGTGCTACGGAACCTACGTACTCGGGCGAACCCGCATCAGCATTGAGCACGGCGGCTCGGTCTGTCCCGAAATAAAGCTGGTGAGAAGCGGCGCTATCAGCGGGCTTCCAAGCCAGATCCCTGTTCATCTCGATATCCATTCCCCCGTTTGCGGGTTGTGGATTTCCGACGGCACCCGGAGTTGTAAAAGACCAGATATCCCCTTTATGGGTTTCCACCGCATCAAATTCATCAACCCGCCAGAAATAGACCTTCCCCACGTCCAGTTGACCGGGATCATAGAGCGCGGTTCCCTGGGGGATTCCCCCAGTCGCATTGTTCACCGTATCGTAATCGTCGCCGAAATAGATCGTATGCAATTTAGCTCCGAAACCCGGCGTCCAACTGAGAACCGCGCTATTCGGATCGACAAACTCGGCGGCATCAGCCGGGCTGGGATCCCGGGCAGTTTTAGGAGCAATCAGAAAACTCCAGAGCGCGCCTTTGTGCACTGTACCATCGTTCTGATGCTCATCAATCCGCCAGTAATATGTCGTTCCCGGCACAAGGCCTTCCGGGTAGGGGAATCCGGGAAAACCGACAACAAAGTACACAGCCGTCTGGGTGCCCCGGAACGTATCGCCGGTTCCCGCCTTGACACTCGCGTAATCGTCGCCGAAATATACATCGAACGAAGCCGCATTGGAACCCGCCTGCCAGGCCAGGTTCGCCCACGTATCCTCAATCACAGCCCCATCCGACGGATCCGGCTTTGAAACACCCGCCCAGACTCCTCCGACGACACTCAACGCTAAGACGAACACGAACGAATAAACCAACTTCTTACACATGACATTCCTCCTTTCAAAAAACGACTGGACAATGAATTAAGGTTTGGATTCTAAAACACCTTTACCTCACAAAGTTCAACGCTGAACATTAACTTGGGCAAGGAACACTTATAACAGGAAAAAACCTCAATAACCACATTTTTACCAGATTCACCCTTCATGGTCAAGGGAAATCCCTGATTCAAACAATGGTAAAATGTGTCATTCATTGATTAGGAGAGGATGAAGTTTGCGTGAATTCCGTGTTAATCTACCCTCCTCAGACCTTTTCAAACACTGGCGCATATAGAGGCTTGGCCTCCGTCACCTTAAATCAATGTCATAAACCTTCTTGTCTTCTCGAATGGCCTGCCGGCTGCTCATTTCTATCTCTTTGCGCATGGCGTACTTATGCTGACGCTGCCGGTCGACGGCACATGCCTCGAAACCCGGCATATCCGCGCGCGGACGCTGCGCCAACATACGCTTACCTGCCTTGATGATTTCCAGCGCCTCAATATAATGCGGGTCCGTCTTGTCCTCAAATGTGGACAGGCATGGGCTCAGACGCGGGCGATCAAAACTGATCTGAGGACCCGCATTCTTGTTATGAATGGCCAGTTTCGCAAAAGGGACGCCCGTTAGCTCGGTGAGACGCTTAATCTGCTTATCGTCCAGTGGGCATCGGCCTGTAAGATTCGCCGGATACGCGCAGTCATAGCGAGGATAATAGGGGGCATTGAGATCGATCCAGGTAACGATCCGGCCAAGCTCTTCTTCATTAAGCTCCACGTCATGGTGCCCCCTGCGAAGCTCTTCGACCAGCTTGCTTGCATGGGATCCCCATGAATAGGGCTGCTGAATATCCGACGGCCCGGCGCCAATGGCGCCGACATATTTTTTTCGCCATAATTCATTGTAGGACGTATTGAACGTCACCGTACGATCTCCGGCAAGCACAAGCTTCTCGCCGGCCTCTTGGCCGTAGTCGTGGCATGAAACACAGTGTCTATCGAAAACGGGCTGCACCTCACGGGCATAGCTGAATAACCGTCGTTTCCCCAACCAACCCTTGAGCCGGCTCGGTGGGTATTTCAAGGCCCGCGAGATCTTCTCACCCGCTTGTTGCGGTGATGTTCGGCGGTTCTCATGACATCCCATACAGCCCGTCGTCTCCCCGGATTGAATGATCGTTCCGCTTCGCATGGACTGGACCATCATCTTGTTTTCATCGAGAAGCTGAAAAAAAACGAACCGGTCAGACGGCACCTCGAAATAGGCAGAGCCGTCTTCCGCCACAGGGACCGTGCCGAGAATGCGCTTGTTCTCGAAGCTGTGCCAGTTGAGCGCCGGACAATGCACACCCTGCCCGCCCCAGGACGGATGGGTCCAGAATCGCTTCTCCGGGGATTCGACGACGCGGAGATACTTGATGGTGCCCGGTCCGACGCCCTTCATATGCGTGCCCTGATAGACGTTCACGACGTAGAAATAGCCTTTTCCATTCTCGAAGTCTCTTCGGGGCGGAACAACCATCGGCCGCGGCCGGGGTCCCAACGGCATCGGATCGAAACACCCGGGTTCTTCCACGTGCAATAGAATCTCGTTACCGAAGATATCCAACAAATAAATCCCCATTTGCTCGCCCTTGCCGGTCATTCGTGAGCAGAGAAAATATGTATCATTCAACGGATATGGGTCTTCGTATTTCGGATTGGCCTTCTTAAAACGATCGAATCCATACACATCCGGCTTCGGACCGATTTCCTTAGCCAGGTCAATCGCCTCTCGATCCCACGTCCGAAGAATCGGCTCCCGGCCGTCGATACCCAATCGTCGATCGAGAATCGCCAGCGCTCCCCAGGGACGATCGTGACAGGAACCCAGGATGCACAGGACTCTTTCCGAGCCGGGGATGGGGCGGGCGTCGATCGCCCCGCCGGGCGACCACGTATTGTTCCCCCAATAGACGGCGTGATTGGTTCCATCCGGATTGACCGTCCAAAGCCCCTGGGCATCGCCGAAGTTGCGATCGACATACTCCCAGCGGTCATAAAGAATTCGCCCGTCCGGCATCAGCGTGCTGTGACCTTCGTGGAGCGTGCTTTTGCCGATCTGGTGGATATTAGCCCCGTCGGCATCCATCCGAAAGAGGTTGCCCATAATGTGCCGATTGCACATGCAGTATTTCGGCTCGCGTGTGGAGGAAAAGACAATGCCATCATCCGGCAGATAGAGCGGATCGAAATCCGCCACACCTGGCGCACCCGTTAATTGCCTGAGGTTCGTACCATCGGCATGAATTTCATAAATATGATAATCGTCCTCGATATTCTTTCGCATTGAAAAGACGATCTTACTCCCGTCGAAATAAACCTCCGGATCGCGGATAAGCCCTTCGGCGGTTTCGATCAACGTCTTCGTCGGTCCGCCTTTGGAGAAATCCACTGTTTTCATGGCCCCACCGCCCACGAAGTTGCCCGTATTGATCTCTCCCGTCACAAACATCGTGGCGGTATTATGATGGTCGCTCTTATACTGACGTCGAAGCACAAAGAGAATCGGTTGGCCGCTGACCAGAGGATTGGCAATGAGCGCTTCTCGCTGAAGCTTCCGAAAGCCGCTGTCATCGTCTCTTCTTATGCCTCGCAGCTTCGTCAGATATTCCCCGCCATTCGGGTATCGCTCCCGGAACGTGTCGATCAGGTCTTCAATCGCCGCCTTCAGCGCCGCCCTTTCCTCTTCCGCGCCGTTCGACCGGCCCCATGCCGGTTCCAGAGTCGATACAACACCCGACATACAAAACACAAAAACGCAAGCGATTATCCATCTTCGTCTCAACAGCAGATTTACCATAGTTCAAAATCTCCTTTCCATCAGCATACCATATTTCCAACACGATTTTAAGCCCCAATAATGTCTTTAGAGTCGATTTTCATCAACCTTCCCAAATATGGGAAAAGCATCTGGGCTCCATCTGTCCCCGGACGTATCAAGATCGTGTCCAAGCCGGCCAAAGTGATTGTCTTCACCCGCGTGATGTGGTACGATATGATATTGTGATTGACTTGATGCAAGACGATATGAACGGCAAAACGATCTCGACGGGATACGTATTCGATATCAAGAAATATGCCATACACGATGGCCCCGGTATCCGGACGACGGTCTTTTTCAAGGGGTGCCCTTTACAATGCCGCTGGTGTCACAATCCGGAAAGCTGGCGACGGGCTCCGGAGCCCGGTTTTCGTCGGAGCCGGTGCGTGAGGTGCGGTCGGTGTGTAGAGGTATGCGAAGAACAAGCCATTACATTATCTGACAATGGAATTGTGACCGATGCAGATAAATGCAAGGTCTGCGGTGAATGCGTAAAGGCTTGTCTGAACGAGGCAAGAGAGATCATCGGGCAAGAGATGACGATCGATCAGGTCATGCAGGAGATTGAAAAGGACATCATTTTTTATGATGAGTCCGGCGGCGGCGTCACATTTTCCGGAGGCGAACCGCTCATGCAGCCGGACTTCCTCCTTGCCTTGCTGAATCGATGCCGGACACAGGACATTCATACAGCGGTGGATACCACCTGTTACGCAACGCCTGAGATTATCCGAAAGGTAGCCGCCCTGACCGATCTTTTCCTCTGCGATATCAAGCATATGGACCCAGCCGAACATGAGCGTTTGACGGGCGTTGACAACGAACGAATATTAGATAATATCAACAAGTTATCCAAAGCAGGTAAAACCATCGTCATCAGGATTCCGGTCGTCCCCGGTTATAACGACGACATAGACAATATGCGCAGGACGGCGGATTTTGCTCTATCGTTGGGCGGCGTTGCACACATCGGGATTCTTCCATACAATCCCGGTGGAATCGAAAAATCGGCCCGGCTGTCGTCCGAATACGAGCTGATACAAATGGATAGACCCTCCGATAAAAAAATGGAGGGAATTGCAGACATTTTTAAAGACCACGGTTTTGAAGTTAGAATAGGCGGTTAGTATGATGAACGAGCGAGTAGCAAAACTTCGCGAACAAAGCGTGGGAACCAAACCCTATATCTCAACGGAAAGAGCGGAACTCATTACCGAGTTCTACAAAAGTGACGTTCCCTGGCGGTTTTCTGCCCCGGTTTGCCGTGCCTTATCATTCAAATACCTGATGGAGCACAGGACCATTTGCATCAACGACGGCGAGTTGATTGTCGGCGAACGAGGCCCCGCACCGAAAGCCACGCCGACGTATCCCGAACTGTGCTGTCACACGCTGGACGACCTGCGTATCTTGAACAGCCGGGAAAGAACGCCCTTTATCGTGACGGATGACGTTAGAGAAACCTTTGCACAGAAGATCATTCCTTTCTGGACAGGCAAAACGATGCGGGAAAAAGTCTTCGGAGCGATGACTCCGGAATGGCATCAGGCATTCAATGCCGGCGTGTTCACGGAATTCATGGAACAGCGGGCGCCCGGCCACGCCATCCTCGATGACAAGATCTACCGTAAGGGGATGTTGGACTTTAGACGGGAGATCGAAGAGAACCGCAAGAAACTCGACTTCCTTCATGATCCGTGTGCCTACGAGAAGGATCAGGAATATCAGGCGATGGATATCTGCACCGAGGCCGTGATGATTTTCGCCCGGCGTTACGGGGATCAAGCGATGCAGATCGCTCACCGGCAAACCGATCCCGTTCGCCGCAAAGAACTTGAGCACATCGCTGAAGTCTGCACCCACGTGCCCGCTCATGCCCCGCGCAATTTCCGGGAGGCGCTTCAGTCGTACTGGTTCGTGCATTTGTCCGTCATCACGGAATTGAATACATGGGACTCGTTCAATCCCGGCCGGCTCGACCAGCATTTGCTGCCCTTCTATGAAAAGGGATTACAGGAACGCACACTGAATACCGAGCAGGCGAAAGAGTTGCTCCAGTGCTTCTGGATCAAGTTTAACAATCAACCGGCTCCACCCAAGGTGGGCATCACCGAGGAGCAAAGCGGCACTTACACCGATTTCGCCCTGATTAATATAGGCGGTTTAAAACCCTCTGACGGCACCAACGGCGTCAATGAAGTCTCCTATATGATGCTGGATGTCGTCGAAGAAATGCGTCTCATCCAGCCCAGCGCCTGCGTCCAGGTGAGTAAAAAGAATCCGGACCGCTTCCTGAGGCGCGCCTGCAAGGTTATCCGTACCGGATTCGGCCAGCCATCGGTCTTCAATACCGACGTCATCATCAAAGAGATGCTCCAGGACGGCAAGAACGTCCGTGACGCTCGCAGCGGAGGTCCGAGTGGCTGTGTGACGATCAGCGCCTTCGGCAAAGAAAGCTGTACCCTCACCGGATATATCAATTGGCCCAAAATCGTGGAACTGACTTGCTTCAACGGCGTCGATCCTCAGTCGGGTGAGCAGATCGGCCCTCAGACGGGCGATCCTCGCGAGTTCACATCCTGTCGGCAATTCACGGCCGCCTACAGCAGACAATTGGAATACTTCATCAACCTGAAAATCCAGGGCAATAACGTCATCGAACGTCTTTATGCGAACTTCATGCCCGCTCCGTTCATGTCTCTCTTGATGGATGATTGCATCGCCCGGGGGATCGATTACCATAACGGCGGTTCACGTTACAATCCGACCTATATCCAGGGTGTCGGCATCGGCACGGTGACGGATTCTCTGGCGGCGATCAAGTACCACGTTTTCGACCAGTGTGACGTGTCGATGGACGAATTACTGGCGGCGATGCAGTCCAATTTCGATGGCTATGAAACCCTGCAGCACACGTTGCTCGAACATTCGCCCACCTATGGCAACGATGATGATTACGCCGACGCCATCGCAGAGGAGGTCTTCGAGACGTACTACGGCCTGCTCAACGGTCGGCCGAACACCAAAGGCGGCAAATATCGCGTCAATCTCTTACCCACAACCGTACACATCTATTTTGGTCAGGTCGTCGGGGCGCTGCCCAACGGTCGCAAGGCCGGCGAAACAGTCTCCGAAGGCATTTCCCCGAGTCAGGGTCGGGACCGTCACGGCCCGACCGCCGTGATCAAATCCGCCGCCAGAATCGACCATGCCCGCACGGGAGGCACACTGCTGAACATGAAGTTCAATCCCCAGGTTCTGGACGGGGATGACAACGTGGAAAAACTCGTTCATCTTATCAGATCCTACTTCAAACTCGACGGCCATCATATCCAGTTTAATGTGATCGACGCCGAGACGCTGCGAAAAGCCCAGGAGCATCCCGAGCAGCATCGCGACTTGATCGTCCGTGTGGCGGGCTATAGCGACTACTTCGTGGAGGTCGGCCGAAACTTACAGAATGAGATCATTGCACGGACGGAACAACAAGTATTTTAATGTCTTGTTGGAGACTGGCTATGAAAGGACTATCCTTCACATTTCTTGCTTTACTATCTTCACTTCTCCTCCTCGGTTGCGCGCAAACCACAACCGAGAGCCGATTACAGGACTTCATTACAACACACGTCGCCCAGGTCGAACCTTTAACAACGCATGCCAACCTGACCTATTGGAAAGCTTCTACAACCGGAAATAAGCAGGACTACGATAAGCTCCGCGAGCTCCAGATCGACATTCGTCGGATTTATAGCAGTCCACAGGAATACGCATTCATAGAAGACATGAAGAGTTCCGGACCGATTGAGGATGCAAGGTTACGGCGCCAGCTTGACATACTGTATTGCGCCTACCTGCGAAATCAAATCGAGCCGAACCTGCTGAAAACAATCATCGAGCTGGACACAAAAGTACAACAGAAATACAGCCATTTTCGCGGGATCATGGACGGTAAAAAGATCACGAACAGCGACATCTACACGATCTTGACGACTGAAATGGACAGCCGAACAAGGGAATTGGCCTGGAAAGCGAGCAAGCAAGTCGGCGAGGCGATCGTCGATGATTTCCTCCAACTCGTGAAGCTGCGTAATGAGGCAGCACGGAAACTGGGTTTTGACAGTTTTCACACACTCTCTATCATCACCGGCGAGCAGCGTGTCGAAGAGCTGGACCGCATCTTTGCCGAGCTCGATGGGCTAACCTACGAGCCGTTCGTTCGATTGAAGGGTGAATTGGATTGCATCCTGGCGGACAGCTACGGTATCACTCCCGAAGATTTGATGCCCTGGCATTATCATGATCCCTTCTTCCAAAGAACTCCGTTAGTTTACGAATACGATCTCGATCTCTATTATGAAAACCAGGACGTCAAGAAATTGGCTCAGGCCTTTTACGGGGGGATGGGTTTGCCCATCGATGATATTCTTGCCCGAAGCGACCTCTACGACCGCAAAGGCAAATATCCACACGCTTACAGCCACGATGTCGATCGCCGGGGGGATGTTCGCATTCTCTGCAATCTCCAAAATACCGAACGCTGGATGGAAACGATCCTGCACGAACTGGGCCATGCGGTTTACAGCAAATACCACGATCCCAACGAACCGTGGCTGCTCCGCGAGCCGGCCCATAGCTTCACTACGGAAGCCGTCGCCATGCTCTTCGGCCGCCTGAGCCGCAATCCCGCCTGGATGCAAAAGATGCTGTCGCTCACCCGGGAACAACGGGCCGAGATTGAGCACGTGAGTCGAAAGTATCTGCAATTCCAACAGGTTCTCTTTGCACGCTGGGCGATGGTGATGTATCACTTTGAGAAACAGCTTTACGCCGATCCCGATCAGGACTTGAATACCCTGTGGTGGGATCTCGTGGAGAAATATCAGCTTGTCAAAAGACCTCCGGGACCGCTCGACGCCGGCTGGCTTTCCAAACTACACTTTACATCTGCGCCGTGCTACTACCATAACTACATGTTGGGAGAACTGCTGGCTTCGCAACTTCATAACCATATCGTCCATCAAGTCCTTGGACTCGAATCGGACCGTAACGTGAGTTACGTCGGCCGAAAAGAAATCGGCGATTATCTGCGAAACAAGGTCCTCGGCCCCGGGGCCCTGTACCACTGGAACGACATGATCGCACGGGCGACCGGCGAGCCGCTGACGGCGAAGTATTTTGTTCGCCAATTCATCGAATGACCGTTATAATCCCGTCACGCTGTCTCATAACTCCAATGCTATCTTTATAGTGAACTTTTGCAAAATTGAAGTTAGGCATACTTTTGGAAAGAAAAAATCTTGTCTCTTGATTTTTTCTTTCTAAAAAACCGACGTGTAATGTCGGACCGGGCAATATGGTATAATCTGACCGCCCATTATATTCAGAAAATCATGAAACCGATTTTCTGAAATAATATATGCCTAACTTCAATTTTGCAAAACTCTTGTTTATAATGAGAAACAGATGATCTATCTAACGGCTATCTTCATCTATTTATTGATTCTGGCCGGCATCGGAATCTACAAGTCCCGCCAGGTCAAAACACAGGAGGATTTTACCGTCGCCGGGCGGACGCTCTCTCCCTGGGTTATGGTCTGCACAATGCTGGCCGTCTGGATTGGAACCGGGTCTATCGTGGGCAACGCCGGCAAGACCTACGAAGTCGGCATGTCGGCGCTATGGCTGCCGTGCGGGACTTTCGTCGGAATGATTCTTCTGTCCTTTATCGCCACCCGCGCTCGCAACATCGAGGCGCTTACGGTGCCGGAAATCATCGGCAAACGCTTCGGCGGCACCGCGCGGATATTGGCCGTTGTCGCTCTGATCCTCGCCTATATGGTGATCGTGGGTTATCAGTTCAACGCCGGCGGCATGGTGCTGGAAGTCATTGCCGGCAAGAAAGATCCTGCCCCACTCGAATCCGGAAGCCTGCTTACAAAAAGGCAAGTTCATAAGGGTTATTTCAGATACGAACCGCCAACGGACTGGACCGGTGTGTCGCATTTCGCTTTTGCAACAAAAGAAAAAAGGACCGGCCGGTGGCCCGACACGTCCACACTTTTTACCGTGCTCGTGGTACCTTCAACAAAGATCATTGAAGTCAACAAAGCTCTGAAGATAGCACAAAACCAGAGATCCATATCACCTCTTACTGAGGCGGCCGATATGCTTGACGGTCTGTCCGCCTCTGAGATCGGAGGATTTGATAATCTCGATAATATTGTCGCCATCAAGCAGAATACAATCACCCGAATCACAATCGCCGGAGAGGGCGAAGGTTTTGCAAAAAATGAAGAGATATTTCGCTTGGCCCGCTTGCCTGCAACGGGCAAGGTGTATCTGCACGAGCCGAAACTCAGCTCGGAGAAAGCGACGATCATCGCCGCGGTCTTCATCGTCGCCTTTACGATGTTAGCGGGTCTGATGAGTCTGGCCTTTGCGGATATTGTTACCGGCACCGTGATTATGGGAACGCTGCTGATCGCATTCCCCATTGTACTCATCAAGGCGGGCGGGCTTGACGGCATGACCGCCGCCTTCGCGGAAATGGCCGATCGGCCCGACCACATGCGAATGGTCGGTGTGTGGAGGCTGGTGGATTACATCAACTTTTGCCTGCCCGTGTTCCTGCTGGTCCTGGGTGATGCCAATCAATATCAGCGCATCTTTGCCAGTCGCAATGCCAAGGGCGCCAGGACGGCGGTGATTACGATGATCTTTGTCGCCCTCATCATTGAGGAATTGATTATCGCCGAGGCGTGGTTCGCCAGCAGCCTGATACCTGATCCGGAGAACGGACGCTACGTCCTGATCTACGCCGCCCGGCATTTCATGCCTCTGGCGCTGGGACTCCTGTTTATGATCACCGTTGTCGGGATCATCATTTCCACCGCCGATTCTTTTCTCCTCGTACCGGCCACAACCTTCATTAAAGACATTTACCAGGCCCACATCAACCCAAAGGCTCCCGAAAAACGAATCGTCTTTATGAGTCGCTTGATGGTCTTGACCTTTGGTGTCGTCGCATGGCTTATCTCTCTGGTATTCGCCGAAAGTACGACCGTTTTTGAAAAATCACTCTATGCCTTTACAGTGTACGGCTCCGCGATTACGCCTTGTCTCGTGGCGGCGTTGTTTTGGAAGGGCGCCACGAAAGCCGGCGCTATTAGCTCGATCCTCGCCGGGACGATCACGACCCTTTTATGGGGGGAAGTCATCAAAGACCGCATGCCCGCCCAGGTAGCCGATCTCGATGCGGTCCTTCCCGCGATATTGCTTTCCGTTGTCTGCTTAGTCGTCGTTAGCCTCGCAACCTCAAAACAACAACCTTCAGAAGGGGATTGATCCATGTTCGACGCCGACACCTATATCACCAGAAGAAAACGCCTTCAGGCCGATGTCAATACAGGTTTGATTCTTCTTCCGGGCAACGA
>Ga0180432_10009136_pt1 | contig 12154 bp, 7 predicted proteins | sample SS_ome_10_FD_132414 | JGI IMG/M metagenome (GOLD analysis project Ga0180432, IMG submission 132414) | Hypersaline lake sediment archaeal communities from the Salton Sea, California, USA - SS_1_MS_2 metaG | ecosystem: Environmental > Aquatic > Non-marine Saline and Alkaline > Hypersaline >...
CTCCAGCGGGGGCAGCCCGAAGCCCTCGAACCGGGAGGGGTAGACGAAGACCTCGGCTTCCTGGAACAGCACCGGGAGGTCGGGTTGGGGTACGTACCCGGTGAGGCGGATATCCGATTCGTATCCCGACTCGGTGACGGCCCGCTGCGCCTGCTCGGCGAGATGGTCTTTCTTTCCGGCGAGGACCAGGAGAGCGGTTGTGCGTTTGTCCCGGCGAAGACGGGAATAGGCGGATATCAGCCGACCCAGGTTCTTGCGCAGGTTGAGGCGCCCCAGGGAAAGGATGAAGGGTTTGCGAATACCGAGCCGGGCCAACACCTCATTCCTCTCCGCGGCCGGCCGCCCGGGCAGGTCGTGATATTCCGTTCCATAGGGGATCACCCGGATTTTATCGTCCGGAATCCCGCAGGAGTGGATGATGTCCCGCCGGGAATAATCCGAGCATGTGAGCACCCGGGCCGCGTGCCGGGCGTTGGCGGGGATGAGAAGACGGGAACGAAAGCGTTCGAACCGGTTGAAGCTCCGGGGGTCATGCAGGAAAGCCAGGTCGTGAATGGTAACCACCGGACGGCCGTGGTGGATGGGCGGTCCGATGTACTGGGTGTGCAGCAGGTCCAGGCGATCGGCCCGGCTCCGCCAGGCCAGCTCGAACGGGATGCGGATCAGGGAATGGCGGAAGCGAAGCCGGCGCAGCTCCATATTTTCGGTTCGACGGACTCTCGCGTAGAAGGGATGGCCGGGATCGGTCGCGTAGACCCGATAGCGGTTGTCCCGGTCGATCCGAGCCAGCCCGGTCAGAAGCCCGCGGATGTAGGTGCAGTTTCCCGTGCCGTCCCGTTCGGCCGCGTGGGAATCGATGCCGATGATCAAGAGAGATCCCTCCGGTCCGAATCGGCGGCGGCCGGGGAGATCCGGCGGGCGTGATAGAGAACCGCCACTCCGCGTTCGCAGTCCAGCCCCGCGGAAAACCGTCGATCCAGGTAGTCGCGCATGGCGCGGATGATCTTTGCGGGCAGGCGGGGCGCCGCCAGCATGTAGAGGTGGATCAGGCGGAGTTTCCAGGCCCCGAGCAGGCTGATATTCTCATAGCGGTCGAGCCGGCGCAGAGTCCCCGGTTCCAGGTAGTTCCGCCTCCCGGCCAGTTCCATTCCGTGCCGTCTCAGGAGTGCGGACCAGTCATCGGCCGGGATCAGGCTGTGATGGTTCAGAATGCGGTTTTTCCGGCGCACATACCCGGGCCGGCGGGAAACCAGATGGGCGCTGAATCCCGGTGTCCAGGTGGTGAAGGTGAAATTTCCGCCCGGGCGAAGGATGCGGGAGACCTCGGCGACGAGGCGATCCGCGTCGGGGATATGCTCTACCACGCAGTTGCTGATCACGGAGGAGAATGATTCGGAGGGGAAGGGGAGGGAATGGGCGTCTCCCCGGACCACGATCCGGTAGGTGCCCGAACGCCGGGCGCGCCGGGCTTCTTTTTCGATCAGATCGAGACCGACGGTGCATCGCCCGAAAAGATGACGGAGGAAACGCCCGTCCCCGCACCCCAGGTCCAGCGATGGAGCGTCGAGAGGAGGGGCCTTTCGGATCATGCAGGCCTCGAACGCCCGCAGGACCGCCATGTGAGGCGGCCAGATACGCAGGAAAACCTCCAGATGCCGGGAAAATTCGGCGCGGCCCGGCGTCTCCGGTCTGGAAATCAACGCAGGGCTCCTCTTGTGTAAACAGCCATTTGGACTGCTTTTTTATAGTATTCCGGGCGGTTTGTCAAAGCCGACAGGCCGAGGTAGCCGAGGGCCCGGGCCCCCAACCCGAGTACGGCGAAAATCCGAAAGAGCAGGGCCTCGCCGGATCCCCGACTGGAACGGACGAGCTGGATCAGGGCCCGAATCCAGCGATCGGAGACGCGTAGGCTGCTGGCCCCGTGAAGATGCACGATCTCGACGTCCGGGAGCAGGAAAACCCGCCAGCCTGATTTCCGGATCCTTCGGCACCATTCGGCATCTTCGGCATACATGAAAAAGGACTCGTCCATCCCGCCCGCGTCCTGCCATACGGAATTTCGGATCATCAGGCAGGTTCCGGCCGCCCAGTCCATCTCGATCGGCCGAGCCCCGGTTGTTTGATCCGGATCAACGAAGAGCCCCGGAAAGAGACGGGGGGCCAGCCGGGAGAGGAAGAGAAAATAGTGCAGCCCGGTCCGCGCGGAGGGGAAAAAACCTCCGCTTGGCTGTGGTCGGCCGTCGGGGAAGCGGAGGGCGGGCCCCACGGCTCCGGCGGTCGGATTTCGATCGAAAAAATCCGTCATGCGTCGCAAGGTCCCCGGGTGGAGGATAGCATCGGTATTAAGGAACAGGATGTACCGGCTGAGCGTGGTCCGCCGAAGTGCCTGATTGTTGGCGGCCGCGAACCCGATATTCCGGTGGTTTTTCAGCAGGCGGATTTCGGGAAATTCCCGGGCGACCATTTCGGAGCTGCCGTCCCGGGAATCGTTGTCTACTACGATGACCTCGCGGGTCAGGCCGTCCGCGGCTTCCGGGATGGTTCCCAGGCACTGCCGAAGCAGTTCCCGGGTATTCCAGTTGACGAGGATGACGGAGACATCGAGAGGAGGATCGGATTCAGCAGCCGGCATCCCTTTTCTCCCCATGCCGGGTGTTTCGTATGACCAGATGCATGATTCCCAGCAGGATCAGGGTCCAGATGATCTCGAAATTCAGGTAATTGGTGCGGATTCCCAGGATCAGGGTGATAAAGACCGCTCCATACGCCAGATAGAGGGCGGGGTGGCGGCGGCGCTGTGCAACCTGATAGAGGTGCTGAAAAAAGAATCCCACCAGGAACATTCCGATGATGATTCCGGCCGGACCGAAATCCGCATAAAGGGGAGCCAGAATGGTGGCCGCCATGCCCACTCCCACGAAATCGGCTCCGACCATGCGCTTGAACACCACTCCCGGTTGAGGCTGATTACCCGGGAGCGGCATGAGCAGGGGCAGGATGTGCAAACGTCCGTGCTGCCAGTCGTGCCGCTCGGGGATCACCTGAATCACCCGGGCGAATCCCTCGGGGCCGTGTTTGAAATCCCTCAGCACGTAGGGAACCCAGAATGTGACGGGTCTGTAATTGCTCGCCCGGAGGCTGTTTATTTCCGCTTCTCCCCAGAGACGGTTGAACCCGATGAATTTTATCATCCCCACAAAAATCAGGGAAATCAGCAGGACGATTCCCAGGGTCCGGAGAGATATCCGGCGCACCGAGTAATGATAGAGGATGAGGCAGGGGAATATCTGTCGGACCAGGCTGGTGCGGGTCCCCGTAAAGATCGCGAGGACCAGACCGAGTACCAGCAGGCCCAGAAAGGCCAACCGGTATTTTCGGAACAGGAGCAGCCCGGCGAAAGCCGTCATGAATACGATTTCGCTCGAGATGGAGATTTCGCTCACGGCGCCGAAATTGAACGCCGCCATTCGAATCCGGTTGGGATCGGATGTGAACAGGGGAATGCCGGTTCGGGAATAGATGAAAATACGCGCCGCAACGGCCATTCCCATCAGGACCAGAGAGGCGGTCAGCAGGCGGCATGCATTCCAGGAGGCCGGCCGGACCGGCAAAGCGGCCGGGGACGAACGCGTGGACATCAACAGGGGCAGGCTGGCGCCGGCCGTGAAGCCGAACAGCCCCGCCAGATAGAACATCCACTGGCCGGAGCTGATCGTGTAGGAATCCTGCAGCACGGGGAGCGATCCCAGACCCAGATAGAACATGTAGGCCAGCGGGAAGATGAACATGGGGGAAAATATGTCGATTCGGCGGCGGAAGAAAACCGCCCCTCCTATGGAAAGGGCGGACAGGAGCAGGAAGAGGAATTGAACCAGAGTGCTGATTTCCATGCCGATCAGTCGATATAGCCCATGTCCTTCAGGGAGCGGGCGACCTTATCCGCTTCCTTCCGGGAATAGTCCATCGTATCTCTCTTCAAAGCCCGGGTCTCGATATTTCGGTAGGTGGGCGGCCGGGAATCGTAAAATCCGGTATCGAAGGCCTCCGCCAGCACCTTTCCGTCCAGATCCTCGGGAATGTCGATCCCGGATAAGTACAGCAGCGTCGGGGTCACATCGATGATTTCCGCGTTCGACAGTTCCCGTCCGGGTTGGACTCCGGGGCCGGATAGTAGAAAAATGCCGTTGTCCCGGTGCCCGCCGCTCTGCAGGGGAGGAGGCGCGGCTTCCGTTTTATTCCCGGAATCCAGCCCGGACAGCACGATATCGGTGTTCCAACGGATATAGAGGTCGGGGGCATTATCCAGGTGGGGGCCGTGATATATCTCTTCCCGGCGGGATACCCGGCGGACCGCTGGCCGGCCGGTCCCCCGATCCCGACAGTTCAGCAGCCCCTGAATGATCTCCTTCCGGAGATTCTCATATTCCTCTCCCGGCTCCACGATACCTCCCGGCTCCCTTCCCTTGAGGTTGATCCAGATCTCATCCCGCGCGCCGTCGCCGTAGGCCCGGGTGGCGGTCCAGTCGATGTCCTTGAAACAGGTGGCGGATTCCACTTTGGAGCGAAGGCCGGGCAGCCGGTCGGCCAGCTTCTGTTTGAATTCCCGGGAAAAGGATCGATCGAACAGCCGATAGGCCTTATCCAGTCCTTTGAACAACCCGTTTTTCAGCCGGCCTTTACCCGCTTTCGCAAGAAAATCGTTGGCCGCCAGCCAGCTGTTGATAAACTCCGCTCCTCTCTGATTCGCTCCCCCTCCGTGATCGGAGAGCAGCAGGGCATGGGCTTTTCCGGCCGTTTTCAGCAGGGAACCCACCGTGGCGTCGAGCTCACGATAAACCCGGAAAATGGTGTCTCCGAATTCTTCCGCCTGTTCCGGATCGTGGTCGGGGTGTCCGGGGTCCATGTCTTTCCAGAAAAAATGCTGGGCCAGGTCAACGGCCGTGAACACCACGATGAACACGTCCCATTCCCGGTTTTTCATGAGGTGTTCCGCGTAGATTCGACGCTGGGCGATTGTCGTCATCAGCCGGTCAACGGCTTCGCGTTTTTTCCCGGCCTTTATCATGCCGGGCAGCCCCGGCTCGATGATATAATCCCCCAGACGGGAGCTCAGGTCGTCGATCAGGCCGGCGGGATGGGAAAAACCCGGTTTTCCGATCCCGGGGGCATCCAGCCCGGAGATCATGAATCCGTTGACCTGCTCCGCGGGATAGGACAGCGGAACATTGATGACTCCCACCCGGCGTCCGGCCGCGCTGAGGTAGTCCCAGACGGCCCGGGTTTTCCGAAAACTGCCGTTGAGGTATCGCCGGCTGTAGGTCCCGGGGATCGGCTCGTCAAAATAATAAATGCCGTGTTTTCCGGGATTTTGACCGGTAGCGAAAGACGTCCATGCCGGGGCGCTGTTGGTATTGGCGACGGATTGCAGTTCTCCGTACGCCCCCGTTTTCATGAGTCGGTCCAGGACCGGAAGACGGCCCTCGGCGGCCCAGGGCCGGATAAGATCCAGGGTCGCGGCATCCAGCCCGATCACCACTATTTTATTATTATCAGTCATTTGGTCGTTTCCGTCTATTTAATGTATCCGAGCGCCCGGAGGCGCTCCTCCATCTGCTTGTCCGTGGACGCCCGGGCCTCCCGGGTGATCCGGGCGGCCTCCTTTCCCGCGGAGATGAAAGCTCGCAGAGTCTCCATCAATCGGGATGCCGGGCCCACGGCTTTGTCGATGCGATTCCGGATTTCGCCGGGATCTTCCGCCAGGTCGAAAAATTCCCGGTCCGGCAGGGGGAAAGGGGGCGGGGATATTCGCCAGAACGAGTCCGGGCCGCCGCTGCTCATATCGGGATAGGGTTCATTGACGATCAGCTTCCGGTCTCCATCGATCAGGCTGGTGTTCAGGAGCAGATAGCGGAGAGTCAGGCGGTCTTTCCCCTCCACCGCGGCATGAAAACGGTACCCCGCGGAGACGCGGGGGGCGTCCGAAGCACTCTCCCACATGGGGCGCAGGCCGCGGCCGTCGATATCGAGCTTCCCCGGGTCCATCCCCGCTTCCTCCAGGATGGTGGGCATCAGGTCGATCATTCGGGATACGCCGTCCACGACGGTTCCGGCCCCCGAGAGGGACGGCCGCTTGATGATCAGAGGCACATGGATCAGCTCGTTGTAGAGCGAGTGGCCGTGTTCCCAGCCGCGATGTTCTCCGAACTCATCGCCGTGGTCGGACGTCAGCACGATCAGGGAGCGGTCATAGAGGTCCAGTTCCTTGAGCCGAAGCAGAAACGGCCGGATGAAGGCATCGTCCAGGTAGCGGATCTCCGCGTCATAGAGGGCGATCAGGTTTTTCCGCTGCGCATCGTTCAATCGGGAGTACTTTCCTTCTCGTTCGGTCAGGATCTTGAAGAGATCGGCCTGCTTCCATTCCGCGTCGGCTTCGAGGAAACGTTCCGCGTATTCGGCGGGGGGAAGATAGGGCGCGTGCACCTGGTAAGTGTGCAGGAACAGGAAAAAGGGATGGTCCTGGTGGCGGTTGACCCATGTGGAGGCTTTTTCGTATAGAACCGGCGCCGTGTCTTGAGCGATCGCGCCCCGGTTCTCCTGATAGGAGTCAAATCCCCGGGAGTATCCGAATATACCGCTCATCTGAGCTCCCCCCGTGAAGGCCGCCGTGGCGTATCCCGTCTCTCGAAGGAGGTCCGCCAGAATGGGGGTGGCGGGATTCAGGGACTGGCCGCTCACGGCCCCGCCCAGGGGGAGGTTCAGAAGCCCGTGCCGGCTCGGGTAGAGGCCGGTCAGCATGGACATATGGGAGGGGAGGGTGGAGGGGGAGTGGCTGTAGAACCGGCGGAAGAGGAGGCTGTCGCGGCTGAGAGCGTCGATGGCCGGGCTGGTGTCCCGTTTGTAGCCATAACAGCCGAGATGATCGGCACGCAGCGTGTCGATGGATATCAGAATGATGTTCGGCCGGTTCCCGTCCTCCGGCCGGCTGGAGCGGTCGATCACGGGATTGATCCAGAAGGCGGGAATGGGATCCTTGCCGGCAGCGGGATTATTGATGGATTCGGAAGGGACCGGCTCCGTGGACAGTGTGACGCGTACCCGGCGGCCGGCGAACCGGGAGAGGTCGATGGGGCCTTCCGGTCGGAAGATCGCGTCGGAGGCCGGTCCGGCGGACGCGGTCTCGTCCAGGATGATGTGATTTTCACCGTCCGTTTCCAGCTCGACCAGAAAACGCACTCTCCGTCCGGATGAGAGGAGGAGGGGATCATACGCGCTCCAGCCGCATCGCAGTACGGCCTGGTCCGGAATCCGCAGATCGAAGCGTAAAAGGGTGCCGGGCGGAGCGAACAGAGCGTTCAGGGTTTTGTCTCCCGATACCAGCTTTTTCTTTATGCCCAGAGGATTGCTCTCGATCCCATTATCGAGGATGGGGTAGTCGTGACGGATTTGATAGAGCGGATTCCAGACGGCCTGTTCCGGGCCCTGAATCCGAGCTTCCGCCAGTTTAATCTCGCCGCCGCGGGATGCGGTCCCGGGATCGGGGACGACCCATTCGAAGCGGAGGCGGCCGGATCCCCCTCTCGAGGAAACATCGAAACGGTGCGGGGCCCTCTGCCAGGCGCGCAGACGACGCAGGCCGGGTGGATGATCATCCAGGACGACTTTCAGGAACGTGCCCGGGTTTTTTTGAAAGGTGATGATATCGATTCGGTTGAGACCGGGATCGAGACGGACGGGAATCTCCACGCTTTGCCCCGGTTTCAGGCCGGGGGGAAGATCCAGCGGCCGGGCGGTCGGAAGAGTGGAGTACTTCGCTCGAAAACGGCCGGATTTGAAGCGGGCCGCGGTTTCCGGGGAGGAGATCAATATCAGATCATTGGATCCGGAAATCTGGATTCGATCGAGGAGGAGAAGGATCTCCTCCCGGGGCGCCCCTCGATTGAGGTGTCGCTTGAAAACGATCGACAACCGATGATAGCCGATCTCGACGGAATGGGAGAACCTGTAGGTTTGATAGGTGCAGACCGGCGCCTCCCCGATCTTGGTATCATCCAGGTAGACCTCCATGATGGGAAGGTAGGCCATGCCGTCCCGGCTGGAGGCCAGAATATCAACGAGCAGCTCCCCCTGAGCGGAAAAAAAATCGCGGCTGGTGAACATCCGGCCGGCCGGGAGCAGGACGGCCCCCCGGTAGCGGCGGAAACCGGGTACGCGCTCGGGTTCAATTTTTTCCTCGACCCGCCGGACATCCCAGCCGCCGGCTTTCGATTCCAGGCCGTGGTCCAGCCGGCCGCCGTTCCGGTTCACATCCATTCCGTCGGGAAGAGAACCGGAGGGGATCAGCAGCCGGGATTGGGAGGAGACGGCCCAGGTTTTTCGAGCCCCCCCCTCCAACAGAGTCATCTCCTCGCCGCGCCAGATGTGTTCTCGTCGGGGAAAACGATCCACAAGTCCGGTGAGGGGGCTGGAAATGATGTTCTTCTCCCCGAGAAGCTCGATCAGCCGGAAAGTCTCCGGCCGACCGCGGCCGGCGCATCCCGCTCCCGCCAGAAGCAGTGCGATGCAACCCGCAGACCTCCATCGCTTTAATCTGGTCGACATGAATAATTCCTGATTCAAAACAGGCTATAGTAAAACACAAAAAACGCCCTCGTTCAAATATTTTCGAGAGCCCGTGAAGACAAAAGGAATTCTACGAATCGGACGGGAAAGAAAGTTTATCGTCGAAAAACGCCGTAATTGGTGAGGCCGTTACCGTTCCAGTCGCCGACGAGGGGAAGATCTCCCAGGCGGCCGAAAACCCGGGAGATGTCCGCCGTCCCATCCCGGTTTTGATCCAGGTAGAACCGGCAGGAGCCGGGTCGATAGACTCCGATGCCGTCCCGTCCGTCCCCGTTCCAGTCCCCGACGACGGGGAGATCTCCCCGTCGTCCCATGACGCGGCTCAGGTCGGGAACGCCGTCGCGGTTGTTATCCATGAAGAAACGGCAGGTTTCCGGGCGGAAGACTCCGATACCGTCCGCCCCGTCGCCGTCCCAGTCGCCGGTAATGGGCAGATCGCCCCGGCGGCCGATGACCCGGGTGAGATCGGATGTGCCGTTTCCGTCCATGTCCAGAAAGAAACGGCAGGTGTCGGGCCGAAAAACCCCCGTGTCCGTGATCCCGTCCCCGTTCCAGTCGCCCGTGACGGGGAGATCTCCCGGTGCGCCGAAAGTCCGGGCCGTATTCGCGATCCCATCCCGGTCATCGTCCAGGAAAAAGCGGCAGTCGTCGGGTCGGAAAACCCCGATCCCGTGGCGTCCGTCCCCGTTCCAGTCGCCCGCGAGGGGCGTATCGCCGGTTTTACCGAACTGGACGATGGGAAGGTCGTTGGCGGAATCCCAATTCGTATCCAGAAAAAATTTATTGGCTGAAGAGGGATTCCACCCCGCCATGCGGGCCATCATCCACCAGAAAGCCCGGCCTTTCAGGACGCAGTTGAGGCGCTGAGAATGAGCGCAGGCGCCGCAGTCGGTCGCCAGGGCGGCCAGAGCGGTTCCGGGGTTGGCGGCCAGCCACTGTGCCGCCCAGTTGGCGTCGCGCGTGCCGTTCCCATCGCTGTCGTAATCGCAGTTGTCGTCGGCCAGCCGATCCCGGAAATAATTCCCGCTGGGATCGTAACTTTCCAGGTCGGCGAAGTCGAACAGGATTTTATTCCGGGTCCGGCAGTAGTTTCGGATCTGGTTGTTCCTCAGGAACAGGTTTCCGGTTTCCCCCGTCCCGTTGAGATGCCCCGTCATATAAATGAAAAGCACGTGGGGATAGTCCGCTTCCAGCTGGTTCATCAGGGATAGATAGAGGTCGATATTATATTCGGAGGTATTGGCCTGGCCGCACCAGGACCACATCACCACGTTTCGGTCGCTCGACGGGTCGTCCAGCAGGGCGCGCGTGCGGTAGTACCAGGTCGTGCGATCCGGATTCCCCAGATCGCCGGCCGGCTCGTAATCGTGCAGGGAGAGCGCTCCTCCGCTTCCGCTGTGATTATAAGAATACAACGCATCCTGCGTCATGAGAGCGGCCATGCCGGTAACGATCTGGCTCCCGTGGGATGTGTGCCCGTAGGCAAGGCGGAACCGGCTTTTCGCGGAGTTTATCCAGAAATCCGGAACATCGCCGAGGTTCGTGCATCCGTGGTTGATGATGATCGCTGACGGGGACGCCGCGTCCGGACCGTTTTCCCCCGGATTGACGGGAAGGGCGGCCAGCCCCATGAGACAAAACAAGAGAGTCGGTATACGAGTCATGACGCCTCCTTACAACTTCCGCTTGACATAGATTATACACAACCGGGGAAGGATATTGAAAAAATTTCTATCGGCGGCGAATCCGGTTGAGTACGGCATCCAGAACGAAGCGATCCTCGGGTTCCAGCCGGAATAACAGCAACATGCCGATATAGACGCCTCCGAATATGACCGGCAGAGACAGGAGGATCGGCCAGGGGGAGGAAAGCGGGGGCAAGGCCAGATGGCGGAAGCTCATGGTGACGCCGGCCGCCGCCGCGGCGGCGGCGACGGGCTTGAACCAGTCGCTGCGGAAAGGGTGGATGCGATCCATCCACCAGACCTCGATCTGCAGGGCCAGGTTGATGACCGCAACGGAAACGAGAAAGGACAGCGCCGCGCCCGCGATGCCGAGGGAGGGGATCCATAAGAGGTTGAGCCCGATGTTGAGAGCGATGAGAATAATATTGTTGATCAGGGTGAGGCGCGACCGGCCGGTCATCATGATCATGAAACCGGAGGATCCGAAAACCGAATTGATCAGCTGGGCGGAACTCAGGAGGACCAGGCATAAGGCGCCGTCCCGGAAGTTTTTTCCGAAGATCTCGAGGATCTGCGGGGCGGCGATTACCATTACAATTGTAATCGGAAGAGTCAGGGTGAGAATCCATTTTACAATAATCCGGTAGAGCCGGCGGAGCCGCTCAATCCGGCCCTGATTGAACAGGTCGGCGATAATCGGAGAAAAAACAGCATTGAAAGAGATCAGGATCATCTGACCCAGCAGGGCGGTTCGATGGGCGGCGCTGTATATTCCCACCTCCCCGGAGGTTCGAAAGGATCCGATCATCAGAATATTGATCCAGATGACCAGCAGGCTGATGAATTCGGCCATCAGCAGCAGCCAGGAGAAGCGCATCAGGCGTTTTCCCTCCGTAATCGGACGAATGGAACGATCGAGGAGAGGGGGGAAGACTTTTCGGGCGAAGCGAACCGCCCACGGGGTCCCCAGAACAAGAGATAGAGCGAACGCGCCCACCGCGCCGAAAAGTTTCAATCCCAGGATAAGAGCCAGTCCCAGCAGGATGATCCGGGCCCCCGGTTCGAAGAGCTCCCGGACATATACCCGGTATTGCATAAGCTTGAAGCCCTGGGTGCTGAACAGGAGGATGGTGGTGACCGCGGTAAAAGGGACGGCCAGAGAAAAGAGTTGAAGAACCGGGACCAGCCCCGGCTTGTGAAAAATCAGATGAGACAAGGGGCGGGCCGCCAGGAATATCCCGGCGGCGAGGAGAATGCTGATCAGGAGCGTGGTTCGAAGGGAGAAGATAATATCGCCCTTGGTCCGCGCGGTGTCGTGTTCCCCCATATGGACCGCGATGAAGCGCAGCACGCCGCGGTGCAGCCCGGCCGTGGAGAGAACTTCGCAGATTTTCAACACCGCCAGCCCCAGGAAAAACAGGCCGAACAAATCCACGCCCAGCCGGCGGGCGGCGAAGATCTCGAACAGATAGCGCAGTCCGGTCCCCGTCACGGTGCCGATAAACAGGATGCCGGCGCCGCGCGCGATGGTGGAAAGATCGGCGCCGTCCTGAAAACCCGCCGTGTGTTTCAGTATGCGCCCCTGCTGGATATCATCACGTGGACGCTTTTGATGAGAATGGTGATATCGAGCCATAAAGACCAGTTGCGGATGTAGTATTCATCCAGCTGCAGCCGCGCCTGGAAAGGAAGTTCGTTCCGGCCGCTGACCTGCCAGAGGCCGGTGATCCCCGGTTTGACCTTGGAAACGATGTCGACGAAGCTGTCCTTTCCATCGAGTTCGGAGAACAGGTAGGGGCGGGGACCCACCAGGCTCATGGATCCCGCCAGCACGTTGAACAGCTGGGGCA
>Ga0180432_10009138_pt1 | contig 12153 bp, 10 predicted proteins | sample SS_ome_10_FD_132414 | JGI IMG/M metagenome (GOLD analysis project Ga0180432, IMG submission 132414) | Hypersaline lake sediment archaeal communities from the Salton Sea, California, USA - SS_1_MS_2 metaG | ecosystem: Environmental > Aquatic > Non-marine Saline and Alkaline > Hypersaline >...
CGCCGTTCCGAGGAGGTGCCACCCGCCCGGTGAAGCCATGGGGTACACCCCGGTTTGTCCGCCGGCGATGGCGACGGCGTGCGCGGGCACCGACGTACGCGGCGTCCCGCGTCGTGGCAGCTGAAGCACCTCGGGGAGGGGACCTAGGAAGGGAAAGCCCGGGGAGAAGCCAAGCGCATGCACGAGGTACTCGGGCGCGGAATGCTGGGCAATCACCTCATCGAGCGTGAGTTCGGTCCTGGCTGCCACACCAGCGAGGTCCTCCCCGTCGTAGCGCACCCGGATGGTGCGGACTTCAGCCGATTGCGTGAAGGCACTCTCGATCTCACCGCCGTCTGCGTACCGCTGGGCCGACTCAATCCAGCCTTGGTGATCGCGGGGCTCGATGCGGCTCTCGTCCCACTCCAGCATCAAGGTCGTGTAGCCAGGCACCACATCAGTCGCACCGGTGGGCGCAGCCGCAAGGAGCGCATGCGTCGCAGCGTGAATCCGGCGTGAAAGAGCTTCGCTTGGCTCGCTGCCGAAGCCGAGGGTCGTGCTACGGATGCGCATCACGGCGCTTGAACGGTGACGCCTTCACGATGCAAGGCCGCGCGCAGCGCGGCTGCAGCCTCGACGACAGTGTGGCCGTCGCCGTGTAGGCAGAGCGTTCGCGGCCGCAGCGTGAGCGTGCCACCGTCGAGGGTGCCGAGCTGACCGGTCGTCACGACCTGCACCGCACGCTCGGCGATCCGATTCGGATCGTCGATGACCGCACCCGAGAGGGACCTCGGAGCGAGCCTGCCGTCCGCAAGGTAGCCGCGGTCAGGGAACGCCTCCGCGACGAGCCGCAACCCGTGCCGCTCGGCTGCTTGGCACATCACCTCGCCTGCCGGTCCCGCCAGCCCAAAGAAGATGAGGTTTGGATTGAAGGCGGCAATGGCAGCTGCGACCGCGTCGGCGGCCTCATCGTCGTGCACCATGCGGTGATGCATCGCTCCGTGCGGTTTGACGTGACGCAGCGTGGCGCCCTCGCTTCGTGCGATGGCGTCGAGTGCGCCTAGTTGGGTCATCACGTGATCCGCCAATTCATGCGAAGTCATCGACATTTCCCGTCGTCCGAACCCCTCGAGGTCGGGGTAGCCGGGGTGGGCGCCGATCGCGACGCCATGCTGCAGCGCGTGTCGCACGGTGGTGCGCATGGTGGAGGGGTCGCCTGCGTGGGCGCCGCAGGCGACGTTGATGCTCGACAGGTGTGGGATCAACGCCTCGTCGCTGCCTTTTCGCCAGGATCCGAACGACTCTCCTGCATCTGCGTTCAGGTCGACGGAGGGCGAGTTGCTGGATGGATCGAGCATGCTCCAGCGTAGCGCAGGTGCGGGTGAGCCAACACCAGCCACACCCTGCCTGGTTGCGGGGTTGATTGTCCCTCGCACGAATTCGCTCTGTGCGACACACTGCCCTCATGAATTCCGACCACCCTGCTCCAGATTCAGGAATGGTTCCGAATTTGGAGAGTATTGAGACCCGCGGCTGCGAATTGTGTGGTCTCGACGCCATGCATTGTGGGCAAGCCGCACGCGTCGTTCGGCTCCAGGGTGCGCCTCGTATCGTGCGTCGCCTCATCGCCCTTGGGATGCGTCCCAGCACCGAGTGCCAGGTCCTCGGTCGGGCTCCTCATGGTGGGCCGATTCACCTTCGGGCAGGCTCGGTTCATCTGATGGTGCGCGCCTCGGAGGCGGCCGGCATCGTCGTCGAGCCTCACGTTGACGCCGTGGAGTCCGGTCATGTCCTGCCAGTTCTGTAGCCTCAAGGGGTCCTGTGGCTTGGCCACCAATGAGGCCACGCCTCAAGCCGCGGTCCCACCCCGTTGGTACATGGTCGGAACGCCGAACACGGGCAAGACCAGCCTCATCAACGCCATTGCAGGCAGCACGCTCGAGATTGGGAACTGGAGCGGCACCACCCTCGAGGTTGCGCACGCGCAGGCCCATCTCGCCTGCGGACGCGTGGAACTCATCGACCTTCCTGGCGCTTACACGCTCGCGGGTAGCGCGCCCGACGAGGAAGCCCTGCTCCCTGCACTGAATGCGGATCGCGAGGCGATGGTCGTCAATGTCGTGGACGCAACGAACCTGACGCGTGACTTGACGCTGACGCTGGAACTCGCCGAACTTGAAATCCCGATGGTCGTGGCCCTCAATCTCGTCGATCAGGCAGAGAAGCAGGGCATTCGGGTCGATACCGAAGACTTGTCCGCTCGGTTGGGTGTACCCGTCGTGACCGTCAAGGCGAATCTTGGACACGGCGTGGGTGACCTGGTGACCGCCGCCTCACGTGCCGGGAGGGGTGCCGCAAGGGTTGCCTACCCAGCAGCGATCGAGGCCTCCATAGGTCGGCTTCTGCCTCATGCCGCCTCCAGATGGCACGCCATTGCCGCATTGACAGGGGAGTTCGAAGGCGCGGTCGAAGGGGCCTTGGAGACGACTTCCGGCGCAACTCGCGGTGCGCAAGCCGCAGTTGGTCAGCAGGCGCACGCCCACGGAGGATCCAACGCTGCGGTGGCGTTACCCGTGATGGCTGGGGCTTCAGCAGGCGCCACCGGATCGCTCGCAGCTCGTGCGGCTGGCGAACGAGCGAATCTGTTGGCGGCCGGCATCGATGCATTCCTGGATGTCGTGGAGGCCAGGCACCGTCTTGCACACGCCTTGAGCGGTGGAGCGACGCGCCCTCTCGATGCCTCCGACCATCCGGGCGACCGTGTCGACCAACTCTTGTTGCACCCCGTCGTCGGTCCCTTCGCCCTGTTGGGTGGCCTGGCCCTGACCTTTCACCTGACCTTCGCGCTCTCGAGTCCCTGGGTGGATTTTCTGGGCGTCGTGCAGGGTGTGCTCGCGGGCTGGGCGGACGCCTTACCCCTTCCAGATCTGCTCAGCTCGTTCCTGTCTGGAGCCGTGATCGAGGGCGTCGGCACGGTCGTCGCATTCGTGCCCGTACTGTTCACGCTTTACGCCCTCCTCGGCTTCCTCGAGAACGCGGGTCTTCTTGCCCGCGTCGCGTATCTTGCCGATGGTCTCATGCGGCGACTCGGCCTGCCGGGTCGAGCGGTCCTACCGATGGTGCTTTCTTTGGGTTGCACCGTCCCTGCGGTGCAAGCGACGAAAATGTTGGAGCAGCCTCGCGATCGGTTACGCGTCGCGCTGGCGTTGCCTTCGATTCCCTGTGGCGCACGCCTTCCGGTGTTCGTGCTTCTCACTGCAGCTTTCGTTCCGCAATACGCTGGCCTCACGCTGACCGCGCTCTACGTGGGCGGGTTCCTTGCCAGCATCCTGACCGCCGTCCTATTCCGCGGTGTTTTTCGAGGCGAGTCTGCTACGGGAATGATGGAGTTGCCCGCGTACCGGCTGCCTCCCTTCCGCCTCGTGTTCCGGCTCGCCTGGATTCGAACCAAAGCGTTTCTGACGAGTGCAGGGGGTCCCATCCTGTTGGTGGTGACCCTGGTGTGGGCCCTTCTGGCCTTCGAACTCCCGAGTGGCGTCAGCCTGTTCGAGGCAGTGGCGCGAAGCTTGGCCCCCCTATTCGCACCCATTGGACTCGAGGATTGGCGCGTGGTGGGAGCGTTGATTCCAGGAATGATCGCCAAGGAAGTGATGATCGGCAGCATGGCCCTCACCTTCGCGATGGGGACCGACACCGCCTCGAGCCTCGGCTTTCTCGCTGGGCTTCAGGATGTGGCCATCGGCCTTTGGGACGCCGTGCGTGGAACCTTGACGGGACTATGGGGTTCGGTCCTCGCAACCGATGTACCCGATGGAGCCCTCGCGGGTCGGCTCGCCGGTACGTTGCCTCTCGCCTCTGCTCTTTCGCTCATGGCGTTCAGTCTTCTGTACGTTCCGTGCATGGCGACCCTGGCCGCGATTCGCAAGGCATTTGGCGCTCGCTACGCGGTTCTGTCAGCCGTGTACCAGCTCGGTCTCGCGTACCTTGCGGGGCTCGTGCTGTTTCAACTCTTTCGCTAGCACGTCTCCGTTCCCTCAGGCCATCCCGAGGAGTTCAGCGAGACCTGGGTAGCTGGGGTCCTCAGCGTAAATGGCTTCACGCTCACTCCGTGCGCGGGTGGTTTGCCCAAGGGCTTCGTACACCTCAGCCCGAACGAAGCGGAGGGTTCGCCTCAGGTCCTCTGGACGGTCAGCGCGTTTTCGGTAGCCGGCGGTGAGGGTCTCTCTCGCTGCATGGAGCAGACCGAGTTCCAGCAATGCCTGTCCTTTGTAGAGAAGGAGGATCGCGTGGAGGACCGAGTCGTTTTCCAAGCCTGCGGTGCGCTCGACGAGCTTCTTGAGGTCCTCCTGCGTGTGGGGGCCATTCAGAATCAGGTCACACCAGGCACTGAGGACCACCAGCGAATCAAGCCCCTTCTCATGCAGCAGGGGCTCGAGGAGGACACGGGCCTCCTCGAATTGTCCGAGCCGTTGCTGGACCTCTGCCAACGCGAGTTGCAGGGAGATGGGGTGCGGAGGTAGCGCGACCGATGCCTGGTCGGAGACTTCGAGTGCGAAGACGGGCGTGACTCCGAGTGCGTCGCAGGCCGAGCCGAGCTGGTCTACATGTTGTTGGGCGACCTTGAACCAGGCATGGGCGTCGTCCACCTCGTGTCGAGCGAGCCTGAGCAGGCCTGCGAACCATGCGCCGTCGACCTGTACAGATGGTTCAGTGCGTGCGCGCCCCGCGTCCTCGAAGGCCGCGAGTGCGGTTGTCTCATCGCCGTCCTGCCAGGCCACGATGCCTGTGGCGAGCGCCCGCCGCGCGGGTGAGGCGGTCACGCGACCCAGGAACCCAAGGTCGGGACGAGGGGGTGGTCCAGACGCTTCACCGCCCGACGACCCCACGCGGGTGGTGCGCTTTGGGGTGCGCCCTTTCCGGGGTGTGAGCGTGTAGAACAGTCCCGACCCGGGAATGCCGAACGAAGCGCGTGCGCCGCCGGGGCCGACCGTGCCCGTTGCGCCTTCTGGGCCCAGGGACAAAGATGCGCCGGAGCGCGAGAGATTGACGTGCAGGCCCTGCGCCACCTTGAGTCTTCGCCAGAAACGAAAGGACATCGTGCCTCAGGGCTACCACACTCATGCGACACCGGAATGTCGCAGCGGTAGGATGCCGGGCGTGTCCGTCGTCGCTGCCGCGCTGATTCCGCTCACGATTCTGATCGGGTTGGGCGTGGCGCTCAAGCGCACGGGTTTTCTTCCAGACGCCTTCTGGCCCGGTCTCGACCGGTTGAACTACTGGGTGCTCTTTCCCTCGCTGATCTTCGTCAGTCTCGCCACGGGTGGCGAGAGTCTCGTGGGTGGAGAACGCGTTGCGCTGGCCACCTGGGCGGGCTTGGCCGTGGTGTCGATCCTGACCTTGCTTGTCCGGACCGTCGTCTCGAAGAACGGTCCTGCCTTCACGTCGGTGTTCCAGGGAGCGATTCGCTTCAACAGTTACGTCGCCTTCCTGGTCGTGCCGGTGCTGTATCCAGGGAGCGACGGCCTGGTTGCCCTTCTGGTCGGCCTCACCGTACCGGTCGTCAACGTGCTTTGCGTGACCGTGCTCGCTCGGTTTGGTGAGGGCGCAGCGCTGCAGTGGCGCACGCTGCTGCGGTCGATCTTGAGTAATCCCCTGATCCTCGCGTCGCTGCTCGGCATCTTCGCCTCGCTGCTGAACCTGCAGCTCGGACCCTTCGAATCGGCGTTACGGGTACTGGGCGAGGCGGCGCTGGCGGCAGGCTTGCTGTCGGTGGGTGCGACCCTCAAGTTCCGACAGATGGGTACCGGCCTTCGCGAAATTGTCGCCTCGATGGTGCTGAAGTTCGTTGCCCTTCCGCTGGTCACGGCGGGCGTCGCTATTGCACTCGAGTTGCCCACTTCGGTGCTGGCTCCGCTGATCCTGTTTCAGTCGATGCCCACGGCCTCTGCGTCCTACGTGCTCGCGCGCGCCATGCGCGGCGATGAGCAACTCATGGCGTCGATTCTCGCGGTGCACACCCTCGCCGCAATCGGTTGGCTTCCTCTGGTGTACGCCGTCCTTCAACGCTGGATGGCCTAGCGTCAGCGGGGGGCGGAAACGCTGAGCGCATCGGGTGGCCCTGACGCGGGAGCTGCCCGTTTCACGCAATTGCCCAAATCACCGACGCCCGCCCCTGCAGCCAGGGGCCGGGAGCCTGCCGAACTGATCTGCCTCCGTCAGGCCTTCGCGAAACCATCGATCAGCGCATTGAGCGTCGCGCTGGGTCGCATGGCCACTTCCGCCTTTGTGGGATCAGGCCGGTAGTAACCGCCGACATCCTGCGGGGCACCTTGGGCGGCGAGGAGTTCAGTTTCAATGGTGTCGATCGCAGCAGCGAGATCGCGTGCGAGTGGCGTGAACCGCTCGGCGAGTTCAGTGTCTTCGGTTTGTCTGGCGAGTTCCTCTGCCCAGTAGAGGGCGAGCCAGGCGTGGCTGTTGCGGTTGTCGGGCTCGTTGACCTTGCGCGAGGGGGAACGGTTCTCGTTCAGGATGCGCGCGTTGGCTCGGTCGAGTGCCGCAGCAAGGATCTTGGCCTTGGGCGCATTAGCCTGGTCGGCGTACAACTCGAGCGAGGGGACGAGGGCGAGGAACTCGCCGAGTGAGTCCCAACGCAGGTGCCCTTCCGCCTCGAACTGCTGCACGTGTTTGGGTGCAGAGCCGCCGGCGCCGGTCTCGAACAGGCCACCACCGTTCATGAGCGGCACGATGCTGAGCATCTTGGCGCTGGTTCCAACCTCGAGGATGGGAAACAGGTCGGTGAGGTAATCGCGAAGGACATTGCCGGTGACGCTGATGGTGTCGAGTCCTTGCCGAATGCGCTCGAGCGAGAATTTGGTCGCCTCGGCGGGTGCGAGGAAGTGTAGTTCCAGGCCTTCGGTGTCGTGCTCCGCAACGTAGGCGTGCACTTTCTTGAGGAGCTCAGCGTCGTGTGGGCGCGTCTCGTCGAGCCAGAACACGGCGGGCATGCCTGAGGCGCGTGCGCGACGCACGGCGAGACCCACCCAATCGCGGATGGGCGCATCCTTGGTTTGGCACATGCGCCAAAGGTCGCCCTGCTCGACGGGACGCTCGAGCAGGCGGTCACCGTTGGCGGCGATTACGCGCACCGTGCCGGCAGCGTCGATCTCGAAGGTCTTGTCATGCGATCCGTACTCTTCCGCCTTCTGGGCCATCAGGCCCACGTTGGGAACCGTGCCCATGGTGCGAGGGTCGAGGGCACCGTTCGCCTTGCAGTCTTCGATCACGGCCTGGTAGACCCCGGCGTAGCTGGAGTCGGGGATCACGAATTTGGTGTCGTGAAGTTCGCCATCTGGCCCCCACATCTTGCCGGAGGTTCGGATCGCTGCCGGCATGGAGGCGTCGATGATGACGTCGCTGGGCACATGAAGGTTGGTGATGCCCTTGTCGCTGTTGACCATCGCGAGGTCAGGTCCGTCGGCCAGCGCTGTTGCGAGGTCGGCTTCGATTTCCTCTCGTTTTGCCTGAGGGAGGGTGGCGATGCGCTCGTGAAGCGTGCCGAGTCCGGCGTTGGGGCTGATGCCGAGTTCCGCGAAGGTTCCGGCGTGCTTCTCGAACACGTCTGCGAAGAACGTCCAGACCGTATGTCCGAAGATGATGGGGTCACTGACTTTCATCATGGTGGCCTTGAGGTGCACGCTGAAGAGGACGTTTCTGTCCTTTGCGTCCTGGACCTGCTCTGCCAGGAATGTCTTGAGTGCGCTTGCCGAGAGGGTGGCGGCGTCGATCACCTCGCCCTGCTGGAGCGGCAAGGCGGGCTTGAGGGTGGTGACGCTGCCGTCTGGGGAGACGTGTTCGATGCGTGCCTCTCCAGCCTGATCAGCCTGCACGGTGGTCGAGACCTCGCTGTGCCGAAGGTCGCCGTCGCGCATCGTGGCGACGTGAGACTGGCTGCCTGCTGACCATTCGCCCATGCTGTGGGGATGCGCCCGGGCGTACGCCTTGACCGAATCTGGGGCGCGGCGATCGCTGTTGCCTTCACGCAGCACCGGATTGACCGAACTTCCCTTGGCTCGGTCGTAGCGAGCCTGGATGTCGCGCTCCTCGTCGGTCATGGGCTCGTACGGGTAGTCGGGGAGGTCGTTCCCCTGGCTTTGCAGTTCACGAATGGCGGCCTCGAGTTGCGGCATGGAGGCGCTGATGTTGGGGAGTTTGACGATGTTGGCGGCAGGGGTCTTGGCGAGCTCTCCGAGATAGGTGAGGTCGTCGTTCACGCGCTGTTCGGGCGCGAGGCGCTCAGGGAACTGGGCAAGGATTCGGCCAGCGAGTGAAATGTCACGGATCTCAACCTCGACGCCGGCGGCACCTGCATACGCTTCGACGATGGGGAGCAGGGACCAGGTCGCGAGTGCGGGTGCTTCATCGACGCGCGTGTAGATCAGGGCAGGTTTATCTTGTGGCATGGTTCCTCCAGTTGGTCCCGAGTTTGACGTGGGCGTAGCGCGGCGGTTCGCCACGGGATGCTTCGTGGGCCGAATCGTACCCCGGGAGGGTCGTACCCCACGCCTGTTGGATTCGTGTTCTACCGTTCGGCCATTGCAGAATCCACGACCCCAGGTATACCCTGTGGGGGTATTTGCGCTTGGGAGGTTCGCATGAGCGAGCGGGCACAACACCGCCGAGAGAATGCCATTGCCGCCAGGGGTCCTTGGTGGCAACGCAACGCCGGCTGGCTCGTCGCCGTCATCGGCGTCCTCGCCGTAGGTAGCCTGGCAACGTTCAATGCGCTGCAGGACCCTCTCGAGCAAGCTACGGACATCGACATGATCGCCTACCAAGGCCAGGAGGTCTTGGGGGGCAGCGATACGACGCTTCACGCACTCTTCGAACGCAACACGCCCATCGTGGTGAATTTCTGGGCGTCCTCCTGCCCACCATGCCGGCAGGAAATGCCTGGTTTTCAGCGGGTGATGGACGAGGTGGGCGACGCGGTGCTGTTGATTGGTGTCGACATCGGGTCGTTCACGGGCCTCGGGTCGCGCGAGGGAGCGCAGCAGTTCCTGCTCGACTACGGAATTCGTTACCCGGCCGTGTTCACGATCGATGATGCGCCCCTGCGCGCTTACGAAGTCCGCAGTTTTCCCACCACGATCTTCATCGACGCACGCGGACGAATCACCAAGAAACATACGGGCTACCTCTCGGAGACGCAATTCCGCGCGGAGCTCGATGCATTGCTCGCGACCTCCAGATGAGTCCCCCATCCCGTTTGGCAAGGGCGCTCCAAGCCGCAGCCATCGTCGCCGTGACGCTTGCCCTCGTCACCCTCGCAGCCTGGCTTACGCCCGGTCCGATCGGCCCACTCAACGAGGGGATCGAGACGCTTGCGGCCCGGGGGAGCGGATGGCTTGATCGCCTCGCCTCCCTCCTTCCCTTCGGATTTGCATTTGGTGCGGGCATGGTTTCCGCCGTCAACCCATGCGGGTTCGCCATGCTGCCCGCCTACCTCGGCCTATTCCTGGGGCAAGAGGCGGCCACGCAAGACGTGCGGCTCGACGTATCTGCACGCCTCCGGAAATCGCTGACGGTCGGTGGCTCGGTCACGCTCGGATTCGCTGCACTTTTTGGCGTGGTGGGTCTCGTCTTCGCGTTGGGCGCACGCTGGCTTGCGGACGCCTTCCCCTATCTTGGGGTCGCGACCGGCATCGGCCTGATTGCCGTCGCGGTATGGATGTGGCTCGGCGGATCGATCTACGCCCGCTTCGGTGAGCAACTCTCACACCGGCTCACGCCAGGAAGCGGGTCAAACCTACGTGGCTACGTGGCATTCGGGGTGGCGTTCGGCCTTGCCTCCCTGAGTTGCACACTCCCAATTTTTCTTGCGGTACTTGGCAGCAGCCTGACCCTTGGCTCCCTGCCCGCCATGGTGGGACAACTATTGCTCTTCGCAATGGGCATGGGAAGCTTCGTGCTCGCGCTTACGCTCAGCATGGCCCTGTTCCAGGGCGCGTTGGTCGCGAGGGCGCGTTCCGCACTCGGGATCGTCACACCGCTCAGCGTCGGCCTCATGTGGGTGGCGGGCGCGTACATCGTGTACTACTGGCTGACGCTCGGCGGGCTCCTTCCGCTTTGAGTACCGTTTGGTCGCATCGCTCTGATTAGCCAACCGAGTTGATCCTCGATTCATGCCATCATGCGGGCATGCCGCGTAACCCCGTAGCCGTCTATGCTGAACTCTTGCGCCAAGCCCAGGACGTCATGGGGCTCAATGATCCAGCGAGCACACGAAGCCGGCTCTACACGCTCCTGCGTAAACAGCACCTCGAGAAGTACCCCGAACTTCAGGAGGTCCTCGCTCGGCTTGGGATCGGCGCTGGCTACGCCCGGAATCACTTGCTTTCGCTCGGTGGTTGGCCCGAAGACGTGGTGACACTTGTCCGCAGGGGACTGCCTCTCAAGGTCGCCCGACGGCTTGCGCACGTAGATCTCCGCACCCGCAAGGAAGCACTGCGCCGCGCCGAGACGGACAAGCGAACCCTGGATGACAGCACCTGGGGACAACGCGTCGACCGGGCGATCGACCGACTGGCCCGCGAGGCCGACGCTCCCGACATCGTGCCTGAGGACGGCTGGCTCTCCCCCACCCTCACACCCGACGGCTCACCGCTCGATCCCTCACCCGCCCCGTCGGGCAACGTCTGGAGGTTCCCCACCCTGGGCGCGAAAAGTCGTGCGGACGAGGAACTCCATCCAGATCTGGCCCGCGCCATCCTCGCGCGATACGCGGCACCGGGTGACGCGATCGTCGACCTTACGGCAGGCTCCGGCACGGTCGCCCAGGTTGCAGCCACGCGAGGCTTACGGAGTTGGTCGAGCGACCTCGAGCCACGCGCGAAATTCGTGCACAAGATGAACGCCCGCGAGGTGACCTTCGAGAATGGCTTGACGCCTGGCTGCGCAAACCTCGTTCTCGTCCATCCCCCCACCTTCGCGTACTGGGAACAGACGAGGCCAAAAGGCACCGTGGCAGGACCCGAGGGATATGCCGACCTGATTGCCGAGTTGCTCGACGGCGCCATGCAGATTGCCGCACCCGACGCGCTGCTGGTCCTGGTGGGCCGGCCGGTACGAAGTGAGGGCATCGTCCGCACCGCCATCGGTGAACTCCAGCGGGAGCTCGAGGACATCGGAACGACGCTGATTGGTTACCACCTCGGCGTCGACGAGAAGGGCACCGAGGATTGGCACGTGCTCGTCGGTCGCCGCATTCCCGATGGCGAATCGGCGCAGGCATTACGGACCTGAAGCACCGCTGAAGCGTAGCCTCACCCCATGAATGAAGCAACGACCCCTCCCACAGACGGCCTGGCCGTCGTCATCGGCGCGAGCGGCACCATCGGTGACGCCCTCGCCACCCAACTCGAGAACTCTGGTCAGTACGCGCGCGTCCTCCGACTGAGCCGGTCCACGACACCCGCGGTCGACCTCACCGACGAAAGCACCATCGAGACGGCCGCCGCGGAAGCCAAGGCGACCGGGCTACCCGTGCGCATGGTGATCGATGCGACAGGATTCCTGCACGACGAGCAGCAGCAACCCGAGAAGACCTGGCGTCACCTGAATGCTGAGAATCTGGCGAGATCGTTTGCGCTCAACGCAACCGGACCCGCCCTCGTGATGAAACACTTCCTGCCCCTATTTCCTCGGGAAGGTCGAAGCGTCTTCGCCACCCTCTCCGCGCGCGCAGGCAGTCTCGAGGAGAACCGCATTGGGGGCTGGTACGGCTACCGCGCATCCAAAGCAGCCCTCAATCAACTCGTGCGCAGTGCAGCCGCCGAACTTCAGCGCAAGTCCAAGGAATCCATCTGTGTATCGCTCCACCCCGGTCACGTGGAGAGTTCACTGTCTGCACCGTTCGGTTCAGGCGGGAACCCAACCTTTACACCCGAGGAGGCTGCACAGAAACTCCTTGTCGTCCTAGATCACCTCACGCCCATGCAGAGCGGGGGGTTCTTCGATCACGACGGCTTGGCCATCCCCTATTGATCTACTGCGTGGTCGTCGAGCGCGAAACGAGAAAAGCCTGCACGGCAGCCTCGAGCGTGTGATCCAGTTGCGCGAGCGCCTCTTCGGACGCTTCGGCCCTGTCCGCTCGCGTGGCCTCCATCATCCGGACGA
>Ga0180432_10009139_pt1 | contig 12151 bp, 9 predicted proteins | sample SS_ome_10_FD_132414 | JGI IMG/M metagenome (GOLD analysis project Ga0180432, IMG submission 132414) | Hypersaline lake sediment archaeal communities from the Salton Sea, California, USA - SS_1_MS_2 metaG | ecosystem: Environmental > Aquatic > Non-marine Saline and Alkaline > Hypersaline >...
CCATGCTCAAGAGTACTTGAGCATGCCACCCATTGCTGGGTTCTGCGGATAACGAGCTAAACCCAAAGGCTCCTTTTGGGGGCGTATAGCATAAATACCTTTACAGCAAGGTGTTAAACAATATACTCAGCGTGGCCATTGTAGCGGGCTGTAGACTCATATGCAACCGGGGCACGGGTGGAAGGATAAGCCGATGCGGGAGAAGGTGTTGTCGGGGTGGGTGTTATTGTGGTTGGGGCTGGCGTTGGCGGGGTGCGGCAGGCTCAGGCCGGTGTCGCTGGTGGGGCCGGGGGTGAAGGTGCCGGAGCGCAAGGCGGTGGTGTTTTTCGTGGATGGGGTGCGTTCGGAGGTGTTCGACGAGATGCTGGGGGGGGGGCAGTTGCCGGGGATAGAGCGGTATCTGGTGGGGCGGGGTGTTCGGGTGGCCAACGCGGTGACGGTGGCGCCGTCGATTACGTACGCGGTGACGACGACGCTGGCGACGGGGTTGGTGCCGGGGCATCATGGGGTGCTGGGCAACAAGTATTTTGATCCGTTGCGGGCGATGTATGTGGATTACACGACGACGAAGACGTATCGGGACGTGGACGCGGACTATCGGGCGGAGACGGTTTACGAGATACTGGAGGCGACGTTCAGTGTGACGATTCAGACGCCGGTGCGGCGGGGAGCGTATCGGAAGGTGGATAACTGGGCGAGCAGCGGTGTGCGGTGGTTTTTCGGGCAGCTGCTGGAGATCGACGCGCTGACGGCGGAGCGGTTTGAGCTGATCGGGGCGGTGGCGGAGCGTGGGGGGCGTTGGCCTGGGTTGATTTTTGCGTATTTTCCGGCGACGGACGAGATGGGGCACCGGTATGGGCCTGCTTCGGCGCGGTATCGGGCGAGTTTGCGTAACGCGGATGAGCAGATAGGGCGGGTGTGTGCGGCGTTGGAGGCGAGCGGTCTGTTGGAGACGACGTACCTGCTGCTAGTGTCGGATCATGGGATGGCGGGGTGCGGGGAGGAGGAGTATCTGGACGTGGCGGGGCTGGTGCGGCAGGAGTATGGGCTGCGGGTGGCGGAGTCGGGTCCGGGTCGGGATGTGCGTTTCAATGAGCGTGCGGCGTATTTTGATGGGTACGATGTGGTGGTGGCGAACGGAGGCTATCGGCGGGTGGTGGTGTATCTGCGGCATGGTGAGCACTGGGGCGAGCGGGTGGGGGCAGAACGGGTGAGGCCTTTGGCGGATCGGCTGGGGGGTGAGGCGGCGGTGGCGTTGGCGGCGTATCCGGATGGCGGGACGGTTGTGGTGCAGAACGGGGGGGGCAAGGGTTTGATCGACCGGCAGGCGGGGGGGCAGCTGGGGCCCTTGGACGCGAAGGGGTATCGGTATCGAGTGATTGACGGGGCAGACCCGCTGGGCTATGATGCGTTGTTGGCTGGCAGCGTGCTACTGGACGGGCGGTATCACAGCGGCCGGGCGTGGCTGGCGGCGACGGCGGCGACGCAGTATCCGGACGCGGTGGTGCAGTTGGCGGAGCTGTTCGATTCGCGTCGGGCGGGGGATCTGGTGTTGTTCGCGGCGGAGGGGTGGGACTTTGCCCCGGAGGCGATCGGCGGTCACGGCAGCGTGGTGGCGGCGGACATGCGGGTGCCCATGGTCATAGCGGGTCCGGGCGTCAAGGGGGGGGCGACGCTGGAGACGGCGCGGACGGTGGACGTGGCGCCGACGTTGGTCGAGATGCTTGAGCCGACGGCGTTGGAAGGTCGATATTTTGACGGACGGAGTTTGTTGAATGAGTTGAAGTAGATTCAGCATGGGTAAAAGTTACCCATCCTAGGAGTGTTGCCCTACTAACGTAGGGGAATGTAAGGCGCGGGCGAGACGGCCGCGACACGGCAATCATGGGCAGGATGCCCATGCCACGGGAAAAACAAGAGGTGCATGGTGCTGGGCGAGAAGCGATTCATTCGCACGATCAGGCTGAGCAATCTGCTGTCCTATGGGCCCAAGGCCAAGGAAGTGGAGCTGGGCTCGCTCAACGTCTTGATTGGCTACAACAGCACGGGCAAGAGCAACCTGATCGAGGCGATAGGGTTGTTGGCGGCGGCGCCGCGGGATATCGGCGAGCCGATACGGCAAGGCGGCGGGATCAGTGAGTGGCTCTGGAAGGGGGGCGGGAAGGGCTCGCGCGGGCCAGCGGAAATCGAGGTAACGGTGGATTACCCGGAGGGGTCGACGGGTTTGCAGTACCGGATCGCGTTGGGAGAGGTGGGGCAAAAATTTGAGGTGATCAGTGAATCGGTTGAGAACGAACAGGCTCTGGGCGAAGGGGCCGAGGAATCTGTTCATTACCGGTTAAATGAGAAACAAGCGGTTTTCAAGGGCTTTAGGGACCACCCTGCAAATAAGGAACGCTTTGAGTTGCTGCAGGCCCGGGTGCGTCTTGATGTTCGGCAGGCCATTTTTAGCCAGCGGAAGGATCCGGAGCAGTATCCGCAGATTACGTACTTGGGCAAACGGTTCGGTGAAATACGGTTGTATCGTGAGTGGGAGTTTGGGCGTTATACGGCACCGCGGTTGCCGCAGAAGCCTGATTCGCCGAGTGATTTTCTTTTGGCGGACGCGAGCAATCTTGGGTTGGTGTTGAATGATCTGCAACATCACAGCGAGGCGTGGAAGCAGTTTAACGAACGGCTGAAGCAGTTTTACCCGCTGGCGCGGGAAGTGACGGTGCGGATTCTGGGCGGGACGGTGCAGGTGAACGTGCAGGAGGAGGGGTTGCGGGAGCCGGTGCCGGCGACGCGGTTGTCGGACGGGTTGTTGCGTTACATGGCGTTGCTGTCGATTTTGTGTCACCCGACCCCGCCGCCTTTGGTGTGTCTAGAGGAGCCGGAGCTGGGGCTGCATCCGGATGCGCTGGGCAATCTGGCGGAGCTGTTGGTGGAGGCGTCGCAGCGGACGCAGCTGATCGTAACGACGCACTCGGATATTCTGGTCTCGGCGTTGTCGGAGGTTCCGGAGGCGGTGCTAGTATGCGAGCGAGACGAGGCGGGCACACATTTGCGGCGGCTGGAGCGGGAGCCTCTGGCGGAATGGCTGGAACGGTATACGCTGGGCGACTTGTGGCTCAAGGGAGAAATCGGGGGGGCGCGGTGGTAAGCGAGATTCGGATTTACGTCGAAGGCGGAGGAGACGCCAAGTCGACGAAGATAGCGTTGCGGGAGGGTTTCGATCGTTTTCTGGGTGAATTAAAGGCGAAGGCGAGGCAGTGTCGGCTTGGGTGGCGCGTGGTGCTGGGCGGGGGGCTGGATGAGACGGTCAAAGATTTTCAACTGGCGGTTCGCAACCATCCTGCGGCGATGAATATGCTGCTGGTCGATTCGGATGGGCCGGTGGAGGGGACAGCACGGCAGCACCTGGCGGGCAAATTGGCAAGAAGCAGCGACCTTGAGGAGAGCCAGTGTCACCTGATGGTGCAGGTGATGGAGTCGTGGTTGATTGCGGATGTGGAGGCACTGGAGCGGTTTTACGGGTCTGGTTTTCAACGATCGGCGATTCCGGGCGGCGAAGACGTGGAGCAGGTTGCCAAAGATCGCGTGCTGACCGGGCTGGAGCGAGCGACGCGCAATACGGTCAAGCGAAAGTATCACAAGATAATGCATGGGGGCAAGCTATTGGGTATAGTTCGGCCGGCGGTGGTGCGGACGAAAGCGAGCTGCTGCAACCGGCTATTCGAGACATTAGAGAGTGTTATTACGGAAGGGCGAGCATAAAGCGTGACGCCGGAAGGAAAGAAGGACGTGTTATGTTGAAGCGTACGCATACGTGTGGGCAGTTACGGGCGGCGGATGCCGGTCAAGAGGTGGTGTTGGCGGGGTGGGTGCAGTCGTACCGGGACCACGGGGGGCTGGTGTTTATTGATTTGCGTGACCGTGAGGGTTTGACGCAGATCGTGTTCGATCCGGAGAAGGACGCGTCGATGCACGATCTGGCGCGTACGATTCGCAAGGAGTGGGTGATCGCGGGTCGGGGCAAGGTGAGGCCTCGGGCGGAGGGGATGGCCAATCCGAAGCTGGTGACGGGTGAGATCGAGGTGTATGTCGAGGAGCTGGAGCTGTTGAACAAGGCGAAGACGCCGCCGTTTGAGGTGGACGCGTCGGAGACGATCAACGAGGAGCTACGGCTGCGTTATCGTTATATAGATATACGTCGTCCGGAGGTGCAGCACATTTTGCGGACGCGTAGTCGGGTGAACAGTATTATCCGGCAATACCATCAGGAGAACGGTTTTTACGAAATCGAGACGCCGATGCTGGCCAAGAGCACTCCGGAGGGGGCGCGGGATTATCTGGTGCCGGCGCGGCTTTATCCGGGTCATTTTTATGCGTTGCCGCAGTCGCCGCAGCTGTTCAAGCAGGTATTGATGGTGGCGGGGGTGGATCGGTATTTTCAGATTGCGCGGTGTTTTCGGGACGAGGACCCGCGGGCGGACCGTCAGGCGGAATTCACGCAGTTGGACGTGGAGATGAGCTTTGTGGGGATGGACGAGGTAATTGCTCACACGGAGACATGTCTGGCGCGGGTGTGGAAAGAGGTGTTGGGGGTGGAGTTGTCGCTGCCGATGCGGCGGATGGACTATCGCGAGGCGATCGAGGATTATGGGATCGATCGGCCGGACGTGCGGTTTGATATGAAGCTCAAGGATATCAGCGATATTGCGGGGCAGTGCGAGTTCAAGGTGTTCCAGACGGTGCTGGGGCGTAAGGGGATCGTCAAGGGTCTTTGTGCGCCGGGTGGGGGCAAGTATTCGCGTAGCGATATCGAGCGGGGGTTCACGGAGTTTGTGGCGCAGTACGGGGCGCGTGGGCTGGCGTGGTTCAAGGTGACCGAGGGCGAGAATGGTTCGGGAGCGGAGCTGACGAGCAGTATAGCGAAGTTTTTTACGCCGGAGCAGCGGCAGGAGATTATCTCGCGTTTTGGTGCGAACGTGGGTGATTTGATTCTGTTGGTGGCGGCGGATGCGGATACGGTGAACAAGTCGTTGGCGCCGCTGCGTTGCCGGCTGGGTGAGGAGCTGGGGTTGATCGAGCCGAACCAGTACAGTTTTGTCTGGGTGACGGATTTTCCGCTGATGGCGTTCAACAAGGATGAGAATCGGTGGGACTCGCTGCACCATCCGTTTACGGCGCCGCTGGCGGAGGATTTTTCCAAGTTGGACGAGGATCCGTCGCAGGTGCGGTCGCAGGCGTATGATATTGTGCTGAACGGTAATGAGATTGCCGGTGGTAGTATTCGTATACATCAGCCGGAGCTTCAGGCGAAGATATTTTCTCTGCTGGGCATTTCGGAGGAGAAGGCTCAGGAGCGGTTTGGATTTTTCCTGGACGCGTTGCGTTACGGGGCGCCGCCGCACGGTGGTATCGCGTGGGGGTTGGATCGGCTGATCATGCTGCTGGTGGGGACGGACAATATCCGGGATGTCATTGCGTTTCCGAAGACGCAGCGAGGTCAGTGTCTGATGACGGACGCGCCGTCGGGGGTGGATCAGGGGCAGTTGGACGAGTTGCACGTGGATGTGCGTCTGCCTCAGCCGGAGTCGGACTGATCAGAGATGGATTGTGCCCACTAAGAGTGCGGCGGGCCATCGCAAAGCAAGATGTTGGATTACGCATAGTCCATGGACAGGAGGCATAGCGGTATGCAGACTCAGACCGACGCAGCGATCGTGGGCAAGCTAGAGGGTTTGATGCGGAGTATTCCGGATTGGCCCAAGGAGGGGATAGTGTTTCGTGATATTACGCCGGTGCTGGCGGATGCGGCGGGACTGGAGCTGGCTTGTGCGGCGATGGCGGCGCCGTTTCGCAACCACAACGTGGAGCTGGTGGTGGGGGCGGAGAGCCGAGGTTTCATTTTTGGAGCGGCTATTGCTCGGGAGCTGCACTGTGGGTTCGTGCCGATTCGCAAGCCGGGCAAGCTGCCTGGGGCGACGATCAGTCAGGAATACGAGTTGGAGTATGGGGCGGACAAGCTGGAGATGCACGCGGACGCGATTGCGGCAGGTCGTCGCATCCTGATGGTGGACGATCTGCTGGCGACAGGGGGCACGATGCGGGCGTCGTGCCAGATGGTTGAGCGTCTCAAGGGTCGTATCGTTGGGGTGAGCTTTCTAGTGGAGCTGGGCTTTCTTAATGGCCGAAAGCATCTCGGCGCCTACGACATCCATAGCGTCATCACCTATTCGGCTGAATAGGGCAGGCGCGGAGGCTGCTTGTGGGCGTGGTGCGGGGGCCTTGGGCTCCTGGTTGAGCGTGGGTGCCAGCCCTTGCTACTGGTATTCTTTGTATTATTCCGGTTTGGGCTCCGGCTCGGTGTCCTGGTCGTCTTGTTGCTCGTCTTGCTTGGCGGGCTCGTCGGCGTCGGCGGGTGTTTGGGCCTCGTCGGGTTTTTCTTGGGCTGGTGAAGCAGGGGGTTCTTGCGAAGGTTGTTGAGGCTCGGCGGCTGCTTCGTGCAGGGTGGCCTCATCGGCGACGATTTCTTCGATGTCATCTTCGACGTAGATATCTTCGAGATCGGTCTGGTCTACTTTTTTGCGGAGTAGGGTGTAGATGATGGTGTTGGCTGAGTAGGCAAAGCTGAGCACGAAGGCGAGGACCATGGCGGCGGCGAGGGCGACCCAGATCCAGATGAAGAAGGCACCGATTTTTTCGGACCAGTAAAGGCTCATCCATTGGACGTCAGGCTGGAGGTCCATCCATTGGGGGGCGGGCCAGATGGCGTCGAGTTTGCCACGGGTGGTGGCCATGCTGGAGGCGTCGACGTTCATGCTGCCACAGGCCCAGTGTACGGAGGCGAGGATGAGAAAGACGAAGAGTCGAACGAAGAGATAGCAGATGCCGCCGTAGATGGCGGCGACGAAGGAGTAAAATCCCATTCGCCAGGGTCGGCCATAGATGTAGCTGAAGGCTCGGCTGATGGCGTCGAAGCTGTCGGAGCCTTCGACGGCAATGGTGGGGTACATGAGGTTGTAGCCGGCGAGGAGTCCAATAGTCACCAAGGCAACGACAAAGCCGCCAAAGAGGGCCAGGCCGGTGAGCAGGCCGGCAATGATTTCGCCGACGACGGGGACGGCGCCGAGGAGGCCTCCGACGAAGATGAGCAGGCTGATGAGCAAGATGATGCCGACGGGGATGAGTGGGGCACCGAAGAAGCTGGCGAAGCGTTTAGCGCTGAACTGCAGGGCTCGCCAGGGTCCGATGCGTTCGTCGCGAGTGGCCTGGAGGGCAGCCATGCGGCAGAGTGCTCCGCCAAAGAGGGCCCAGACGGCCAGTGAGATAAGTACGAGGACCACGGCGTAGAAGGGGTGGGTTCGGCTGAGCCAGCAGTAAGCCATGACGAGTTGTTGCATATGGCCGGCGGCGGCTTTGACGTCGAGGCTGACCAGGCTGGTTACGGCCAGGTGCATTTTGGCGAATTTGAATTGGGCGAGGGTGGCGAAGATGCCGGCACCTTGGGAGAGGTTGGCCAGTCGCAGGGCCTGGGCCAGGGCAATTTTCTTGCGGATATTTTCCTGGAAGGTGGGGACGGCGGCGGGTTGGTCGGCGGTTTTCTGGCCGGCGAAGTAGGCAAGCAGGCCGGTGGTCTGGGCGTGGCCGGCGTGGCCGGTAAGCAGGGCATCGGTTAAGGCCTGGTGGGCCTGGTCCAGCTTGGCCAGGGCCTGTTCCTTGGCGATATCGTTCTGCTCGGCGTTGTTGATGGCGTGGGCTCGTTTTTGGTAATGCTCTTGCAGGCTGTCGAAGAGGTCGTCGAGGTCTTCGCGATATGCTTGGCGGATTTCTTTGGTGACGGCGGCGTTGCCCATTTCGTCGCGTTTAAAGCTGAGGCCCAGATTCTGGTTGCGAGTAAGGTCATAGAGTCGGTCCAGGTTCTGGTCGCGGATGGTTTGCCGCCAGGTATTGAGATTGCTGTTGGCGAGTGTGGGGGCGGTGAGGGCGTAGGCGTCGATTTCGCTGATGACCTGTCCGTCGGGGCTTTCGAAGAGGAGGACGCGTCCGGTGCCGGGGACCATATCCAAGGCGGTGCCGCAGATGAAGATGGCGATAACTCCCACGAGGGCCAGGAGCAATTTGCCGGGCTGGGTGGCCATGCGGAATGATCGGAAGATTTCCGGGAACAACAGTTGCCGATACCATGGTTGCTTGCGGGCGTTGTCGTTCAGCTCTTGTTCGGACATTGAATATCTCCTTTCGCTATCCCTGGACATGCCTAGGCCGCGTTAACCGCCGAGCCCTTTGTGGGGTTGGGTTCTGGCGTAAGCCGTTGGTGCCGGCTTAAACGGCAAGGTTATCAATAAGATTATAAAAGTCCCCAAGGCAAGAGCAACTCTTTTCTTGGTTCGGGGCCGCCGGGGTGGCAGGCGGCAAGTCATTTACGGTCAAGTAATTACGTTTTCTCTTGGTTGTCGTTGGGCGGTGGTGGTTGTTGATATTGGTTCTGGCCGGGGATGGCGTAGTCGCCGCCGAGCCAATGGGCCAGGTCGATCAACTGGCAGCGTCGTGAGCAAAAGGGCAAATAGGGCAGGTTGGCCGGCACCTTGTCGGGCGTTTTTCTGTTACACATGGGGCAATGGTGCACACTCATCATACGTCACCGGAATATCTGAACTTGCTCATGGTCATTTCGTCGGGTGTGTCAGGAGGACTGGGCCGCATTCTTTACGGGTTTTCTTTTTTTTGCGTGGTTCTTCTGGGCCGCTGTCGGGTACTCGGCTCTATCTGTCCTCAAGATATAGATTTCTATGGCTGCGGAAGACAGAGTCTGTGGCCTTGTGGGGAAGCACCCGAGGTCGCTGGCAAAAGCCGGTTGGTGCTCCGGAGGGCTTCCGCTGATTGTAACCGTTTGTCAATGCAACGTTTATGTCGGTGAGGCCCCAGGCTCTTGAAACATGCGGGCCCGCGGTGGGCAGCTAGGGTTGTTCGGCCAAGGTGTCGGCGGGCAGCTGCGCTGGTTTTTTGAGGAAGAGATAATAGAGTTTTCCTTCCTGATAGGTCTGGCCGGCGAGCATGCCTGCCAGACGTCCCTGGCCCATGTAGGCGTCGCAGCGGCCTGGGGCGCGGATGGCTCCGCCGGTGTCCTGATCCAGGGCAAAGCCGCTGTAGGGGCCGGTTTTGATGCGTGCTCCGCTGATCTGCGGGAGGTTGGTGACCAGCAGGGCCAGGGCGGCGCGGGGGTAGATGGCCTTATCGGTGGCGATGCTGCGCCAAGCGATGACGGGTTCATTGAGGCTGCCATGGGGGGGGCCGTCGTCGCGGCGGAAGAAGACAAATCGCGGATTCTGGCGTGTGTAGTGGTTGACTTGGTCGGGGTGATTTTTGAAGTATTTGATCATTCGTGCCAGGCTGATTTCGCTGGCGTCGATTTTTCCGTCGTCGACGAGCATTTGGGAGATGCTGTGGTACTCGTGGCCATTGCTGGCGGCGTAGCCTACGGTGATCAAGGTGTCGTCGGGCGTGCGGATTTTGGCGGATCCTTGTACGTGGGCGATGTAGACTTCGAAGGGATCGCTGAGCCAGACGAGGGCCTCACTCAGGGGCGTGGGGCTGCTCTCAATCTGGGCGCGGCTGGGGTAGGGCACGACGCGGTCGTCGTCGAGTCGTCGTCCGAGGATTTCGCCCTGGGGCCCCTTGACCAGATCGCTGGGCGCAGTGTATAGCGGATAGCGATACTGGGGGGTTTCGGTCAACGAGCCGTTGAAGATGGGGGTGTAGTAGCCGGTATAGAGGACGGTGCCACGGTCGTCACAGCCGACGGAGACGTAGACGTCGAACTGATCGCGAATGGCCTGGTCCATCTGTTCGGCGGGCAGGCGGGCCTCCAAGAGGTCTCGAAAGGCCTCCAGGCTGGCGACGACGTGCTCGTGGGTAATCTCTCCGTAGGGGTAGAAGGTCTCACTGGAGGGTTTGCCGAGGTAGCTGAGGCTGTTTTCGAGGGCCTCGGAGACGTCGGCGAGGTCGTAGCAGGCGGGTTGGAAGTTGGGCAAATCGCCCGGATCGGTAATTCTTCTCAGGGCCAGTTGGCCCGGGGGCAGGGGCTTGTCGTAGGCTGGGCCCATATCGACCGGTTTGCTCTTGCAGCCGGCGATGAGGCTGGCCAGTAGCAGTGCCAGAAACGTCCATGTTCTGATTTGCATCGCGTGTCCTCCTTAACTAGCAGACAATCCCGCGTGACCCGGATATGTCAACGATTGTAGCGGGGCACGGCGGCGGTCGCAAGAGCTTCACGAAGAGGCGTCATTGGCGGGGGTAGACGGTCGTGTTCGTCGGACCTCTTCCTTGATGCGTTGGATGTGTCCGCGGCCGAGGCCTTTGACCTCGCAGCCGAGTTCGAAGTAGCGTCGAATGGCCTGGTCGGACAAGATGCCAAAGCAATCGACCACGGCCAGGGGAGCTCCGGCCCATTTGACGACCTGATCGGGTTCGAGTTGGAGGTAGGGTGCGTGGGGTACGGCCAGGACGACGGCTTCGACTCCGGCAAGTGCTTGGGGCAAGTCATCGGTGGGTCTGACGTGTACCAATTCCTCCTGATTACGGAAGAAGCGGCTGAGCGAATGGCCCGGTGAGGGGTAGACGTCCTGTTTTTCGAGTTCGTACCAGTGCTCGACGTAGGGGTCGTGGACGCGGATTTCGGCGCCCATTTCGGCGAGTTTTCGTGCGACGATTTCCGAGCCGCTATAGCGGGTGTCGCCGACGTCCTGGCGATAGCTGGCGCCGCAGATGAGGACCTGGGCGGCGGCGATGTAGCGTCCCATGTTTCGCAGGGCGTCGCGGGTCAGCTCGGCGGCGTGGAGGCCTCTTGTGTCGTTGGAATCGATGGCCTGGGGGGTGATTTTGAAGACGTTGTCGCCGTCTTCAAAGCCGAGGATGTGCTTGTACGCCCAGTAGCCCAGCCCGCCGTCCTTGGGCAGGCAGTAGCCGCCGATGCCGGGGCCGGGAAAGATGATGTTGCAGTGGGTGGGTCTGACTTTGATGGCGTCAATCACTTTGATGAGGTCGACGCCGTTGCGTTCGGCGAAGAGGCTCCACTCGTTGAGGAAGGCGAGTGTGGTGGCGCGGTATGAGTTTTCGACGATTTTGGTGGTTTCGGACTCGATGGGTCTTTCCATGACGGTGAGGGGGAACTGGTCGGTGTTGAGCACCTCGTTGAGGAACTTTACGACGCGCTGGCGAGCCTGCTGGTTGCAGCCGGCACAGACGCGCCAGAAATCGCGGATGCTGGCGACGTACTGTCGGCCGGGCATGACCCGTTCGAATCTGTGGGCCAGGAGGGGTTCGGTCTCGATGCCGCGGTTGCGAAAGGCCTTACAGAGGATGGGGTAGCCGACAAATTCGGTGGTGCCCGGAGCGACGGTGGTTTCGATCAGCACGAGGCAGTGTGGGGGGATCTGCTGGCCTATGGTGCGCAGGGTGGCTTCGAGGGCGTTCATTTCGGCTTCGCCGGTGCGCATGTCGCCCAGGTCGTGCTTGGTGTAATCGCACTGGACGTCGACCACGACACAGTCGGCCAGCTGGAGGCACTCGTTGTTGTAGGTTGCCGTGAGGGTTTTTTTCTTCTGGACGCAGCGGGCGATCATGGGGGCGACTTCGGGGTCCTCGGCTTCGACGGGTGATTGGCCCCGGTTGAGGAGGGGTATTTTCCAGTAGCTGCGTGTGCTGGGGCGTTGGCAGCCGATGACGAATTTGCTGGGTTGGCCCGTTTTTTTGTCGACGGTATCGGCGATGATGGCGGCCATCACCGCGCCGACGAACCCGACGCCCATGACGACTACTACCTCTTGGCCCTGGTCGCGAGCCTGCTGGGCGAGGCCCCGCAGGCGATCGTACTCCTTGGGGTATTCCTCTGCTGCCGGCAGCGCAAAAACCTCACCCGCGGGACTTACTGAAGAATCCTTCATAGCACACACGACCTTTCTGGAATGGATTAGCCCTTACTGCCAAGCAGCGTCAATACGGGGGCTGCTTGACCATTAATTGCTGGAACGAACCGGTGCTCTGATAATCAGCTTTGGACCTGGACCCAAGCCTTACTGCGGGGGCAGGTTTGTGGTCCCGGAGCGTATGCGACATGTGACATTATAACGGGCAGAGGTGAGAAATCAACCATTTGGCCCACAAG
>Ga0180432_10009140_pt1 | contig 12151 bp, 11 predicted proteins | sample SS_ome_10_FD_132414 | JGI IMG/M metagenome (GOLD analysis project Ga0180432, IMG submission 132414) | Hypersaline lake sediment archaeal communities from the Salton Sea, California, USA - SS_1_MS_2 metaG | ecosystem: Environmental > Aquatic > Non-marine Saline and Alkaline > Hypersaline >...
AATCAGGTCCATGTTCATTTCCTTGGCTGGCGCCGAGATAAGATACAGGGCTCTTCTTGAGTCCATGGGATTGCACTTCAGCGATAATTCGCTTATGGCTTCGTCCATAGCCTGGATACCCTTCTGGGTTTCAGAACCCTTGGTTCTGAAATCGCGCTTGCTTTCACGGCTGAACCTTATTAGCGGCACCTCGGCTTTGCCGTAGCCTATTACTGTCCAGCCGACTATAGTCTGTATTATGTCGCCGGCATCAAGTGTCTTTGACCCGACGTATTTGGCCTTTTTCTCTTCGCCGGCACATAGCATGTTGTAGAACGGGTCGGCTATCATGGCATTGATTTTGGAAAGGTTGCTTCTGATTGACGCATCTTTCCTGACATATCTTTGATTGTCGACAAGGAATACCGCATCTGCCACTGAGTAGGCGGATTTAAGGCAGGTAGCGGTATTATATATTGTCCTGTCCTCCGTTGACTCTTCATGTTCAAAGGGAAGAACAATAAGGTTATAAATAGGCTTATCTACATATCGCTCTTTCACATGCTGGGTTATTACTGAGATTGAACCGGAACCGGTGCCGCCGGCAGAACTGGCGATGAACAAGAAAGCGTCGGTCTCAAAGAATTGCTTGGTTGTTCTGATAGCATCGATAACCTTATCAGAGTCTTCCCGAGCTATATCTGCCCCAAGTTCGTTTATTTTGCCCACACCGTGGCCGCCGGTTTTTCTCCCCCCTATGAGGATTCTGTGCTGATAGTCTTTCTTTATATATGAAAGTCCGCTCAGGTCGGCGGCATCTGTGTTTACTGCGAAGGCTCCGCTGATTATGTTAATGCCGCGGTTAGAACGGGCTTTCTTGTTAAGCCGGGCGAACTCATCGGCAATCCTGCCGCCACATTGTCCAAAACCTACAACGACCAGTTTCATTTCTCACCTCGGTTTTAAATTTAGCTATTTTAGGCATACTTATGTGATAATGTCAATCCTTACATTGTTGTGGATAATATTGCTTGAGCAAGTTGTTGAATAGCATTTTGCCTCTTTTATACCCTGTGGTACTCTTGTGTTATTCTCTTAGTACTAAAGATAATGTATTGTAAAATAAGTAATGAAATAAGTTATTGAAAAACTAAGCGACCTATATTAGAATGAAGGGCATAAGAGGCGTGTGATATGGTCAAGAAAATACCCGGCGAGCTTTTAGATGATGTTGCGAATAACGCTGGCTCATTTGAGGAGGCGGTAGCCCGGGCGGAGAAGCTGAGCAGAGCGGCTAAAGAGGCGGCTGAGGCGTCGGCAAAGGTTTCTCAGGAGGCAATCAGAAGAGCCGAGGCGATAAGCAGGGAAGCCAGAAAGGCGGCTGAGGAATCTGCAAAAGCCTCCCGGGAGGCGGTAAGTCGTGCCGAGGTGATAAGCAGGGAGGCTCGTGAGTCATCTGAGGCGGCGGTAAAAGCTGCCCGTGAGGCGATAACTAGGGCTGAGGACTCTGCCAAAGCGCCTCAGGAGGCAGCCAAGGCGATAGCCAAAGCCTTTGAAGAGGCGATAAGCAGGGCGGAGAAGATAAGCAGTGAGGCTATGGAGGTGACGGAGGCATCTTTTGCGGGATCAAAGGAAAAGCTGAGCCGGATTAATGCGGTTAGCAGCGAGGCTAGAGAGATGGCCGAGTCCTCGGTGCAGACAGTCAAGGAAGAGTTAATCAAGGCTGAGGAAGCGGGCAAGGAATCAAGAGGAGCGGCTGAGGCATCAATCAAGATTGCCAAAGAAGCGGTAAGTAAGACCGAAAAGATAGGCAGAGATACCAAAGAGTCGGCTGAGGCGACGATTAGAGCTGCAAAACAAATGGTGACCAAGGTAGAAAAGACAAGCCAGGTAACTAGGGAAACCGCTGATGCATCAGCGAGGGCTGCCCAGGAAGTAGCTGCCAGAGCAGAGCGGATAAGCAAAGAAGCCAAGGATTTAGCCGAGTCTTCGCTAAAAGCCTCGCGGGAGGCGATGGGCAGAGCGGAATTGATAAGTAAAGAAAACAGGGATTTGGCCGATTCTGCAAAAAGGGAATCCCGGGAAGCGATAGAAAAAGCTGAGCAAATAAGCATTGAGGCTAAGAAGGCAACCGAGGCATCATCTAAGGCTGCCAAAGAAGCTGTTGAGGCGTCTATACATGCGTCTCTTGAGGCGGGTGAAACAGCAGCCAAGGCCTCACAGGAGGCGGTAGAAAAAGCCGGGCAAATAGGAAGAGAGTCTAAGGAGGCAACAGCGGCAGCTACACGAGCCTTCGAGGAGGCGATGAGCCGGATTGAAGAGATAGACAGAGAGTCTAGAGAATCCGTCGAGTCATCGTCTCGAGTTGCTGGCGAGGCTGTTGAAGCATCGATAAAGGCATCCCAGGAGGCGATTGAGGCAGTAACGAAGGCATCCCAGGAGGCGATAGAAAGAGCTGAACAAATCACTAATGAGGCCCAGGAGTCTACTGTGGTATCGCTAGGGAAAGTTGACGAGATAAGCAAGGAAGCTAGTGAGGCATCTGAGACAGCTAAACGAGCCTTTGAGGAGGCGATGCGCCGGGTTGAAGAAATAGGCAGGGAGTCTAGAGAATCTGTCGAGTCATCATCGCAAGCTGCTGGCGAGGCTGTTGAAGCATTGCTCAGAACATCCCGGGAGGCAAATGAGAAAGCAGATAAGGCGTCTCAGGAGGCAATAAGCAGGGCTGAGGAATTAAGTAAAGAAGCCAGGGAGGCTGCCGAAACATCAGTGCGCATGGTTAAGGAGGCGACCGATGTGGCAGTAGAGGCTGCCAGAAAAGAGGCAGCGGAATCTAAGAAAGCTTTTGATGAGGCAATAAGCAGAGCCGAGGCAGCAAGCATGGAGGCTAGAGCGTCTGCCGAGACGTCAGCTAAGGCTGCCAGTGAGATTGCTGAAGAGTTAATAAAGGCTGCTAGAGAGTCTGCAGAGAAAACGGTAAAAGCAGCGAAGAAAGCTACCGAAGCATCAGCGAAAGCTGCTAGGGAAGCGGCTGAGATGTCAAAAAAGGCTTTTGAGGCGGCGGTAGGTCGAACTGAGGAATCGGGTAAAATTGCCAGGGAGATAGCTGAAGCATCTTTAAGAGCCTTTGAGAAGGAGATAGGTGGAGTCGAGGGGGTTGGTATGGGGAGTGAGGAGGCTGTTGAAGTGACTGGTGTGGACTACGAGGCGACCGAGTCGTCATTAAGAGCCTTCGAAGAGGCGATTAGCAGTCCGGAGAAAGCTAGTACCGGGGGCAAGCCTCATAAAACTAAGAATAAAGCAAAGCTTGAATCGCGTTTAGAGTTCCTGGCCCAGATGTATGAAACAAAGAAAAACGAACAAGCGGAGGAGGAGGATTTAGAGGAAGATGTGAAGCCATTTAATGAGAGTTAAACAAACATTTACAGATTATTGTGTTTAAAACTTTTTAAGGAGGTATGCCCCATATGACGGAGGTAAAGAGCAGGACCGGGAAAACCGTTGGCAAAGTCAAACAGGTGAAAACGACGGAACCGGTAGTTGAAGAGGTTGGGTTGGTTGAGGAGCCAGCCGTGGATTCGGTTGAGGAGCCGGCTGTGGAGACAGGCGAGGAGCTGACTATTGAAATTAAAGAGTCCGCTGGGGAGTTGACCGGGGATGTTGCAGAGTTAGAGTTAACCTCAAGCCCGCTTGATGAAGTGCTGGGACAGGCCGAGAAAGCATATGCTGCCTATATGGAGGCGGAACGGCAGGTGGCGCGAGCTTACAAGGATAATGAACAACAGGTGGCCGCCGCCTATAAACGGGCTGAAGACCAGACGGGGAAGATTTGTGATGAGGCGGTAAGCCAGGTATTGAAAGATCGCGGTGAGGCTATTGCTCAGGCTTCAAAGGCTCGTGATGAGGCATTAGCACAAGCCACACGAGCTTATGACGAGGCCATAGCTCAGGCTACAAAGGCTCGTGATGAGGCAATGGCCCAGGCTTCTAGGATTTTTGAAGAGGTTGTCACGGAAGCTTCAAGTACGCGTGATGGAAAGGTAACGCAGGCTGAAGAAACCTTTCAACAGGCGAAAGGGCAGGCCGAAAGTGATTGCGAGGCTAATGTAAAGGCAGCTTGGCAGAATCGGAAGGAAACCCTGGATAGAGCCTGGGTGGTGCGTGAAGCGACCATAGAGCAAGCCTGGAGAATTTATTCCAAATTAGCTTCAAAGTAAGCGAAGAGGCGACAGGAAGTAAGCTTTTTACCGGCATGTTTCTGGTTCGGAGAGGTATTGCGGGCCGGAGTTGTTTTATCTGTGCCGGAGTTAGTGGTTGGTTGTAATGTGAGACTAGAGGCGTATTATTATACTGTTGTGTGCAGCTAATTTCCACAGTCGTTTTTGTTCTTAGCTAATTCGGGGTGGAATGATGTTGCATTTTCTTTGGCGGGCAGAGATTATTTATAGTAGCGAAGGTATATCTTTTAAGCTAACATCAATTCGCTCTTGTGATTTTTCCATTCCCTCGTGTCTCTTCTAAGAGCGGCGATAAGATTGAGTGTCCTTGAGAAGTAGTTTCGGATTTTTTCCGAATCGCTAAGCTCGGACAGGATTACGGTAACATCAAGCGAACCTCTTTCTCTGGGGTAATCGCCGGTTCTTATTACTGCCTCAGGGGCCAGGGTTTTCAGGTAAGTCCCCAATTCCTTGATTAAGTCCATATTCATTTCCTTGGCTGGTGCCGAAACAAGGTACAGAGCTCTCTTTGAATCTACAGGGTTACACTTAAGCGAAAGGCCGCTGATGGCTTCATCCATGGCTTGAGTTCCCTTTTGGGCTTCAGTAGCCTTATCTCTGAAGTCATGCGCACGCTGAAAGAAGGATTTGGTAAACGAGATATTGGATTGGCCGTAACCTATTGCCGTCCACCCGGCTACAGTCTGATAATATCGCCGGCATCGAGTATCTTTGCCCCGATGTATTTGGGTTTTTTCTCCTCGCCGGCGCAGAGCAGGTTGTAAAAAGGCTCGGCTATCAGGCTGTTGATTCTAAGCAAGTTGCTCATGATTGATGCGTCTTTCCTGACATATCTCTGGTTGTCAACGAGAAAGACTGCGTCTGAGACCAGGTAGGTGGATTTGAGGCAGGTGGCTACGTTGTAAACCGTCCTTTCCTCTGTTTCTTCTTCATGCTCAAAAGGAAGAACAATGAGATTGTATACCGGCTTATCAACAAAACGCTCCTTTATATGTTGCGTGATTATAGGTATCGAGCCGGAGCCGGTGCCACCGGCGGCACCGGCAGCAAGCAAGAAAGCATCTGCCTCGGTGAATCGCTTGCTGGAGCTTATTGTGTCTATGACCTTGTCGGCATCCTCCCGGGCTATCTCTGCCCCCAGTTCGTTTATTTTACCCACGCCGTGGCCGCCGGTCTTGCGATTGCCGATAAGAATTCGGTGCTGGTAATTAGGTACTATGGCGGTAAGCCCGCTTAAATCAGCGACATCTGTATTCACGGCGAAGGCGCCGGTAATTATGCTGATACCCCGCCGGGTGCGCGCCTTTGCATTCAAACGGGCGAATGCATCAGCAATCCGGCCGCCGCATTGCCCAAAGCCGATAACAACTAGTTTCATTTCTCGCCTTAATTTTTAGATATTTACTATTTTAGGCATCTATGTATGGTGATGTCAATTATTAGACACTGTACTAAAGTCCCTGTTCTTGGCTATACTCCCTTTTTGGCAATATATACAGCAAGATCCGCCAGGCGGCAGCTGTAGCCCCACTCGTTGTCATACCAGGAGAGAACCTTGACCATCCTGCCGCCGATAGCCATCGTGGCGAGCGCGTCAACGATGGAACTGGCCGGGTTGCCTTTGAAATCCATGCCAACCAGGGGTTCTTGGCAGTACTCCAGTATACCGGCTAAAGGTCCTTCAGCCGCGGCTTTGAGAGCCTGATTAACCTGTTCGGCAGTTACTTCTTTCTCCAGTTCGGCGACAAAGTCGACGACGGAGCCGGTGGCCACTGGTACCCGGAAAGCCATGCCGTCCAGCCTGCCTTTAAGTTCGGGGATAACCGTGGTTACAGCCCTGGCGGCGCCGGTGGTGGTGGGGATGATGTTTAGCGCGGCGGCACGGGCGCGGCGCAGGTCTTTGTGAAATACGTCTATTATTTTCTGGTCATTGGTGTAGGCGTGAATAGTGGTCATCAATCCCCGGCTCACCCCGAAGTTCTGATGCAGCACCTTGGCTACCGGGGCAATACAGTTGGTAGTGCAGGAGGCATTGGATATGATCTTGTGTTTGGCCGTGTCATAATGGTCTTCGTTGACGCCCAAGACGATGGTGACGTCCTCTTTTTTTGCCGGGGCAGAAATGAGCACCTTCTTGGCGCCGCCTTGCAGGTGGGCGGCTGCCTTGGTGGCATCGGTGAATAGCCCTGTTGACTCTATTACTATATCTGCACCGTAATCTCTCCAGGGGATGTTGGCGGGGTCACGCTCGGAGAGTACTTTTATACTATTGCCGTCAACAATAATGGCGTTGTCGCTGGCTTCCACCGCGCCGGGGTAACGTCCGTAGGTGGTGTCCCATTTCAGCAGGTGGGCATTGGTTCTGGTATCGGTGAGGTCGTTGACAGCCACCACTTCCAGCTTATCTTTATGGTATTGGTTAATCGTCCTCAGGGTTAGCCTGCCTATGCGGCCAAAGCCGTTGATGCCTATTCTGGTTGTCATTTTCCTACCTCCTCAATTTTATATGGTAATGTTATTTGTGAGCCTGCCGGTTTCGTTATTCGTCTGCTGCGCCGTATCATGTCCAGAAAAGCCTCGATGCGGGTTTTAGTGTGGCTGGTCAGTGAGAAGTCGTCATTTCCCTCAAGTGACAGGATACGGATGTCAATGATATCCTTGAATATGATGTTACCGATGCCCCGGTGGCAGAATGCCTGTATATAGTGAATCACCCCGTCAATCTGCCGCCGCCGGAGCTCGGTGGTGATGTCATTCAGGCGTTCGTGTATGGAGTAAGGGTAGGTGTAGTTTGAGTACTGCTCGGCGAGGGAATCTCCGGGCACAGGCATGGCGAACTGGCGCTGAATCTCGTTGAAAACCACCCTGGCGCCGTTTTTCTCAAGGTAGTGGTAGAGGTCTCGCCCGTAGACCGAAGGCACCCCGATGTATGCCAGCTTCAGTTCGTCTGCCGGATAGGGCTGTCGCTGGCGGCAATCTGTTATTAAATCCTGTAATTGCTGGCGGTATTTCCGGTGGTCCTGGTTGAAATCGGAGGCGGACACCAGCCACAGGTGGTTCTCCCAACCACTGGCAAGTCTCTCTTTCCATGTGAGCTGGTCAAGCTCTAAAGCCAGATTACGAATTGGCTGGAGTTCTTCCCTCATTCTGGCGGCGGCTTCCAGCGTGGTGCCGAGCGTTTTCGCCAGCGCCTGCAGGGTGGCTTGCATCAGGTAGGGGGAAGGCCTATCAGGGTAGGCGAAGGGTATTGCTTTTAGCCCTTTATGCTTGAGCACTTCCATCAGCATAATAGTATTGGAGCAGTCGCCACTGGTAACGCAGATTACAGTGTCGATACAGCTGTCCATGCATACCCCGTAGATTCCCTTTATCCAGCTGCAGCAGTTCAGTGGGAAGCCTGCCCGCTCGGCGATTTTCACCAGACGCTCCGGAATGGGGTCGGTAATAAAGACATTGTTCAGGTCAACCGGCTGGTAGCCGGCACCCAGCAGTATCTCTATCGGGACGGTGGTGGTAATGCCTATTTTGTTTTTCTGCGGGGTTTTATCCATCTCGATGTTACCTATCATATAGTAGCTCGCAGGGCAGGTATCTCGGTTTACCCCAGGTTTCCTCCATTATCTTGCCTGCCGTATCCCTGTCACTGGCCATGATGGCGTGGTAGAAGGTTGGGCTGGAGAACTTTGGCTCAAAATCGGTAATGTGCCTGTAGCCCAGCTCTTTTAACCCCGCCTCGAACAGCTCCACCAGCCGTTTTCTGGCTTCATCCGGCTCGATTTCACCATCAGCCCATGCCTGCTTAATCTCAAGCCATTTGTGGTTTCCATAGAGCCGGGTTATGGAAGCTTCGCATTCGGGACGTGTCAGGTTACGTAGTAGCGCCATTTCCAGCGGGAAGATTATGAGCAGGTCTGTCTTGTTTCCCTTTAAGTCGCTGCCGCACATTGCCAGTTTTTTGATTGTCGTCCAGCGCAGGCTTCTATATCCTCCTGGGTCGATGAGGGCAAAGCTGGATGCGGAGCGGGGAATCAGGTCAAATAGCTGGCTGAGAACCTTTTCATTGATACAGTTGCCGGTTATTATTTCTATCTTGTTATCCTCTTGGTATGGAGCCGCCAGTCTTTTAAGATTCTCCGCGTCATCACTATCTCTGGCGATAAATATATATCCGGCAAATTTTACCCCGGTTTTCAAAGCCCTGATTTCGGAGTCGTCGATATGGCAGTTGGTATCTTTGCCGATACAGCTGCCGCATCCGGAATAAAGCTCCAGATAGTAGCAGGTATTGTTTTTTAGTGTCCTTGCATAGGCTTCGATGAAGTCAGCGAAGCATTCAAGCTTGTGACAGCTCCATTTACCAATCTGCTTCGGGATCTCAACTGGCATATTCAGCTCGCTTATTTATATTGATGCTTATTATAAATCATGTTTGCTGGTAGTATATGATGCTATCTCTGGATAATTTTACCACTTTGCCATCATTTCTCATGGCTTCGAGGTGAGCCAGGGTTTCCGGAATGGCCAATCTTCTATTAATTGCGTCCAGCCGTTGCCAGCTTGATTCAGCGGCATTTGGTAGCCACTGTATCTCCGTGGCTATCTGGTAGCCTGTTTTCGGTCTGGTTTTCAGCAGTTCCAGAATTTCCGAGTTTCGTGTTTCATGGTGCCGGATAAGCTCGTCAATCCGTTCTGTCAAATTGGTGAAAGGCTCCTCGTGCCCGGGTAAAGCAAGGCTGACTTCCAGTTGTCTCAATAATTTTAATGAATCCAAATAGTCGCCAAGCGGGTTCTCGACGGCGGTGAGATGCAGCCCAATGTTGGGTGAAATATTGGGGAGAACGTGGTCGCCGGAGAACAGGAATTTTTGTGTCGGTTCGTAGAGGCATAGATGTCCGGGCGAATGCCCCGGCGTCTGAAAGACATGCAGGTTGAAGTTCCCTGCATGGATTGTTTCCCCCTCTTGCAGAATGCGATCAGGCAGGACAGGGGTAACGACCTTCATTACTGCTGAGGTTGCTGATACGAATTCAGGCAGCTCATCTGGTGGCGTACCGTTATCATTTAGCATTCGTTCCAGTTTACTTACATAGTCTTCCAGATTGATGTATCTGGCTTCTATCGCATCTTTCTCTTCATTACTGGTGATGAGCTCTGCCTGGCAAAGTTGCTTTAACCTGTATACTAGACCGTAGTGGTCGGGGTGAGTATGGGTGATTATAATCCGGCGGATGTCTTCAAAATCAGCGCCCGCTTCAGCCATATGCTGTTTTAGTGAATCAAATGATTCCTTGTTGTTCCAGCCGGTATCAATGAGAAGGTAGCCGTTATCTTCCTGAATTAGATAAATATTCACGTATGTTGGTGCGCTGAATGGCGTGGGTAATATGAACCGGTTAATGCCGGGTATTATTTCTGCCACCTTTATTCCATTCCCTTCAAGTGGTAAAAAGCCTTCATTCCGGCGAAGCTGGCGCTTTCGCCCAGTTCATCTTCTATTCTGAGTAGACGGTTATACTTTGCGGTGCGTTCCGAGCGGCAGGGGGCGCCGGCTTTAATCTGCCCCGTGTTCAGGCCTACCGCCAGATCAGCGATGGTGGTGTCTTCGGTTTCGCCTGAGCGGTGGCTTACTACCGCTGTCCAGCCGGCTTGCTGCGCCATCTTGATAGCATTGATTGTCTCGGTAATGGTGCCAATCTGGTTAAGCTTGATGAGGATAGAGTTGGACGCCTTAAGACTGATGCCCCGGCCGAGGCGGCTGACATTGGTAACATAAAGGTCATCGCCGACAAGCTGTACCTTGTTGCCGAGCTTTTCTGTCAGAAGTTGCCACCCCTCCCAGTCGTCTTCTGCCATGCCGTCTTCGATGCTTATGATGGGGTAGCTGGAAACCCAATTGACATAAAAATCAACCATTTCGGCAGAGCTGAGTGTGGTGCCTTCTCTAGCAAGGACGTATTTGCCGTTCTCGTAGAACTCGCTGGCAGCTGGGTCCAGCGCGATGAAGCAATCCTTCCCCGGCTTGTAGCCGGCTTTTTCGATGGCGGCTAAGATTGCTTCTATAGCTTCCTTGTTTGAAGTCAGGGCAGGGGCGAAGCCTCCCTCGTCGCCAACATTGGTGCCCAGCCCTTTGCTTTTAAGGTAGCTCTTTAGTGATTGGTAGACCTCAGCACTAATTTGAAGCGAATGCCTGAAGCTGCTAGCCCCGGCTGGCACTACCATAAATTCCTGGAGGTCTGTTGAGTTGGCGGCGTGCCTGCCGCCATTAAGGATATTCATCATCGGCACCGGCAGGGTATAGGTGCTGACACCGCCCAGATAGCGATATAATGGCATGGTCAGAAAATTAGCGGCGGCGTGGGCTACTGCCAGAGACGTTCCCAAGATGGCATTAGCCCCCAGTTTTGCCTTATTATCTGTGCCGTCAAGCTCGATTATTTTGTGGTCGATGGCTGTCTGTTCATCTGCTTCCATGTCAATGATAGCGGCGGCGATATGCTGGTTGACATTGGCTACTGCCTGGAGAACGCCCAGACCGTTAAACCGGGAGCTGTCGCTGTCTCTGAGTTCAACTGCCTCGTGTTTGCCGGTGCTGGCTCCGGAGGGCACTGCCGCCAGGCCGGTGGTACCGTCGAGCAGTTCAACCTCAACCTCAAGCGTGGGGTTGCCCCTCGAATCCAGGATTTCTCTAGCTTTTACGTTTTCAATAGTTGACATTATTATCTCCCTTAATGCTCTTCGGGCTAGTTGTTTGCCATAAGGCTGAGTGCTTTGCTTACCGCTTCGGCGGGGGTTAGTGCCGGGATAATCGAGCTATCCGGCACGCCGTTTCTGGATAGTGACCATGTATTCAAGCCGATAACTGGGATACCGCTTTGCAGGGCGAAGCCTATCTCGGAGAGGGTTCCGTATCTGCCGCCGATGGCGATGACCGCCCGTGCTGATTTGGCGACGGCAATGTTTCGCGCGTAGCCCATACCGGTGGGTATGGGAATCTGGACATAGGGGTTAGCTGACTGGCGCATATCTCCGGGGAGGATGCCGATAGTTGTCCCGCCTATTAAGCTGGCCCCTTTACAGGCGGCCTGCATGACACCGCCCAACCCGCCGCATATCAGTATTGCTCCTTGTCTCGCCAGCTCACGCCCCACCTCTTCAGCCATTTCGGCTTCTTTTGCGGAACATTCTCCGGCGCCGATTACGGCGATGACCAACTTTTTGTCCATATCAAATATAGAGATTATATCATCTGGCGCCGGATTCTGGCAAAAGGTTGTTATATTTGTTCATGGCGGCGGTCAGGCCTTCAGTAAAGAAGTACAGGATTGCCTCGCTGATTATTGGGATAAGATGGATGGTTATTCCGGTTTCTTCCCTGGTGAAGTCACTGAGAACATAGCCGATAACTGCCGCTCCCTTCTCTTTCACCGGCATTCCCTCCGTGTTCGGGCGCCCGATGCCGATGGCGAGGCGGGTGAAGTCGTGGCTGCCAAGGTGGTTGATGATGGAGTTAATTCCCTTATGCCCGCCGGAACTGCTGCCGTAGCGGAAGCGGATTTTACCTGTGGGCAGGTCCATGTCGTCATAGATTATCAGAAGGTTATCGTGATTTATTTTAAATTTTTTTACCAGTCTTCCCACCGACTCGCCGCTTATGTTCATGCCGGTCTGCGGTCTGGCGGCTATCATCTTGATGCCGTCAACCTCGCCGGTGCCGATTCGGGCCAGCCCCTGTTTTTTATCAAGCTTTATGCCGTGCTTTCTTGCGAAGTGACTGACGCAAATAAAGCCGATGTTATGGCGGTTGCGGGCGTAACTTTGCCCCGGATTGCCGAGCCCGACAATTAACTTCATTTTAACCTGTCCTGTTTAATATCTGTAGTAATTCTGACTCGCTGAGTATCTTTATGCCGAGTGCCCTGGCTTTGTCCAGCTTC
>Ga0180432_10009141_pt1 | contig 12151 bp, 4 predicted proteins | sample SS_ome_10_FD_132414 | JGI IMG/M metagenome (GOLD analysis project Ga0180432, IMG submission 132414) | Hypersaline lake sediment archaeal communities from the Salton Sea, California, USA - SS_1_MS_2 metaG | ecosystem: Environmental > Aquatic > Non-marine Saline and Alkaline > Hypersaline >...
CAGAGGAAACCTATATATAGTAAACCTGATTAGCTTTGTGATCCGACCTTCACCCAAGCATCAGGACTTCCTTCCTGGAAAATCCACATCACGCCGCCTTCATTTCCACCGGTCTGATCAATGTCGATCCAGATGCTTCCGATACCAGGTGTGCCAGTTGGGTCACCAGATCCCCACACCATGACAATCCCGTTAACGGAGTCAATCACGATCTTCGCAGTCGCATTCAGACCCGTGAGGTCAAGCTGGCTCGCTGTGACGTTCACATTCCCTTGCGTACCTGAAGCGGAGGTTCCCGTGGTCAGATTCACATCACCCGAGTCACCCGAACCCGCAATCACATTTCCAGTGGCTACTGTGACATCACCAGAGTTTCCAGCCGTTGCTCCTGTATCTACGATACCACTTCGAATCTGGATCGGGTCCGTTGCAGCTAACCGCGTCACAGTCCCGATATCGAACAACGATCCTGTAAAGTAAATATAACCATCACCACCCGTTCCGAAATCAAGAGCCATGCCGTCCTGGAACAACATCGCAGTATCAGAACCGTTCGTATTGTCCATGACAATCGAGCCATAAGACGCGGTGTCTATCTCAATTGTGTTGTCATTCTTCTGGTAATTCGTGTTGAGACCAGCACCAGCACCCGCCGCGAGCCACCACGTACCATCTGCACGGAACCACAAACCTTCATTACCATCATCATTTCGAACAACCAGGTCACCATCAGCCGAATTTGTGACATTCGCCACCGCCGCTGTGGTTGTCGGTGCTTGAAGACCCACATTAGCGATGTGACCATCCGTCTCAAGACGACCGTGGAAAGTTGTTACCGGACGGTCAGTCGTGTTACTGATGTGAATCGCAGAGGTTTTTCCGTTGAAACTGTAACTTCCCTCTGTGTTTGTAAAAACAGATCCTAAGTAAACAGCACCATCTGTTCCACCGACTGATCTATGATCGCCACCGGCAATGTGAACGTCCCCACTGACACCTGTCGTGCCTGTACCAGCACCACCGGCTAAGAAAGAATCACCACCATCACCGCCGTTTGCACTGCCACCACCAGCCTCCCCAGCAACAAAGTAGACGTTTCCTCCAGGACCATCATCAAAGGTTGTATTTCCATAACCACCAATACCGGCGAAGAATCCAACCCAACCACCGTCTCCTGGTCCGTTTGTACTCGCCGCCGCTGCGCCAGCAAGAGAACCGGCACACAAGAAATAACCACCGTCACCCGCAGTTTCACCAGCGGCGGTTCCCGCTGCACCACCACCGGAAGGTTCAAACACAATCCTACCGCCATTTTTTGCGGCTGTGTTGGAGTGAGCCACATACACAGATGTTCCATCTGGTTGTGTTGTCCACGCAGAAGAAACCGTGGCGAGTCTTGTAGACCCCACATAGTCACTGACAGATCGTGTTTGACCTGACCCGGTTCCACTGGTGATTTCTATGTCATACCCGTTGTAAAAATCATCAACATCACTAGCAGTTGCTGCTAATGTAATGGTTGACGCACCACCCGCTTGAGCCGTTGCGCTTTCTGACGCAGGACCAGCCGTACCACACTCAACTCCGAAAGACAGACCAGGAGCCTGTACGCGACTCTCAGTGTCCCCTTGTATTTTAATGTATTTCGTAAACCCGTTGTTCCACCCGGTTATGTGTGGGTCTGTGGAAGCTGTGCTGTTCCAGTAAATATCTGTGTTGTTCTCCTCAAAGAGAAGACCACCAGACCCCTTCATCGTTGTCAGCGGATTGTCTGTGCTATTTCCGATCTCGATTGCACTGGTGTTCTGATCCGCGATGTACACCAACCCATCTGTTCCTGTTGGTTGCGTGCCGCCACGGAGATAAATACTACCGGGTGTCCCGCCGCTCAAGGGGTCAGCACCACCCTGAACAAAAACATTTCCGGCTGTTCCCGCGCCAAGAGTTGAACCACCGATAAGCGAAGCGCTTCCGGCTTGTCCTGTGGTTGTACCACCACCAGCAATCGAAGCTGTTCCAGCACTCTGAGCAGTAGAATTTCCACCGGACATTGTGACGTTTCCGCCAGCACCTTCCGTACCGCCACTCGCAGAGCCAGCTTGACCGCCATAGATACCGACGTGACCACCGGCACCACCTGTGGTTCCAGTGTTTCCATCACCACCTTGACCACCATATATTGTAACGCCACTTCCAGCACCACCGGCTCCTTCACTGGCGAATGCTGATCCACCTTGACCGCCTTGCAGCAAGAAATCACCAGCATCACCCGCGCCATAACCAGTAACTGCGTTTCCACCATTCCCTAACCAGAATGCAACTGCGCCGCCCTCACCAGCATCCGCGCCACTGGCAACACCACCGTCTCCCGCCTGGAGATAAAAGTCATCACCAGCCGTCGCCGCCGCCGCTGTAGAACTAATAACAGCCAAAGTTCCAGCCGTGGTTCTCTGCATCTGCCAGTTGGTCCCTGTGGATGTACCGAAACCAAGCTTCATATCATTGTTGAAACGGAAGGCTGTGTTCGATTCTGTCCAGGTCCCTGTGTCAGCGATTGTGATCTCACCATCTGTGTTGTCCATCGAAATGGTGTTATCACCAACTTGGTAATTGGAATTTAATCCCTCCGCGCCACCGGCGGCTTCTACCCATTGTGTTCCATCATAATATTGAAGGGTGTCTGTGGTTGTGTTGTAAACCATAGAACCAGCTTGGGGAGAACTAATCGCATCTCGTTGCACAGTTGTAAATTCAACCAGACGAAGATGAGAGCCAGAAGACGCTTCGCCGACCTCGACACGAGTTGTGTACTGGTCGCCAAGATAAACATTTCCATGAGAACCAGCCGCGTTTGACTGACCACCGCGAATTCGAGCATTTCCTATCGTACCAGTGCCAAGCAAGTTCGCGCCGCCATAAACAAGAGCATCTCCCGCAGTACCAGCCCCTGTCGCCGCACCGCCCCAAAGAAATGCTGACCCCCCAGAACCTGTTGCCGTACTACCACCAACTACAGAAGAACTTCCCGCTTGCGAACTTCCAGAAGCACCACCTGCAAGCGACGATAATCCGGCTGTTCCAGAAACAGTAAGACCTGCAGTAATAACAATATCGCCAGACTGCTGTGTATCTGATTTACCTGCCGTTATAGTAAGCTTACCACCGTCTCCCTCAACACCTGTGCCAGATGACGTTGCGCCGTCTCCGGTTAAGATGTACATCCAACCGCCGTCACCGCCTTGTTGCGTTCCAGCACCCGCGCCGCCACTTCCCGAAGTGAGATTAGTAGTGCCTCCGTCACCGCCACGACCATTACCAGAGAAAGCGACCTGACCGTTGCCTGAACCAAGTGTGGCATTTCCGCCGCCGCCAGCATTCACACCGTTTCCAAAACCACCAATTCCACCGGTAATCGATACCAGACCCCCATTCCCTGCAGCTTGAGTAAGTGTTCCGTTACCGCCAGCCCCGGCAACTAAAAAAGCGTCTCCACCTTCGCCGCCGCTACTAGCAGAAGCCACGCCTCCTTCCTGGGCACTGATATGGATATCGTAACCTTCAGTATCATTAGGAGCATCAGCATCCGCCTCAATAAGTAATCTACGAGGAGAAGTCTGTAACTCCATCAGCATATAGTCAGAAGCAGCGCCCCATCGCGTTTGTATGCCGGAGTCATACCTGTACCCAACATCACCCGTCGTTGTGTCCCATTCAGCTATCGTTACCGCCGCAACATTAAACTTCCAAGCACTTGCATTGTTTCCATCAAGGTAAACTAAGTGAGTAGGCGATGCTGAAGAACCATAAGTTATTGAGCTTGTATGCTGGTTTCCTATGTAGAGGTCACCATGTGCTCCTGTTCCTGTTTCTTCGCCACCGTCAATGTAAGTGTCACCGCCGTCGTTTGCTCCGGTTCCTGTTCCACCTTCGAGAATAAGGTCGCCACCGTCTCCTCCAGCGCCACTTGTGCCACCCTTCACAAGAATATCAAAACCCGCCCCGAGAACACCATTTCCACCTTGAAGCGTAGCAACCGTTGCTGTGGCATCATAAAAGAAGAGACCGCGTGACGAAGTACCTACCTGGAGATACATATCATCATTCAGCACAATCGCGCTATTTGTCGCATCATCTGTCGTAAAGACAACAGGACCACCCTTTGTCGTGGAATTGACTGTGATGGTCTGATCCGCCACCGCACCACCCGCATCGTAAGTTGAAGCTAGTGTTTCAGCCCCAACCGGAAGCTCTTCCCATTGAGTTGCTGACCGAAACCAGAGACCCTCGTTCCCCGCATCTGTACGAGCAACAATATCACCGACCTGATAGTCTTGAACATCCGTTGGGTTCGCAGTAACTGTGGGGATGCGTAGACCAATATAGTCATTCTGTGGATCGAAATTCATCCGAGTTCCATCAATATCAATGAAACCCTTGTTCCCATCCGCAATAGAACCCGTAGCCATATAGATGTTGCCGGAAGACCCCGTCAACGTAATAGAACCTGTTGTAATGGAAACAACTCCGCTATTTCCCCCAGACGCACCAGACGATCCTAGTGATCCGGAAGCAATAGTAATCCCTCCGGAACTACCAGCACCATCCGCAATCTCACCGGTGACAAGCGCAAGCTCTCCCGAGCTACCACCACCGTCTGTAATAGTTCCCGTTCTAACATTCACCTCTCCAGAATCACCAGATGAATTCGTGATATCACCAGATGAAACAGTTGTCGAACCCGTCACTCCGTCATTAAGAGATGAATTGAGATTGTAACCAGAAGTAAGGGTAACTTCGCCCGTATCGGCTGTTCCTTGCATATGACCCGAATAGAGAATCAAAGGACCAGAATCAAATTCACCACTAGTCACAGTACCTGTTTTGAATTCCGCCGCATGTGACGCCGCCGCTCCTGACACAGTCCCGACTTCGAACAAATTTGCGGATGTAAAACCAGCAAACGCTTCTTCAGAAGTTCCGAAAGAAACGTACATATCGTCATACAGAATCATCGCAGTGGTCGTTGCATCATCTGTTGTAAAGATAAGAGGACCACCCTTTGTAGCAGAGTTGACTGTGATGGTCTGGTTCGCCGCCGAGCCACCCGCATCATAAGTCTCCGCCATCGTGCCCCCGCCGCCGAGAGCTTGCCACGCAGCACCATCGTAGTACTGGATTTCAGAATCCGTTGTGTTCCACAACAACATACCCGTGGCATCGACAAGATAACCGCGTTCTGTATCTGAGAAGCTGGCGAGTTGCAGCGTGGACCCTTTGTCTCCCACGCCAGTCCCGGTTCCAGTCTCACCCATGACGAGACCGCCACCGTCAGCCGTGGCGCGAATAGACGCCATACGAAGCTGTCCGTCGCCGTAATGGATTGTATGACCCCCGGACGTATCTATTTGACCGTGGGTAAGTGCTAACGGGTCCGCCCCCGTGTACACATCGCCGTCGTTGTAGTTGTAGCCTATACCGATAAAGTTGGACATTGGCAATCTCCTGCAAAGGTCTTATGAAAAAGGTTAGGTCCTAACATCTTTAAGCCACTTTAGCTTTGCGCACCGACCTTCACCCAACCTACGGTCAATTGATAGATGTACATTATACCAGCCGTTGTATCCACATACATAGAGCCGGGGTCACGAGTCGAGGACGGCGCTCCGCCTCCGAACTCAAGCCGCCGGGTGTTACCAGAGGAGTCATAAACAGTGGAATTCGCATCGATGAACACGTCTCCCCGCGACGCTCCTCCGACACCCGTGGTCAAGTAAATGTCACCGGAGTTTCCAGAAGTCGCACCACCTGTGGTCAGATGAATATCACCCGTTGTGGACACACCAACAGGAGCCGCACCAGTTTGCAAACGAAGTTCGTTCGTGGTTCCTGCAGGAGTCGCTGTATCAGGCGTCTTGAACCCGATAACAGCATCCGTTCCTGTATTCTGGTTAAGCTCAAACCAACCCTTTGAACTCACTCGTGTGTACTTGATACCAGCGGAGAAATCGGTGGTGTCTCGCAGATTGAACACAAGACCACTCTCATAATCCGCACCAGAACCCGCTTGGTTCAACCCGAGATGCAACTCAACACCATAATTGTTTGTTCCAGCATCGATGTTGTACAGCGTCATGGTGCCGTTCTCTGTCGAATCAACCATTTGCTGTGCGTTGCCTTGCCAGATCAGATAAGCAAGATCTGAAGAGAGCGGCGTCTCCGTGGCTAAGAATCCCAGACCAGCATTCTCACCAGCGACTGTTGGATTCGCAGATATGAGAATCGCATTCGCGGCTGTGATGAGAGGGTCATCGGTCCAGTTTCCAATAGTAACGTTGCTGGTGTCTGTGTCACCGATCAAAATATCGCCGCCGATACTTCCACCGTCATCACCACCCCTGATATAAACATTTCCGACTGTTCCAGAAGTGGTGTCACCACCTTCAATAAGAACATGACCGGACGTTCCAGTTGTGGATGCCCCGCCACGAATAGCAACAGCACCCGCCGTCGTTCCCGCTGTATCACCCGCTGCGATAGAAATTGAGCCGCCAAACGCTCCTTCTGTACCTGCACCTTGTCCCGTGTCCCCACCGGATATGTTGATTGTTCCACCAAGACCACCCGTACCACCCGCAACAGCCGCGCCGCCATCTCCAGCGATGAAGTTTAACGGACCTCCCGCGCCACCTGTTGTTCCACTTCCGGAAGTGCCGCCGTCGCCACCGTTTAAGAAAAACGTGCCGCCGTTTCCGCCGCTTCCATAAGCATTACCAGCACCGCCCTCTCCACTTTGGATAAAGAGGTAACCGCCAGCGCCAGCATCATTACCAGAGTTCACTGTTGCAGTGCCGTCGCCCCCGTCACCCGATGAAACAATCATAGTACCGCCGCCGCCAGCATCTGCGGTCCCTGTTACGTTATCTCCACCGTCGCCGCCGTCACCAGCATTCAGCCAGAAATGACCGCCACGCTCACCCGATTCTGTGGTGCCTGTTCCTGAGTACCCTTTGATCGCTTGTTGATAAATATCGTAGCCATCTTGTCCAGATGTTGTCGGTTGTGGTCCATCCACATACAAATACTCTGTTCCAAGAGTCACAAGACTACGATATGTAGGAGGCGTAACGTCCAGCACAAAATCAAGCCAGTATGTGCGGAAATACGACGCACCAGAGTTGAGAACACCGAAAGAAATCTCGGTATCTTGCGCAAGATCAATACCACGCTGTACATTACCATCCATGTACAGACCAACAACCTCACCGCCGCCAGACTGACCGCCGGAGGGTCCATTCATATCGATCAGAATAGTATCGTCCGCGCTACTGATGGTTGTATTCCCACCATCATTATAATCGAACAGAACACCTAGTGGAGGAGCCGTGAACTGTGTCGGAGGGGTAGGAGTTGCCCTGGTAGCTCGAATCGCCATCATGGGTCTATCAGGAGCCGTCACGTTATCGAGATCCGTCTCGATCTCCAGTGCATTGGCGATGTTCCCCGCGCCGCTTCCTGTCGCATTGGCTTGCACATCCAGGTAAACCGAGTTCGAGTCAACATTGCTCATGCGACCCGAGCCAGACCCAGAAAGACCATCATAAGCCGAGTCTAACGTGGTTGCAGCACCAGAAGCGCCGCCAATCTTAACCCACGTAGTTGCAGGAACAGTTTTGCTGTATGCGTACAAATCGTTGCTCGCAGAATCCCAGACAAGGTCTCCTTCTTCCAGGTTCCCACTTGTACTTGTAGGAGCACCTGCGTAGGTCGGAATCTGCAATCCGATATCAGTCGCGCCTGTGTTGTCAAAAGTCTGTGTTTTGATGTGACCGATAAAGTTGAAGTCAGGATAATCAGTTGTATTACCAAGTTCTACATAAGGACTCTGAGAATCCGCGATGTAGATATTTCCATCCGATCCCGTGGCACTAGGACCACCGCGCAAATACAAATGACCAGCAGTCCCGGTTCCCGCACCGCCACCCGTTACATAAGTGTCACCACCAACACCCTCAACACCACTCCCCAAGTCAAGGCCAGCACGACCACCACGAACATAAACATCACCACCGTCACCAGAGTCCCCTGAAGACCCAGCGCTGGTTGTTCCACCCTGTCCGCCTTCAAGATAACAGTCACCACCGACACCACCATCACCCGCTACATTGAAGGAGTCCCCTCCAGCACCACCTTTGAACGTCGCATCACCACCAAGAGCACCGGCATAGGTATCACTTGCACCGCCGCCCTTACCCGCCGCCGCGTCATACTGACCACCGATACCGGGTGATTCCCCAGACCCAAGCGCACCAGCCGCAGAACCTGAACCGGCGAAGTACTGTGCAACACCACCACGGACACCTGAAGTTGCCGTTCCAACCGCTGTTCCAGAATTGCCAGATAACCATTGAATATCAAAACCGTCAGTACCAGCCGCCGCTGTTCCGATCTCCTCTAAACGAAGAGCGCCAGAAGCAAGATGGAGGCGCGGTTCGTTGTTCGCGAAAGATCCCCACTGCATATTTGTTGAACTGACAACACGAACCGGAGTTCCGCCCCCAGAAGCACCTAAATCAACAGAGGAAGAATGCTGGCTACCCAGATGCAAAACACCGTCGCTTCCTGTTCCTGTCGCATCGCCGCCATCAATGTAGACATCACCACCATCCGTCGCCGCGCCGCTTGCAGAGCCAGCTTCGATGGTCACATTTCCCGGCGTACCTGTGGTGACACCGCCAGCCTTCAAGAACACATTACCAGAGTCGCCGGTTCCCTGATTGTCTCCGGACGTAAGCGTCAAAACACCGGAAGCACCCGCGCCGCCCGTGACAAAACCAGTGAGAATCTGGATAGGATGTGTCGCCGCCGGACCTGATAGCGTGCTGATGTCGAACAAGTCCGCCGCTGTGAAAACAATGTTGCCTTCTTCGTTATCACCGAAAGAAGCATACATCCCGTCTTCAAACCGAATACCCGTCGCAGAACCGTTTGTCTTGTCAATGATGATCGGTCCATTCGTACCATCAATAATAATCGTATTCTGCGCTGCACTGACCAGATAATTGTTGTAAAGACCTGTAACGGACAACGGAGACCATGTGGTTGAAGACGAATCGTCTCCGTACCATTTGTACCAGTCACCGATTGTTTCGCCGCCACTTCCGGAAGATGCCTTGATCGAGCTAACCGCAACCTTCGCAACTTGACCCGTGAGACCACTTTCACTCGGTCCAAATCCTGTTTGAACAAAGGGAAGCGCAGACGAGGTCTTCAACGTCAACGACGGATGTGAATACGTCGAAACCTCATACAAACCATCGCTATTTTGAGTCCCTACAATGGAGACGAGATCCCCAGGAGAAAAAGAAGTAAGCGGAACACTACTCAAGGTCAAAACAGGAGGTGGACCTTGTGTGGTTGCGCTCACATCAGCAAATGTTCCCGTCACCACATTGGTGTCCGGGTCCACATTGATCACAATACCGCCAGCTTCCGGCGAGTCACCTTGATAACCGTAGTTCAAGTTGGAGAAGTTGTCATCAATGAGAACAGTTTCCGCCTTGTTGGTAAAGGTCGTTCCCTCAACTCTCAAATTTCCCTTGATGGTTGTATTGTAACCATCTCGACCAATTTCGATAGAGGTCGCATTTGTGTCGCCAACCTTTAACAGAACGCGGGAGGAACCGTTATCCGTATCCAACCGGTCTGCGAGAAGCGCCCCGTCACCGTAATGAATCCGGTGTTGCTGATCTGTGTAAAGTTGACCATGGTTCTTCGCTCCTGGCTCAAAACCACTCGTATAAACTGTTGAACCCGCATATGCGCCTACGCCGATAAAATCTTGCGCCATGAGCCGCCTCCAAAAAGGTTAGGACCTAACACGATATGTTTTGTTTATTTGACGTAAAACTACGCCGCGACACAAGCTTACCAAAACAGGAAGCTCAACAAAGAAGGGTCAACTCTGCGTACCGACTATATCACCATCGTTTGCGCTTGTGGGTGCTCCACTCTTTATACGCAAGTTACCAGGGGTCTCCGCGTCAACCCAGAAATGATAAGGACCCATAACCAAATGAGGTCCATCCCAATCTCCTGCAGCACCATAACCGGCTGGCGTTCCTTTTATCTCAAGATGACCACCTTCAATCCGAACTTGTGCGCCCGGATCAGTAAATGGTGTTGCTGCAGACGGCGGTGTTGTTACAGTTCCAATCGATACCTTTTTCGTTGCTCCTGCAGAAGGAGCAAGAAAGTCATTCGGTGTTGTTCCATAGCTAGTCCACTCACCGGCACCGACCGTAAAAATAACCCAATCAAGATTTGTGATGCCACCAACAAGCTGATAAGTCTGCGGCGTGCCACCACCGTCACTGTCTTCCACATAGACAACCATACCAACTTCGCGCCGGTCGGCTGGTATATTATCACGACCAACAAGAGGGCTACTGATATCCGGGACAGTACGGAAACCACCCTTACCCCATTTCGCATGATGCGATGGATAGGTGTCTGTATCATCAGAGGGAGCAATAAGACCCGTGACTCGTACACTATCAGGTATTTGCGCCATCTTTTCGCTCCTTACGAAACAGCAATATTAATCGCCGCGCCGATAATATTTGACGAGCGCTGAACCTTATAGTTGATGGTCTCACCATACGCATTCGTCATAGGCACAGTTCCGATGTTCTGGAAAGGTACGTTGAACCCGGTCAAAGTGTCCGTCCACACCGTTGCCCACAAAAAAGACTCCGGGTAGCAAATATATTTGTAACCCGTTGCCGAAAAGCTGTACGTCCGCGAAACCTGACCAGTCAGCGCATTGAAATCACCAAGAGCCGCAACCTGAGCCGGTGTAAGGGAAGCACTTGCGTTTATTCCAGCAAACACACGCCAATACCAGCTATGAACAGCGTCTCTCGTAATAGTAAATGTCGTAGGAGGTGCCGGGGGAGGCGTCATTTGCCTCGTGTAATCCATCGAAATTCGGAACCGGTGTTGCACTCTGTTCTGACCAGCTACAGGAACCGTACTCGGTACAGATGGCATATGAGCCGCCCCTACAAAGACCGGGTCACCCTCTTCAATTGGCGGCGCAGGATTCCATGGAGGAGGAGGAGGAGGGGCAACCGCCGGAGGGAATGGAGGGTTCGGATGAAGCTGTAAAGTATGCGGCGATGTGTTCGGCAACCCAGACCCAAGGTTCGCCACGCTTACATGATCAACATCTGTCGTAAACGCCGTCAAATGACCGTCCGGATCTGTGTACGCAAAAAGAAACGTAATCAGGTTTGGTGGGGGTGCCCACGGCTGTCTAATCGGAGTTCCTGGAGGAGTCCACTGCGGGATAGAGTCGCCCACTTCCAGCACAGTCGCCACCGGCGCAATCGCTATCGGGTCAAAGAGAGAAAAAGATGTGATGACAGGAGTCCGGAAAGGGTACAAGATCAGGTCAAACATCTGTTTGATGGTGTGACCAGGGGCTGGAAAATTCCAGCCCACAGGCAAACCACCATGTGCTTGTGTAAGCGGATTCGGATTGATGTACAGTTCACCAGCATCTGGTAGAAGCTCAAAGTAGATCGCGATCCGTACCAGAGCCGCCAGACCACCAAAGGTGTCATTGACAAGATCATCACCCTTCCGCATCACACTCATCAAGAACTCATCGCCCTCTGTGAATGCAGATTGTGGAAGCGAAAAAGAGACCTCTTTCTCTTCTCCTTCAACACCAGTCATTGTCAATGCTTGAGGACCCACAGAAGTGAGCGCAGTCGAATCCCTGTCGTCACCATCCGAGATCTCTCGGTGAAGAAAGTCTACATAAATATCACCACTAGGTGCTGTAGAAGCTTGACGGAAAGTCAGAACCACAGTTGTGTTTAACGCAGTATCAATCTGCGGAGGAATCACTACCCCTTGAAAAAAGGATTGTCGCTCGGCTCCTACTGGAAACTCTTGTTCTAGCCAAGCAAACTCATCACCATCCTTGGTGACCCGGTTCGCCGGATCGGACGAACGAGACTGACCCACACCGGGGTGCATGACATATATTTCAGTGGGCATCACATCTCCAATTTTTCAAGGCTGTTGAAGGCTGTTAAGGTCTGTTGCCTAGTTTACTTGTGAAATAGTAACCCTACGTCTGAGC
>Ga0180432_10009142_pt1 | contig 12150 bp, 28 predicted proteins | sample SS_ome_10_FD_132414 | JGI IMG/M metagenome (GOLD analysis project Ga0180432, IMG submission 132414) | Hypersaline lake sediment archaeal communities from the Salton Sea, California, USA - SS_1_MS_2 metaG | ecosystem: Environmental > Aquatic > Non-marine Saline and Alkaline > Hypersaline >...
ACGCATCCTAAGTTTGGAAAGTGTCAGATTATGAAGGTGGACTTGAAGACGTATTCTATTCCTTTTGTGAGGGTAGAGGTTTTACAGGGAAAGCTTAAGGGAAAGGAAATATACAGGGCTGCAAACGAATTTAAAAAGAGGGGATGAATATAAAAAATTTGCGGGGGATAAATGGAAATTTACAGCGAAGAAGCTCTGCGAAAAATAGTTGAACCGCATCCAGACGGGATGCGGTATTTTTTTGTAATGCCTTTTGAAGATGTCGAAAGAAAAATGGGTTGGAAGAACTCCAAGATACTAGACGTCATAGGTGCGTTGGAATCCGGTGGAGTGCTGGACGATACCTGTGTGTTGAAGTCCAATATATTTATCCTGTTCAGGGATAGGAAAGACGGGTTGGATTTCATCAAGAGGCTGAACGCTTTCTTAAGTTAAAGGGAGACAGCATGACGTCAGAGGCGAAGAAGATGGAAATATTCAGGGATGGTGAGTGGAAAGAGATTGATATGCGGGAGATGAAAGAGGGGGATCGGGTGCGAGATCCTGATCTTGATTTGCCAATAGAATTCATAGTCAGGAAGAACGAAAGGGTGGACGGCATTCCGGAATTGGACCTTGAAGTTTCTATCCCTGATAACAAAAAAATGTAAGCATCCAGAATCATTCAGAAATCAATTTCACATTTTTGTTGACCTGAACGGGGGTCTGGATTAGGATATTATAAATAGCCCAGCGAGATGCTGGAAGGAGGAAAGAATGGAAAAGCGATACATAATCAAGGAAAACGGACACAGAGAAATATACGTGTCACTAGAGACGGCCATGGCGGTATGCTGGGAGATGGCATATGAGCAGGCAGAGATTGAGGGGATCGACTCCGCCGAGCTTGGCAAATGGGGTGACTCTGACGAGAGCGGATATGGTGTGTGCCCACCTAACGATACGGGCGCATATTGGCCGCAGGTAAGCGTTGAGGACGAGCGCGGCCGGACGCCGTACCAAGAAGATTATATGACCGAGTAACATAGAAGGGATTTGTGTTCTGAAAATTGATGTTCTGGATATACAAGGAGGTAGTAAATGGGTTTGAAAAAGGTGCATACAAAAGTTGATGCTGTTATTGCAGTGCTTGAGGACATGTATGGATACAACATGCTTGATGGGATTATGGAATTTTTCCAGAACAAAACGATAGTTGGATATGCAATTCATTTACATGGTTGTTTGATCGGTGAGTACGGAGAAGAAGAAGTCCATGAGTTCTCGGATTTCAATCCTCATGTATGGGTGTGCGAAGAGACTGGGGTGGGTGGCATAGTTGTGTTTTTTGGTTCAAGTCATTTCCCGGATGCTAAGTGGCAGTGTTTTGGGGAGCATCAGTATGTTGAAGCTGCTCAGTGTGCATGGGAACATCTTATTGCCCCTCTGAAGAAGGAGGATTCATAATGGAAACAAAAACAATCATATGCTCAGGTTGCAATGGAACCGGGAGAGATGATCTTGGAGCATGCCAAGAGTGTGAGGGCAAGGGCGGGTACGAGATAGAAAGGTGTCCGAATTGCCATTACGGTCTTGTAGAAGAGGGAGTAGACGGCGAAGGAGAGGTTATATGCTCCGATTGCTCAGGGACGGGGTGGTTACACCCTTGGATGAAAAGACGGCTTCAGAACATGAGGGAGATGCAGGAAGAGGATATTGAACTGCGAAGGGTAGAAAGAATAGAAACCCTTAAGCAGAGGATCAAGTCTCTTGGTCATCTGGTTAAAGAGCTTGAGGCCGATGAATATATTGTGAAGACTCCATGGTGTGAGAGAGATGATGGACAGGTGCATGAAAAATATTCTGCGTTGAAGGATAATCTTTATCGCAGGGAAAGTGCCGCTCGACAGGTTATCGAGATGAGGAAAGAACTGGAGGGGTTGTATAATGAACAATGATTTTCTGAAACATATTTCAAGGCCGTACTGGGAGGCGAAAGAGGACAAAGATCGAAATATCTGGGAGAGATGGTACAACAAAAATGATATTGAACATCAATTGCATGCTGAGGTGGAAATGCGTTCAAATGCAATATTCTGGATGGTTCTGGTTAATACCAAGGATGACCAAAGGTATGCACACATTGTGGACGATGGCAGGGTTGAGCTTGCTGAAGGATTGTCCACTGCGCAGAGAACTGCTGACATCGTGATGGAAGAATATGCAAAAGGAAACGGCATTCATCATTCATCTTTGATACCTTCGGGTTCTATTTTGTGGTGGCAGAATGAAGTTCATCGTATTGCAAGGGAGCATGGGTGGTGGGACATCGAAAGACCTATTCCTGAATTACTGTGTCTCATGCATTCTGAAATATCGGAGGCCCTTGAAGGATACCGGCATGGAGACGAAGAGAACTTCAAAGAAGAACTTGCCGATCTTGCAATCAGATTGTTGGACATGTGCCATGGGCTGGGTATCAATCTGGAAGAAGAAATAAGGCGCAAGAACGATATAAACAAAAATCGGCCATACAGACATGGGGACAAGAAGTGTTGAAGCTGTATCAGACAGGACGGTACAACAAGGACATTATCCCGGAGCCTGAATTAGCAAAGTCGGCAGATTTTATTGTGGACGAAAATGGAGTTGTATGGGATCGGAGTGATCCACGGCTGTTTGCTCTCAGGATGCAAGTTGCCAGAGATATGTTGCGTAAGGCAACTCAAAGATTCATAAAAGATGCAAAAAGCATAATGCGAAAAACCATCAAAAAGGAGGATGTACATGATTAATTTTTGTGTCGGCAGGGAGATCGATCTGAAAATGGCTGACAGGGTTGTGAGAGACTACAAAAGGGAAGAACTTTCGACGAAGCCAATAATTGCTCCGGTTGTTTACAATATCGATGAGAAGAACGGCAAGGACATGCAGATTCTTGCAAGCTGGGAAGAGTGGTTCCAGTATAAAAATCTTCCGTATGCTGTTCTTCGTTCGAAGAGAGGTGGACTCGAAATATGGAAGGAGGTTGAGCGGTGAGACCTGAAATCAAAGCTGCAATCGACAGATATGCGAAAGACGGGGTGCCCACAGGAGACTTTCTAAGGGCTGTGCTGTCCAACGATCTCAAGATGGCTTTTGCTAAAGCGGACATAGAGAACCAGATGGATATGAAGGAAATTGTGATGTATTGTTACAACGAGATACCCGGAAATTGTTGGGGGTCTCCTGAGAAGGTCAAAGAATGGATCGAGAACAAAGCAAAAGAAAGGGAGGAAGGAAGTGAAAGCACAGGATGAGTTCATTGAGGAGCAGATTGAGGAAGAAAAGTGGAAAGAGTCTACAGAAGCACAGGAGAAAAAGCGCAATCTCGATAGCATAATGAAGGATATTCGTGGTTCAGATACGGTGCTGGGAATAGCAGAAAAGGATGAAGGATTGCTTATTATTCAATACGGGATTGACAGAAGTATGAATGGATTTGTTTATGCTATGGGAATGATCGATGTATTAAGGTCTGAGACAATGCATGCACTGGAGTCTCGGTTTTTGAGAGGTCCCGGATTGGATCAGATGAAAAAAATAGAGGATATATTGTGTGCGCAGATCTGTAAGAATCAGACTCCAAGTTAACGGGAGGGGTATGATGTCTATAAATATGAGCTTGCCCGGTTTGGATGCTGGAAGGCATGATCGTGCTTTAGGAAAGAGCATTAACGATAATCCGTTCAGTCAGATGAGTAAGGAATATGCTGATGGCTGGAGAACTGGATGGATGCAGAAGGATGCAGAATATAGGAGAAAACATATTGCGGAGCTGATCAAGCTAATAGAAGGGCTTTCCAACCCATGGGAAATGGAGGACGAGAATATCAAGGAATGGGCATACAAGGCAGACAGGTTGTTGGGAAAGTGTGAACGGTTTTTAATTAAACTTCAAGAAAGAGCAGGGGCATAAGATGAAGAAAAAGGTGAAAAAGGTTGTGAAGAAGACTTCTACTTGTCAGGAATGTAAACGCCTGCGGGTACAAGTAAAGGAAATGCGAGCAGAGCAAGCGGACTGTGCGCAGGAAATAGTTAAGCTGAAGAGGCAGGTAGAAATATGGAAGTCCCGGGCCAAGACCCAGTGCTTTGAGAGCATAAAAACATACGAAGAAGTTTTAACCCTCAATAAGTTGATGGGATCAATAACAGAACTGGCTCATTTGAAGGCTAACAAAGTATCTGTTATGAGCAGGGTTGTTAACCGTATTTTACAGGCTGCTTCTGAGGATATTGTATGGTGTCCGTCCTGTGGAAAGGTTGGATATTCTCATACGGGAACATCAGGCGTCATGATTTGCGATGAATGCAAAGGCAAGCAGTTGTATCCATGGGGGAGGCAAAAGGATGAATAAGGAAAGAAATAGAAAGGATAGAAAAGAGATGAAGAAAACTGTTACATGTCGTGGGTGTGTTGCAAAGCAAAAGAAAATTGTGAAATTGCAAGAGAAGGTGAGCAAGATGCAGCGTGAATTAGATGATGCAGTAATAATGTTGGACGATGTGAGAAAGAGTTCAGGAATAATGCAAGCTTCTTATGATGAGAAAATCAGAGGTATGCATGTTAACAAAGGGATTCTTGATGCGATGATTGCAACCCATGATCATTTTGGCAGATTTACAAAAGGGCAAAAAGATTCTTTTCGTGATTTGTTCAAGCTGACGGAAAAGATAATGTTTGATCTGGAGAAAAGGAATGCTTTGCTTATGCGAGTTATTAATGGTTTCGTGAAGTTTACGAGTGGCAGAGTGAAGTGGTGTCCATTGTGCGGGGAGGTAGATTATGCTGAATTAAATGCTCCCAAGGTGCTGATTTGTAAAAAGTGTTTAAACAAGAAATGCTAGAGCCTGTAAATACAAATTTGAAATTTTTTATATATGGACCTGGAGTAGTTTTTGTTCACTCTCTTCGGTCTATAGTTATTTGTATGTTTAGATGGGCGCAGGCGCATTCTTTATTAAGGGCAATTGAACATGCTGAAAAGGAATGCAAAAAGTATTTTGACGATTGGGAGAGTTACTTTTTTGAGTTTAATAATGGAGTTTGGTCACGCATGAGTGAAGAGTTGGGTCTTGATGCATACCAGAGGGTCATGGTGTTGCATGTTGTGGTTGTCGAAACTTTTCCCATGATAAGTGTTCGGTTGGATTTCAGAAAAGGGATTTTCGATGTGGTGTCACTGTATGATAATAAAACGGAAAGATGGACAAGGGTAGATATTTTTAATGGGATTCAGTTTGTTGAAGAAAATGATGGAGATTGTTTTCTTTGATGGGAGAGTAGAAAATGAATTTGCAGGAAGCAAAGAGTATTCTGAATATAGATTTTCCTATATCAAGGATCAGGTTGAAAAAGAAATTTCGTGAGTTATCCAGAACGTGTCATCCGGATGTAGGTGGCGACACCATGGAATTTGTTATGTTAAAAAGTGCGTATGATTTTATTAACAAACAGGACATACCGGATTTCGATGTTGAGTTCGAGGACGGCGAAAGGGTGCCCGGCAAAATAGACGGATGGGCGTTGGATGAATACGGACAGGGCTACCCGATAAGTGAACCAGCCAAGACGTGCGAGAAGTGTGAGGGCAAAGGCTGGTGGAGCTATATGGGCGAGAGAAGGGTGGAGGATACCGAAGCGGCAAATTCGAATGATGCGCAAGGACAAAAATGCAGCAAGTGTTTGGGCTATGGTTTGTTTTCTTATCCGTGTAAACGATGCGGGGGAACGGGAAAGTACAAGGCCAAGAATGGAAAAGTGGTAGGAGAATGTTACGGTTGCAAGGGGACTGGAAGATTTTTCCCGAAGCCAAAGCGTGAGTATCAAAAACATGTGAAGGGTGGACGCACAGGAATAAGATGTGGGGCATGTTTTGGCGATGGTTATGTTAGAAATGATATATTCAATCTGTTTTTTGGTATTAAATTTAAAACAGTTAAGGAAAGAGTTTATGCTCGGTGTCCAGAATGCAAGGGTGCAGGAGAGGTCAAGATGTGGAATCCTGTATTGCCGAGAGGTTATTTAGGGGCAAGTAGTTCATAGTAAACGGAGGAGAAGAATGGTTGATGATAATGATGTCTCACAATTTGGCACGGATAAAGCTTTTGTCGATAAAAGAAAAGCTAATTTGGAAGATCGGACGAGAAAAATTATCAAGGACATCGAAGACCTAGAGGATGAGCCCAGTGATGGAATGTCGCATGGGATCATGAGAAGGAAATTGAAAAAAGAATTTTCGACAAACTTGTGTCAGTGGACAGTACCGGAGTCTGGTGTTTATTTTCCTATTGGGGAGACTGCTCCGAAATTGCCAGCAGGTTATTATAAGGTAGCTTTTTTTGCGAGAAATATTTCGTTTTTCAGACAAACATTAAACACTGACAACTTGTTAAGGTTTGAAGATAGTAAGGTAGATAAGATTTTGAAGGAAATAGATACGTTTTGGGATTCCCGAGATAAGTTTGAGACATATGGATTTCTTCAAAAGCGAGGAATCATTCTGTATGGACCACAAGGATCTGGCAAGTCGGCAAGTGTACAGCTGATTGTCAAAGATATAATTGAGAGGGATGGCGTCGTAATAATGGGGGATACTCCAGAATTATTGGCAGAAGGACTGAGGAAGTTACGTATTGTGGAACCCGACAGAAAGCTTGCTTGTGTGTTTGAGGATATTGATGCGATCATTCAGAGGGAGGGGGAGCATCCGCTTCTTTCAATACTGGATGGTGATATACAAGTGGACAGACTCTTGAATTTGGCGACCACAAACTATCCGGAACGGTTGGACAAAAGAATTGTGGCCAGACCAAGACGTTTTGATCACTTGGTTTTTGTAGATATGCCGAAAGAAAGTATTAGAAAGGAATATTTTCTGAACAAATTGAATCTGAATAAGGTTGAGGTTTCGAAGTGGGTGAAGGCTACTGATGGTTTGTCGTTTGCCTCAATGGCTGAGTTGGTGGTGAGCGTGAAATGTCTGGGTAATGATTTTGAGGGCACGATTAAAAGGTTGAGACAGATTGAAGAGGCGAAGGCTACTAGTGACAATTATTTTATGGACAAGATAGGGTTTGCGGGAGAGCGGTAAAAAATAGTCTTGACTTCTGTTCAGGAGTCAATGTAGGGTTTGATGAACCTATCTAGAGGGGTAGAGATGCAAGGAGAAAAAATGCAAACAATGTGGAGTCTGGAAAGAAAAGCCGAAAAAAGTAGTGAGAAAAAAACGAAGAAGCAAGGGGTAATATTGGGATTGGAGTTTAGAAAGAATGGTATGTAAAAAAACAGATAAAACTAAAAAGGAAGCAAAGATATTAACCTTCGGGGATGAAATGCATAAAGTCAAAAAATCTAATGAAAGATTAAAAAATAGAAACAAAAAACTTCTTGATACATTAGAAAATACTAAGGTTATTAATGATTCTCTTAAGGGAAAAATCAGGGATCAGAAGCAAATGATTGATGCTCTAAATATAGATGTTCAAGAAGGACGCAGGAATTTGGCATTGCTTAGGCAGGAAAAAAGGGAATTGGAATCACAGATAAAACACGTTGATGGGCAGGCTGAAAGATTATACAAAGCAGAAGGCGCAGTTGAAGCATATAAGCATTGTTTTGATGAATTAAAAATATTTTTACGAGAATAAATCTCAGAGAGTAATATTGTGTCTTTATAGAGTACGTTATGAGAGACAAAACAAAATGGGCAGCACCGGAGTCCGATGTTTATTTTCCTACCAACACCCTAAATAGAAGGAGAGCATATAATGTGTGGAAGTAATGAAGAGTGTAATCATAAATTTATTTACGGGGGGGTAAAATATAAAGATGGTGATATGATTGCTGGAAGCAGTGCAAAGATAAGACATTACTATGATTGGTTTTATTGTGAGAGATGTCTTGAGATCAGGTATGAGAAATTAGATTGCGGAAAGAATTCATCATATGATCATGTTAGGTTTGGAGCGACACCGATAAATGAAGAAGGGCAATAGATTTAATGAATTGGATAATATTTATATTTGCAAAACAGAATTGAACGAGTAGAATGTTTTTTCTTGCGAGGTGTAGCATGAGAGACAAAACAAAATGGGCAGCACCGGATAAAAAAGGAAGGTGCGAAAAGTGCGGAAGATCTGGTGTCCTGAATATGTTTCAGGGGAAGAAGGTTTGTGACAGTTGTCTGAACCCGGATAATCTGGAGGAGGAGCTTGAGGAAAAAAGGAAGTCGTTTTACCAGAGCAATCAGTGTGCTGCGTCCAGTTCGGTTTACGGGATAAGGTGACGTAAGAAGTTAACTTCTGAATATTGCCTGTCGAGAGACAGAGAATTGGAGTAAGAAGATGTCGGATTTGGTTGTGTGGTCTGGGGGCATGGATTCAACGGCATTGTTGCATTGGCAGGCTGGAGTATCATCTAGGGATTATCCGGTGAGGGCCATAACAGTTGAGGAGCACCCGTATATTAACAGGTATCAGTTAAAGGCCCAAGCACAGGCTCAGAAAAAATACTTAGCTTTTGCGGCAAAAAATGGAGTTTGGATTAAGCATGAGAGAGTTTGTATAAAAGGTAATTCTACTATTGATGAAGGGATTGGTGGACAAGCATATATTTGGCTTTCTCACATCGCTCCTTACATACACAAAAATGATAATGTTCATTTTGCATATATTAAACCGGATACGTTTTGGCACCATAAAAAAGAGTTTTTAGAGGCTTTTGATTCGCTTGTTAAAATGCTGGGGGTAAAAGCGAAGGTAATGTTTGATTTTGAGTGGAAGACGAAGGTTGAGATAATCGAGGTGTTTGAAAGAAAGTATAAGATCCCTCGTAGTTGTTATTGGTCGTGCGAGGGGACTAAAAACACAAAACCATGTGGGACATGTAACAAATGTATCGAACTAAAGAATGCTAGGGAGGAACTGAAGAAGAAGGACAGACAGGCAAAAGAAAAAAATGGTAGAAAGCGAGGAAAAGATGGAAGACCATGATATACAGTGGGTGCTGTGCTTGATGTTCGAGCCAGAGAATTACGATGATTTTTTAACAAGAATAAAGAACGAGGTCATAAGTCCAAATAGATGCTCTCTTGATGTTCCAACTACAGTGAAAGCAACTGTTGCTTTTGTTGAAAAAGAATTGAAAATCGGGAGAATCAAAAAGAGAGGGTGGCTAGACTCTGTTGTCTGGAGGTAGATATGTCAGGTTTTCTTGAAAAGCATTTGGATGGATGGAAAGCATGGGTCGTTATGGCGGTGATTTTTCTTCTTGTTCCGTTGTGGATCTGTGCGGTAATAGCATTTTTAATAGAGATAATAACGAGTGATGAATATACGAATATAGATAGGCTGGTAGGGGCATCGGTAGTTGTTATTCTTTATTCTGTTGGGATCATTAATAGTAAGTTAAATGATATTAAAAAGCTCTTGAGGGATATATTAGAGGTCGAAAATAAAAAGACAGGAGGTTGAACCAAGGGCGAATTCAGCGAGCCTAAATCGGACATGTGGGCTGAACGTGAAATCTGGCCCATGTGATCACCATGTTCGTAACGCTGTATGGACGCATAAAGAGAGTAGGCAGGAACGGTATAACTAGGCCGAGTAAGTGGGATTGATGAAGCCCAGCCTTGAACCTTAATTCGTCCTTGGTTCAGCTTCTTGGAAGAGGCATTGATAACTGAAGAGGAGACAACAAAATGGCAGAAGAAAAATATATACATCCATTGTACGGTGATGTCTTGCAGGACCCCATCAAAGCGAGGGAGGTAACTCAGGAAGAGCTTGCACAGAGAGCACAACAGATAGAAGAAATTTCATCCAAGGTCCAGCAGATTGACATGGAGCGTATTGAACAGGTGGAGACGGCAATAGCATTCGTCTGGCTTGCCATGGGAGAGTTCCAAGGACTTATTGTGGTAAGTTCTGAGGATAAAAAAAGGATGTTCAAGGGTGGTGATGCATGCCGGGCTATCGTGGACAGGGTAAGGAAAAGAATAGACGGGGAAAATTGAGGGGAGGTTACAATGAGCGACAGAAAGTTCCTGTACAAGGATGTAGCCAGAGATATTCAAAAAGCGCAGAGAATGGCTGACAGTGGAAGATTAGAGGAAGCGAGGGAAAAGTATGTGGGTAATGTTTACAGGGCGTCAGCGGAAGAATGCGAAGGACAGGATTATGCCGAAAGGGAAGTAGAGATGGTTTCGATAGACGATAGGGCAAATGTGAGCCTGATGGAAAGGTACAGACCCAGAGAGCCTGCTGGTTTCATACATTTTAAACTTGAACAGAAAATATAGGAGGCAAAAATGCTGATTATACTTGGATTGGTTTTGTTGATTGTATTGGGATGGGCAGTGAGCAGGATGGATAATATGTTCGATGCATTTGGATTTATGATTGCGGTACTTTCAGGGGCCGTTTTGTTTTTTTGCTGCAATAGGATTGCCAATTTCATATTGTGGGACGAAATCTAAGCTAATTGAATGCAAAGTGCTTGCCGACAATATTAACGGAGCAAGGAAACAGGATATGAGCGAGATGGAAAGGGCTACGATTTTGAAAGAGATGGTCAAGTGCAATGCCGGATTCAAGTCGCTCGCATACTGGAACGATTCTGTCTTTGATATATGGATTCCGGACGAAGTAGAGGACTGGAAGCCGATTCAATAGGAGGATATACGTCACAAACAGGTCTTGACTTTCGTTCAGTTATGCGATAATTGAGGAATAACCTGCTCAGGAGGCAGAGAATATGAAAAAAGAATGTGGAATAAAGTTACGAGATGAAGTGAAAAAATTTGCTCAGGCCATGGAGATCATATTGCGGAGAAATGATGACAAAGAAGGATGGTCTGGAGAGAGCCTTGATTATTTGATTGAAAGTTTGAAGGATGAAGTAAAGGAGCTTGAGGATGCCGCCAGAGGATACGAATTGTTGAGTAATCAGAATTTAACCGAAGGTACGGAGGCAGAAATATTACTTTATGTACAGAGGGAGTGTTGCGATGTTGCCAATTTTGCGATGATGATTTCGGACAATTTGAAGTGCCCCATTCCTGATGAGGGAGCGTATGAAGAAGACGAAGAAGGCGAAGAAGAAACAGATATTGTAAAGAAGTGCCCTACATGTGGTGAGAGACTTGTCGATAAGTATGTATATGCTCCAGTAGATGGAAGTTCTTTGCGGTGTGAAAAATGCAAAGATAAAAAGACAGTAGACAGTAGAGATAACGAGAAGCCAATTAATATGGAGAGATTTGAAACTGATTCAATTTCTTTTGTTGATAGATGTATTTTTTGTGGGAGCAAGCATGTTGACAAACCATTTACAAGAGAGGATGGAACCGTGTGTTGTCATCCTCTTGGTGGTGGTTCTTTGCGAGGAGCTATACATCACGTTGATATTCCTGATCCACCTAAGTCTCCAGATGTGGAATATATAAAAGAAACTGAGATTCCGAAAGAACCAAAGCCAATGGAAAATGGCTTCGAAGAAGTTAAACTAGATCTAAGGCGTCATGATATTTTTGAGCAGGATGTTCCAGTGCCACCTAAGCCACCAAGAAATAGAGTTTATTAGAGAAGGTGATATATTTCCAAAGGTGAAAAAGAAAAAGCATGTCAGAAAGCCGAAAAAACCGATTTTTCAAAGAACATGAGATCCCAAAAAGGTAGAGGCAGATTAGATTGGAAGATGGGGCAGAAAAAGAAGGTGATCAAAAGACAATGGAAAAAATTACAAAAGAATTAGAGGCAGAAAAAGCAAAGAAAGATATGAAAGAGTTAAGTCCTGAGGATGCCATTGTAGAGTTGATGCGAAGGGAAAAGAAACTGGCAGATATATGGTCGGAAGTGAAGGGGTATAGGAAAAAAGCAGATGACATTGTAAAGGATATGAAACTGTTATCGGATGAATATGCTATTAATTCGATAAGTTTTTTAGAGGAGTATGTTTTAAATCCTCCAGAGGGGAAAATTGCGCTTCGACTTTATTCTGGTTTGTTTGTTGATATGGATAAATTACCGTTGGATATGGACATGTATGATGATGTTGTTATGCTTGTATCTATAACCAATTATGAGTCCGAGATGGGTAAGCGAATATGTAAAACAATGGATTCTCTGAAC
>Ga0180432_10009143_pt1 | contig 12150 bp, 16 predicted proteins | sample SS_ome_10_FD_132414 | JGI IMG/M metagenome (GOLD analysis project Ga0180432, IMG submission 132414) | Hypersaline lake sediment archaeal communities from the Salton Sea, California, USA - SS_1_MS_2 metaG | ecosystem: Environmental > Aquatic > Non-marine Saline and Alkaline > Hypersaline >...
CACTTCTGTAAATGACGAGGTAGTGCACGGTATACCCGGAGACATCATTTTGAAGGAAGGTGACATCATCAGTATCGATGTGGGTGCTCTCAAGGATGGATTCCATGCCGATGCAGCCAGGACTTTTGCTGTCGGCAATATCGATCCGGAAGCACAGCGGCTGATCGAAACAGCCCGAAAGAGCTTTTTTAACGGTATCGCCATGGCTGTCGAAGGCAGACGTCTGGGGGATATATCATCCGAGATACAAAGAACAGTCGAGGATGCCGGGTTTTCAGTGGTCAGAGCGCTGGTAGGACACGGAATAGGCGAAGAGCTGCACGAAGATCCGCAGATACCGAATTTTGCCACAAGAAGCAGAGGGATCAGACTTTCGAAGGGCATGACCCTTGCAGTGGAGCCGATGATCAATTACGGAGAGTACAGGGTGATAACAGCTGAAAACCACTGGACTGTAAAGACCATGGATGGATCTCTTTCAGCCCATTATGAAAATACCATATTGATCACTGAAGATGAGCCGGTCATCTTAACGCTTTGATATCAAGAACATGAGGTGATTTGTTTTGAATGAATGGCTTGGAAGAGTTGTGAACTCAAAAGCAGGCCGCGATAAGGAAAAACTTTTTATAGTGATAGGTTTGCATGATGATGAGCATCTGCTTCTTGCGGACGGAAAAATCAGAAAAACTGACAAACCAAAGAAAAAGAAGGTCAAGCATGTAAGGTTTACGGATATTTGTTTTGAGGATATAAGGACAAAGCTTGAAAAACATGATAAAATAACAAATGCTGAGCTGCGAAAAGCTCTGAAAACATTGGAGATAGTCGATCTTTCAGATCGAACAGTGTAAAAGGGAGGTTGTCAGTAAGTTGTCAAAAGAAGATGTAATAGAAGCGGAAGGAAAAGTCATAGAAGCATTGCCCAATGCAATGTTCGAAGTAGAGCTTGAAAACGGACATAAAGTACTTGCTCATATAGCCGGTAAGCAGAGGATGAACTATATAAGGATATTGCCGGGGGATAAAGTGAACATAGAGCTTTCCCCATATGATCTGACCAGGGGAAGGATCGTATGGAGGGGCAAATAAAACAGGAGGAGCGCAAAATGAAGGTAAAACCATCAGTAAAAAAGATCTGTGAAAAATGCAAGATCATAAAAAGAAAAGGCGATGTCAGAGTTATATGCGAAAACCCCAAGCATAAGCAGAGGCAGGGCTGAATAGTCGAGGAATAAACAAAAGGATAAGAAGCGGCTGAACGGAATTTTTTCTGTTTTTCTGAACTTTTGTTGAATATATAAATTATTGGTTTGAATTTATGGAGGTGTAAAGATGGCTCGTATCGCAGGGGTAGATTTGCCTAAAGAGAAAAGAGTTGAGATCGGTCTTACGTATATATTTGGAATCGGAAGACAAAAGTCCAACGAGATCTTGAAAGCTGCAAATATCGATCCCGATGTAAGAGTTAAGAATCTGACTGATGATGAAGTGTCAAGGATAAGAGAGTTTATCGATAAGAATATCAAAGTCGAGGGCGATCTTAGAAGAGAAGTTGCCTTGAATATCAAACGTTTGATCGAGATAGGATCTTACAGAGGAAGAAGACATAGAGCAGGACTGCCTGTAAGAGGGCAGAAAACAAAGACTAATGCCAGAACAAGAAAAGGTCCGAGAAGGACAGTGAGCAGGAAGAAGTAAAAGGAGGATCAGGTAAATGGCGCCTAAAGCTACCAGGAAGAAACGCAAAACCAAAAAGAATATTGAACGCGGGCAGGCACATATCCACTCAACTTTCAATAATACGATCGTTACCATGACCGATGTCAGGGGCAACGCTTTATCGTGGGCAAGTGCCGGTGGTCTCGGGTTCAAAGGTTCAAGAAAAAATACGCCCTTTGCTGCACAGCAGGCTGCTGAGGCTTCTGCAAAAGCTGCTATGGAGCATGGTCTAAAAACAGTTGAAGTTTATGTAAAAGGTCCGGGCGCCGGCAGAGAAGCTGCCATAAGAGCGCTGCAGGTTGCAGGACTTGAGATAACTCTGATCAAAGACGAGACTCCTGTTCCTCATAATGGATGCAGACCGCCCAAAAGAAGAAGAGTTTGATCAATACTATGGAGGTGTAGTTGATGGCAAGATATAAAGATGCATCCTGCAGGCTTTGCCGGAGAGAGGGGCAGAAACTTTTCCTCAAGGGAGCAAGATGCTACGAGGATAAATGTGCTGTGAACAGAAGATCGGGAGTACCGGGACAGCACGGACAATTAAAGAAAAAAATGTCTGAATATGGACAGCAGTTAAGAGAAAAACAAAAGGCGAAGAGATTTTACGGTATACTCGAGAGCCAGTTCAGAAAATATTTTGATATGGCAAGGAGAAGTCCCGGGATAACAGGTGAGAACCTGCTGTTCATACTTGAATCAAGGATCGATAATGTAGTTTACAGACTGGGACTCGGATCTTCAAGGGCTGAAGCAAGACAGCTGGTAAACCATGGACATTTCAGAGTAAACGGCAAGAAGGTGAACATACCTTCATATCTTCTCAGTGAGGGTGATGTAATAACTCTGAAAGACAGTTCAAGGACACTTGACAGATTCAAGGATATAGTTGAGACAAATGAAGGCAAGACACTTCCTTCATGGCTTGAATTTGATCCTGAGAATATGATTGGCAGAATCATTGCAAAACCGACAAGGGAAGATATCGATATTGAGATAGCAGAACACCTCATAGTTGAGCTTTACTCGAAATAAAAGTCGGGAGACTATTGCCAGAAAAGGAGGGTTTTGATTGATAGAGATAGAAAAACCGCGTATTGAATGTGTTGAGACCGATGATGATAAAAATTACGGTAAATTTGTTATTGAACCTCTTGAGAGGGGATATGGGATCACGCTTGGCAACGCGCTAAGGCGGATTTTGCTTTCTTCTTTACCGGGGACTGCAATAACAGCAGTAAAGATCGACGGAGTGCTTCACGAATTCTCGACTATTCCCGGTGTCATCGAGGATGTTACCGAATTTATACTTAATATAAAGGGGATATTTTTCAAATCCTATTCCCAGGGGCCCAAGACTCTTTATCTGGAAGCTCACGGGGAGGGCGAGATCACTGCCGGTGATATAAAGACTGATTCGGATATCGAGATTCTCAACCCTGAACACCATATCGCATCACTTAACGGTGACAGCAGGGTATTTGTGGAATTCAACATCGACAATGGGAGAGGATATGTGTCCTCTGAAAGGAATAAAAGTGAAGATCAGCCCATAGGGATCATACCTGTAGATTCGATCTACACACCGATATTGAAAGCGAATTATTCTGTGGAAAATACCAGGGTCGGTAAAATAACAGATTATGATAAGCTGACGATAGATGTATGGACAAATGGTTCCATAACACCTGCAGATGCAATCAGCCTGGCTGCAAAGATAATGAGTGAGCACCTGAGTCTGTTCATAAATCTATCGGATGATGCAAAGAATGCAGAGATAATGGTTGAGAAAGAAGAAACAAAGAAGGAAAAGGTCCTCGAGATGACTATAGAGGAGCTTGATTTCTCGGTAAGATCATATAACTGTTTAAAGAGAGCAGGGATTAACACAGTTGAAGATCTGATAAATAAAAGCGAAGACGAAATGATGAAAGTAAGAAATCTTGGACGGAAATCTCTCGAAGAAGTTATAAAAAAGCTTCATGATATGGGACTGGGTCTGGCCACGAAAGATGACTAGATAGGAGGTAAACAAATGGCGATTCAAAGGAAACTGGGATTTTCCACTGATAGAAGAAATGCTGTATTACGGGGTCTTACAACCGCATTCCTTATAAACGGCAGCATAAATACAACAGAGCAAAGAGCAAAGGAAGTGCAGAAAATAGCTGAAAAGCTTATAGCTTCAGCTGCCCGTGAAGCCGATAATTTTACATCAAGATCGGTTAAGGTAAGTGCTGCCGTCAAAGACAGCAAAGGATATAAAGCCATGATATCCGCTACTTCAAAAAATGGGAGAAAGTACAAGAAGGTGGAGAGGGAAGAGAAAACTGATATGAAAACAGTTGATAATCCCTCAAGGCTTGCAGCAAGGAGAAATGCAATAAAGTATCTTTATCGTTTTAAAGATGACGAAGGTAATGCGTTAAATGCGGTCAATATCCTCTTTGATGACATCGGCCCCAGGTATAAAAGCAGAGATGGCGGGTATACCAGGATATACAAATTGGGACCCAGAAAAGGTGATGCAGCACAGATGGCAAAACTCGAACTGGTATGATATGCGGCTTGAATATAGGGGTTAGTTAATGCTGAGATTAACTAATCCTTTTTTTATTTGAGGAACTAATGGATATAATCAAAACAGGAGAACTTTCTTTCACATATAAAAACGAAGAAGAAAATTCTTTGAGCCGGGCGGTAGATGAGGTCACTCTTACTATAAATAAAGGTGAATTCGTCTCTGTACTGGGAAGGAACGGTTCTGGCAAATCAACTCTTGCCAAGCTTTTCAACGCTCTTCTATTACCGGATGAAGGATTTGTATATGTTTATTCATATGATACATCAGATAAGACCTGTCTTTGGGAAATAAGAAAAACTGTTGGCATGGTCTTTCAAAATCCAGACAACCAGATAATCGGGACCACTGTAGAGGAGGATGTGGCGTTTGGCCCTGAGAATATGGGTATGGAATCAGCTCTTATAAGACAAAGGGTAGATGATTCGCTGCGAGTCGTTGGATTATCCGAACATTCAAAAAAGGAACCGCACATGCTCTCAGGCGGTCAAAAGCAAAGAACAGCGATAGCAGGCATACTTGCAATAATGCCCGATGTGATAGTTCTTGATGAAGCGACATCCATGCTCGATCCTGCCGGAAGAAAAGAGATCATGAGGATAGTAAAAAAATTAAATAAAGAAGAAGGGATCACTATAATAAACATTACTCACATAATGGATGAAACCGTTGACTCTGACAGGATAGTCATCCTTGACAAAGGCAGGATCAAGTGTGTGGGGACACCCAGGGAAGTATTCAAAAATGTTGAGGAGATAAGGAAGATGGGACTGGATGTGCCCCAGATCACTGATCTTTTTTACGAGCTTAGAAAAGAAGGGATCTGTGTGAGAGAAGATGTACTGACCCCTGAAGAGGGGATAAGCTGCATCAGGGAGATGCTCAAATGGGTATAGAGGTCAAAAATCTTTCATACACATATTTACGGGGAACTCCTTTTGAGAGGAATGCTCTCAATGATGTCAGCCTTGATATCAATGATGGTGAGTTTACCGGGATAATAGGACACACCGGATGCGGCAAGACGACATTGATACAGCATTTCAATGCGCTTTTAAAGCCAAATTCAGGTAGTGTGCTCATAGATGGACAGGACATAGCTGACACAGATCTGAAAAAACTGCGCCATAAGGTGGGATTGGTATTTCAATATCCAGAACATCAGCTGTTTGAAGAGACCGTATTGAAGGATGTTGCCTTTGGCATAAGGAAAAAAGACCATGATCCGGAACTGGTCCGGGAAAAGGTGATCGATGCCGTTAAAAAGGTGGGACTTGACGAGGCTATACTCACGAAATCGGTATTTGACTTATCGGGAGGACAGAAGAGAAGAGTGGCAATAGCCGGAGTACTGATCATGGAGCCGTCGATACTGGTGCTCGATGAACCTGCTGCAGGACTGGACCCTTCGGGAAGAGACAGCCTCTATCACATTCTTACCGATCTGCATGAAAAAAGCAGGATCACGATCGTCTTTGTTTCTCACAGTATGGAGGATATAGCACTGCTTTGCGACAGAGTCATAGTTATGAACAAAGGCGGCATATATATGTCCGGAAGTGTTGAAGAGATCTTCAGACGAAGCCTGGAACTAAACGAGATAGGACTTGATGTCCCGGGCATTACGACATTCATGAAGATGTTAAAGAAGGAGCACCCTCAGGTAGATGATGATGTTTATAGACTAAAGGACGCAAAAAGAGAAATAATCAAGTTATTCCGAGGTGAGAGATGTTAGGGAATATCACTCTCGGACAATATGTCACAGGAGATTCGATACTCCATAGATCAGATCCGAGAACAAAAATAATTGCAACGATACTTATGATGGCTGTGATATTCACTTTATCCAACATAATGAGTTATATCGTGTTTTCATTTCTACTCACAGTTATGATCAGCTATAGCAGGATCCCCTTGAAATATACGATAAAAGGCTTAAAACCAATCTTATTCCTTATAATCTTCACTGTAATAATAAATATATTCACTATAAAAGGAGAAGTGGTCCTGGATATCGGGTTTGCCTCAGTGACCCGTGAGGGCATATATACAGCGATCAGACTTGCGATGAGACTGATACTGCTTGTTATCACTGCATCCATGCTGACTCTTACCACGACACCGGTAAATCTGACCGATGGTATGGAAAAGCTGATGATGCCTCTGTCACGATTGGGATTCCCGTCTCATGAGATAGCACTCATGATGACCATAGCATTACGATTTATTCCCACACTGGTAGAAGAGACTGATAAGATAATGAAAGCGCAAAAATCCAGAGGAGCTGATTTCGAGAGCGGAAATATAGTCGAAAGGGCAAAAAGCTTCCTGCCGGTGCTTGTGCCTTTGTTTGTAAATTCTTTTAAGAGAGCCGATGATCTTGCAATAGCGATGGAAGCAAGAGGATATAAAGGCGGAGAAGGCAGGACGAAACTTCGGGAACTGCATTTTACCCGGATCGATTTGTTTTTGTCAACAGCAGTGATCTTAACTGCTGCAGCTGTATTTGTGCTCGATAAAACATTTTTTTAGGATGGAGGGTGGAAAATATGTACAGAATAGGTATCGATATCGGCGGGACAAGCTGCAAGATGGGCATAGTTGATGAGTACGGGAAAGTCTTGAACAAAGATTCTATGGAGACAAACAGACACAGGCCTCCTGACGAGATAATAAATGACCTTAGGCGTTCCTGTGCAGGATTTATTGCAGATTCGGGCGTGGATATCAAAAAAATAAAAAGTATCGGGGTAGGATGTCCGGGGACTCCTGATAAAAAAAAGGGCATACTGGTATATTCCAACAATGTACGCTTTGACAACACGGATATAAGGGGTATACTTCAAAAATATATAAATAAAGATGTCTTCATAGACAATGATGCCAATTGTGCAGCTCTGGCAGAGGCGACATTCGGCGCATGCCGGGACACCCGTTTTTCTTTTACCATAACACTTGGGACCGGAGTGGGAAGTGGTGCGGTGCTCGATGGAAAGCTTTACAGCGGATTCAACTACGGAGCTCCGGAGCTTGGACATATGGTGATATCATTGAACGGTAAAAAATGCACATGCGGAAGAAGGGGCTGCTGGGAACAGTACTCTTCTGCCACCGCCCTTATAGAGGACACAAAGGAAGCCATCATTGGCAACAAGGATACAAAAATGTTCGGCATCGTAGAGAATGACCTTACAAAAGTGACTGCCAAGACTGCTTTTGACGGGATGCGTCAGGGTGACGGCACGGCAGCAAGGGTTGTAGAGACCTATATAGCAAGACTTGCACAAGGACTTGCAAATGTCATAAACATATTTCAACCGGAAGTGATTGCACTTGGCGGAGGAGTATCCAATGAAGGCAAGATACTGCTCGATATGCTGGGACCTTTGGTATATGAAGAGATATATACCAAACCTCTGAAACAAAACTGCCGGCTGGTGCTTGCCGTCATGGGAAATGATGCCGGTGTGATAGGAGCTGCACTTCTTGATGAATGAGGTACAAAAAAACATCATGCTCATCCTTGAATTCAAGGGAACAAATTATTCAGGATGGCAGAAGCAGGACAATGCCCTTTCGGTCAGCGAAGCAGTCAGAGAAGGGATTTACAGGTGTACAGGTGAAAAAGTCGATCTTACAGGCTGCAGCAGGACTGATTCAGGAGTACACGCTTTTAATTATGTCTGCAATTTCAAAACAAGAACAAGCATACCACCCGAAAAAATATACCTTGCACTGAATACACAGCTGCCTCCGGACATAGCCTGCAAATCATCAAAGGAAGTTCCTGAAGGATTCCATTCCAGATATTCTGCCAAATCCAAACGTTATGTCTACATGATCCAGAATACAGAAGTCAGATCAGCCATATTCAGAGACCTGCACTTCTGCATGCCCCGCAAGCTTGATGTGGAGCTGATGAGGCAAGCCGGTTCGTTTATAGTGGGCAGACATGATTTCAGGGCATTCATGGCAAGCGGCAGTAGTGCCGTGAATACAGTGAGGACAGTTTTCGACCTGGATATCTCACAGGAAAATGAGATGATACAGATCGATATATCGGGAGACGGCTTTTTATATAATATGGTAAGGATCATTGCCGGCACACTGACAGATGCAGGTTTGGGAAAGATAAAACCGGAAGAGGTCAAAAATATAATTGCGTCAGGAGACAGAAGAAAGGCCGGGAAGACAGTTCCTGCCCATGGGTTGTACCTGGTTGAAGTCATCTACTGAAATAGAAATGAAAAGCGAGAAAAAACGAGAAAAACAAAGGATACTTAAGATAGCCAGAATATCAGACAGATAAATTGAATTTTTGGTGGATTTGTATTGACAGAAATATAAAGGTATATTATCATGATAAGGCATCTTTAATGGGATGTTTCAATGTTTAGGAGGTACTTATGAAGACCTACATGGCAAATGCAGCATCAGTTGAAAAAAAGTGGTATGTCATAGATGCTCAGGGCAAGGTGCTGGGTAGACTGGCAAGCCAGGTGGCAGCCATATTGAGGGGAAAGAACAAGCCTGAATTTACTCCTCATTGTGATACAGGTGATTATGTCATTATAGTAAATGCTGATAAAGTAGTTATGACAGGCAGAAAATGGGATCAGAAGATATATCGCCGACACAGCCTCTATATAGGGGGGATGAAGGAGATGACCTACAAGGTCCTAAGGGACAAGCATCCTGAGAGGATCGTCGAGATGGCTGTTAAAAGGATGCTTCCTAAAAACAGCTTAGGGAACAAGATGTACACCAAGCTGTTTGTTTACACAGGTCCGGAGCATCCGCATGCAGCACAGATGCCGCAGGAACTGGTTTTGAACATATAGAAGGAGGCTGGATGATATGGCGGAAAAATCTTTTTATGGAACAGGAAGAAGAAAAAAATCGATTGCCAGGGTAAGACTTATTCCCGGAAAAGGAAAAGTGACTATAAACGGCAGGGATATAGATGATTATTTCGGGCTTGAAACTCTCAAGGTCATCTTGAGACAGCCGCTGGAGTTGACAAAACAGACATTGAACTATGATGTTTCAGCAACAGTCGTTGGCGGTGGGTTTACGGGTCAGGCAGGAGCACTGAGGCATGGTATAGCCAGGGCACTGCTGAAGGCTGATGAAAACCTAAGACCGGAGCTCAAAAAGGCCGGGTATCTGACAAGGGATCCCAGGATGAAAGAAAGAAAGAAGTATGGATTGAAAAAAGCGAGAAGAGCACCGCAGTTCTCAAAGAGATGATTATTTTTCCAGGATACGCCGTGTAGAACACGGCGTATTATTATTTGTGAAGCAGGTGAGATCCAGATGAGGATATTTGAACCGGAAGAATTGAGAGAGATCGATCGATATACGATACAGGAGCTGGGGATCAGCGGACAAGAGCTCATGAAGAGGGCTGCACGTTCTGTATATGAGGAAATAATCAAACTTAAAAAGAGTGCTAAAGTATCAGTTATGGCCGGGAAGGGAAACAATGGTGCTGATGCTTTGATCACAGCAAGATATCTGGCCTCTGATAGTCTTGATGTAAAGGCCTTTATATTTACACCAAAGCACGAGCTCGGTGATGATACACGAAAGATCCTGAACGAGCTGGTATTGATGGGTGTCAGTGTGGAATTCTACGGTGATGATTCAGACATCTCTGCTGATGTTATTGTTGACGGGATGTTCGGGACCGGTTTTAAAGGTTCATTATCTGAAAGATTCATTGAAGCAATCAAAAAGATCAATAATTCCAATGCTTATGTGATCTCGGTCGACACACCGTCAGGATTGGATCCAAAGACAGGGGAGATCCGGGATGCCAGTGTAAAGGCTGATCTGACGGTGACCTTTGGAGGTTCGAAAACAGGTTTCTATATGGGCCGGGGGCCTCAGGTGACAGGGAAGGTCGTTGTGAAGGATATTGGATTTCCCGATGAAGCTCTTGCTGTGATAAGCAAAAAAAGATATACCATAGAGAATGCATTTATAAAAGATATGCTGCCTGAAAGAAGATATGATTCAAACAAAGGAAGCTTCGGGAAAACACTCATGATCGCCGGGTCGGATGATATGCCGGGCGCTGGTATACTTGCGGCAAAAGCCGCTTACAGAACAGGAGCCGGTTATGTATACTGTCTGACAGGAGAGCATAACAGGATGATCTACTCTGTTTGTGTGCCGGAGGCCATACATGTCAGAGGTATCGATGCTGGAATTTATGACAGCATAGCAATAGGTCCGGGGCTTGGGGATCTGAAAAAGACAAAGGAACTTGTTATGCAGCTGCTTGAACATGAAGACCTCAAATTGATCATTGATGCAGATGCGTTGAACTCGATAGATGATAAAGAGATACTAAGAAAATCAAAGGCCAGGGTGCTGCTTACTCCACATCCTGGTGAGATGTCGAGGCTAACAGGTATTGGCATCGAAGAGATCCAGAGGGATCGAATGAATATCTGCAGCAGATTTTCAAGTGAATATGGAGTGATCACCCTTCTCAAAGGAGCATATACAGTCATTTCAGATGAAGAAGGAAATGTATATGTAAACACAACAGGGAACGATGCATTGGCAAAAGCCGGTTCGGGGGATGTGCTCACAGGAATGACAGCAGGATTTTCTGCATACTGCGATCTTTTTGAGGCAGCTGTCATGGGGACATATCTTCATGGGTACTGCGCCGATGTTTTTATACAGGATAAAAGCAGCTTTTCACTCACCGCATCAGAGATAGTAGATCATCTGCCAAAGGCTTTGAGGATGGCAGGATTTATCTGAGGTACATGGAATGTTGTACCTTTTCTACAGCAGTATAAAGCATATACGTAATATTTTTGAAGCTTGGAAATGTAGTAATGAACTTTGACATCTTCACAATCATAAATTTGATAATTATATATGTCTCTTTGTTTACCGGCATAAAGATGTAGCCTCCCTGATTTCTGGGATGGAACCGTATCGTCCAAGCATATATGCTTTGCAGATATCTTCTCTTGTTCTAGGTGAGAATTCATCAAGAGAATAAAGCTCGGATGTGCCGCTTTTCTGATCTTTTTCAATGAAATAAATCTGATCTCTACGGAGTTCTTTCAAGGAAAGAAGTGCAGTGGTGTGAGTAGAGATTATTAATTGTGCATTTGATTTATTCACATCTGGATTATTGAATAACCCCACAAGATATAACACGATCATAGGGTGAAGGCTGGTATCGAATTCATCAATGCAGAGTATTTCACCGGACTCAAATGCGCGCTTAATAATGGGACTAAAAAAGAATAGATTTATTGTACCTTTGGATTCCTCGTTTAAGCCAAGCTTATATGTCGATTGCTCATTGTTATCATTTATAATATTGTGAGTAGTAGTAATTGTATATTCCTTCTGTTCAATTTCAGGGAAATTGGAAACACCAGCAGGTGAACCTTGAGGAACTATTGTTGAGATAATTTTTGCTTTGCTCACCTTGCTTTCCAGCTCAAAATCATCTATGCTTATATCCGCTTCTCGCAGAATGCGGTTCGTAAATTGTCGTAACGAAGAATCTGGATCATTTTCATACATATCACCAGTCTTGCGCAATAGATTTTCATATCCGGGCGAATATGTATTTATGCTCTTCATAAACCATAATAGTGGTAAACGTGTTTCTTCACAATTCCATGCGGCTGCCGTTGCTAGAAAAAACTTGTTTTCAGTGTTTCGCTCTGATATAGCTGCCAACTGTGACTTTAGAGAAGGAACAGTAAAACGGTACTTAACTGAAGCAGTTTCGTCGCGTTCAAATACAGTAGTTGCTTTTGCTGTTTTGTATACATACAGATATTCGCGTACTATCTTTTTGA
>Ga0180432_10009145_pt1 | contig 12148 bp, 7 predicted proteins | sample SS_ome_10_FD_132414 | JGI IMG/M metagenome (GOLD analysis project Ga0180432, IMG submission 132414) | Hypersaline lake sediment archaeal communities from the Salton Sea, California, USA - SS_1_MS_2 metaG | ecosystem: Environmental > Aquatic > Non-marine Saline and Alkaline > Hypersaline >...
AGCCACTTGAGCGCCTACGGCCCCTATCCCACCGGCGGGGACGAAACCGGCCGGCTCGGCTTCACCCCCGACGACGCCTATGACGGTCCCGGCGTGCGCGTGGCCTCCGTGCTGCGACGCGGGCCGCTCGATCAGGAAGGATCGCGCGTCTCGATCGGGGAGGTCATTCTCGCGATCGATGGCCACGAGATCGGTCCCCGGGAGAACTACTACCCCTTACTCAATCATAAGGTGGATGAAGAGGTCGATCTGAAGCTCGATCGCGGCGGACGAACCGTGACCGCGGTGCCGATCAGCCGGGACCGCAACTGGACGCTCCACTATCGCCAGCGGAATGAAGCGCGCCGGGGAAGGGTGGAACAGCTCTCGAGCGGCCGGGTCGGCTATGTGCACATGGCCGCGATGGGGGACGAGGACTGGGACCGGTTCATCGAAGATGTCTTCTCCAAGGCCTACGGGAAAGAGGGCCTGATCCTCGATGTGCGGGATAACAATGGCGGCTCGATCCACGACCGCGTGCTCACCTTCTTGAGCCGCCGCCCCTACATCTACCAGCGCAGCCGCGGCGAGCGCGAGATCACGTACGACGCCCTTTGGCGTTGGGATGGCCCGATCGTGGTGCTGACCAACGCGCGCAGCTACAGCGATGGAGAGATTTTCCCCTGGGGATTCAAGGCGCTGCAGTTGGGGCGCATCGTGGGCACCCCAACGTTCGGCGCCGTGATCGGCACCAACGATGTCACGCTGATCGACGGCACCGGATTTCGCATCCCCGGCACCGGGTGGTACCGCATGGACGGTCGGAATCTGGAAAACGAGCCCGTGCAGCCCGACCTGCTGGTAGAGCCCGTGCCCGAGGAGAACCTGCGCGGCCGGGATGCGCAGTTGGAGGCGGGCGTGGAGGAGTGCCTGAGGATGCTGGCGGAGCGCTAGGCGAGCGCAGGTCCGCTCAATTGCTTGTGCGTGGAGAAGTTGCTCTCCGGCACCGCCAGCCCGGGGATCCCGCGGGAACCTCAACGCCGGTTTCGAGTTTTCCTTGATTCCGGGGATCGCTGTGTCACGATCCGACAAACACAGTGCTTACCAAGGAGGAGGTCACCATGTCATCGGACTTCGAAAAGGCGCTGCAAGTCGGGCGCCCACCCAACATCCAGCGCCTGTTCCCCCATTCCAAGGCTTTGATCGTAAGCGGCAAGGTGATCGATCGTGCGCTCTCGGCCAAGGGCAAGGCGATGACCATCGCCGCCAACGGGCGGAGCCACTTCGTCATCCGCGGCGCGCTCCGGGCGGCGCAGAAGGCCAATGCCGCCCTCCTGATCGAGATCGCCAAGTCGGAAGGGGGCGCCAGCGCCTACTGCGCGGTCAACTACTGGAACATCGCCCGCCAGATCGACGCCGTGGCCAACGAGCTCGGCATCACGGTGCCGATCGCCGTTCACGCCGATCACTACGGGATCAAAGGCCCGGCCGATGTCGAGCGGGCCAAGACCGAAATCCCCTCGATGTTCGATGCCGGCATCACGTCGATCGCGATCGACGCATCCCATCTTCCGGATGACGAGAACCTGCTGGCCAACCTCACCCTCAACCCCTACGTGCCCGCTTGGGCGGGGCTCGAAACCGAGGTCGGTGAGATCAAGGGCAAGGCCGGGCTCTCGACGGTCGAGGAAGCGCTCTTCCTGATCCGCGGCCTGAACGCCCACGACATCTTCCCCGATTGGATCGCACTCAACAACGGGACGACCCACGGCATCGAGGCAAGTGACGCCGGCATCCAGGTCGAGCTCACCGCCGAGATCCACAAGGCCCTCCAACCGTACGGGCTCTCGGGTGCGCAGCATGGAACCTCGGGCAACAGCTCGGCGCGCCTGCGCAGCATCGCCGCTGAGACGCACACGACCAAGGCGAATGTCGCCACCGCGCTGCAGATGATTTCCTGGGGCCTACAGGTCAATGACTACGGCAACGCGATCCTGGATGAGAGCGGGGCGTTCGTGAAGGAGAAGGGCCAGGGCATGACCGAAGAGATGTGGTCCGAGATGGTCGCCTACGCCGACAGCCAGGGCTGGAAGAAGGGCGACTACAAGAAGCTCAACCTCGCCTTCGAGAACAAGCTGCTGGGCCTTCCGGCCGAGATCCGAGAGCGGATGGTGCAGCGGGTCGAGGACTTCATCTACGGACTGCTGAGCGATGTCTTCAATGCCGCCGACAGCGCGCCCCTGGGCGTGGAAGCCATCCTCAAGGCCGGCTCCCACGATCTGGGTCCGAAGGGAACGCGTCGCGAAGATCCCGCCGAGTGGACGGAGCCGAAGATCCGGGAGGCGGCTAAAGGGATCAAGTCCGACAAGGGGCCGGAGGGAGACTTCGACGACTAGCCCCAAGCCGGCGCAGGAGGCTCGCCTGGTCGCGGGGCAGCCGGCCCTCGAGCGGGATCACGTTCGAGCGGTGATTGGCGCGGAAAACGGTCCGCCTCAACGATAGGCGCGAGATCAAGCGCCCCAGTTCGGAGATTGCCTCGTCCTCACTCGAGGCGGGCACCTCGCCGGAGATTACCCGGTCCCCGAGCTCCGTGCCGAGAATGGGAATGAACCGGAGTGCGGAGAGAAGACGCGGCTGCATCCGATTGAGCGCATCGGCGGTCGCATCGGCATGCGCCGCCGAGCGCTCGGGGCCGGCCAGTCCGATCAAGATCATGACCGACATCCGCAGCCCGCACGCCTGTGCCCGCCCGGCGGCGGCGATCATCTCTTCGGCCGTCTCCCCCTTCTTCACCTCATCGAGCAGGCTCTGGTCGCCGCTCTCGAGACCCATGTAGAGCGTGTGGAGCCCCCGCCGCCGAAGTTCTTCCAGCTCGGGTTTGCTCTTGGCGAGAATCGATCGCCCGTTGGCGTAGAGACTGATCCGGGAAGCGAGAGGAAAGGCCGCCCGCACATCATCGAGGATCGATCGGAGGCGCGGGAAGCCGAGAGCCATGACGTCGCCGTCCGCCAGGAAGACGCGGCGGGCATCCGGGACCAAAGCCGCCGCCTGTCGCACCTCTTCCGCCCATTCCGACGCCGGGCGGACGCGGTAGGGCACGCCCTTGTACATGCCGCAGAACGTGCAGGTGTTGTGAGGACAACCTTCGGCAACGCTCAGGAAGAGGCTCCCGGCCTCGGCCGGAGGACGGTAGAGCGGCCGGGTTGCGCACCGCATCCGCGTGCCCTACATCTCCGCCAGCGCGCGCAGAAACGCGAGCTGGAAGTCGAAAAGACGCTTCACCGAGGGGATGTGCACGCGCTCATCCGGGGAGTGCGGGTTTTCGATCGTCGGCCCCAGGGAGATCATGTCCATACCCGGGTAGCGTTCACCGATGATCCCGCACTCGAGCCCCGCGTGGATGCTCCAGAACTTGGCGTCCGTGCCGTGCACGGCTTTCCACACCTTTCGCGCTTGGGCAAGCATACGCGACTCCATGTTCGGTTTCCAACCCGGGTAGCCTTCGTGACGGGCGACCTCAGCCCTCACCGCGCCGGCCAGACCCTCGATCTGCACCAGTACCCCCTCGATCGCGGAGGCGACCGAGGATCGAACGCTCAGGAGGATCGAGAGCCGGTCCCCCTCGGTCCGCACGCGCGCAAGATTGCACGAGGTCTCGACCATCTCCGGCATGTCGCGGCTCATGGCAAGAACACCGTTGGGAAGACCGAGCAGGAGATGCAGGACGCGTTGCCGCGAATCGGAGGCTAGGATGGCCGGCGGCGCGTCGGTCGGGTTCACGGTCAGCGCCAGATCGGGATCCCCGCTCCCGAATTCCTCCCGGAAGCCCGCGAGCTGCCGATCGAGCACCTCGCGCAGGCGTGCTTCGTCGTCGCTGTCGATCAGCACGGTTGCCCGCGCTTCGCGGGGGATGGCGTTGTGTTTGTCCCCCCCATCGATCGACGCCACGTCCAAGGACACCTCGTTCGCCGCCGCCCAGATCGCCCGGGTCAAGAGGCGGATCGCGTTGCCCCGGTTGTGGATGATGTCCATCCCCGAGTGCCCGCCCCGAAGCCCCTTGATTTCCAAACGATACGGCGCGCGTTCTACTCGCGGCGTCTTCTGCAGCGGGAGGTCGAGATCGACGTCCCGACCGCCGGCGCAACCGACGCAGAAGATGCCGTCCTCCTCCGAGTCGAGATTGAAGAGCATGCGACCCTTGATGAAGCCGGGTTTCAGATTGCGCGCCCCGACCAGACCACGCTCCTCATCGATCGTCAGCAAGACCTCCAACGGCCCGTGCACCGCATCGGGCAGGTCCATCATCGCCAAACCGGCCGCGACCCCGATCCCATTGTCGGCTCCCAACGTCGTTCCGTCGGCGTGGAGCCAGTCTCCCTCCCGCCGGAGCACGATGGCGTCGCGCTCGAAGTCGAACTCGGTCCCCTCGTTTTTCTCGCACACCATGTCGATGTGACCCTGCAGGACCACGGTCGGGGCGTTCTCGCAACCGGCCGTGGCGGGGATCCGAATGACGATGTTCCCGGTCTCATCCGTCTTCGCGGCGAGCTTCTTCTCCCGAGCCCAGGTGAGGATCGCCTCCCCCAGGGCCTCTTCGTTGCCGGACCCGTGCGGGATGCGGCGGATCTGATCGAAGAACCCCCAGAGTGCTCTCGGCTCTAGCGCCTCGACGTTGTAGGACATGGCCTCCTCCTCCGGATGCGATCACCCATCGACCGCGTCATCTTAGGGGCTGGCACCTGTCGGTCGCAAGGGCCGCGCCGCTTGTGAGGCGCCGGGGTGCTGGACTATAATGAAGCCTGAGTGTGGCGTCCGGAGGATGGCCGGATCGAACGCACCCCAACCCCTCATGGGAGACGGCATCGATGGCACGCATCCTCCTCGCGCTCATCGGGCTTGGAGCGGTTGCCCACGCGGCAACGGTGGAAGTTCGGTTGACCGACCCCCTGGGCGATCCGCTCCCGGTGCGAGTCCATGTTCGGGATTCGGAAGACAACCCCTGGCCCGCCGGTGTCGACTCGACCCTTCTCAGTCACGGGGCGATGGGGGGATACTTCTACACTGACGGCCCGTTTCTCATGAACATTCCCTCGGGGCCGACCCGTATCGTTGCCGGACACGGGTTCGAATGGGATCCCCTCGACACCACCGTTCCCATCGAGGGGGACACCGTACTCACCTTCGCGCTCAGCCCCCGCTTCGATCTCCGCCAAGAGGGGTGGTTCGGCTGCGATATCCACACCCATGCCAACCATGCCCCCTTCGACTACCCTCCGCTGACACCCGAGCAGGTCTACCACGTCGCCCGCTGCGAAGACCTGGCGCTGATCTGGTGCCTCGACAACGATTACGAGTTCATCGGTGCGCCCGATCCGGTGAGCGATCCGATGACGCTGGTCTACTTCACCACCGAGTACCGTCACATGGCGATGGGGCATGTCGCGCTGTTGGGGTTGAAGGAACTGATCGGCGATATGGCGGGGTGGGATTCCTGCTCGGTCTATCCGCTGCTGAGCATGACGCACGCCGAGTGGTCACCGGGGCCGGACGAGGCGATGATCCTGGTCCACCCCCAGACCGGAGCCGGATTTTTCCAGGATAGCGGATGGCCGGGCAACGGCCTGGGCCGCGAGCTGCCGGTCATGGTGGCCCTTGGACACCTCGAAGCCCTCGCTCTCGCTGATTACTCCAACGACCCGGATGTCTTCCTCGAGGACTGGTACGGCCTCTTGGGCTGCGGATTCTGTGTGCCCCCGGCCGCGGGTACCGATGCGGTCCTGCCCGGCTATTATGCCCGGCCCCCGGGCGGCTATCGGGTCTACGCCCTGGAAGGTGAAGGCGTCGCCCACAACGCGCGGGATTGGGTCAAGGCGCTGCGTGCGGGACGCAGCTTCGTCACCAATTGTCCGCTCATTCCACACTTCTCGGTCGAGGGCGCCGACTTGGGCGATACACTTCACCTCCCCGGCACTCGCGCCATCGTCAACGTGAGCTTCAGCATCCGGTCGGTGTTGCCGCTTCAGCAGGCAACGATCATCTCCAACGGCGAGCCGGCCGCGAGTCTCCCCTTGGGAGGGGGCGCATTCGGATGCGTGATCGATACCACGCTGCGCGTCCCGGTGCCCCAAAGCACCTGGTTGGCCCTGCGCGTTGACGGGCAAACGAGCTGCCCCCATGTGGTTGCATCCGAGCTCTTCGCCCACACCGCCCCCGTTTACGTCCACGTCGACAGCATCCCGCCCAGCCGACCCGAAGAGATTCAGCACTTCCTGACCTGGATCGGTTGGCTGGAGCTCTACGCCGATATGCGCGGCTTCTGGGAAAGCGACGAGATCCGGGCCGAAGTCATGCAGATGTTCGACGACGCCCGGGAAGTCTTCAACTGCTGCTTCCGAATCCCTCCCGATCCGTTCGAACTCCAGACTCCGCCCGACGGTTCGGTCGTCTCGGCCTTCGCCCCCATCTCCTTCGACTGGAGCCGGGCGATCGATCCGGAGGAGTACGACATCGTCACCTACGTGCTGGAAATCGCCGGCGACAGCGCCTTCGCCGATCCGATGCTCACCCTGCCCACGCCGATCAGTCAGTACCTGCTCGACGAACCCCCGGGCGAGTCGGAGCGCACCTACTGGTGGCGGGTCCGGGCGGAAGACCAGGGGCACAACGTCACCTGGGGAACCCCCGGGAGCTTCTCCTTCTTCCTCTCTGAGGATATGGCCGAGGTCGACTCACACACGCCCCCCATCCGCGCGTTCCGGGCGTGGCCCAATCCGTCATCGGGCAGGGTTTGGTTCCAGCTCGCCGCTCCGCTGGCGAGATCCGCCCGCGTCGAGATTCTCGACGTCCTCGGCCGGTGCATCGCGGCCTCCGATCGCTCCGCCTCCCTCATCCGATCGCCCGATGGGGAGCGCCTCTTCTGGGATGGACGTGATCACGCGGGCGCACCGGTCACCAGTGGATGCTACTGGGTGCGACCCGGGCGCGCACGGCCGCGGCCGTTTCTCATCGTGCGCTGAGGACCCTAGTATGCCGGGGCATCCATTCCGAATGCGGTCCACTCTTCCTTCGACGGCCCCATAACCCCCGGCACCTTCGCCCCCGCTTGCCGCAGAAGGACCGTCATCTGACCGCGGTGGTGGATCTCGTGGTCGATCAGGATGCGCAGCGTCATCGACCGCGGCCACTTCATGCCGTACATGTCATCGACCTGGCCAAGCGTCTCGTCGGTCCAGTTCTCTTTCAACGACTGGAGCAGCTCGCTCGTCACCTTCTGGTAGCCGTCGATGATCTCCCGGGCGACCGTTGGGGGCGGGGCCTCCTGGTCGATGGACGAGAGGCCGAGGCCGGTGCGGTTCATCATCTCCGGCACCGTCGCCACGACATGCCAGGCGATGTGACCCAGGGTGCGGTGCCCCTCGGCGACCGGTTGGGCAAGGTTCTGGTCCGTCAGGGTCGCCAAGACCTTCCCGGTCATCTCGACCTGCTGCGCGTACGTCTTCTCGAAGTCCTCGATGCGGTGAAACACGCGGATCCTCCTTCTTGCTCGGGCTTGATTGCGTGACCGCATTCAAGCACCCGCACGTTGGGATCCGCAAGCGGGCAGTGACCTAGGCAACCTCTTCGGGTGAACCCGCCGACACATCACGCCTTGGCTCGCCCAGAAGCGAACCGAGGGCATCGGCCAGCGGCTGCGATGCGATCGGCTTGGCGACGACGACGGCGAACCGGGACGCGGGACGCGGCGCCGGAGAACCGGCCGCGACCGTGGGCGGGCCGAGGAGAACGGCCGGGGGATGGGGGGCGGATCGCCCGAGGTCGTTCAGAAGCTTCTCCCCTTCTTTCGGGTCGGAGCCCCCGTTCACCACCAAGGCCGCGATCGGTGCCCTCTCTCGGCGGGCTTGATCGAGGGCCGCGCGCGCACTCTCGCGATCGAAGGCCGCAACCGGGCTGGCCCCCAGGTCGGTCAGAATCTCCATCAAGATCCGTCGGTTGACCGGTTCCCGATCGATCACCAGAATCCTTCGCCCCAGAAGCCCCGGCGCCGGGGCCGCCGGCTCCGCCGGAGCCGCCTGCTGTCCCAGAATGGCGGTGAAGTGGAACGTGCTCCCCTTGCCGGTCTTGCTCTCCAACCAGAATCGCCCCCCCATCATCTCCACCAACTGAGCGGAGATCGCGAGGCCCAGGCCCGTCCCTCCGTAGCGCCGCGTGGTCGAGCCATCGGCCTGGGTGAAGGCCTGGAAGATCGCCTTGCGCTTCTCGGTAGGAATGCCGATGCCGGTGTCGGTGACGGAGAAATGCAGCAACGTCTCCGCCTCCCTCGCCACTCCCGGCATCACCTGCACGGCCACCGTCCCGGTCTCGGTGAACTTGATCGCATTCCCGATCAGATTGACCAGAATCTGGCGCAAACGGCCGGGGTCCCCCTGCATCACCGCCGGCGCCTCGGGAGCCACGCGGTGGATGAGCTCCAGCCCCTTGTCGTAGGCACGCACCGCATTGGCGTTGATGATCTCCTCCAGCAGATCCCGGAGATGGAAGTCGATGCGCTCGAGGGTCATCTTCCCCGCCTCGATCTTGGACAGATCGAGGATGTCATTGATGATGGCCAGCAGCGATTCGGCCGAACTGAGCACAACCTGCAGATGTTGTCTCTGCTCCGTGCGCAGCGTGCTGGAGAGAACCATCTCCGTCATGCCGATGATCCCGTTCATGGGGGTCCGGATTTCATGGCTCATGTTGGCCAGAAACTCGCTCTTGGTTCGATTGGCCTCCTCGGCCGCGTGCCAGGCGCCCTGCAGCTCCACGGTCTGCAGATTGAGCAGGATGTTGTCGCGGATCGCCGTCTGATAGGTCCGATGGTGGGTGATCGCCAGGATATAGGAGAAGACGAGAAACGCGGTCAGCAGGGCGGCCAGGCCGTATCCGGGCACGCTCCCCTTGAGCAGGCACAGGGCGATCGGAGGCGCGAGCACGCCGGCCAGATAGACCTGGATGAGGACGTAGCTGGGCGTGAGGGCGGTGACCGCTCCGGCGGCGATGCTGGTGCTCGTCATCATCACCACGAACGTGGTCCAGGTGATCCCGTAGAGCGCGATGGTGAACGCACCGAAGCCGCCCCAGACGATCGCGCTCAGCAGGGCCCCCATGTGGAACAGGCCGTGCCAGAGATCGGGGTGCGCGGCGTAGAGCCGGCCATGCGCCAGCGAGATCGCACATCGCACTCCCCCCAACAAGAAGACCGTCAACCCGAGGGCCAGCATGGCATCCGGGTGATCTTGACCGTAGGGAGAGGCGACGTGTATGACCGGCACCAGGATCCAGTAGGCGAGGATCTCGGGAAAGGATCGGTCCCGTAGATCGCGATCCGTTCGGCGGCGGAGTTCTCTCTGACCTTCAGGTGTGACTGGTGGCTTCATCTCCTCCGCCTTAGAAGTGCAGCGTGGTGGCGGCCGCGACAACGTGTGCCTTCGACTCGTACTCACCCAGGAGCGCGCCGTTCGAATCCCCCGCCAGCTCGCTCGGCGAGTCCTCCATCCGCACGTGCATGTAGGCAAGATCGAGCGTCCAGCGATCGGAACGGACTCCGATCCCGCAGGTGAAGTCGTGACGGTCGGCTCCCGGCAATGAGGGATCGCGGGTCGCGTCCGGAATGGGAGTCTGATCGTAGAGATACCCAAGACGGCCGACGACCTTCTCGACCAAAGTGAACTCCGCGCCCAACCGCACCGACCAGACGTCGTTCCATCGCTTGGGGATCGATCGCTCCACGTCGGTCTCCCCACCCAGGCTCGCGTATTCCACGGTTTGCGCCGCGTAGGCCGACCATCCGGTCCAGGCCAGGTCGGCCTCCACCGTTAGCCCCTCGCGCAGGCGACAGGCGACGCCGCCGGTTGCGGTGGCGGGTAGCTCGAGACGACTGCGCGCATCGGTATCGGGGAAGAGGGTGCCCGAGAGCTGGTTGGCCGTCTGTCCCGTCTGCTCCGTTCGTCCGAAGTCGCTGTCGTCGTAGACCGGGATGTCGTAGGTCGCGTGCCCCTCGAGATCCAATCCCGCCTCGCTCTGAAAAGCAGCGCCGACCGACCAGCGATCCCCCGGCTGCCAGTGAACGCCCAGGCGGTAGCCGAAACCCCAGTCATCGGCCTTCAGATGCTGCCAAACATCATTCCCCGGCAGGAACGACGCTTGCGAGAAAGGCACCGCCAGATCGGGAACCGCGGCGGCATAGACCAAGGGCGCGTTGATCGCCCGATCGAGCGTCGCTTCGCCCCAGATACCCATGACGCTTCCCCCGATCGCCAGCGCGTCGGTCAACTCGAACGCGGCGGTGGGGGCCACGTAGAGCGTCCGCAGTTGCGTGACCCCGGCGTAGTAGCGTCCCGTCCAGTCCTCACGCCACTCGGTCTTTGAACCGTAGGGTGTGTTGAGCCCTAGACCGAGGACGAGACGCTCTCCCGCCCGACGCGTGGCGTGCACCGAGCCGATCGGGATCGCATCATCCGACATGCGCGACTCGGGCCCACCCGCCTCTAGGGTAAAGGCCGTTCGGGACATGATCCCACCGGCATTGACCTGGACCGAGCTGCCCTCGAGGCGAGCGCAGGATCCCGGGTTGTAGAAGAGGGCCGAGGGATCGGATCCCCGCGCCACCACGGCGCAGGCCTGGCCCATGGCCCCGGCTCCCTGTTCGAGGACGGTCTGGAACCCAGCCGCTCCGGCGACGGCCGACATGACGAGACAGGTCACAAAGAGAACGAGCGCTTTCGGATGGATCATCTTCTTCTCTTCCTCCCACGGACGTGTCCGTACGGATCTCCCCCTCAATCACTTATCGGTAACCCCCGGGCGGCAGTTGACCTCCTGATTGCGGAGGGGGCGCCCGTCTTCCCGGGGGACATCACCTTACCGAACCAGGAGTTACGCCAACCTTCCCCCGCGAGGCAGATCAAGGTTGGCGTCCCGCCCACCCACGGGCTAGGCTGCGGGTGTCGGACGCGTTCCCCGTGTCCGATACCCATTTGGACCATCGCCGGAGGAGGCCACATGAAGCTGACGTTTTGGGGAGCCGTCCGCTCGGTCACCGGATCGAGACACTTGCTGGAATTGAATGGACACCGCCTCCTGCTCGACTGCGGCCTGTTTCAGGGTCGGCGCTCCGAATCGGAGTCGCGCAACCGCTCGTTTCCCTTCGACGCGGATTCGATCGATGCGGTGATTCTCTCACACGCCCACATCGATCACAGCGGGAACCTGCCCGGCCTGGTGCGGGAAGGCTTCCAGGGTATGGTCCATGCGACGCGCGCGACCGCCGCGCTGCTGGAACCGATGCTCCGCGACAGTGCCCACATTCAGGAACGGGACGCCGAGTACCTCAACAAGCAACGCTCGCGCAAGCATATGCCCAAGATCGAGCCGCTCTATACCGATGGCGATGTCCTGAATCTGCTGCCGATGCTCACCCCTCACGCCTACCATGTCGGATTCGAGGCCGTGCCGGGCGTGTCGGGGACGTTCGCCGATGCCGGTCACATCCTGGGTTCCGCCCTCACCGTCCTCGATCTGGCTGAGAATGGGCGAAACGTGCGTCTCTGCTATACGGGGGATTTGGGTCGCGACCATTTGCCGATCATCCGTGATCCCGAAAGCGTCTCCGACATCGACGTCCTCATCATCGAGAGCACGTACGGCAGCCGCTATCACAAGGAAACCCAGAATATCCCGGGCATCATGGAGGAGCTGCTGAATCGCGCTCACCAACGACGGGGCAAGGTCATCATCCCCTCCTTCGCGGTTGGGCGCACGCAGGAAATCGTCAACGTCCTCAAGGAGCTCTTCGAGAGCCGGCGAGTGCCCGCCATGCCGGTCTATGTCGACAGCCCGCTGGCGGTCAACGTGACCGAGGTCTTCCGCGAACACCCGGAATGTTTCGACGAGGAGACCCTCTCGCTGCTTCTCGATGATCACACCGATCCCTTCGGATTCAAGCTCATGCACTACGTCCGCGACCTGGAGGAGTCAAAGGCCCTCAACGAGAAGGAAGGGCCCATGATTATCATCTCCGCCTCGGGGATGTGCGAGGCGGGGCGGATCCGTCATCATCTCGCGAACAACATCGAGAATCCCCGTACGCTCATCCTGATCGTCGGCTTCCAGGCGCAGCACACGCTGGGGC
>Ga0180432_10009146_pt1 | contig 12147 bp, 14 predicted proteins | sample SS_ome_10_FD_132414 | JGI IMG/M metagenome (GOLD analysis project Ga0180432, IMG submission 132414) | Hypersaline lake sediment archaeal communities from the Salton Sea, California, USA - SS_1_MS_2 metaG | ecosystem: Environmental > Aquatic > Non-marine Saline and Alkaline > Hypersaline >...
ATTCCACTATAAGGAAATACATAAGGCTGGGTAATTTTGGTCATCCCTATTTTATCAGGAAGAGAGTTGAGAAAACCAAAAATAAAATCAAGATCATTGATCTTTTCTTGATCACACTCAGATAAATCCAGCATCAGGTGGGGGCCAAAATAGGATTTCTTTTTCATAGCACATACACCCTCCGTTTTTAAAAATAAATAAAATACTGCGCCAATAATACACAAAACTATATTTCTCTCAACATTTTTTTTTCATCTTCCTCTCATAGATGCACACATCTAAGAGAAAAGAAGACATCTCCCCTCAAAATGAAAAAGCTCACTTCTTATTGTTTTATCGTGGTATATCTGCTATTAGATTAAAATAAGTGTGAAACATTTTCTTTCTACCTTATTATAGGTGAGTCAAAATGAAGAATTTGAGAATCCAGTCATTCTTTATTGCAATGATAATACTGTTTTTGCTAATTGTGCCTGCCATTGCTGATAACAACAGGCTGATTATTGAAACTTTTTCAAGTGGTGTTGACGAAAAAGGAATCCCTCTTGGGTGGGAGCTTAAAGAAAAAGAAGGTAGCCCTATTATTAAAGTAGAAAAGGAAGATGATATATATGCCTTACACCTGATAAGTGAGCATGCCTCCTTTGGGCTCACCAAAACAATAGATATCGATATTAAAGAATATCCTTATATCAATTTTCCTTGGAAGGTTATGGAATTACCCGATAATGGGGATTTCAGAAAAAAGGAAACAGATGATCAGGCCGCACAAGTCTATATTGCCTTTGGTACATTCAGGCTTACCGCCAAAATAGTGGGTTATTTGTGGGACAATAAAGCACCCAAACTAACAACTGGTGTTAGCCCTGCATGGAGCAAAACGCGCCTCATTGTTCTTGAAAGCGGGCCTGAAAAATTAGGAAAATGGGTTTTTGAAAAAAGAAATCTTTATGATGATTATAAAGAACTTTTTGAAAAGGAGCCATCCGAAGCAAAACTCATATCTCTTTACATCAATTCCCAGCATACTAAAAGCAGGGCCGAGAGCTATTTCGGGGAAATTTATTTTTCAAAAAAATAGACGTGCCGGATTTCGATTTAATTAATTATAGTAGCACCGAGGATTTTTTCCATCCTCTTTAAGGCAAATCTGTGAGCCTCCTGGTCAAAATCAGCCACACCTTCGCGAAAAATAAATGTAGAATAATCCCTGTTTCTTAAATCTGCCACAGTTTCCATAACGCAAATTGATGTGCAGACACCGGCGATGTAAACCTGTTCCACTTTCTCGGAATCAAGAACTTCTTCCAGATTTGTACCATAAAATCCGCTATATCGTGTCTTTGTTATAAAATACTCTCCTGGCATGATTGTAAGTTCATCAATCAGCTCCGCTCCCCAAGTATTTATTATGCAGTGCGGGGAGAAAAGAGCGAATTCTTTGTCATCCTCTTCATGACAATCGCCCAGAAAAATAATTGTGGCCTCTTCATTTCTCATATACTCTAATGTTTCGGCGATAAACGGAATTATCTTTCTGCATTCATTACCGCAAAACAGTGAGCCCTTTTCTTCTAAAAAATCATTTAGCATATCAACGACAATCAATCCTTTTTTACTCATCAGTTTCTTTCCTTCATGCTACAATTAAATACTATATTCATTGAGCCATGCCATAAATCAATTCAGGTAATTTCAGGAAATTTCTTGACAACACCAGAAAAAAAATCGTAGGTAATTTTATATGTTATCATTCACTGATAATCAACCTTTATTAAGGAGGGGACAATTGAAATCTAAGGCTCTTTATACGGGTATCGCTTTGTTGTTTACTCTTTTTTTAGGCCTGTCTTCATCAATATCAGCAGAGAAAAAACTAACGCACACAGTCAAAAAGGGAGACACTCTTTGGTCAATCTGTGAAAAATATTATGGTGATCCTTTTCTCTGGCCTGAATTATGGGAAATGAATCAATTCGTTACAAACCCTCACTGGATTAGCCCTGGTGATATCATAGAACTTTTTGAGTACAAAGAAATAAAATTACCGCCTGTGAAAAAGGTAGCAAAGCAGAAGGAGCAAACTGTAACAATAAGAAAATTATTGGGGGTTGATGTCTCAAGCTTTACTAATGTGGATGCTCTCGGTCTTCTTCTCCATGAATTGATTGTACCATGGGGCAAGATATTTGACTTTAAGGCTGAAAAAATACTGCTTAGTGAAGGCGATACAGTGTTTGTTAAAATGTATAAAAATATCAATCCCGGAGACAAATTTACCGTTTACAGTGTCTCAGATCCTATTAACCATCCCCTTTCCAGGCAACCATTTGGATATATCTATTCCTTTAAGGGAGTAGTTGAGATAGAAAAAGCTCAGAAAGGGTACCATATTGCTAAAATAAGCGAATCATTCAAAACTATTTACAAAAATGATCTCCTCATACCCTATCACCCGGTTTCCTCCTGCATACTTCCCATTCCATTCCGATATGATATTGCTGCCCATATTGTGGCTGCAAAAGACAACTTAGAACTTCTCGGTCAGTATTCTGTGGTCTATATTGATGCCGGATCGAAAGAAAATCTCCAGAAAGGAAACATCTTTGAGGCTATACAAGAAAGAGAATCTACTTCTGAACCACTTACAAAGGAGACAGTGGAACTACCGCCCACTATTCTTGGAAAAATACTCATCCTGAAAACCACAGAAAACACCTCTGCAGGGGTAGTATATTGGGCGTCTAAAAACTTCACAAATGGGGTTAAGGTCAGACCTACAAGTTGGCACAAGCAACCAAAAAAATTCGATAACTTACCAAGTTGTCCTATTGATTAGCTTTTCTCTTAACCAAGAAAATATTGTTATAGGATTCAGCCAGAGTTTCTATTCTTTCTCAGCTGATAAAATGTAATATCCTGTCACCATACCATTACAGGGAGCTCTATTCATACTACAATCAGGGCAGCAACAAGGGGCAATATTAGATAAAAGGAAAGTGTTTCCAGAAAGCTTCGTGTTCTTTTTCCCAGTCAGGTCCAAACTTTTCTTCCCAGTAAGACATGCTTAATCTAACTAGCCAACGCCACCAGGAGTTTTTACCTGCTTCTTTGGCTTCTAATATATCATTTAGAAAAACTGTGATGTTGGCCATTTCATCCTTGGGTATATATGAGGCTGCCCCTTCTTTATACGATTTTACGATATTATCAGGGCTAAGGGCATGGGCGGTAAGAATAACAGCGATTACGTTCCTCTTGTTTGCAATTTCCAATAATTTATAGCCATCAATCCCCATAATATCTAATATAGCCATATCAAAATACTTGGTTTCGAGCAGTTTTTTGCCCTCTCCGAAGCTAAATGCCTTCTCAACCTCGCACATAGGCAGTAGTTCATTCAATGTTTCTAACACATCAGGTTCATCATCAACGGTGATAATCCTTTTCCCTTTCAATAAACCTTCATCTGCTGTCATCAGCTCTCCTTATATGAGTAATCTTTTTACGTTGAGCAGCTTTTTGTAATAAAAAGTATGAGGAAGGGTGTCAATATATGTCAAGGTCAAACAGCGAAACAAGCAGTATAAACATAGATGTAACTATTTTTTTAAAATGATAAAAATTCCTTCGCAAGGTACAAAAAGCTCTTTGCCAGCAGCCATTCCACTATCTGATACTGAGCATAAGAAATTTCTTGCAATCTTTGCAACTTTCCTTCAAGTTTATTATGTTCATTTTCATATAACCTTCCACTGATCTGCAGGCGAGTCAAGCATGCTCTAATTAAGGGAGGTAGTAAAAAATGCGTAAGCTCAAATGGATTATTTTAATCCAGCTTTTTCTTGTATTACTTAACCCTTTACCTAATGCCACATGCCAAGAGAAACTACCTGCTCCCGCCATACAAGATAAAGACTTACACCTTACCATTGTCTACGATAATAATCCTTACGATAATAGATTAGACACCAGATGGGGTTTTTCTTGTTATATACAGGGCACAGAAAAGACAATCTTGTTTGATGTTGGCGGTGAGGGATCAGTCCTTTTGAACAACATGAAAAAACTCACAATTGATCCAACTAGAGTAAACGCGATAGTTCTCTCTCATGTTCATTACGACCATATTGGAGGGCTATCCAATTTTTTAAAAATAAATCATAACGTTACTGTTTACATGCCACAATCTTTACCCCAAAGCGTTAAGGAAACAGTCAGACACTTGGGCGCTCATGTAGCTAACGTTAAAAAACCTATAAAAATCTGCAAGGATGTATATTCCACTGGTGAATTAGGAGACTTTATCAAAGAGGAATCACTTGTAATAAAAACATCCAAAGGATTAATAATAATTACGGGGTGTGCTCATCCGAAAATTATTACTATAGTGAAAAAGGCAAAAGAGATGCTCAAGTCGGATGTTTATTTGGTCTTAGGTGGATTTCATCTTTGCTGGATGAGCCTCTCGAAAGTAAAAAAAATAATTAATGGGGTTAAAAAAGAAGGTGTTGATAAGGTGGCTCCATGTCACTGTTCAGGGGATATCGCCAGAAAGCAGTTTAAGAAAGTTTACGGAACGGACTTTATCCTTGTAGGAGTAGGCAAGACGATAACAATAGAAGATGCCTTCTGACTCTATAAAACTTATATTTGCCGGTCTTGTCATGGGTTGGGGCCCATGTCTCACGTATACTGCTCCATTACTTTTACCCTATATTGGGGCCACCACAACAACGTGGCAGGGTGGTCTAAAATTTGGGGTCATTTTTTCAATTGGTCGACTTTTGGCGCTCGCTATTTTAGGCGGGCTCGTAACAGTAATCTTTAGTCGTATCAATCAATTTTTTCCGCCTCAAAGGTCCGGTTGGCTCTACGGAGTTATTTCTCTGTTTATGTTTGCAATGGGTATTGCCATTATTTTAGGTAAAGGTTTTAAAATACCCATTGGAAATACAATGCTAAGAAGAGGGACAGAGAGTATATTTCTCATCGGGCTTATTATGGGTATTGCTCCATGTGTGCCATATGTAGCAATATTGACTTATATTGCCTGCATAGCAGAAAATAACATTTTAGCCGGTTTGTGGTATGCGACACTTTTTGCTTTAGGCACAGCCATTGCTCCAATTGTATTAGGTGCATTCATGGGTTTTGTGCCGGGTAAAGTATTGAAGTCGATAAAATTGCTCAAAGTTTTTCAGACAGTGTGTGGAATCGTTCTTATTCTTTTTGGATTTCAGCTTTTCTATTATGTATTACATGTGCTTGAGTGAGGTAAAAAAAGTTAGAACATGGTATAAACCTTTTTATGTTTAAAAAAACGAAGAACGTGAAAAATATCAAATCGTTCACCTCCATAGAGGATAATTCAATTATTGGTGAGGGTGCGTCCTTTGAAGGCATTGTTCGGAGCAATGAAAATCTGATCATTAATGGCTCCGTAAAGGGTAACATAGAACTCGTTAATTTTGATCTTATCATTGCTCCTAAGGGCCAAGTGAACGCCGAGATCTGCGCTCAGAACGTAAGCATAAAGGGAAAGCTGATTGGCAATATCAATGCAACCTCTGACGTAGAGATAACCAAAGAAGCTAACTTCAGAGGCCAGATCAAAGCCAAAAGAGTTTCAATAGAGGATGGTGCCTCCCTGAGGGCATCTATCGAGTTGGAACACGAGCCACAGGAACAAATTCTACCCACCGGCATGTTATCTAGACAGAAGGGGTATAGATTAGAAAAGGAATCCCTCCTTTTGGCTAATGAGTCCGAATCCCCTGTTGTCACTCCCTACCTGCTCAGAGAGGAAGATTTTCTTGAATACGAGTCAGTTTCCCACACCAGTAATGCTATTCGACTTTTTATCAAAAGTCTTGAACGAAAAAATGATAGGCAGATACTGGATATCGGGCCGGTGTGCTCTGAAAACATAAACTTCTTAGCCCGGTACGTAATGAGGCTTTATGTCTGTGACATGTTTCTCCAGCTCAACCAAGAACAACGTAAGGATCTTTCCCTCAATAGCTTCTGGCAAAACCTGAACTACCAAACCGAAAGTTTTGATGGGATTCTACTGTGGGACATTATCGACTACCTGGAAGACAATGAGGTGAGCCGGCTTGTAGAACTGTGTATCAAAATGTTAAGAACAGGCGGCTTTGTTATGGTATTCTCCCTGCGCGAGCAGGTGAGCCAGACAGTGGTAAACTCCTTTGTCATTAATGACAGCTTCCAACTTGACCTGCGCCCACAGCCACATCTGGACCTCCCCTTTCACACGCGTCATAATAGAGAAGTTCTTTCCTTGTTTGCTTCCTTCACCCTTGTCAAGTCATTTATTTACCATAACGGGCTTAGGCAGTTCCTCTTCCGACTTGACTAAATTCCTGAACATTAAAAATTATCAAGCCGTTATTACACTTCTAACATTTAATTTGACCTCGGTCTTCAAATTTTGATAATGTTCAATGCACTATGCTTCTTGATGGTCACATAGCATTGATTACCGGAGCTGGGCAGGGTATTGGCAGGGCATGTGCACGTACCTTTGCTGTTCAAGGAGCGGATCTGGTATTATTGGATAAAAATCCTGAAACCCTTACTACTATCTCAGAAGAGGTAGCTAGAATGGGACGCAAGGTTATGAAATATGAAATAGATCTCACAGTCCTGGAAAAGCTTCAGGAAGCTGTAGAAAATGCCCGTAGGATTGGTTTGATAGATATCCTCGTAAATAATGCCGGGTTTGATCGGCCCGGCACCACTGCCAAAATAGCTAAGCAAGAATTTGAAGCGGTACTCGGCATTCATGTTACTGTTCCCTTAACTCTCATCCAAATCCTTCTACCAGATATGTGTAAAGCCAAATGGGGTCGTATTATAAATGTCAGCTCCATCTATGGAATTATTGGCGGGAAGGGTGAAGTGGCTTACTCAACTGCTAAGGCTGGAATTATTGGATTGACAAAATCTGTTGCAAAAGAATGCGGTCAGTATGGCGTTACTGTCAACGCAGTACTACCCGGGCTCACCAGGACTCCTACCATAGAGACTTTTATGGATGAGAGGTACAAAAAGGATATTATAACTAATACACCCTTAGGCCGCATTGCCGAACCTGAAGAAGTAGCAAGGGTTATCGCATTTCTGGCCTCGGATGAAGCATCCTTTATCACCGGCACTGCTTTGCCTGTATCTGGCGGCTGGGGAGTGTGATCAATCGTAATCCCGAACTGCTCTCAGCTTTTAACCGGTCTCCATATCCTCCCATTATACCAAAGTCTGGAAAAAGGCTCGCCAATCGTGAGGAAGTTCATCTTAAGCCCTTTAGTTTCAATTTCAAGTTTTTTCTTACTCACAGGATCCCATGGCTCGAGTATTAGTTTCCCTTCGGGCAAATTAAACATACGGGGTAAAAGTGCCTCCCCCCATGTACGTGCTTGAACTTCTTTTTTCAAATCTCTCTTATTAGAATATTGTAATAGCTCTTGTAGTGTAGCCAGAGTTGGTGGGCTTAAAGGAATTTCTCCTTGAAGGTTCTTCATAAGCCCTTTTTCTGGGTTGATCCATACCCCATGAGTGGTCTCCCTTGCATCCGGCTCACATTCTTGCCCTGGATGCATAAACACCAGAAAGAACCTTGTTTCATATCGTTTTGGCATTCCTTCTGGCGTTATCCAATGAGCCCACCGAAAAAGTCTGGAAAAGGCCAACATCCAACCATCAGATGCCACAATATTATTGAGCCAGCCTTTGGGTAGCTCCTCTCCCTGTCGCCAATCCTGAATTCTATCAGACTCTTCACGTGTGTGTTCATTTCTGTAGGCAAGAAGAACTCCTGCTTCCTCAAAAGTCTCTCGTATGGCTGTCACACCGAATGCCAGAGCCTTTTCAACAGTCAAACTCCCTCCTAATCGCTGGTAAATTTCTTCATTATCCAAATCTACATGTGCCTTCCATAACCCAAATGCCTGGTCTTCTGTCTCCACTTTCCCTCCGGGAAAGACATACGTCTCAGGAAAAAACTCACTCCTGATGCTTCGTTTAAGAAGATAGACCTGCAGTTCTCCATTGTGCTCTCGAATAAGAATAACTGTTGATGCCATCTGCGGTTTTGTTGACGTTTTTATCGTATCTATCATTGTATATCTACTCAAAAACTTCTATGTCTATGTCATGGAAAATCAGTAAATTACTTCAAAAAGCATCGTTCCTACATATTTCCGGGAAGGGTAAACTCCCATTGACACCATGCGTCCTCTGGATGTGGTGCAGGTGGGCAAAATATGCATGTAACACGTACTCTTGGATCAATCACTTTGGTGACATTACTAAAACAAGCATTAAATGTAGGCTGACAGGCAAACTCTCCCTTACCCATTGCAACTCTTTGCTCCTGTGGTGGGCAGTGTCTGCAAGTCCAAATTGCTTTATTATCTGAAATCGTGTACTCATAACCAAAACTGGGTGCCCATGTCATAAAATTAATGGTTTTTATGATGGCATCCAATCCTCCCTCTTCCAGATCAAGAAGATTCTTGATCCTTTTTGCCTCAATCGTAGAACCAATCCGCCACATCCTTACATCAAGTTCAAGTGCTGCATCTAACCCATACTTCTCTTCCACGCCGCTAAACCACAAGCCATCGAGCGTCATCCAATTATGTGAATACATTTTTATTAATTCTATGAGGATATTTTTTGGCAGTTTTTCTAATTCTTGAAGAACAGGATTATCCATTATCAATAAACTCCTTGCCATGAAAGCATTATTCTAGGTGTACATGCCTCAACTCATTACTCCCATCTGTTTCCGTCTTTCTTTTTCAAATCAATGTATTCCATCCTTCCCTGCTCATTAATAAAAGAACTTAAAGCCCAGCTTACCAAACTGATGAGCAGGGATCCAAAAACAGCTGACCAGAAACCGTATACCTCAAATCCCGATATAACCCCTGAAGCCATCTTAAGCAACATGGCATTTATGATAAAAGTGAAGAGGCCCAGACTCAAAATGTTGATAGGAAGTGTCAAAATAATTAAGATAGGACGGAAAAAGGCATTCAAGATACCCAGTATAGCTGCTGCAAACAGGGCAGTAAAGAAACCCTTTACCTGAATTCCATCTAATACATATGAAGCAAACATAATGGCGGCTGTCAGAACCAACCAACGTATAACAATCCCTTTCATTTTTTTCTCCTCGTTACTTTTTTTCTTTCATTTCCCCCTCGCGACCTTTGCATTTTCAAAATCCTTCTGCAGTATCTGGGTATTGAGAACTAAGGCATTAGAAAAATTTAGATCTTCATCAAGTGAGCTGGCTATTGTATGAAAGCCTATCAAAATAGATCTACTCTTTTGGGGAAAAAGGATAGATTAAAAGCATTTAGAGAGCAAAGGAAAAAGAACCGCAAGAGGCAATGCCTATGCTTGAAAATTTTGTGTCAGGGTCAGACTATATAAGTTATCTTTTCCTTTATATCCTTTCTGCGTGTTTGGAGTGGGTCTCCGCTTGGTTTGCCAAGGCATACAAGGGCTAGCGGTGTCTTTTTTGCGTCAATATCAAGTATATCTCTCATAGCCTTCTTATCAAAAAAGGTAAACCACAGGCTGCCAATACCTAATGCATGAGCTGCAAGATGCATATTCTGGATGGCTGCCGCACAGGCATGTTGATAGCCTACTCCACCCTCTTCAAGAAACATATCAACACCTGTTTTTTGAGGATCTCCTATAACAGCAATTATAACTGGGGCAGATTGTAAAAAATTGACCTGATACTTTTCTAGCCAGCCCCAACCACTTTTTTCATGCGCCCACTTAATGCATCTTTCTGCCTCGGAAAAAATTTTTCCCTTTACCTCCTCATTTGTTACAACGAGAAACTCCCAGGGTTGGGTGTTTAAGGGTGAAGGCGCCCAGATTGCAGCTTCCAAAATCTTTTCAATAGCCTCTTCACCGATTGGTTCAGTCAAGAAACTACGGTAACTTCTTCTCTCTTTAATAGCCTCAAAAAGATCCATGACTCAATTCCTTTCTTTACAAGGGAATTTCACGAAAAATAACAATACACCATCTTATAATACTCCATAGCCCTACGCTTGTCCTAATTTCGTAGTATTTTGGCAATTTCATCCACAAGTAGTTTAGAACCCACATAGAGGGCTGAACGTTGGTGGTGTTTCTCTGGTTGAATTTCAAGAATCGGGGTACCAGTTTCATCAACAGCATCACCACCAGCCTCACGGCACATGAATGCCACAACGGCTGCCTCATACATGAGACGTAATTTTCCCTGAGGGCGATTTTTTTCAGGTTTTGGATGATTTACAATGGCAGGATACATAAACATACCACCGTTGGAAAGAATCCTGTGGAAATCTCCAGCCAGGGCGCCAAGGTACCTGAAGGCGTATTTGCTTTCCTTTTCTGCAATCCAGTCTTGCACACTCTTAGAAAAAGTGTGCCGGTTTGCCTCATTAAATGATAGCTCCCAGGTCTTGCTATTCTCCGGAAGCATCATGCGAAGGGGTTTGACAAAGTTCATGGTCTCATCAATGTGGAATCGCCAGGTGCCGGATTCCCTGAGCGCAATTGTGAACGTGCCAGTGGGAATCACAAACATGCCTGCCGCTCTATAATCTTTTCCAGCTCGTAAATGACCATCCTCGGGTCCATCCAAATTCCGCTTGGCAATACCAAATAAAAAGCCGACCGGTAATCCATGAGATACATTCGATGAGCCATCAAGGGGATCGAAATACACAAAATAACGCCCTCCTTTAGTGTCCATCTCAATGACTTTTTCCGCTTCCTCACTGACTGCATGTATTACTCGTCCGGAACTCTTCAAATAATGGATGGTAATCTCATGTGCTATCTGATCCATGCGCATGACATCCTCGCCTTGCACATTTACTTCGCCAGCCAATCCCAAATTACCCTTTAAGGCACCCGTCAAATAATAGTGTTGGATATGCTTAGCCGCACTGATTAAAGCATCCATCAAAATCAAGAAATGATAGGTACGATTATGTCTCTCCTGATGGTGAAGGATAAAATTCATGAAGGTCTCTTCAAAATACATGTTTTCCTCCTTTAATGATAAGATACGTTTTTATCTATATTTTACAAAGTTGTCTTAAAACAAATATTCTATAAATCTCTCGAACACAGTGACCCATTATAAGCCATATATAATCCTTTCAATCAAAAAGTGATTCTATAATTTCACCTTTCACAGCAAAAAGGGAATTGGGTATAAAGATCCACCTCTCTATGCATGGGCATTCTATACTAACTAATCTTCTGGTTCAACCCATACAATATTATTTCTATTCACGAAGAGGACTTTTCCTGAAATATCTTTATGTTCAGCATCAATTAAAACAATAAATGGGTTGTCTGCTTTTGTGAATACGTCAGATACTCTATCTTTTATACCTATATTAACTTTTCCTATTATTGTAGAGCCATCTATGGTTTTGATGGTTACTTTTCTATATTCCCTTTTGTAAGCATCTTGGCTTTCTTCCATACTGGCAACCTCCCTTATACGGTTAAATGACCTTTTTTAATTAGCAATGTTCCATAACCATATTTCATGGGCTATCTAGTCTATGTTCATGTCTTCTTAGAGATCCTCTCGCACAATATCATATAAAGATACCTCGAGACCGCCACTTAAAGTTATCTAAGGCATTGAAATCAGGCATTCTCACGTTTTTTTAACACATAAATTGATGAATCAGAGTATGGAAACCAAATCTTTAAGGAATTACAAGAAAAAGAACTTCTCATGGAAAGAAAATGTTAAAATGACAGTTTTCCTCTTTTGCATGGAGAGGAAAAAATCTTTCTGATTGGATTGCCAAATTATAAGGGGTATCATGTGTCACATCAACATAATTCCCCTTATAATCGCATTTAGTATACTAAAGCCTACTAACGTTCTTAGCCTTCGGTCCTCGGTCTGTCTCTTCCACCTCAAAGCTCACTCGCTCACCTTCAGAGAGTGTCTTAAATCCAGACGAGTTTATTGAGGAATAGTGGACGAATAAGTCATTGCCGTCTTCCTGCTCAATGAAGCCAAATCCCTTCTTATCACTAAACCACTTTACCGTTCCTTCTGCCATAGTGCTAACC
>Ga0180432_10009147_pt1 | contig 12147 bp, 9 predicted proteins | sample SS_ome_10_FD_132414 | JGI IMG/M metagenome (GOLD analysis project Ga0180432, IMG submission 132414) | Hypersaline lake sediment archaeal communities from the Salton Sea, California, USA - SS_1_MS_2 metaG | ecosystem: Environmental > Aquatic > Non-marine Saline and Alkaline > Hypersaline >...
TAGTGGGTCAGCGACGAGCCGCAGGTGCCCTCCGGCCACGTGGAGGCGTTCCACGACGCCTACCGCCGACTCCACGCCGCCTTCGAGGACGACGTCCGCAAGTACAACGCCGGCCGCAAGTTCTCGTGCGACGGCTCGAAGTACGCCAGCGTCGACGACGGCGTGCCCCACATGAAGTTCGTCGAGGCCGCCGTCAAGAGCGCCAAGAACAACTCGCGCATCGTCAAGCCGTAAGCGACGGCCGGCGACGATGGGTGACAATGAAGCGCGGCGGGTCTGACGGCCCGCCGCGCGTTTCTTTGCGCCACAGTTAGCCGCCGGCCTTGGCCGGCGCGTTTCACACAGGAACGGCACGCGCCGCGCAGAAAGGTGCCAGGCACCTGTAAAGGCGTTAAAGGTGCCTGGCACCTCTTCGCTTCTAGCGCCCCGGCCCCGCCACGCGGCGCATCCGCTCCAGGGCTTTCTTGAACGCCTCGCCGCGCTTCTCGTGTGGGACGACCGTGTTGCCTTCCAGCGTGATGTATTTCTCGTCCGTCGCGTTGTACCGGACGATGGGCACGCCCTCGCGGAGCGTCACGATGTTCTTGCGGACCACGTTCTCGCGGGCCTTGTGGAAGCGGAACGGCGAGCGGACCGTATCGTGAATCAGGTTCCCCTCGATGACGAGTTCGGTCGTGCCCTCATCCAGGAACATGCCGTTCGACTCGGCCCGGCCGGCGTTCAGGGGGATGTCGTGGATGTGGTTTCCCGCGAGCCGCGTGCCCGGCTGGCGTCCGAGGGTGTAGATGCCCCCGCCGTCGGAGAGAATCTGCATGCAATGATGAATGTGGTTGGCCGAGACCACGTTCGCCTTGCACGGCGAGGGCGTCGGGTTCCACCGCCAGCCGACCGAGATGCCCGTGTACGGGTGATGGGCGATCTCGCTGCGCGTGATGACGTTCTCCGCCGACAGCCCGACCCAGATGCCGACCGCCCCGAAGAACCGTTGCCCGCACCGGACGATACGGCAGTTCTCGATCCAGTTGCCGGAGGCCACGTCCCTGCCCTCGCGGGCGGCTTCCTCGCCAAGCATGACGCCGTTGCCGGCCACGTCGTCCACGACGCACCCGACGAGCCGGCACCCGTGGCAGGCCCGGCCGATCCATACACCGGACCCGCCGAGCCGGCCGAACCGGCACCCTTCGAACGTCAGGCCGTCGGCGCGGGCCACCTCGACGGCCGGCGTGACGGGCCGCTTGCTGCCCCAGTCCTCCTGGCCGCGGGCCTCCCCTTCCCAGTGGAAACACGCCTGCATGCCGGCGTACCGGCCGGCCTCGGGAACGAAGAGGGCGTGCTCGAACGCGAGGTTCCGGAACGCGAGGTTCCGGACAGGCTTGCCGGCTTCGCCTTGCACGATAAGCAGTTGCGGGGCAACGGGCGCGACCGCCTGCACCTTCGCGGGCGTCTCGCCCGCCATCGGGTGATACGAGAGAACACCTGTTTTGGTATCGAGATGCCATTCGCCGGGCGCGTCGAGCAGCACGGGATGGTTCTCGATGCGGTATCGCGGGTGCGGCTCGAAGCCGCCCAGGCGCCAGAAGCGGGCGGGCCCGCCGATGCGGTCGGTCGTGGCAAGCGTCCGGCTCGTCGCGTCCATCCGCGTGATCGGAATCCGCGTGACCGACCAGTCGTGCAGCAGCAGAAGTTGGGCGTGGCCCGGGCTGTCGAGGGCGGGCACCTCCCCCGCTTTCCACGTGAACGAGTGGCGGTCGTCGATGACCTTTTCAAGGCGGGCCCAGCCTTCGTTCGGGTGCCGGGCGCGGGGTCGGCGATCGCCGACGACGAAGAGTTCGTTGAACGTCCAACGGCCGGCCTTGACCTCGGGCAGGGTGGCCCGCCAGACGGCGCCGTCCTGTCTCCATCCCGTGACGGGGAGGCCGCCGGAGATGACGGGCTCTTGGCCGTCGGCCGCCCGCCAAACGACGGCGTGCTCCGCCGTGCCGCCATCTTCCGGCCCGAGAACGAGCGGCTCGGCGAGGCGGTACACGCTGCCGTGGACCACGACGTGGAGGTCCTCCGTCAAGCCTTTGGCCAGGACGCCGCGCGCGGCGTCGCGCGCGCGCACGAGCGTGGCGACGGGCTTCGCGGCCGTGCCGGGGTTCGCGTCGTTCCCGCCGGGGGCGACGTGGATCTCGGCAGCAAAGACCATCGGCGCAACCACGAGCATGATCAGCACGAACGCGACGAACATGGGGCAGCGCATCGGCATCGGAATCTCCTCCTGGTAACAGACCGCGGCGATCCACAGCCTACTCGACAACCGGGAGGATGATACACGAGGGGCGGTCGGCGTCACAGAGAATCCGATTCGTCTGCTTCACTCGCTTCTCCGAACCGGTCCATGGCACCCCGGTGCCGGGGTTGCAGTCATAACGCGGGTGGTTCGAGGAGGTCACCGCCACGCGCACGCGATGCCCCTTGTTGAACACGATGCTCGTCGACCACAGGTCCACCTCTACCTCGTACACCTTTCCGGGCTGGAGCAGCACGGGCTCGGAGAGCGACTCCCGGTACCGGAGGCGCAGAATGCCATCGGTGATGAGCATCGACCGCCCGTCGGGGTACACGTCGGAGAGACGGACGGAGAGGTCGGTATCGCGGGCATCGGAGGCGACGAAGATGCGGGCACGCACCCGGCCGGTCACCTCCAGGGGGTCCGTGAGCGGCTCGGACGTGAACGTCAGGACGTCGTCGCGTGTCTCGATGCTCTGTTGGTCGCGCGGGCCGGCAGGAATCGTGAGGTTCCGCCCGCCCACGGTCGGGCACGGATCGGCCGGGTCAAACGTGTACGTGCGGACGGCGTCGGTGGCCGTCGGCTTCGCCTTCGCGAGCGTTCCGTCCTTGTGGAAATAAACGGGCTTATCGGTCGCGGGCACGGGCCAAGCGTCGGCGAACCGCCACGCGTTGCCCGGGGCTTGGCGGTCGTCGCAATCGCCCATCGTGTAGTAGGCGACGGGGGCGGCTTGAGCGGCGGCGTTGGCCTTGCCTTTCAGGTGATGGGCGAACCAGAGGAGCATGTCGTACTGGGGCGGCGGTTTGGAATCGGGGAATCGGAGTTCGCCCTGCTTCGGGCGCTGCATCCCCCCGTGCGTCCAGGGGCCCATGACGAGTCTCTGCGTGCCGCGGGCGCCCTCGGCCCCGCCCGTCTGCCGGCCGACGAACGTGTCGATCGTGCCTTGGCTGAACGTGTCGAACCAGCCGCCCACGTGGACGGCCGGGCAGTTCATGCGGTCGTGGCGACGGGTCGAGTCGAATCGGTGCCAGTACGGGTCGAACGCGGGATGCTCGCGCCAGACCTCGACCGCCTTCGGGTCGAACTTGTTGCCGCGCATCCAGTTGACGATCTGCTCCTTCCGCAGTGCCCCGCCGGGGTAGGCGGCGTCGGTGTACAGGTTGGCGGCGGCCACAACGATGTACTGGCAGACGAGGCCCTCGGGGGCGGCGGCGGCCATCAGATTCTGCGTGATGCCGCCGGCGGACCCGCCCAACGTGCCCACCTTGCCGTTGCACCACGTCTGCTTGCGAATCCAGGCGACCGTGTCGGCGCCGTCCTGGTAGTCGACCCACCCGCAGCCGATGAACGGCAGGTTCGCGCCCTCGGAATCGAACCGGCCCCGCATGTCCTGCACGACGGCGGCGTAACCCAGCATGGCCGCCAGTTGCGGCGCGCCTTTCATGCGCCGGCCGTAAGGCGTCCGCGAGAGGATGACCGGCCAGGGGCCGTCGCCCTGCGGCGGCAGAACCACGTCCGTCGCCAGATGGGCGCCGTCGGGCATCTCGACCATGAACGTCTTGCTCGGCCATTCGGGCCGGGAGGCCTGCTCGGCCGCCCGAGCCTGGGGAACGGCCAGACAGAAGACGGCGAGCATGGGCAGGAGGGCAAGGAGTCGGCGTCGCATGGCGTGCCTTTCTGAAAGGGGCGCACCACCCCGGCACGCCCTCGTTGTTTCAATGCGCCGCCCGGCCCCCGGTTGCGGCGAAGGTCGCCGGGTGGCATGGCCACCCGCTGTTGGGTGGCCATGGGGCCGGTAGCGGAGAATGCTCTACGAACTCGTAGCATCGACTGGGCCGTGCTCAGTAGACTCCTCTTCAGCCGCAAAGTCGGGGAGTTCTGCCGTCACCCATACAACCCCGCCTTGTTCTTCACGCAGGGCACTACTGCTGCTTTCTGTAGGCGCCGCAATGTGGTCATCGGATTTGACCTGAGTGAAAGACAGTCGTTTCTGCAGGCTATCCGTATCAGCAGGCAAACCGGCACCTTCCCAATAGAGGCCCGTCATGAAACGTCGCCCATATATGTCACTAAAGTACACCCTCACTTTCTTGACCTGGCCCCCGTTACTTGCACTGACAAGGGTTGACCCGGCTTCCTTGGGCAGACCAAGCTCCATCGCGTGTAGCATCCAGTGTTCCGGCCCAGGAGGCATGTAAGGGCTCTTGTAGACCCCCCTCATTGGATCTTGGCTTCGGCTGTGCAGATAGTACGCGCTGACTTCGACTTGCGCACTGGGCTCACCAACCGAAGCACATAGAACAACGTCCAGGGCAAGACCCGGCCCGTAGTTCTTGTACCCTGTGAGGACAACCTTGCTGTGGTTTTCCCCCTTGTTAGCCGGCACCACCCTGAGACCGTCGAGTACAACGAAAGGCATGACTGGTTCCATGGTCTGCTCGCGCGCATTCTCAAGCGCTCTCTCGGCAATCCGAGCGTTCTTATGCGCTAACGCCGCCGAGACGATTGCGGCGGCCGCCGAAAGCAATGCGAGAAGGATGGCCATGAAATCGCCCTTTCTGAATCCCGCGAGACACACCTTCTTGCCGAAGTGCATTCTGGGCACCGGCTGGCGCCGGGACGTGTGAGTACCCCTTGCTCCATCCTCATCCATTCAGAGCCGGCAATGTCTCCCGGTCAATTGGCAGCGGCTCATCCCGGCCGTATTGCCACGCCGCGAAACTCGACCACTTCCAGTCCGCGGGGTCGCTTACCAGGCCAGCACGGACGGGATTTCGATGGATGTAATCGATCTTCTCGCGGAGTTCCTGGGCCGAGACGATGTTCCGGTCGTATCCGCCGCCCGGTTGCCAGAAACGAATCGACCGGCGACCATTCGGCTGAATATCGAGCATGCGGGGCAGAAACTTGGGAGCGTGTTTCCTGACCCATGCCGAAGCACGCTTGCTCACCGGTTCCTTTGCGGCTCTGAGAATCGTCCCCATTTCGCAGTCGCTTGGGGGACGCACAAGTAAATGGACGTGATGCGGCATCAAAACCCACGCCCACAAGTCGAACGGGTACTTATCTTTCGCGCAGCGGATACTCTCGACAAGCCAACGGCACGCCCGTTCACTCCGGAGGAAGCACTGGTTACGGAAACAGGAGAAGGTGAGGTACCGCCCGTGGCCCAAGCCTTCGTAACGTTTGCGCGAACGCCGATAGCCCTTGGAGGTCCACATGTCGGGAATTATACCCCTGAGTCCATGGCCACGCAAAACAAAGCGTGGCCATGCCACCCGGCCGCAGCGCTGTTTCTGCGCTTGATTCCGAAGCCCCGGGGTCTACTCTAGAGGACCGACGCGTTGTTCTCTCGCATCAAGGAGATGCATATGCGCCCCGTCGTGTTTGTAGCCTGCGCGATTCTGGCGGTCCCCCTGGCAACCTGTGCGGTAGCGGGGGCCAAAGGGAAATCGAAGGACGCCGTCCTCGCGTCGCTCGAGATCACCCCCGACACGCCCCAGGCCGAGGAGTACCAGGGAACCCACTACGTCTGGCTCGGGCGGGGAACGATGCATCTCGTGATTCCCGTGGCGCCGGCGCCCGAGCACGTCCTGGAACTCGACTGGGGCTCGAAGGGCGACACCCGGGCCGCTGTTGCGGTCGTGGGAGGCAAAACGATCGCGCTCAAGGGCGGCGGTTGGCACGGGTTCCGACCCCTGCGGGCCGACGTGCCCGAGGGCATCTCGGGCCAGCAGTACACGATCACCCTTCGGCAGGCGCCGGGCGGCAGCAAGGCGGCGTTCCTGTCGGGCGCTCGGCTCATCGCGACCGGCAAGGCCGCCGGAACCGAGGAGGCGGTTAAGCCAGAAACCATCCGCCTGGAGGTCGGCGAACCGGAAAGGCCCGACGTGTTCCCGGAACTGCGCACTCTCTGGGACACCCCCACACCGCCCGGCGCCGCGCCCGAGGAGGCGGCGCTGCGCAAGGCTGCCATTTCCGCGGAGGTGGCAGGCTACTCGCTCGGCAAGGTCCAGCGGTGGCTCCATGAGGTGGCCCTTAAGAAGATCGAGCCGGACACGGGCCTCTACCACCCGGATGGGCATTTCAACTACCAGGACGCCTGGGCGGACTGCTACCCGTTCCTGGCCTGGGCCGCCTGGGCCACCGACGCCGAAGCGCTCAACGGGCCGGTCCGCAAGGCCCTGCACGCCGAGATCGCTCACTGCCCGGACGCTTTCTTCACGAAACCCGAGAACGCCTTCGGCGGCAGCGAATATGTCAAGGACGGCCTGGTGGCCATCGTCGAGGCCACCGGCAAGGACGAGTGGTTTGATCGGATGAAGGCCGTCGAGGAGGCCATCTGGAAGGACCCTCGTATCGAGACGCCCTTCGGCAGGATTCCCTCGAAGAACATCGAGGTCAACGGCGAGCAGATCCAGGTGCTGGCTCGCCTCCACACGATGACCGGGGAGGCGCGGTTCCTCACCTGGGCCCAGCGGCTGGCCGACTACTACCTGAGCGACGAGTCCTTCGTGCCCAAGCGGCTGCGCGACCACGGGTGCGAGATCATCGGCGGCCTGGGCCTCCTGCTCGGCGTGGAGTCCGAGGTCCAGCCCGAGACGGCCCGCCGCCGCCTGCCGCGGCTCAGGAAGATGTTCGACGCCATCCTGGCCAAGGGGTGCAACCAGGACGGCATCATGTACAACACGCTCGGGGCCGGGGGCGGACGCCTCAGCGACGGCTGGGGCTACAACTACGTCGGCTTCCTGTGCTACGACATGGCCGCGGGCCAGCCCGTCTACCGGAAACACGTCGCTCGGACCCTGCGGAATCTCCTCAAGCCGGCGTACCGGAACTACCCGTGGGAGGGCTCCATCGACGGCTTCGCCGATTCCATCGAGGGCGCCCTCTACTGCCTCAACCGCGTGCCCGTGCCGGAAGGGCTCGCCTGGGCCGACCGCGAAGTGGTCCACAACGTCGCCCGGTCCGCCGACCCCTTGGAGACGGCTGAACTGTGGGGCACGATGAAACTGCAATCCAACGGCGTGCGGACCGTCATCATGCACGCCCTGATGCACACGCGCGGCCTGCGCGCCCGTCCGTGGCGGCGCGACCTCCGGCTCGGCGCCTGCGAGCGCGGCAAGGGGTTGGCCATCGTCGTCAAGGCCGAGAAGGCCTGGTCCGGCCGCCTCCTATTCGACATCCCCCGCCACAAAGCCTACATGGGCTTCGCGCACGACTGGCCGCGCATGAACACCCTGCCCGAGTGGTTCACCGTGGAGCCGGGAGCCTCCTACACGGTTCGGAACCTGACGGCGGGGTCCGAGGCCACCCATACCGGCCAGAAAATGGCCGTGGGCGTCCCCCTGGCCCTGGAAGCCGGCGAAGAGGTGCGGCTGGTCGTCGAGCCGGCCGGCGATCGGTAACGCCCGCCGTCCAACGAGCCGTCCGACCCGTGTACCGGCAGGGGACACAATGCCTTTACGGGTCACCTGTGAGCGGGATACAATGCTGTGGAGCGGTGCAAACGGGCCACCATCGCACCCGCCCAAGAAACGGGAGGAGAGACCGTGACAGGACGGCGCTCTGCATTTACGCTGGTGGAGTTGTTGGTCGTCATCGTCATCATCGGGATTCTGATGGCGCTCTTGTTTCCGGCCGTTGTGAACGCCTTGCGGTCCGCCGGCGAAACCCAATGCCAAGGCCATCTGGGCCAACTGGCCAAGGTCATGCAGGCCTACTGCTCCGACCACGACGGCCAGTTTCCGCTGTGGGCCGAGCGTCGGTCGGCCGCCAGCGCCGACAACTGGCTTTACATCGGGTCCAGCGATAAGAACTTCGCCGAGGGCCTGCTCCGCGACGGCAACTACATCGGCGACGAGTCCATCCTCTTCTGTCCCTTGGACGTGCAACGCGGCCTCGCCCGGCCGAACACGGCCCTCCTGTGGCAGCGGAACACCAGTAGCGATAAACGGAAGAAGGCGTTTGATTCCGTGAGGCTTCTACTCGGCCTCTCGGACGACGTCACCAAGTTTGCCCCCACCTCCTACGTTATCAATGCCGGCGTCACGTGGGGCGATTATCCCTGGACGGGCAATAACATCAGCAAGATCCGCAGTCGGAACATCTCCGATTTCGACGCCACCGATTTCCTCTTTATCGAGCAGAGCGCGGGCGTGGACCCGGAACCTCCTTCCAAATTCGACCGCGGGTGTATGGTTCCCAACGCCAGCAGTTATGCGCTGACCAACCGCCACCGCGGCGGTGGATTCGTCGCCTGTATGGGCGGCAGCGTGGAACGGATCAGCACCGAGAAGTTCGACGAGAGCATGGACGGCTTCAGCGGCCCCCGCCTCGGCCAGAAGGATGACTGGTCCACCGACAAGTTCGACGCCGACGAAACGGAAGGCCGCTGGAACCCCCGCTGAGCCGCTTGGCCGCTGGCCCATCACCGCTTTTCCCGTAGACGGTGCCCGACCCAGTGGGTACACTCGAATCCATGAGTGACCCTTTGCCAACTGCATCGGCCGGCGGCCGAGCGGACGGTCGTCGCTCCGGCTCGCAGCCGGTGTTTCCTCTTCGCCTGTACACGCCGGACGAGGCCCTGCGCCGGGCCTGGGCCGATGCCGTCCCGCCCGACGGGTTCCGCCTGGAGACGCTCGAGACGCTCACGTCGAACGTGCTGGACTCCGAGGAGCCATCCCTCGGACTGATCGACGCCGGCGAAGCCGCCGCCGCCACCGGCGACCTGGCGCAGGCGCTCGACGCCGAGGTCCACCGGTGTATCTGGACCGGAACGGCCGAGGCCATCGGGCAACTGGCTGACTCCCGCCTGTCGGGGGCCTACGATTTCGTGGTCACGCCCGTGACGGCCGAAACGCTGACGAACCGCCTCGCGCGCTGGGCGGACCGTATCGAGCGGACGGCCGCCATCGACCGTCTGGGGCGGCGCGTCGACGCCCTGGCGGAGGAGAACAGCCGGCTGAGCCAGCAACTCGGCGAAGCCCAGCGCAGCGCCGACGAACTGGCCGGCCAGCGCAGCCGCCTGGACCGCGCCGTCCAGCGGATTCAGGAAGTGGCCCGGTTGTCGCGGCAGATTTCGTCGCTTGACCTCGACGCCATTGTTGACGTCGTCGTCCACCGCGTGCCGGACCTGATCGACGCCCGCCGTGCCAGCCTGTACCTGTACGACCCGGCCAGCGACCGTCTCGTGCTTGCGGGACGCTCCGGCGGGCACGCCATTGCGGAGCGGATCGACCTGTCCGCCAATCCGAACAGCGCGATGGCCTTTGCCGTCCGCCAGGGCAAAGCCCTTCTGATCGGTCAGCCCGCGGACCTCGAACACGGGCCGCCGCCTGTCCTCGATCGCCCGTTCGAAGACACCTACGAGACCGGCTCGTGCATCGTCGCGCCGCTCAAAGGCAGCGGGCGGGTGTTGGGCGTTCTGAACCTGGCCGACAAGCGCGACGGGGCGGCGTTCACAGCCGAGATCGACCTGCCCATCATCGAGCAGATCGCCGAACTCCTCGCCACCAGCATCTACAACGTGGAACTGTACCGCGAGATGGAGCACCGGGCCAAGACCGACCCGCTGACCGGCCTGGCCAACCGCCGGGCCCTCGAGGAAGCCCTCACCCGAGAGGTCGACCGGGCCCGCCGCTACGGCTCGGCCCTGGCGGTCATCATGATCGACGTCGACGACCTCAAGGACGTCAATGACCGCAGGGGGCACCCCGCGGGGGATGCCGTTCTTCAGAATCTGGCAGCCATTCTACTCGAGGCCGTCCGCAGCGTCGACGTGCCCGGCCGCTGGGCCGGTGATGAGTTCCTGGTCATTCTACCGGATACCGACGCCTCGCAGGCGGAGCAACTGGCCCGCCGCCTTCGCACCCGCGGGCACGAGCAGCCCGCCGCCCTGGACGGCGAGTCTGTCGCTACCACGGTTTCGATCGGCGTCACACAGTACGTTCAGGATGAAACGCCGGAGTCGCTGATCCGCCGGGTCGACGCGGCGCTGTACCGGGCGAAAGCCACCGGCCGCGACCGCATCGCAACGGCCTGACCCGGCACTGACGCCATCGCCCGCATCTCTCACGGCGCGAAGACGTCCGCCAGGGCCGCGTACGATTCCCTCGCCGCCCGGTCGGGCTCGTCGGCGTAGGTGTAGAGTTCAACGGCCGCCGCCCCGTCGTATCCGATCTCATCGAGTGCACGTCGAATGGCGTGGAAATCGATCTCGCCGCCCTCGCCCGGAATCAGGTGGTAGTGGACGCGGTCCTTGATGTCCTCCAGGTGCAGGTGCTTGACACGCGGCCCCAGTCGGCGGATCGACTCGGCCGGGTCGTCGCCCGCGCACCAGACGTGACCCACGTCGACGTTCGCCCCCAGCCGTGGGTGGTCGATCGCCTCCAGAATGTCGACCACGCCGGCGGTCGTCTCGATAAACTGGCCGGGCTCCGGCTCGAAGGCGAGGTCCACGCCGGCCCGGTCGGCGGCGGCGACCACGTGTTCGAGCCCTTCAAGGAGCCGGTCGCGGAGCACGTCCGCCGCCTCGTCCGACGTTGGCTGTCCCCCCGTGATGGTGACGACCGGCGCCCCAAGGCGGTTCGCCAGGGCCATCGCTTGGCCGTAGATGCGAATGCGGTCGTCGCGCCGCTGCGGGTCCGGGGCGATGAGGCTCGGCTCGAACGTCAGCGCCTCGGGCAAGGGCGTGAAATACGCCATGGCGGTGTTGGCGTTGACGGCCACAGGCTCCGCGCCGAGCGTGTCGAGCCGCTCGCGCAGCCGCCGGGCCTCGTGTTCCGAAAAGGCCGGCGGGTACGCGTGCGGATGATCCGCCAGGATCTCCACCGCCCGGTAGCCGGCGGCGGCGATGCCGTCCACCGCCTCATTAAGAGTGTGTTTCGTGTACGCGTTCGTGCTGAAGGCCAGGCGAATCATGCACGTTCCTTTCCACTCGCGCGGACGACGCGCACCAGGGCAACCCCGTGCACGAGTACGCGCGTAGCAAAGCCCCGCTCAAATGCCCCCAGGTCCTGCTGACGCCAAAGGTCCCGGACGCGGTGTGGTCCGGCGAGGCCGAGGTCATCCCAGGCCACGCCGACCTCGCGCGGCTCGCGGTCGTCGCGATTGAAGAGGCCGACCGCCACCGAGCCGTCGGCCAGCGGCTTCGCCCATACCTCGCCGGGACCGTCCCGGCGGACGCGCGTCGCCTGCCGACCGAGCGGATCCTGGTTCACCGCCAGCACCTCGTCGTTCGTCAGCAGGCCGAGCGTGAAGTCGTCCAGGTTCGTCAGGTCGCATCCCAGCAGCAGCGGCGCCGCCAGCAGACACCACAGACTGATGTGCGTGTATTGCTCGTTCGGCGTCAGCCGCGTGGGACGCAGGTTGGGCCCCCACCCCACCCGGCCGACGACGAGCATGTCCGGATCGTTCCAGTGGCCGGGCCCGGCAAGCGGCGCCCACCGCCCCTGCGAGAAGCCGATGCCGGCGACCGAGTCCCACGTGTCCTCGATGTCGCCGGTCGTCCGCCAGCAGTTGGCGAACGCCGCGAGGTCCGGCGCCAGGTCGAACGGCGTCGTGTTCGACAGGCTGTAGACGACGTCGCGGCCGGCGGCCCGAAGGGCATCGGCCATGGCCCCGGCGTGCGGCACGTCGATCGGGTTCCAGTCGTACTTCAGGTAATCGATGCCCCAGGCGGCCCACTGGCGGGCGTCCGCCTCCTCGAACCGCACCGGCCCCACCTCGTGGGCCTTGCGTGTGACCCGGCCGTCGTCGGTATCCGCCGACCCGCCGGGGTACCCCGCGTACGACGTCTTCCAGGGCGTGGAGTAGATACCGAGCCGCAGGCCCCGACCGTGCACCTCCTCGGCCAAGCCCGCCACGTCCGGGAA
>Ga0180432_10009148_pt1 | contig 12147 bp, 12 predicted proteins | sample SS_ome_10_FD_132414 | JGI IMG/M metagenome (GOLD analysis project Ga0180432, IMG submission 132414) | Hypersaline lake sediment archaeal communities from the Salton Sea, California, USA - SS_1_MS_2 metaG | ecosystem: Environmental > Aquatic > Non-marine Saline and Alkaline > Hypersaline >...
CTGCGGCAGGCGGACCTCACGCAGATAGCGCATGGGCTTGAGATCCAGGTGCTCGAACACTCCCAGGCGGGGCTTAGAAAGCTTGCGGCCGGGGATCTGCTCGTAGCCGATCTGAATAGCGCTGTACTTGTGCTTGGCCGGCGAGCGCTTCTGCACCACCACGCAGGGACCCGCCTCGACCAGAGTCACCGGAACGCAGTTGCCCTTGTCGTCGAACAACTGCAGCATTCCCATTTTCTTTCCCAGTATTGCCGTAGACATAGACACTACTCCTCTAAAAAAAGGCGCCTTAGTCTAAACAGTTCTATGACGAAATCAAGGTTTTTTTGGGAAAAAAGACTATTCTTCCTCGGGTTCGTCCCAGATCTGTAGGAGATCAACCCGGGCCAGGAGGTCCTGGGGCTGCATGGGACCCTTGCGGGACTGCTTGGCCTGGAGCAGCCACAGGACGCTATCCGTGCGGAAATACAGCTCCTGCATGCGTCCGTGGGCGGCGCCCTTGAAGTGCCAGGCCATGGTGGTGTCCCCCACCTCGTGTAGGCTCACCCCCATGTCGTAGTTCACCCCCCGGCGGCTCTTGAGCATCCGCTGCAATTTCTCCTTGCGGGGAGCCACGTAGGCGGTATCGAAGGCGGTCTCGGCCACCGCCTTGGAGCCCAGATCCACCCAGCTGATCCCCCACCAGGCTTGCTTGTCGGCGTACGCCGCGGCGATCACCCGGGCGTCGGCGTGGGCCTTGGCCCAGTCCAGCCGGCGGCGCTTGCGGTCCAGCCGGCCGGCCAGGCGGTCCATTCCCAGATAGACCATCCCCTCTTCCTCGATGGCCACGTCGGGCAACACCTGCCAGGCGTGCTTGAGGTAAACCGAGTGAGCCAGCCCAAAGGACCTGCCTATGGTCCGAGGGGCCAGCAGGGACTTGACCAGCTCCGGGTTCTCGAACAGCACCAGGATCACCGACTGCTTCTGCGGTCCCAATGCAATCCAGGCGTTGCGCATGGGGGTGTCCGAGTCGGTGTCCAGCCGGGGAACGAAGGTCACCCTCTCGACCGGGTGAACTTTCGCCAAGCCCCACCAGAAGGCGGCGTCGATGGGCTCGGGCGCCGTCTTCGCTTCCACCACCTCCGGCTCGGGCTGCTTGCTCCGGCGGCGCTTCCTCCTGCGCCGGCGCTCTCTTCTTTTACGCTTCTGCTCCTCTTCGATTTGGTCCCATTCCTCTTCGGTGGGGCTGAGATACTCCAGGAGGAAGTTGTAGGTCTTGTTGATCGCCTCCTGCGGATCCGCGCCGGGATTCAACCAGCCGACGAAGATCCGCACGGTATCCGCATCATCGAAAGAGCCCTGCTTGCGGTATATGGCCTCGGCGGTGGCTTTCCAATCCAGCTTGGTCAGACTGCGTACCCAATATACAGGCGCAAAGCGCCCGAAGGATCTCATTTGGTAGCGGCCGGCGTCGTTCGGGGTTTTCAACAACAGAAACGAGAACAGCTCCATCCCGGCGGGGGGCGCGGGCAGGCCGGCGGCCAGCTTCTCGATGAACTCGACCTCCTCCGGGGCGGAGGCGTCCGCCAGAGTTGTCTCGTCCGCCAGGCGCAGACCTATGATGCTGATCACCTCCAGCCGTAAACCGGATGCTCCCAGCTGCTTGGCGATTGCTTCGGCTTCCTGGCGGGTGGAGTACCCCCTGGAAACCACCAGGTGACGCACCACTCCGATCTTTTCAAGCACGCTCAGGGCCGCCGCGCCATCGAGCTTCTCGGGATGGGCCTCGACCAGTTCCCCGGCCCGTCGCTCGGCGGAGGCGCGGGTGGCGGCCTCGTTCAACACCACCACCCAGGGCTTCTGCTTGTCGGGTCCCTTCGAGGGACAGCCGCAAATGCATAACACCAATGGCACCAGCATCAGTGCGGGGATTAGGCCAACCTTCCGCATTACTTGGCTCCCTGGAGCTTGTCGATCACCGCTGCCACTCGATCGATATCCGCATAGTATTTCTCCAGGACCGGATGAGGAGCCTTTTTTTCGTACAGGTCTTCGCCCAGATCGGCGACGGTATCCTCCAGGTGCATTTCGCTGCGCCGGACGTCCCGCTGCTTCTCATCCCGCTGGCGCTCCAGATCTTCTAACAGTTCCCCCCCGCCGGACTGCTCCAGGTCGGCCAATTCGGCCTCCTTATCCTCGATCTGCGCCTGCATATCCTCGATGGAGCCCTTGGCCTGGTCGGCGGGGTCTTCGAACTGGCGGATCTCCGCCCGCAACTGATCGAGCTGTCCCTTGCGTTTGAGAATGTCGATCTTCATCGCCTTGATCTTATCCTCGCTGCGCTTGGCCTTATCGAAGTCCTCTTTCTCCTCGGCCTTCTTCTTGCGGGTTTTCTCATCCTCCAGGGCCTTTTCAACGAACTTGAGATCGTATTCTCCACCGGCCAGCTTGGTTTTCAGCGGCGCGGCCTTGTCCTTCTTGACCCCGATGATCTTCTCGGAAGTTTTGATCGAATCCTGCAGTTCGGCGATCTCCTCCTTCAGCTCATCGACGCGTCCGGTTGTGTCTTGTTGGGCGCTGTCGATTTCTCCCTGAATGAAGTCCAGCTCCAGCCGGCGGTCGGCCAGCGAGTCCTTGGCCTTCCGGAACGCTCCCAGCATGGCCGCATCGGCCTTTTCGAGCATGTCGACCATTTCGGCCTTTTTCCCCAACTCGATCAGCAGCTTCTCGTATTGCGCCTGGGCTTTCTCCAGCTTGCTGGCCATCCTTAGTCACCTCCAACCTGCCGGGTTTCAGCGAATCCGGTCGGTGGTCCAGTCCTTGTATACCTGAATTTCCATCTTGCCGCTTTGTTTCCAGTCGGAGGGCATGATGGTGCGGGACCAGGGCGGGTATCCCTCCAGAGTCAGCACCAACTCGTATTCGTGCGCAGGATCTATGCTGCCGATGCGCATGTTGGTCTGGCCCACCCGCCGGTTGTCGAAGTAAACTGCGGCCCCGCTGGGCCGGCTGCGCACGTACAGTGTGCCCAAGTCCTTCTGGGCCAGCTTCTCGGCCGACTTGTCCATGGCCTCGGAGAAGGTGGAGAAGAAAGTGGCCAGCGGCTTTCGTAAAAAGATCCCCGCCACCAACAGCACCACGATGATGCCGCCAATGACTATCCACTTCATCTTGCGACCGGCCTTGACATAGGAGAAGTCGTCCTCGATCTCCTCGGTGAAAACCGGTCTGACCGGTTCGCCGGCCGGTATTCCCTGGGGCGCGGCGACCGGCTCGCCTCCCTCGCCGAACAAAGCATCAGGTCCGACCGGCGGTGGCGGCATGTCGTGGGTGCCGGGGGGCTGGGCCTTGGGCACCGAATCCTCCGGGGGCAATACCACCTCGGGCTGCTCCTGGCGTTTCTTGAGCTCCTGGGCGTAGAGATCCTTGAGGTATACCGAGAGGGTCTTGGATGAGGCCTCCTCGGGGAGTTGGTAGAGGAACCGCGACAGGGCCAGGCGCATTTCGCCGGCCGACTGGTAGCGGTCGGACTGCTTGCGGGCCAGCGCCTTGAAAACGATCCCGTCCAGCTGCGGCGGCAGGTTGGGATTGGTGCGCGAGGGCGTGGGCACGTCGGCGCGCTTGACCCGCTCGAGCGTGTTGACTTCGGTGCCCCCGGCGAAGAGCCTTTCCAGGGTGAGCATCTCGTAGAGCAGGATCCCGGCGGTAAAAACATCCGAACGCGCATCCACCTCCTGGCCCAGCGCCTGCTCGGGTGACATATAGCCGAACTTGCCCTTGATCACTCCCGCCTCGGTGGCGTGCATCTTGGTGGCCGCGCGGGCGATGCCGAAGTCGACGATCTTCACCTCGCCCTCGAAGGAGATCAGGATGTTCTGGGGCGATACGTCCCGGTGGACGATGCCCTGGGGCTCACCCTTGTCGTTGCTCTTGCGGTGGGCGTAATCCAGACCGGCAAGGATCTCGGAAGCTATGAACAGCGCGTGGGGCACCGCAAGGGGCTTTTCCTCTTCAATACTCGAGTCGAGCAGCTCGCCGAGATTCTTGCCGTCGACGTGCTCCATCGAAATGAAGTAGATCCCGTCGATCTGCCCCAGCTCGTAGACCGGGACGATGTTCCCGTGGGAGAGGGTCACGCAGATCTTGGCCTCGTCGATGAACATCTGGATGAACTCTTTGTGCTTGGCGTACTGCGGCAGGATCTGCTTGACCACCATGTTCTTCTCGAACCCGTCCACCCCGTACATCTTGGCCTTGTAGATCTCGGCCATACCGCCTACGGCGATGCGTTCGTACAGGTAGTACTTCCCGAACTTGCTCGGCTGGAACATCCTACAATCCTTGCAAAAAACCGTACACGGACCCAACCGGAGTGTCAAGAACGCCTAACTTGCGCCGGCTTGCGGGTTGGCAGTACGATTGGAGGAGTGACGAAAAAGAAGGGGAAATACCCCCGTTTCTCCGGGGGGGATGCCATGAAAACCAAGCCGGATCTGCGCCGGCCGGGCCCCCGGAAGAAAACCCACGCCCACGACGACTTCGAGATCGACATCGACGTGGAGTTCGACCCCGAAGAAACCGTGATGGACGAGCCGCTGTACACCGGTGAAAGCGTGGTCACCGACCGGCTGACCGCGCCGCTGGACGAGGATGATGTCCAGACCAAGCAGACCGACGTATCCGACCTCGACCTGGAGCTGCCCCGCTCGTCCGGGGAAGAGGTCCTGCCGGTCTACCGGTCCTCCCGGGAATCCCACAAGCCAGAGCCCAAGCAACAGCTCCCGCCGCCCAAGGCGCCCTTTCCCCAGACCCCCCTGCCCAGTTCGGACAAGCAGGACATCCTGGAACTGTTCGACGATCCCGAAAATGCCTCGCTGTCGGTCGAACTGGAACCGGTGAAGGAATTCAAGAGCCCCAAGCCGGCGACGCCGATGCGCGAACCAGACGAGTTCGAGATCGTCAGCCAAGTCGGAACCACCGGGGTGCGACCCCTCGACGGCGACCAGTTCGACTCGCGCCCGCCTCCCCGCAAGAGAAAAGGCCAGAAGTTGATGGGTCCGATCGCCCCGCTGCCCATGGCCTATTCCGAACAGGTCGTTTCGCGGCGCTTCAAGTTCTCCCTGCGCGACCTGATCCTGGCGGTGTTGATTCTGATCCTGGTCGCCGCCCTGGTGTTGGGCTGGTTCATTTACCAGGATTACCGCGAGCGGAAAAACCTGGAGGAGATGACCAAGGGAAGCGACTTGATTGAAAAGAGCAAGGACGAAGCCATCCAGGGCAGCGCCAGCATGAAGGACGGGGAGATCCCCTACAAGGGCAAGATCGAGAAACCCCAGGGGGGCAGGTCGGGCAAGGAGAAGTAACCGCTCTCCCCCGCCCGCACCGTCGACAGATCCACTTTGGCCTTGCGGGACTCGGAGGAGAAATTCAGCACAACCAGCATCCGGCGATCGCCGGATCCTCTCAGGAAGGCATATACCTCCGGAGTATTGGTCGGCAGCCTCCGGCGATGAGGCGAAGTCAATGATGGGTTGTCGCGGCGCATGCGGATCAGCTTGCGGTAGAGATTCAAAAGCGACTCGGGATCCGCCCGCTGAGCCTCCACCTCACTCCAATCCATGGGGCCGCGGCGGCAGGGGTCGCCCTGGCAACCGGTGGCGTTGGCCATGCCAATCTCCTGGCCGTAGTAGATGAAAGGCGTCCCCGGCAGAGTGAGCAACAGCGCGGCCGCCACCTTGAGCGGCCCGGTCCGGTCTCCCAGCCGGGTACGCAACCGATCCATGTCGTGGTTTTCGAAAAAGGGCGCGTCGAAGCCGCGCCGGCTAAAAGTCGCCTCGGTGCGCTGCAGCACGGGTTCGATGCCCTCGGGATCCTCTGCCAGAAGTGATACGGACATCACCGCCGCCAGGTCGAAGTTGAAGGCCAGGTCGTATTCGTCGGTATCACCACCGGCGTAGGTCGCCACTGTCTCGGCTTTGGTCCAGGCCTCGGCCACCAGAAGCGATTGGGGGTCGACTTGGCGCATGGCCCGTTTGATCTTCTTGGCCACCCGGTGGGTTCAGGCGGTGTCGCACAGGGCGCCGTCTGGTTCTTCGACGAGATGCCTGGCGGCGTCCAGGCGGAAACCGGACGCGCCCTGCTTCAGCCAGAAGGCGATGATGCCGGAGACCTCCTTTAATACCGCGGGATTCTCCAGGTTCAGATCCGGCATGCCCTCCCAGAATATTCCGTAATAATAAAAACTTTTGCGCCGGTGCCAGACGGGGGAGCGGTGTCCCCAGGGCTGCTTCCAGCCGGGATCGTCTTGGCGCCAGACGTACCAGTCGCGCTGGTCGTTCACCGGCGAAGAGGCCGAGGCCACGAACCAGGGGTGCCGGCTCGACGTGTGGTTCACCACCAGGTCCAGTATGACGCGCATACCCCGCCGACGGGCCGCGGCGGCCAGAGAGCGGAAGTCTTCAAGGGTCCCCAACTCCGGATTCACCGCCCGGTAGTCGGTGACGTCGTAGCCGTGATACGACGGCGACGGGTGAATGGGAGTGAGCCAGATCAGATTCACTCCCAGATCGTCGAGGTAGTCGAGCTTGGCCTGAATGCCCGCCAAGTCCCCGGTTCCATCAGAGTCCGAGTCAAAAAAGCTGCGCACGAAGATCTCGTAGCCCACCGCGGCGGACGTCCAGCCCGGCGGGCCCAGGTCGGGTTCGGGTCCGCTCTTGTGGCGACAGGTCGCCCCGCCGAGGACGGCTACGAAGAGGAAAAAAATTATCGCGGTGAATGCGCCTAGGAGACCGGCGCGTTCGCGGGGCTGCTGCCTAGGTGACGTGGTCCCAGTCCTTGGCCATCTGCTTCAGGACGGTCTTGGAGGGAACCCTCTTAGCGCGGGACTGCGCCGCGGATTGCCTCTTGGCCGTGGTCCGTCCGCGACTGCGGCTCGTTCGGGTACTGCGGGCGTTCCGGGCGCGGCTTTTTTGCGACTTCTTCTTGCGTTTCGTCTGCGCCATTCGAACCAAACCTCCTTCCACCACCTGGAAAACCTACCTCCCCATACGTACCAAAAGCGGACCGCCGGTCGTCCAGCAGTCCGCTTGCTATCGTCAGGAACAATAAACTATTTTTCAGGATATGTCAAGTTCGTGTATGTAAAATCAAGTACTTACGACCAATCCCTCCCATGACGCCGTGCGCAGAGCCTGAAAGTATCGATTCAGATCTTGTTTATACCACACCGGATCTGCTAGCGATTTTTAAGCTCAAGCCTTTTGCGGCATTCATCCGCGTCACCGACCCGGCGGCCCTGGTCTCGGATCATACGGGCGGCCTTCTCCACCAGCTCCCCGTTGGATTTGGCCATGCGATCCGGCTCGACATAAAAGTTGTCCTCCAGCCCTACGCGCACGTTGCCGCCCATGGCGATGGCCGCGGACACCAGGCGCCACTGGTGGTGGCTGATTCCGATCAGCTCCCACTCGCTCCTTGGAGGAAGCGACAGGGCCATGTGGACCAGCGACTCCACTGTGGGGGGGATCCCGCCATTGACTCCCATGATCAGGCTGTACTGGTGGGGGGGGTGGAGCAGGCCCATGTCGATCAGCGGGAAGCTGTTGGCCACGTGGCCGGAGTCGAAACACTCCATCTCCGGCCTGGTCTGCACCGAGTTCATCTCCTTGATCAGGGCGATGATCTCGGAGAAGGGGTTGGGGAAAACGAACTCAAAAACAAAATCCTTCTTCTCCGGGCGGTACTTGGCGTAGTTCATTGATCCCATGTTCAAAGCGGCCAGAGCGGGTTTGAGCTCGCGTACCGGGGCGATCTTCTGGTCGGTGGTGATGCCGATGGCGCCGGTGGAGAAGTTGATCACGATCGGGCAGGCGGCGGTCACCGCCTCGTATATGGCCCGGTAGTCTTTTACCTCGTAACTGGGTGATCCGTCCGGGGCGCGGGCGTGAATATGCACCGCGGCGGCGCCGGCCTCGTAGGCCCGCTTGGCCTCGGCGGCGTACTCCTCGGGCTTGTAGGGAATCGCCGGGCACTGGGTTCGGTTGGCCACCACCCCCGACAGCGCGCAGGTGATGATGCAGGGTTTCTCCGGGTTCAGGTTCTCCTTGGCGAAAAGCAGCGTCATGGCGGCTCACCTGCCCTTCCACTCGGGCTTGCGCTTCTGGAAGAAAGCCTGGATCCCCTCGGAGGCGTCCTCGGTCTTGATCACTTCCAGCAGCTGCCTGCCCAGATATTCGGTGGCTTCTTCGACCTTCAGGGTGCGGACGTGGGCCAGGGCCCGGCGTCCCAGGGAGATGGCCGCCGGACCGTTCTGCAGCACGGTCTCGACGACCTCGTCCACCGCCTGGTCCAACTCGCCGCGCGGGACCGCCCGGTTGATCAATCCCCAGGATTCGGCCCGGGCGGCGTCGATCTTTTTTCCGGTGAGAACCATCTCCATGCCCCGCTTCAACCCGGCGTTTCTCAGCACCAGGGGAGCGATCATCATGGGGAACAGGCCGATCTTCACCTCGGGGGTGGCGAACTCGACGTCGTCGGCGGCGATGGCCAGGTCGCAGCCCAGCATCAACCCCAGGCCCCCGCCCATGCAATGCCCGTTCACCCGGGCGATCAGCGGAGTACCCAGGCCGTCCATGGCGGTGACCAGGTCGGCGAACCCCTTCACGCCGCCCTCGACGCCGTCGCCGGTGAAGTCCGCCGCCAGGTCCCCGCCGGCGCAGAAAACCTTCTCGCCCGCCGCGGTGACCACGATCACCCGGATGGTGGGATCCAGGTCGGCGTCCTTGAAAGCCTTGACCAGGCCCCGGGCCACGCCGGCGCTGAGGGCATTGCGGCGGTCCTCGCGGTTGATGGTGCAGCGCAGGACATGACCCTCCCTCTCCACCAGCAGATCTTTGGCCTCGCTCATTCGCTCTTCTCCTCGATATGCACCAGCACGTCCGACGGATTCACCTTGTCGCCCTCTTTGGCCTCGATTGCTCTCACCGTACCGTCCTTGGGAGCCACCAGGGTCGTCTCCATCTTCATGGCCGAAACCACAACCAGGGGCTGCCCGCGGGTGACCTTGTCGCCGACCGCAACCAGGACCTTGACTACCACCGCGGGCATCGGCGGGCGCACCTCGGGCGGGATGGCCCGCTCGCCGGATGCGGAGCGGCGCAGCTTCTCCACTACGACATGGCAGCCGCCGGCGGCGACCTGCCGCTGGCCTTCCAGCCTGACTACGCGGATCACCTGCCCTCCCACCTTCATCACTCCCGGCGCGCATACGCTGTAGGCAACCTCTATCTCCTCGCCGTCGATGCGGGCGTGCAACCGTCCGTCCTGGGCGGAGACCACCTCCAGCTCGTATTCCTTCCCGCCGGCTTGCACTCTTTCCTTCTTCATCGGACTACTCTTCCCCCATTCGCCAGTGCCCCAGACGCGCCCAGGGATCGTATACCTCGGCGGCCTGGATTCCGGCTGCGGTCGGTTGGGGCTCGCTATCGCCTTCGAGCTCGGCCACCATCCAGCCCAGCAGGGCCGCCCGGACCCGCTCGGGCTGCGGGCGCCATTCGTTGAAGTGCTTCTGCAAAAAGCCGGTGGAGGTCTCGCCGCTTCGAAACGGCTCCGACTCGATTATCTCCAGCAGGAACCCGATGGGCGTCTTCACCCCCAGGATGACCATATCGGACAGCGCCCGGGCCATGCGCCGGGCCGCGCGTTCCCGGTCGGGGCCCCAGGCCACCAGCTTGCCCAGGATGGGATCGTAGTGGACCGGCACCGTGTCACCGCACTCCACCCCGGAGTCAAAGCGGATGCCTGGCCCGGCGGTAACCTGCAATACCTGGATCCGGCCCGGGCTGGCATGAAGCTTGCCTGGGGATCCTCGGCGTACACTCGGCACTCGATGGCGTGCCCGCGCCTCTTGATGTCCTCCTGCTTCAAGGCGATCTTCTCACCCGCGGCGATGTGCAGCTGCTGCTCGACCAGATCCAGACCCAGGATCAGCTCGGTGACCGGGTGCTCCACCTGCAGCCGGGCGTTGACCTCCATGAAGTAGAACGACCCGCCGGGTTCGAGGAGAAACTCAACCGTCCCCGCCCCGCGGTAGCCCACCGCCCGGGCCACCGCCGCCGCCGCCTCGGTCAGGCGCTTGCGCAAGAAAGCGTCCACCGCCGGCGAGGGCGCTTCCTCGATGATCTTCTGGTGCCGGCGCTGAATGGAGCACTCGCGCTCGTAAAGATGAAGTACATCGTCGTGCTCGTCCGCCAGGATCTGAACCTCGACGTGCCGCGGGTCCTGTATGCATTTCTCGATATACAGCGACCCGTCCCCGAAGGCGCTCTGCGCCTCGCTCTGCGCCCGTTCCAGCGCCTCGACCAGGTCCTCCCTCCGATTGACCAGGCGCATCCCCTTCCCCCCGCCCCCGGCGGCCGCCTTGACCATCACCGGATACCCGACTTCTTCGGCTTTCTGGATCAACTGACTGACGTCCCCGCCGGCCTCCATGTTCCCCGGAATCACCGGCACCCCGGCCGCATCCGCCATCTTCCTCGCCCCGATCTTGTCCCCGGCCGCCTCCAGCACCTCCCCCGGCGGCCCGATGAACTTGATCCCCTTCTCCGCGCACAGCCTGGAAAACGCCCCGTTCTCCGCCAGAAACCCGTACCCCGGATGAATCGCCTGCGCCCCCGTACTGATGGCCGCCTCGATGATCTTTTCCTGGTTCAGATAAGATTCTGCCGGCTCATCCCCTCCCAACAGCACCGCCTCATCGGCAGCCAGCACATGCTGCGCCCTGGCGTCCACCTCCGAATGCACCGCGACAGTAGCGATCCCCATCTCCCGGCAGGTCCTGATCACCCGCACGGCAATCTCACCGCGATTGGCTATCAATATCTTCTTGAACATATTCCTCGTGCCCGTGCCCGGCTTTTACATCCTGAACAACCCGTACCCCCAACTCCCACTCCGCAACGGCGCATTACAAGCCGCCGACAACCCCAACCCCAGAACATCCCGCGTCTGCGCCGGATCCAGTATCCCGTCATCCCAAAGATTGGCGGTTGAATGGTACGCACTCCCCTCCTTCTCCGCCGCCTGCATGATCGGCACCTTGATAGCCTCGATATCCTCCTCGCTCATCGGCGGCTGCCCCTCCCGCACCAGCTGATCGTTCTTGACCGAAACCAGCACCGAGGCCGCCTGCTCGGGCCCCATCACCCCGATCCTGGCGTTGGGCCACATCCAAAGGAACCGCGGCGAGTACGCCCGCCCGCACATCCCGTAATTACCCGCCCCGAACGACTGGCCCACGATCACGGTGAACTTGGGCACGGTCGCCGTCGCCACCGCGTTGACCATCTTGTGCCCGTCCTTGGTGATCCCGCCGATCTCGTACTCCTTGCCGATGATGTATCCGGCGATGTTCTGCAAGAAGATCAGCGGCACCCGGTCCCGGTCGCACAGCTGGATGAACTGCGTGGCCTTCAGCGCGCTTTCGGAAAAGAGCACCCCATTGTTGCCCAGAATCCCCACCTGCATCCCGTGCAGGTAGGCCTGGCCGCAAACCAGGGTGGGCCCGAAGTTCCTCTTGAACTCGGAAAACTCGCTCCCGTCCACCACCCGGGCGATGACCTCGCGCACGTCGTAGGGCGTCGACAGCTTCTCGGGCACGATCCCGTAGATCTCCTTGGGATCGTAGAGCGGCTCCTTGACCTCGCGCCGCGGCGGGTATTCCTTGTCAACCGGGGGCAGCAGCCGCACGATCTCGCGCAGCTTCGAGATGGCTTCGGCGTCGTCCTCGGCCTCGTAATCCGAAACCCCCGACTCGTAGCAGTGCACCCCGGTCCCGCCCAGCTCTTCGGCGGTGACCTCCTCCCCGGTGGCCGCCCGCACCAGCGGCGGCCCGCCCAAAAAGATCGCCCCGGTCTTCTTGACCTGGACCACGTGGTCGGACATGGCCGGGATGTAGGCCGCGCCCGCCGTGCACAGACCCATCACGCAGGTGATCTGGGGAATGCCCAGCTTGGAAGTGACCGCCTGGTGGTAAAACACCCGCCCCCCGTCGTCCACGTCGGGAAACAGCTCCGATTGCAGCGGCAAAAAGGCCCCGCCCGAGTCCACCAGGCTGATGGACGGCAGTCGGTTCTCGATCACGATGGTCTGGCAGCGCAGGGTCTTCTTGAC
>Ga0180432_10009151_pt1 | contig 12145 bp, 5 predicted proteins | sample SS_ome_10_FD_132414 | JGI IMG/M metagenome (GOLD analysis project Ga0180432, IMG submission 132414) | Hypersaline lake sediment archaeal communities from the Salton Sea, California, USA - SS_1_MS_2 metaG | ecosystem: Environmental > Aquatic > Non-marine Saline and Alkaline > Hypersaline >...
TCGATGGGAGGCACCACTTATGCGATAAGTACGGTATTGGCCGCGTTCATGGGAGGCTTGGCGCTTGGGAGCCGGTTCGGCGGGAAGTGGATAGACCGTCGCGGCAACCCGCTGCTGACATACGGCATATTAGAAGGCGCCATAGGATTATATTGCATCGCCGTGCCTTGGCTTGTGGGTTTGATCCCATCGATTTTAGGGCCTTTTTACGACAAATATTATGTCGATAACCTTTTCCTTTTCGGCCTTTTACGGTTTATTCTGAGTGCGGTTATATTGCTTGTGCCCACTGTGTTGATGGGGGCGAGTTTGCCGGTGCTTGCGCGTTATTACGCATCGGACAAGGCCCGGTTCGGGTGGGAAGTGGGCAGGCTGTACGCTCTGAACACGCTTGGCGCGGGTTTAGGCTGTTTTTCGGCGGGCTTTTTCCTTTTGCCGCTGTTGGGACAACGTTGGGCCATATACACTGCGGCTTTTGTAAACATCGGTATTTTTCTGATCGTCGTAGCCTGCTGGGCGGCTTTCGGGCGCCACAAGAAAAGCGAGTCTACTGCCGATAAAAAGCCGAAAGCCGGCGGCGATGAAAAGTCGTCCGCAAAGCCCGGGTTCGAGTGGAGCCGAACGGTTTTATGGGCGGCTCTTGCGGTTTACGCAGCCAACGGTTTCGCAGGGATGGCCTACCAGGTGGCATGGACGAGGGCATTGACGTTGAGCATCGGTTCCAGCGCCTACTCTTTCACGATAATAGTGACGATATTTATATTCGGCCTTGCAATCGGGAGCGGCGCCGGAGCGAGACTTACCGACAGGTTTCGCAACCCTGCTGCGGTAATGGCTTGGGTGGAAATTCTTGTCGGGTTTTCAGCTATTTGGGTGATGTGGGGGCTGGGGCAATTGCCTAAATGGATGTTGCCGATAATAGCCCGTTTTTCAAATGACTGGAACGCATTAGTTATAACGGAGTTTGTCATAGTGGGTTTGTTGTTATTACTGCCCACCGTATTGATGGGCGCGGTGTTTCCGCTGGCTGTAAAGACGGTCGGCATGTGCCGCCGGGGAGTCGGCGAGCCTGTGGGGCTTGCGTATGGAATTAACACCGCCGGAGCCATCGCTGGCAGCTTGATGGCCGGTTTTTTGCTCATTCCTCTAATAGGCCTGCAAGACACTATCGCGGCGGCAAACATCGTGAACTGGGTCGCAGGGGCGATACTGCTGGGCGCGGTGGCCTCCGGCGGCGCCATCAGACGCTGGGCTAAAACGGCCGTGCCCGTGGTGTTGGGAATTCTGGTGACGGTGTGGATGCCTCCGTGGGATGCCGCGATAATGAGCTCGGGACCGATCGTTTATGCCAAGTTTTTTACAAAAATGGGCGATATTACAAGCGACCGGCAGCGGATAATTTTTTACAGGGACGGAGTCGATACCACCGTAGCCGTGATTAAAAAAGGCCCGGAGAGTGTTTTCCTGAGGGTTAACGGAAAAACGGACGCATCCACGGATTTCTCCGATATGATAACCCAAGTGCTCTCAGCCCATATTCCCATGCTGGTTCATCCCGATCCGAAGAAAGTGTGCATAGTGGGATTGGCAAGTGGGGTGACTTTGGGCTCGGTCACCAGGCATCCGGTGGAAAGTGTCGATGTGATAGAGTTATCGACCGCCGTTGTGGAGGCGGCCTTTTACTTCGAGAAGTGGAACCATGGCGCGCTAAACGACCCTCGAGTAAAAATCATCGTCGGGGATGGGCGCAACCATTTGCTGATGACCCGTAAAAAGTACGACGTTGTTATCTCCGAACCATCGAACCCATGGATTGCCGGAGAAGCGGCTCTGTTCACCAGGCAATACTTCGAGTTGGTGAAGAATAGTCTGAATCCCGGGGGCGTCTTTTGTTGCTGGTTCCAGGGATATGAGATTTCTCCCGAGGAGCTGAGGATGGTTATGAGGACTTTCCAGGCGGTTTTTGAGGAGTCTACTCTTTGGGAAACGTTGAATACCCGGGACTACATGATGGTAGGTTCTATTGCTCCAATTCGGTTCGATTCTCGGACGCTGGAAGCGAGAATGCGCCGGGCAAAAACGGCGGAGGATATGGCAAGGGTGGAAATGGCCGCCGCCGCCGAACTGATGGGGAAGTTCATAATGGGATCGCGTCGATTCAAAATGGCTGCCGGCAAGGGTGAATATCACGAGGATGATCGGTTGCAATTACAGTACTCGATGCCACGGCATTTTAATTACTTGCATAATTTTTATCCCGAGCTGTACAACAAAATAATATTTCTCAAGGAACATCCCCGGGCGATAATCGGCAGTGATGCGAAAAAATGGCCCGATGAGTTCGCGGCCGCTTTGGAAAGAGAGACGAGCGCTCGCGATGCCATTCAGTTTACCGTTTACCATTGGAATTTGGGCCATGAAAAGGAGACTCTGAATTTCCTTCAAGAGGCCGTCCGCTTGAGTCCCCGAAAAAAGTTTTACAGAAGCATTATCGAGGGTATATACAACGATTTCGGGGAGCGGCTTATCGAAGCGGGAGATTTTGGGGAGGTGCTACCTTTTCTTGAGCTCGCCGTCCGGATTGTCCCGGACAATCCTGCTTTGCGCGATCGGTTGGGTTCAATATATTTGCTTCTGGGCGACCGCGATAGTGCCGGGAAACAATTCGGCAAGGCGCTCGAGCTGAACAACAGGGATCATTTCGCTCTCTACAATCTGGGATTCATCGAATTCGAAGCGGGTAATCGTGACAACGCGAGCGAAAAATTCCGCCGCGCTATCGAGGCAAAGCCGGATTTCGCACCTCCCTATAACGGCATGGGGATAATCGCGTTCCAGGAACGGCGGTTGCCCGATGCGGAAAAGAATTTCAAAAAAGCGATTGAACTTGACCCGAACTATGTCGATGCTTATGTAAATTTGGGGAAAGTATTGATCCAACACGGCAATGATAAAAAGCGGAAGGAGGGATTGCACTATCTCAAGAAAGCGCTCTCGCTCAACCCGTCTTTTGCCGGTAATGATAATTTTATGCGTCTGCTGGAACAGGAGGGGGGATAATCGGCATGGTGGCGGCACTGCGGAGAGTTTTCGTTTACCGGCACGGCCGGGGTCGAGAGGAGGAAATGAACTTCAAGTACAGGCCGCCAACCCCCTCGCCTCGAAAGCAATGGAAGGCGGACAACATCGGTCCGCTTTTACGAGGTTGTACCCGGCCAACATGGTAATATCCGGCAATAAAGCACCTTTTATGACGAAGGCCCCCATGCCGGTACTGAATTGTTATGGTCGATAAGACACGACATTCCGATCGTTTTATTATATCCCTGAGACATTTCTCTAAAGCCGACCTCTCCCTGGCCGGTGGCAAGGCCGTTAATCTTGGCGAGCTTATCAGTCGAGGCTTCCCCGTGCCGGACGGATTCGTAGTCACCACCGATGCGTATCGATTTTTTCTCGAGCGCTCGAACCTTATCGAACGAATCGAGGAAGTCATAAAATCCGCCGGCGAGGATTTCAAAAGCGCCTCAACCGCCATTACGAACCTTATAGAAGAGCAACCCGTCCCCGGCGCCGTAGCGGATGCGATTCGGGAAGCGCTCCGTCGGTTGGGGGAAGAAGGCGCGGTAGCCGTCCGTTCATCAGTCACGGCGGAGGATATGGAAGAAGCCTCCTTCGCCGGGATTTATGAAACATATCTTAATATCCGCGGCCCGGAGTCCGTCATCGAATATGTGAAGCTCTGTTGGGCGTCGGTGTGGAATGAAAGGGTGCCAACGTATTGCCGCACTGCGGGAATAGACCACTTAAAGGCGGACGTCGCCGTTGTGGTGCAGCGTATGGCGCAAGCCGAGGTTTCCGGAGTGATGTTCACCACCAACCCGCTAACGGCGCACCCCGGCGAAATCGTAATAGACGCGGTACGCGGACTTGGAGAAAACCTGGTGAGCGGCAAAGTGCAACCGGATCATTTTGTGTTGAAGAAGTCAACCGGCAGGATCAAACGAAGCAAATTGTCGTCAAACATGTCACGAGACGCTGACCATACAAATGAAAATGATAGCAAAAAGCCCTGTCTGATCGAGAGCGATCTGCGTCGACTGGCGGAGGTGGGGCGACGCATAGAGTTGGAAATGGGATGCCCGCAGGACGTCGAGTGGGCTATCGAGGACGCCGGGGCCGCTCGTATCGCCCTGTTGCAGTCCCGCCCTATCACCACGCTGCCTCCTTCGAACGAGACCGTATTTACTCGTAAAATGGGAGATCAGTACTGGACCGATGTGATTTCGCCATTGACTTTCACCTGCGGCGTCAACTGGATAGTCGATGGAGCTTTCATTCCGTTAATCGGGGCGCTTGGCTTCAAAGAGCTCGCCAATCTCGAATTCTTCCGCCTTCACAAATCCCATCTGTATATGAACACTCGCATGGCGCGGGAGAGCATCACGATGTTCCCGATGTCCGCCCGCAAACAATTCACAGATTCCATGGGCTCGCCTCACGACGACGAGTATTTTCTCGAGGCTCCCTACCGGCCGATCAGGGGCTTTATTTCGTTAATCAGAGCACATCTAACCGACAAGCGTAGTGGGATGTCCCGGAATTTGCGCGCTCTTGAAGAATGGAGCCACACTGTAAAAGACAAAATAGCCGGGATGCTGCTGAGTCTCGAGCAAAAGCCGAATATTGAAGAGCTTATGGAAATGTTCGACGAGATAAATCGCATGGGCGTCGAGCATTTCGAGATCATCCGATGGGGGCATGCCTCTTATAATACGACGCTGACGGACGCCTTTCGCGCCATGTGCGAAAAATGGGCCGATGACGACGACGGCTCGATATTCCTGCGCATCACGGGGCATCTGGATTCAAACGTCACGATGGATTGCGACCAGGCGCTTTGGGAAGTGGCCCGCCGGATCGAAAGTGACTCAACGGCCAGAGACATCTTCCTCACACTCGAACCGGACGAAGCGGCTCGGCGCATACTGGAAAAAGATGATTGCCCGGAGGCGCAGAGTTCGTTCAAATCGTTCCTCGAAAACTACGGCCATCGCACCACTTCCAGGGACATCACCGTCCCGCACTGGATGGATGCGCCGGGTCAGGTGGCCGGCATAATCGGGGGTATCCTCGCAGAAGAGCTGCCTCCCAGCCCTCATTCGAGGTCCGAAGCTGCGCGGTTGCGTTCGGAGGAGGCTATGATCGAGGCATTGGGGCGTATTCGCAAAAAATGGTACGGGTTCTTTATTAAGCGGTGGTTCGAGTATACAGCCCGGCAGGCTCGAGTCTTTATCGGCTACCGTGAGAACCAGCGCTTCACGCTCGACCGTATTATGTATCTCATAAGACGAACGGCGCTTGCAATCGGAGAATGGCTAACAAAAAGGGAACAACTGGATTGTGCTGAAGACGTTTTCTTCCTCGAGCGTGAGGAAATGACCGAAGCCGTCGGGGCAAAGCGCCTCGACCCGGATATCCGGTCGCGCATCCCAGGCAGGCGTCGAGAATTGGAAACCAACCGCGACATACTTCCCCCGGCATACCTCATGGGATCATTCGAATTCGAGGATCAGACGAAAGATGAAGAAGAATTGCCGCCGGGCGAGTACGCGGGATTAAACGCCGCCCCCGGCGTTGTCGATGGACCGGCGCGGGTACTGACGGAACTTGAGGATGCCCACTTGCTGCGGGCGGGTGAGGTTCTTGTGACCGAAAGTACCGACCCGGCATGGAGCGCGGCTTTCATGAAAGTCGCCGGACTCGTGCTAGAGACGGGAGGACTGCTCAGCCATGGGGCCATACTGGCTCGCGAGTTCGGTGTGCCCGCGGTCACGCACGTTTCGGGAGCGGCGAGCTTTATTCGCACAGGTGACCGGATACGAGTGGACGGCACGCGAGGGCGGGTTATAATCCTGACAACAAAGGAAAACAAATGAGCCCATTATCATATACTGACGAGGGTCGTCACGAAAAAACACATTATAAGTATTGGCGCGAATCGTACTACTTCAATTTCGTGGACGATAAGGCCGGAATATACGGTTTCACCACCATCGGCTGGAGGGTCAACGAAGGTGAAGTTGACGGTATCCTGATGGTCATCCGCAATCGGTCGCCATATTTCGCCTATCCCGCAGCGAACCGGAAGTTCACCGAGCCGTGGGAAAGTTTCGACCTTCCCAAAAACTGCCGCGTGAAAAGACTGCACTACGATATGATCGATCCCTTCCGGCGATGGCGACTATGCCTGGACGGCGGGCGAGATTCGATGGACCTCGATTTCAGCTGCTTCACCCCCGTTTATGACTACAACGCCGAGATGAAATCCCTGCCAAGCAAGGTGGCGCAGGAACATTACGAGCAGTCCGGCAGGGTCAAGGGAGTGCTGCGGATGAGAGGCAGGGAATTCAACATCGACGGCACCGGCCAGCGTGACCATTCGTGGGGCATACGAGACTGGGGTGGTGTCGAAAGCTGGAAATGGATCACGGCTCAGTTCGGAGATGCTTTTTCGTTCAACGTCTTCAGCGTCACCGATGAAGGCTGGGAGAACGCCGGCGGGTTTATATTCGACGGTGAAGAGAACTCGCGCATCATGGAATCGACGATCCATCTGGATTTGATGCCCGACGGCCAGAGCCCGAAAGGCGCCGAGCTGAAACTGGTGGATGAACGCGGAAGAAGCCACCTCATCAGCGCGCAGATTTTTCACGTCGTGCCACTGATGCGCCACGAGGCGTTCATCAAGGAATGCTTCGCCCGATTTTACTATAAGGGCATGGAAGGCTGCGGTGTCGTCGAGCGACTGCACCATATAAACTCGAAATTGGAAAAGCTGCGATACGTTGGCGCCGCCGCAAGGTACGCTTTCCGCGCTCTATTTGCCAATACGCCTCTATACGGCCCATACGGATCTCCACTACGCTCCAACACGAGAGAAAGGAGATAACCAAATGTCCAAATACAAGCTGATCGCAACCGAGGTCTCATTATATTCCGGCAAGGCGCGGGCGTATTTCCGATACAAGGGGATACCTTTCGAGGAAGTACTGTCAACCGCCGAGGTGTATGAGAAGATCATCGTTCCGCGAACCGGCGTGAGGTTCATTCCGATAATAATATCGCCCGACGACATCGCGGTGCAGGACACCACCGACATTATCGACTTCCTCGAGGAGCGCTTTCCCGAAGCCTCGGTATACCCCGATACGCCTTTACAGCGGCTAGTAGCGCTTTTGTTCGAGGTTTATGGAGATGAATGGCTTGTCATTCCCGCCATGTATTACCGGTGGTGGTTCAAGGAAGATAACTACGATTTTATCGTTAGCGAGTTCGGCCGGACGTCCGTGCCCGATGCCTCCGTCGAAGAACAGCGCAAGATGGGTGAAACCATCGCCGGCTATTTCGGTGGCGCTCTACCCGCGCTGGGGGTTACCGAAAAGAACCATAAAGCAATCGAGGAGTGGTACGAGGAATTTCTCGACCTCTTCAACGAACACCTCAAAACCTACCCGTTCCTTCTCGGCACTCGGCCGAGTATCGGCGACTTCGGCCTGATGGCGCCGTTGTACGCTCACCTTTATCGAGACCCTTACCCCGGCAAGCTGATGAAATCCCGCGCGCCGCTGGTGGCCCAGTGGGTCGAGCGGATGAATGCGCCGGTGCAGCAGTCGGGAGAGTTCCTGCCGAACGATGAGGTGCCCGAAACGGTCGGACCGATACTCGAAAGGATGTTCAACGAGCACTTCCCCGTCCTGCTGGACACTGCCGACAAGCTGGCCGATTGGCTCGAAGCCAATCCCGACAAGCCGATCCCGCGCGTTATCGGACTGCACGATTTCTCGGTCAACGGAGTTGTCGAAAAACGCGCAATCTTCCCCTTCACGCTCTGGATGTTCCAGAGACCGGTGGATTTTTACCGCTCGTTGGAAGGAGCGGACAAGGAAAAAACGGATGCCTTCCTGAAAGCGCACGGCGGTTACGACGGCATGCAGGTAAACATCCGCCGCCGTGTTAAACGGGAGAACAACATTCTGGTACTGGAATAAGGGATTCCCTCTAGCGATTTTCTGGGCATTTTTAAAAAATAATGAAAAAGAAAATCGAAATGATTATAATTTTTCATTGTTAAATTAACGGTTTCTATTTCTTGGGGGGAAACGTTCGCCGGATACCCTTCACTTTTCCTCGGCCTTTTTTTGGAAGGCTTCGAGCCACTGTTCGTGTAGTTTTTCGAGATTTTTCTGTGAAACGAAGAGTTTTAGCAGCCACACAGCCGGGCCTTTGAACACTTCCCGCGTTACTATCCGCGTGTGATCGTTGCCGAGGTCTTCGAAATCGAAGCTGTGCACTGCGGCCAGCCCCGGCCCGCCGCCGCTCCACGCCAGCCGATTCGGCGGGTCGCTTTCGCTTATCCTGACCGTAAGGTTTATGGGCGCGGGCCCCATTTTAGGCTTAAACCTCAGCTTCGACCCCTTCTCAAGCGGGAGGCCCGACACCAGCGACGAGCTGACGATAAACGGCTTCCAATGAGGCCAGTTCTCAATCGCCGCCATCCAGTCCCAAAGTTGCCGGGGCGAAGCGTTCACTTCCAGGGCGCGTTCCACTTTCATCTCAGGCATAGCTATTCTCCTTATAAATAGAGTGAAATGCAGAATAGTCGATTTTAGGTATTTCCTCAACGCTTGGCATTTATAATATTCGGCATACGGGGAGTGGGCCGCCGTCCCGGCGGCATGTGTCATCGGCGACACGTTCGCTCCCCGAATCAGATTTCCGGCGGTTGACTTCAATCACGTGGGGTTTAAAATAACCATGTACTCCTTAAAATTATATTTTTACAAGGGGGAAACGATCATGACACTGAAAAGAATTTGTTTGTTATTGCTACTTTTGCTGCCGGTGATTTCATCTGTGGGGTGCGAAACCGATTCGGGCAATGCCGATGCCGTTATTCTTTATTCCGCCGATGATGACCCTATAGCGGAGCACATGGCTGAAACCCTCAAGAGTTACCTCGAGAAAATGGGGGTTGAAAGTGTAGATGTGATAGAGATAAGCGCCAATCTAACCGCATTAGAGTTGGAGGATTACATAAATGAATATGGTTTTTTAATCAACCCTCAGAATTTTTACTCCCAGGCTATTGGGATCGAAGAGATAAATACTATACCCGAAGAAGGCTATTTGCTTCGTAGCATTCTTGTTAACGACAAGCTTTCCCTGGTGGTTGCCGGCCGCGACAAGCTGGGTCTGCAATACGGCATCTACGAACTGCTCTACCTTCATGGAGTGCGCTTTTTCCACCCGGAGGAGGAGTGGATTCCGGAAACATTCGATCCCCGGTACGACATCAATACCACGGAAGGGCCCGCTTTCGAACTCCGTACTTACGGTCTCCACACCACTCACCCGCTTGAGCTTAACACGCCTCTGAGTGATTCCGAGGTTGAGTGGTCTTATGCGCAGAACTGGCTGGATTGGATCGTCAAGATGCGCGCCAATCGTGGTAAAGGCGCAGTCCGAGGCGTCGCATCGGAGGAACGCTACCGTGAGCGCGCCGATCAGATCAACGAATACAACGAATTACTCGGCTTCCATAAAGGTACCGGTATGAATTTGCACGAGACACAGCAAGGCGGCGTCCCGGACGTCAATTGCGATACCACCAGTTACGATCCAGCAGAAATAGCGATATGCGAACAGGAAATTCGCGATGAAATCGAAGCCAGGCTCGAGGGCCGTGACGACCTGGAAACTTTCGGCATCGGCTTCGGCCCAACCGAGTTCACCACAACACCGTGCGACCTAACCCTGCACTATATCAACTATATCGGCAAATACGTAGCGGACAGATACCCGGGCGTGCAACCCACCATAGGTAGTCATATCACCGGTAACGAGTCCTGCGGCCCTGAATTCGACGACCTCGATTATCGCGACCTTGGAGTACTGACCGACCCCCGTATTGCCATATCATTTCACACCGTTATGTACTACGACCTCGTCGGCCCCGCGCCTTGTTACAATCGCGAGGATTTTTCGAAGAAGCTCGAGCTGATGCAGCAGGAAGCGCCACACCGGGATATCATTTATCACCCCGAGGGCGCATATTGGCTCAGTTTCGACAATGACGTGCCGGTATTTCTGCCAATCACCATTTACAACAGGTGGTACGACATTCAAATCCTGAAACCCCTTCTAAATGAAGGGCTTATGGGACATAAGATGTTTACCACCGGCCATGAATGGGGTTACTGGATGCAAGATTACCTCGTCGGCAAACTGCACTGGAACCCCGATCTGCACTGGGTGGAAATAATGGAAGAATGGACCGATTTGATGGGCGAAGCCGGTGATGTCGTGCTCGACGTACTCGTGGACATGGCCCTGTATCAGTATGATACGCTTACGTTATACGAAAGAGCCGACGGCGGTAAAGGACTGATGCGATACATGGCGGGCGAAGACATGCTCGACGAGTTGGGCCAATTTATCGGGTATTATGGCCACGATATGAAAATACCGTTCAGCAGTATCATGGATATGGACGACACCCAAATCGGGCAGTTCATTGATATTGATATGGCGGGTATCATGGCTATGGCTCAACAATATGATGATTACCTGCTGCAACTGGCCCTGGTGGAAGCGGATGTGACACAGGAGGCCGCTTCATGGTTCCGTGAGATTTACGACGGTACGGAAATCAACGGCCTGCGCGCAAGGCATATATACGAGCTATACATGGCCGTTATTAACTACCGCGATTACGTCAACACGAGCAATCCCGATTCTCTCGTTGCGGCCTGGGAAGCGATGGATGCCGCCGAAGAGATTACCGAACAGGCGCTCGAGGTTATAGCCGGGCGCGAGTCGGACTATCGATATCCTCTCGAATGGGGGATCACAGGCGGCATTACGCCCGAAACGGAAGAAGAAAACGGCACTACGTACAGGTACCGTGTGTGGACCAAAACACACCTCGCTTTCTACTGGACGCGTCGCAACATCCAGGCGCGTAATATACTCGAAGGAACGGACCTGTTTACGTCCGGGTTTTACGTCGAGCCGGTAATAGATGATCCGGGCACTCTGCTTAACCTGCATTACCCCAACGTGGAGGGCGTCACCGCTTCCATCGATTACGGCGATACCAATTCCGGAGACGAGAACGATACCACCCACGACTACGGTGCGGGAACCGGCTGTTGGGAATTAGTAGCAGATATCGTCACCCCGGGGTATCCGGACGTTCATTATACTTCCGCGGTGGGGAGAGTGGAGCAGAAATACTCTACCGACGGCACCTTTAATCTCATAACTCCGGATGACGATCTGGTCGAGACCGTTCTGAGCGCACTCTTCCCGACTTTTTACATGGGTCTTTCACCCACCGCAAGTTGCGTTGTGGTAGCGGAAGATGCCAACGGAGATGATGCTGCCGACGGAATAACATCCAAGGTGCTACCGCTTACCGTATGGGACGGCGCGAATATGGAAGCAGGCCCCGCCGATATATCGGCATATTTAGCTCTCCCGGCCGGAGATGTCATATATTTTGAAGTGCCGGGAAGGAACTACTCGATCTCCTCAGGCGTCGCAGGCGGAGTCTTGACATCCCCCATAACCATGACGGGAGAACTCCGCATCGATTCCATTATTGAGATTCTGGTTGCGACAGGCTCGTTCGGTGAAAGTGACGCGCGTAATTTCCTGGCGGATCTGTTGGGATACACTCCGGAAACGCTTCCTGAATATCTTCCATTTGAGGTGGAGCTGGGAATTATTCAGTTGTAGGCGGGATCAGGGCGGTGGATTGGGGGGGGGAAATTGTGTTCAATCAGGCGAAAAAGAAAAGGGAAAGTGCGCGGTTCCCTTATTGACGAACATAAAGGCCACTACTATCCTTGTAAGCCTGATAAGTACCGCACATTACACCGGATTATCCGACCTTTGCGGCAATAAAACCGATCCCCGGTAGCTCAATCGGCAGAGCGGGTGGCTGTTAACCACTAGGTTGTAGGTTCGAGTCCTACCCGGGGAGCTTGAGCAAACCCTTCCACGTCTATATCCTTCAAAGCCGATCCACCGGCAGATATTATTGTGGGCAGACTGAAGATCTCCAGAAACGTATTGAGCA
>Ga0180432_10009152_pt1 | contig 12145 bp, 11 predicted proteins | sample SS_ome_10_FD_132414 | JGI IMG/M metagenome (GOLD analysis project Ga0180432, IMG submission 132414) | Hypersaline lake sediment archaeal communities from the Salton Sea, California, USA - SS_1_MS_2 metaG | ecosystem: Environmental > Aquatic > Non-marine Saline and Alkaline > Hypersaline >...
AGGCGCGGCGGGGGCAGTTCTCGTGGATCAGCTGTCCGAAGAAGCGGGTCGGGCGCCGAAGCTCGTCGACGTCCACGGCGCCGAGCCCTCCGACGAGAATCGTGGCAACCGTGCCCACGAACCAGTCGGGGTGCGGTGGACACCCGGGGACGTTGATCAACGGAACGTCGGCCTTCTCGCCCTCGAGGAGGGCTCCGACGCTGACGCAGCCGCCCGGGTTCGGGCTCGCGGCGAACATGCCGCCGAAGGACGCGCACGTCCCGAGCGCGATGAACGCTTGGGCATTCCGTGCCAGGGACAGGACGCGCTCGACCATCGGCCTCTCGCCGAGCATTCCGTAGGCGCCACCATCCGACGTCGGAATCGATCCTTCGACGACGAGGAGGTATCCGCCCGGATCTTCGAGGGGCATCCGGTCGAGGATTTTGACGACCGGCTCGCCGGCCCCGGCCATGACGGTGGCCTGAAAGAGAAGATGAACGTGACGCCCCGGGATCACTTCGCTCAACAGGAGGTCGGTGATCTTCGGAGCGGAGGCGTTGAGTACGGAGACGGAGCAGCCACTGCACGTGGACGCCTGGAGCCAGACGACCGGAATCTGGTGGGTTGCTGACATCGCATCACCCTCCTTACAGGTGAACCAGTCCGTCTGAGCCAATTCCGAGGACTATAGGGGACCTTCCGCACGACGACAAGACGAGACGCCCTCGACCGTCGCCGAAATCGCCAGACGCCGCCGCGAAGCCGTCGCCCACGGCGGGGATTGCCCGCAGCCGCCTCACGTGCTAGGATCCGGGACAGACTGACAGAGCAGAGGTGACCCGAAGGCTCGGACGTCTCGGGCACCAATGGGGGAAGACCGGTGACGCCCGGCGGTTCTCGCGGGCGAAGTCCGGCGCTAGCGCGTAACTGTAGCCTCGCCGTCGGAGAGGCGGCGAGGAAGCCAGATGACCCGCCTCTGCTCCGTCCTGAGCACCTTCGCGAAACGAGGGCAAGGGGCGACGCAGACGACGCTTGTCCTCCCTGTCGCGTTGCGGCAGGGATGTCGTTTAGACCCTCCCCTCGGAGCGGCCGGTGCGAGAAGGGAGGACCGATTGGCCGCCAGCCACGCCGACGAAGCCGGGCCCGAGGGGACCTCCGCGCGCGAACGCCTCGGACTCGTTCAGGTCTACACCGGGAACGGAAAGGGAAAGACCACCGCCGCCCTCGGCCTCGCTCTGAGAGCCTGCGGGCACGGACTACGCGTCTACGTCGGCCAATTCCTCAAGGGCACCACCTACGGCGAGCTCGCAGGAGCCGAGCGACTGGCGCCCCTCGTGACGATCGAGCAGTACGGTCTGCCGAAGCGGATTCACGGCGGCGAGCCGAGTCCCGAGCAGCGCGCGGCCGCCCGCGACGGGCTGGCCAAGGCGAAGGAGGCGCTCGGCGGCTCCCGATACGACATCGTGATCCTCGACGAGCTCGCGGTCGCGCTTGACTACGGACTCGTCTCGGAGGCCGAGGTCCTCGTCGCGATCGACGAGAAGCCCCCTCACGTGGAGCTGGTGATCACCGGACGGCACGCCCCCGCCTCGATCCTCGATCGGGCCGACCTGGTCAGCGAAGTACGGGAGGTGCGGCATCCGTTCTCGAAGGGAATCGGCGCGAGACGCGGAATCGAGTTCTAGCCAGCCGCGAGTCGGCCAGGCAACGAGAGAAAGGAAGGAGCTCGCATGAAGAACCGGAGAGTCGGAGGAGTCGTCCTCGCGGTCCTCGGGGTGTTGGCCGTCGGGGCCGCGTCGTGGGGCGCGCCGTTCCCGCTGACGCTGACCGACCAGGTCGGTCGTCAGGTCACCGTCGAGATCGAGCCGGAACGGATCATCTCCCTCTCCCCGAGCCACACGGAAATCCTCTACGCGATCGGACTGGGGGATCGACTCGTCGGGGCGACCGAGTACTGCAACTACCCGGCCGACGCGGCGAGCAAGCCGAGGATCGGCGGCTTCTCGGACGTCGACTTCGAGCAGGTCGTCGGCCTCGCCCCCGATCTGGTCCTCGTCAGCACGATCCACATGAGCGAGGTCGTGCCGAGGCTCGAGGAGCTGGGCATCAGCGTCTTCGTCATCAATCCTCCCACCGTCCTCGACGTGCTCGACGGCATCCTGACGATCGGCCTTCTCACCGGACGAGGGCTCACCGCAGCGGAGCTCGTCGCGGAGATGGCGGAGCGGATCGACGCGGTCGTCGCGGCGGTCGAAGGGGCGAGCCCGCCCAAGGTCTTCTGGGAGCTCGGCGCGGAACTCTACACGGCGGGCCCCGGATCGTTCGTCGACGATCTGATCGCGCTCGCCGGCGGGGAGAACGTCGCCGCCGACGCGCAGAGCCAATGGCCGCAGTTGAGCGTCGAGGCGATCGTCCTCGAGGACCCGGACGTGATCGTCCTCGCCGATCACAACTACGGCGAGACGGCGGAGAAGGTCGCGGCACGCCCCGGATGGGAGGGAATCAGGGCGGTGAAGGAAGGCCGGATCGTCGAGCTGACCGACGACGACATCTTCTCGCGCCCCGGGCCGCGGATCGTCGAGGCGCTCGAGTTCCTGGCGCGGATCTTCCACCCCGACAGGTTCTAGGGCAGGCCAACCCACCACGTGTGGACGCGGCAGAGCAACCGGAGAAGGAGCGAGTCGCCCGTGACCCGAGGCGCGAAGAGAGATGTTCCGCTCGGTCCGGCGGTCGATGATCCGGTTCGACCGGCGGTCCGACGGTCGAGGCGACTCGCCCTTCCCGTCGGGCTCGTTCTCCTCGCCTGCGTTGCGCTGCTCGCGCTCGCGTGGGGATCATCCGCGATCCCTCCGGGGACCATCTTTGCGATCATCTGGCGGAGGCTGTTCGGCGCCGCGGCCAGCCCCGCGTGGCCAGCATCGTGGGAGACCGTGATCCTGCAAATCCGGCTCCCGCGGGTCATCCTCGCCGCGCTCGCCGGCGCCGCGCTGTCGCAGGCCGGCGCCGTCTATCAAGGGCTGTTCCGCAACCCGCTCGCCGACCCGTACCTGATCGGCGTCTCCTCCGGCGCCGGCCTCGGCGCCACGATCGCCATCACTCTCGGGCTCTCGTTCGGGTGGGGGAGCCTCGGGGGCGTGTCGGCGCTCGCGTTCGCCGGCGCGCTGATCGCCACGGGACTCGTCTACTCCCTCTCCCGCGTCGGGGGGCGCTCATCGGTCGTCACGCTCCTGTTGGCCGGCGTCGCGCTCGGGTCGTTCTTCACCTCGATCCAGACGTTCCTCATGTTCCGGACCGAGGATGCGTTTCACACGGTTCACATCGTCAGCTGGCTGATGGGGAGCTTCAATCTCGCGAGCTGGGCGAAGGTCTACCTTCTCGCCCCCGTTCTCGTCGTCGGGGGCGGGATCGTGTGGGCGTTCGGCCACCGTCTGAACGTCCTTCAGCTCGACGAGGAGCAGGCGCAACAGCTCGGGATCCCGGTCGAGCGGACCAGGTTGACCCTCGTCATCGTCGCCTCCTTGGTGACGGCGACGGCCGTCGCCGTCGGTGGGATCATCGGGTTCGTCGGGCTGATCGTCCCTCACGCGGTCAGGCTCGTGTGGGGGCCCGATCACCGCTTTCTCCTTCCGATGAGTGCCCTCGCCGGGGGCGTCTTCATGATCCTGGCCGACGGCGTCGCTCGAACCCTCCTCGCCCCGGGAGAGCTGCCGATCGGCGTCGTGACGGCCTTCTTGGGCGCTCCGTTTTTCGTCTATCTGCTCCGCCTGAGGCGGCGCCTACTCCTCCAATGACTCGACAGGACATGCCGAACGACGGCCGAAGAGAACGAAGACGACCGACCGTTCGACTCGAGCGAGGCGGGCTCCTCGATGCCGCGGCGCTCTCGTTCTCGTTCGGCACCGAACCCGTCCTGGTGGACGTCGATGTTCGCCTCGAGCCCGGACGCGTCGTCGGCGTCCTCGGCGCGAACGGAGCGGGGAAGACGACGCTCATCCGTCTGCTCAGCAGAGTCCTTCCGCCCCAGTCGGGCCGGATCCGGCTCGCCGGCCGCCCGCTGCAGCAGTGGTCCACGGCTGCGTTGGCGCGGGTCCTGGCGGTCGTCCCTCAGAATCCCGAACTCCCGGCCGGGTTCACATCTTGGGAGATCGTCCTGATGGGGCGAACCCCGCATCTCGACTGGCTCGGGCGGGAGAAGCCGCGAGACCGGCGCTCCGCGCGAGACGCGATGGCGGAGACCGAGATCCTCCACCTCACGCGGAGGCGAATGAACCAGCTGAGCGGTGGGGAACGCCAACGCGTCGTGATCGCCCGAGCCCTGGCGCAAGAGCCGAGCGTCCTCCTGATGGACGAGCCGACGGCACACCTCGATCTCAATCACCAAGTCGACATCCTGTCACTCGTCGGGATCCTCGTGAAGGAGCGAAACCTAGCGACTCTCGCCATCTTCCACGACTTGAATCTCGCATCCCGTTACTGCGACGATCTGATTCTCCTTTGCCGGGGGCGCGTTCTGACGACGGGGTCCCCGACCGACGTGCTGACGCCGGAGCGGATCGAGGCCGCGTACGGAGCGCGCGTGACCGTGATCCCGCACCCGAAGGACGGCCTCCCCGTCGTCCTTCCGATCTGATGAAGCCACGAAGGGAAGGTGGGATGATGTCGCGACGACTCGAGCGCACGATCGAGGCGATCGGCCCGCTCGACGCCGCGGCGACCGACGCCGCCCGGTCCCGCCAGGACCGACTGACCAAGCCCCCGGGAAGCCTCGGTATCCTCGAGAGGATCTCGATCCAGATCGCCGGAATCCGTGCTGAGCCCCGCCCGCGAATCGGCGGGAAGACCGTGGTCGTCTGCGCCGGAGATCACGGCGTCGTCGCACAGGGGGTCAGCGCGTACCCGCAGGCGGTGACCGGCCAGATGGTCGCCAACATCCTCGCCGGCGGGGCGGCGATCAACGTCCTCGCCCGTCACGTCGGCGCGCGCGTCGTCGTCCTCGACGTCGGCGTGATCTCCGATGCGCCGCCGCACCGAGACCTCGTCGTCCGCAAGGTCGGTCGAGGGACGGCCGACCTGTCGGTCGGCCCGGCGATGAGCCGGGAGGAGGCGATCGAAGCGATCGGAGCGGGGATCGAGGTCGCCGCCCGCGAGATCGACCGCGGAGCGAACGTCATCGCAACCGGTGACATGGGAATCGGGAACACGACCCCGTCGAGTGCGATCGCCTCCGTCCTCTGCCGTCGCCCCCCGGCCGCCGTCACCGGAGCGGGGACCGGGCTGAGCGACGAGGAGCGAGGACACAAGGCGAAGGTCATCGAGCGCGCGATCCGCGTCAACCGACCGGATCCGGCCGACCCGATCGACGTCCTCGCGAAGGTCGGAGGATTCGAGATCGGCGCGATCGCCGGCGTCGTCCTCGCCGCGGCGGCGAAGCGCGTTCCGGTCGTCGTCGACGGGTTCATCTCGACCGCCGGCGCGATGATCGCGCACGGGCTCGCCCCGTTGACGTGCGACTACATGATCGCGACCCACATCTCGGTCGAAGCCGGACACCGGGCGATGCTCGATCACCTTGGCCTCGACGCGTTCTTCGACGTCGATTTCCGGCTCGGCGAGGGGACCGGCGCGGCGCTCGCCCTTGGATTCGTCGAGGCGGCGTGCAAGATCCTCGACGAGATGGCGACCTTCGAGAGCGCGGGGGTCTCCGATGCTCGCTGAGCTTCTCGCCTCGTTCGTCGTCGCGATCGGCTTCTTCACCGTCCTTCCCGTCGGTCGACGCACGAGCCTCGAGCCGGGGCGAATGGCCGCCGCGATGACGTGGTTCCCGGTCGTCGGCCTCCTCCTCGGAGGGATCCTCGCCCTCGCCGACCTGGGGCTCCACGCCCTCTTCCCGCCGCTCGTCGAAGCCGGCCTCCTGCTCACCCTCTGGGTTGCGCTGACCGGCGCCCTTCATCTCGACGGCTTCCTCGACGCCTGCGACGGGCTCCTCTCCCCGCGGCCGCCGCGCGAACGGCTCGAGATCCTCCGCGACGTCCACGCCGGATCGTTCGCGGTCGGCGGCGGCGCCTGCCTCCTAATCGTGAAATTCGCGCTCCTCGCGGAGCTTCCCACAGCCTTCCGAGCCCTGACGCTCCTCGTCATTCCCGCCCTGGCGAGAGCGGGCGTGGTCTACGCCGCCCGCGCGTTTCCGTACGCGAAACCCGGCGGCCTCGGTCGCCTGTTCCGGGAGCGTCTGACGTGGGGGCACGTCGCCACGGCGGCGACGATCGCGGTCGCCGCCGCCGCGATCGCCCTCGGCTGGATCGGCCTCGTCGTCGCCGCGTTCGTCTGGCTCCTGACGACGGTGGTCGCGCATTGGACCTGCCGGCGGATCCCCGGGCTCACCGGGGACGTCTACGGAGCGATCGTCGAGCTGGGCGAGGCAGGCGGTCTTCTTCTCGTTCTCCTGATCGCGGAGGCCCTCTAGATGGCCTCGTCGTTCTCGTTCCGGCTCGGCGCCCCGTCGTACGTCTTCCCGGCGGACGTCCTCCCGAACGTCGTCCGGCTCGGACCACACGTCGACGACATCGAGATTCTGCTGTTCGAGGTCGCCTCGCCGGAGGACCTGCCGGATCGAGAGACGATCGACACGCTACGAGAGCTCGCCGACGAGCACCGGCTGAGCTACACCGTCCACATCCCGCTCGATCTCGTCCTCGCCTCGGCCGACGACGCAGCCAGGCTCGCGGCCCTGCGCACGGCGACGGACGTCATCGAGGCGACCCGCCGACTCGATCCGTGGGCCTACGTGATCCACGTGCAGACCGATCGAGACGCCCCGATCCCGGTCGGCGCGCTCGACTCGTGGCGAGGCCGCGCGATCGGCTCGCTGGAGCGGCTAATCGAGGCCGTCGACGACCCGCGGACCCTCGCCGTCGAGAACCTGACCGGCTGCCCGCCGGCGGCGGTGGCGAGCCTCCTCGATCGCGTCCCCGTCAGCCTCTGCCTCGACGTCGGCCACGTGCTCAAGACCGGCGGCGACCCGCTCCCAGTACTTCGGAAGCACGCGCCTCGGCTCCGCGTCGTTCACTTGCACGGCGTCACCGACGGCAGCGATCATCGCGGCCTCGCCCAGATGGACCCCGGCCGGCTGCGCGCGCTGGCCGCGTGGCTGGAAGACTCCGCGTTCGGCGGGGTCGTGACCGTCGAGGTGTTCGCGGAGAGAGCGTTCTTCGAGAGCCTCGAGACGTTGCGCGCGGTCCTGGAGGGACGATGACCGAAGGAACCTACATCCTGTTCCTCGGCGGCGCCCGCAGCGGGAAGTCGCGGGCAGCGGACGCGGCCGCGTCGAGGCACGGGCCGCGCGTCCTCTACGTCGCGACCGCCGAGGCACGAGACGCCGAGATGGCGGCGCGGATCGATGCGCACCGTGCGAATCGTCCGGCGACCTGGCGAACGATCGAGGCGCCGCGCAACGTCGGAGCTGCCGTCCGCCGCGCGCTTCGCGACGGCGGTGCGGACGCCGTTCTCGTCGACTGCGTCACGATCCTCGTGTCGAACCTCCTCCTCGACGGGCTGTCGGACGAGGACCTCGACTCGATCGACGAAGCCGCGGCACAAGGACGCGTCGACGAGGAGCTCGACGAGCTCCTCGCGGCGATCCGCGAGAGCGGGCTTCCGTGGATCCTCGTCAGCAACGAGGTCGGAAGCGGCATCGTCCCGGCGAGCCCCCTCGGACGGGTCTACCGAGACCTCCTTGGCCGCGCGAACCAGCGGCTCACGGCGTCGGCCGAGAACGCCTACCTGATGGTCGCCGGACGCGCGCTCGACCTCTCTGCGCTGGCGGACGACGAGTTGTCCCTCGGGTAGTCGAGTAGACTCGCGCCATGCGCGCGTACGAGCAAGCCGGAAAGACTATCACGCAGATCGGCTCCCTCCCGTTCACCGACGTCGCCCGTGCGGTCGCCTACAGCTTGGAACACGAGATCCCGTTCCTCCCTGAGCTGACCGCGCTCGGCGACGCCATGCTCCGCTACATCGAGACGCCGGGGGAGCTCGCCTGCCTCGCCGCGTTCAAGCGGCATCGGTTCGAGACGGTCAAGGTGCAATGCGTCGGGCCGGCAACCCTGCTCGGAAACGGCTTCGAGGAGGACGACGCCATCGCCCGCATCTATCGCCACATCGAGACAATCCTCGAAGGGCTCCGCGCGGAGGAGATCGTCCTCTTCCTCGACGAGCCGGCCCTCGGTCAGGTGGGCTTCGACTATGAGCGCCTCTGGGGGCCAATCTTCGAGAGCTTCCCGGTCGTCCGCGGGGTCCACGTGTGTGGGAACATGCAGTGGGACCACTTGCTCTGCTCGGCGATCGACATTGTCAGCTTCGACGCCTCGCGCTACGACATCACGAAGTACTACGATGAGCGCGGCGAGACGCGGATCGCCTGGGGAATCGAACGCGTGGAGGACGTCGCCGATTTCCGCCCCGGCGACCTCGTCACGCTCCCCTGCGGGATGCCGCACAAGGCGTACACTGAGGACGAGGCGGATCGGCGCTTCGGGATCCTCCGCGCCGCGGGCGCATCCGTCCGAAAGGGTTGACGCTCCCCCAAGTCGAGGGGATCCTTCCGGTCGGTCCGACGCTCGTTCAAAGAAGGAGGCACCGTGCCGAACGAGGAGTACCTCGAGTCCCTTCGGCCCCGGATCGACGCGGCCGTCGCGGAGCTCCGCTCCCTCGGGCCGAGCGAGCTCGCCCGGAGAGGCGGCCTCACCCGCGAGACAGGCACCCTCAGCCTGACCGTCCTCGGAACGACGTACACGCTCGATTGGCCCGACCTCGTCGCCCGGAAGCCGAACGGCGAGCCGTGTCGCGACGACCTGTGGATCCTCCTCCTCGATTACCTTCGGCTCGCCGACGGCTCGGACCCGACCGGAAACTGGATCGGCTATCAGGAGCTTCCGGACGGGGCGTTCTACCGGCACGCGTTCCAGAGCTACACGGGGGATCAGCTCGTCCGTGACCTCGGCGGAATCGAGCTGTTCCGGCGCGCTGCCGAGACGCTCGAAGGAGAGGCTTTGGGAATCGGCGACGCCGGGTTCTCGTTCCGAGCTCTCCCGAACGTCCCGCTCGCGGTCGTTTGGTGGGCGGGGGATGACGAGTTCCCCGCGAACGCGACGATTCTGTTCGATGAGGTCGCCGGGAAGTACCTTCCGACCGACGGACTCGCGATTCTCGGGCGAATGCTCTGTCGCGCGCTGGTGAAGGCGGCAGCGACGTGAAGGTCGCGATCGCGGGGAAGGGAGGCGTGGGGAAGACGACGATCGTCGCGCTCCTCGCCCGCGAGGCGGCCGCGAACGAACGTCGCGTCCTCGCCATCGACGCGGATCCCGATGCAAACCTCGCAACGACCCTTGGCTTCCCGGATCCGGTTGCACCACTAGCGAACGACGAGGAACTCGTCGCCCAGCGAACCGGTTCGGGGGGCTTCGTTCGGCTCAACCCGACGGTCGACGACATCCCGGATCGATACACCGTTGAGCAAAACGGGATCCGGCTGATCGTCCTCGGCGGGGTTCGCGGCGGGGGAGGAGGGTGCGCGTGCCCCGCGAACGTCCTGCTGAGATCACTCCTCGCCCACCTTCTGCTGAGGGAACGCGATGTCGTCCTCGTCGACATGGAAGCCGGAATCGAGCACCTCGGCCGTGGGACCGTGGAGGAGGTCGACGCGCTTCTGCTCGTGGTCGAGTCCGACCGGAAGACGCTCCAGACGGCGGGACGGTCGGTTTCACTCGCGCGGGAGATCGGGATCGAGCGGATCCTTGCCGTCGCCAACAAGATTCGAGACGACGAAGACGTCGCCCGAGTCCGCGGCGGGCTTCCCGAAGGTGTCGACCTGATCGGCTCACTTCCCTACGACGACGAACTCCGGATCGCGGCGCGATCCGGGCGAATTCCGGCAGAGAAGAAACTCCCGTCCGTCTCGGCGCTGTACCGAGAACTCGACGCGCTCTGCCGCCAATGAAGGAGAACCAGCAACACATGTCAGATGACAACAGTGCGCCTGTTTCTTGGCAAGGCGCCGCCGGGCGTGGTAGTCTGCAGACACGAGCGACGCTGCAACGAACACCTCTCGGTATCGCCGAACGCGATGCTCCCGCTCGCGTCTTCATGTGAAGGCAGAACAGACGCGCTCCGAGGAGGTGTGTGGATGTCCAGAATCATCGCCACGGCGGCGATCCGCGGGGCTCACGGGTACGTCGAACAGGCGCGATCCAAGCTGCAGGAAGCCGTCGCGACTCACGGTCCCGAGAAGAAGGTCGAATTTCCTGACACCGCCTACTATCTGCCCCTGACGCTCGCGCTCACGGGGCAGGAGGTCGACACCCTCGCCAAGGCGCAGGCCGCCCTCGACGGGGCGGCCGCTCTCCTGCCCCCGATCCCGGGCGAGGCGAACTGGCTACCGTACCTCGGAAGCGCACTCGACGCCGGCGTCGCGACGCTCCTCGCCGAGGAGATCCTCGAGGTGCTCAAGTACGTTGACGGCCGGGAGCCGGACGAGCCGTGGCTCGGGTTCACCGGGGATGCGACGCTTCGACTTCAGGGGATCAAGCTCGTCGACGGCCGGATGCCCGGGTTCGCTGCCTGTGTCGGCGCCCTGCCGACGAACGAGGAGGCGGTCGAACTCGCTCGGTCGCTCCAGGAGCGGTCGATCCTCGTCTTCATGGCCTCGAACTCGGGCGGCGTCTCGATGGCCGAGCAGCTCGCCGAGGAAGGGGTCGAGATGAGCTGGGACACGTTCCTCGTCCCCTACGGGAAGGACACGTCCGCGGCCGTCCTCGCGCTGAACTTCGCCGCGCGCGCCGCGATGACGTTCGGCGGCGTCAAGCCGGGCGATCTCGACGCAGCGCGAAAAATCCTCCTCTACAACAAGGAGCGCGTCTTCGCGTTCGTCCTCGCGCTCGGTGCGGACTACGGTCCATCAGATGACGGGAACGCCGCCCAGCTCCTGACCGACGAGAAGTACGCCACCGCGGCCGGGGCGATCAACTTCGGCTTCCCAGTCATCTCCGACGTCGAGATCCCGCAGATCCTCCCGCGCGGCATCTGCACGTACGAGCACGTCGTCTCAGGGATCCCGCGCGACCGAATTGTCGGAAAGGCGGTCGAGGTTCGGGGGCTGAAGCTGAAGATGAGCGAGATCCCGATTCCCGTCCCGTACGGGGCCGGCTTCGAAGGGGAGCGCGTCCGCAAGGAGCAGATGCAGATCCAGTTCGGCGGGAAGTACACCGAATCGTTCGAGCTCGTCCGCGGCCGCCCGATGAAGGGCATCGAGGATGGGAGAATCAGACTCGTCGGCCCGGACATCGACGAGGTCGAGGTCGGCGGCGCGCTTCCGCTCGGCGTCGTCGTCGAGGTCGCCGGGCGGAACTTCAAGGAGGACTTCGAGACCGTCGTCGAGCGGCGGATCCACGAGTTTGCGTCGTGGGCGTTCGGTGTCTTCCACATGGGGCAGCGGGCGATCGTCTGGGTGCGCATCTCGAAGGATGCCTTCGAGAAGGGATTCCGCCTGAAGCACTACGGGGAGATGCTCGTCGCCAAGCTTCGCGAGGAGTTCTCCGCGATCATCGACAAGATCCAGGTCACGATCTACACCGACGAGGAGAAGATGGCCGAGCCACTCGAGGAGGCCCGGACCGTCTACCGCCAGCGCGACGATCGGATCAAGGGAATGGTCGACGAGGACGTCGACACGTACTACTCGTGCATCCTGTGCCAGTCGTACGCGCCGGATCACGTCTGCGTCGTCACTCCGGAGCGGCTCGGGCTCTGCGGCGCGTACACCTGGCTCGACTGCGCCGCGAGCTACGAGATGAACCCGCGCGGACCGAACCAGCCAATCGTCAAGGGGGAGACGATCGACGACGTGAAGGGTCAGTGGCGCGGCGTCAACGAATACCTCGAGGTCGCGTCGAACGGGAACCTCGAGCGGTTCAACGCCTACTCGATGATGGAGGATCCGATGACCAGCTGCGGTTGTTTCGAGTGCATCACGGCAATCCTCCCGGAGACGAACGGCGTGATGATCGTCAACCGCGAGTTCGAGGGGATGACGCCGGTCGGGATGACCTTCTCCACAATGGCCGGCCAGATCGGCGGCGGAATCCAGACGCCCGGGTTCATCGGAATGGGG
>Ga0180432_10009154_pt1 | contig 12144 bp, 14 predicted proteins | sample SS_ome_10_FD_132414 | JGI IMG/M metagenome (GOLD analysis project Ga0180432, IMG submission 132414) | Hypersaline lake sediment archaeal communities from the Salton Sea, California, USA - SS_1_MS_2 metaG | ecosystem: Environmental > Aquatic > Non-marine Saline and Alkaline > Hypersaline >...
GACCAATGGGGTAAGCGTGGAAAAAGGATTATCATGCTCAAGAAACATGACCTTATCACTAATAGCGAGACGTATCCGCTGTTCGAGATGGAGGCGGCGTTTCAGGTGCGGCTATGGGCTTCCACTCCGCACTATATGTGGGCTATGGCGATACATGAAGGCTATGGCGAGATACGGACAATAGGACTAGACTCGTTGGATTGGATGCACACTATCTCACGGGAAGGCGATTGTGGATGGGCTATGTACGCTCTTGCGCGTGGTATAACAATAAGCGGAGAGATACCGTTCCATCACAGGCATAGAAAGCGGTACGGCTATGACTTCGCTCCCGGCTGGACTGACGAGCGTAACGAGATGCTATGGGAAGGGTTCCCGTTCGAGATCAAGTGGAAAGAGGGATTCACAAGAAGCCATGTAGTAGAGAGCGATTGGGAGAAGCGTAAGCTGAGTGAATAATTTTGTCTATACGTTCTATACCGATAATGGTATATTCAAGAGAACTCACAAAGAGTACCTAGAAGACGATGAGCTTCTGGCTTTTGTTCGCAATCCTGAGAACTACAAGCTATACCTTGGCTTGAAGGTGATGGCGTTCTCGCCTGATAAACTTGCCGAAGACGATCTTGTCCGTGACACGTTCATGTCCTACAAGAAGATGCAGGCAGAAAACCCGCTCAGATTCTATGCACCAAACTCGCAGGAACAGCTAGACTTCATCAACAATGATGACGCAACAATATATGGCTTGGTAGACCCAAACAGAACTGGCAAAACTTCGTCTGCGTATATCAAGGCTCTTATCAGGACAATACCGTGCGACCCTAATTGGGAAATCTTCAAAGAGCATGGGGTAAAGTATCATAAGTGGAAGGGGCCAATGTCCGGTGCGCTCGCTTCCTACAATCAGGCAAAGCTAGACGACCCGCTATGGAAAGAGATGGTAAAGAAGTGGACTCCAGATAGAGAGCTAGGCACATTTGGCAGGACGTACAAGGGCAAGAATAAGCGGTTTGGCCCATCGTTCGGGCATGACAAGATGGTGAACCTTAAGTGTGGCTCTACGCTGTCCTTCTTCACATACGAGATGGATCAGGGTAATTACGAAGGTGGTGCGTATGATTGGTGGCTATGGGACGAGCAGGGCAAGAAGGCGATGTTTGATGGGGCTGACCGTGGTACTCGTACTACAGGCGGCTTTCATTTGTTTTCGCTTACTCCTCATATTGTAGAGGGCAGACCAGATACGGGTGCCAACGGATGGGTGTGTCCGGTTTTGACAGGACAGCAGAGCATGGGACACGAAATTAGAGTGTTTCATGGAGGAACAATACACGATGTACCAGATTGGATCTATCCACAGAGGGCAAAAGAAATAGAGATTTACAAGTGGGAAACTGAGCCTCTACAGAATGACGACCAAAAGGCGTTGGCAGAGGGACGTGCTAGGCTGTATGGTGAATGGCATAAGTCTGGTGGCAGGGTCTTAGACGAGTGGGATGAGCGGTATTGCTGGACTAAGCCGCTATGGGAATACCCGCCTGAAGGGTTGACCCTGTATCGGTCAATAGACCATGGGCTGAACAACGCTAACACGGTATGCCTGTGGTGGGCTGTAGATGAGAACATGAATATATACATCTACCGTGAATACTACTCTAGGGGCAAGCAGATAACTCAGGATGTAGAGCAGATGGTCAGCCTGTCAGGTAATGTACGCAAGCTGGTAGATGCTGGCCGTGACCTTGGTGGTATTGTTATGCCTCTGTATGAAGAGGTCTTTGTGCGTGAGGGCATAGTCAGGACAGCATTAGACGGACGCTCATTCAAGTATCCTGAGAAGATGACGGGCAAGACGTATGGTTGGCTGTATCAGCAGGCAGGACTCAAGAACCTTGTCCCTGCGTCATATCAGTTTAAGGAACATTGGATACCGATGCTGAACGAGTATTTTCTCAATTCTAGGAAAATCGCCCAAGGAAAGATACCGGAAACAGAGCCGTGTATATATGTGTTCAACACATGTACCAACCTCAAGCGTGAGATCGAGGCGTGGGGATGGAAGAAACCGCCCCGTGGCTCTGACCAAGTGACAACGGACACACCGGAAGACAAGAATGATGACGGCCCTACCGCTATGGGGTACGGCGTACAGATCCCTCTCCGTTTCTTGGGCGACCTCTTTTCAAAGAAGAAGAAGCCAATACAACGTGATCCGAATGACTATTGGGCTGACCCAATGAAAAAGAAGAACAAACATACAAAGCCATATTATAGGGGGATATGATGGATATAGACTCAATTAAGCCTGTAGGTGACTTCATTCTGGTTAGACAGTGTACCAAATGGGATGTTTTTGAGGACGGCAGCCAAGGAATCAGCCAGAACGGAAAGCCGATACTCTACGTTCAGGACGCGCCAAAGCTGTCAGATGTCACCAACTTTGTCGAAATAATCGACATTGGGGAAAGCGTTAAAGATTTCACGAAAGATATGTGTGCCAGATACAGCAAGTCAGGTTGGGGTGCAACGGTATGGTGCAAGGAGGAGGCTGTAGATATGCAGCTTATCTCGTATGAGCCTGATGGTGCTTATTGGATGGTCAGGCAGACCGACAGCGAGCTTACCAGCGCAATACCAAGCATCCTGTTCGACCATGAAGGATGTGAGATATACCCGCTTTCTGACTATGTTGCTATCGAAATGGACTCTGAGCCGTGCGGAATCAAGCATGAGTTCGGCATGGAGATACCTGACGGAGAGGAGCATTTGCCTGTAGTCGGCAAAATAGTCGCAATAGGAGACAAGGTAAAGTACGCAACAGAGATCGGTGAAATGTGCCGTATACCGCACGGTCAGCGCACCTACGGATACAAGGACAAGATACTCTGCTGTGTCAAAGATGAGGACGTATTGGCAATTTTGAAAAAATGAGAACTTTCTCACTTTTAAGACTTGACATAGATTCTCAAAACTGATATTGTGTTAAATAGAAGCAACCGTTGTCAATGGAGATATTATGCCCGAAGACATTTTTGTGCCGGAAGAAGTCGAGATCGAGCCACAGCCCATTCGCCGAAGCGAATATGAACCCGTAAACCTAGCAGACGATGAGGAACTCTGCAAAGAAGTTATCAAGCAAATACAGTATGATTATACCAAATATGATAATGACCGTGAAGAGCTTGATGATATACATGAGACAAATGACTATATGTTCAAGTGTTCGCAGGACGCAACCCTTCAGGAAGAAGAGCGTAAGCGGCTAGAGCGTGAGACTGGTGATGATGGTGAGGAGCTAAACTATACTAAGTCTCAGAAGTGTGGGTCAACCCTGTTTCACAGGCAGGTACGCCTGCTCGCAGCCTTTGTTGTGGACATTCTCTTTTCTAAGAAAGACCCGTTTACATTCCGTGCTAGGTATAACCCTAACATATTCTCAAGCCCTGAACAGGCAGACGAGCTTGCCACGATGCACCAACTGCTCATGCGTTGGACCATGGACGCTGACAACTGGCGCACAAAGGCTATCGAGATAGTTTATCAACTTCTCAAATATGGGAATATCCCAATCTGTGTTTATTGGAAAACAAAGACGGCAGAGATACTTGACCGTTGGCCCGTGCTGAACAAGGCAGGCGAACAGCAGTTTGATGATGATGGCAGAGCAATTACAGAGATAGAGCGTAGGCGGGTGGTGACAGAGTGCCTGCCGACTCTTGAGGTAGTGCTTAACGACAATTTCTACGCAGATCAACTCATTGGCAACATTCAGGATCAAATCAGTATTATCGTTAAATCCATGACGAATATACCTGCTCTGCGTGATTTGCAGCGTGACGGCGAGTATGTCAATGCTGACAAGCTGACTAAGCAGCATATATATACGGGACAGCATAGTGAAGCAAGGGATCAGAAAGACCTGAACGCAGGGTATGACTCGCATCCTAGCGAAACCAATAGTGGACAGACTGTGCTTTATGATTGCTACCGTTTGCTCCCTATTGATGAAAGCAAGCCAAAGGGCAAGCGTTGGAACCCTGAAGAGCATGAGCTAAAGAAGTATTGGGTAACTATTGCTTCTGGTGATGAGCCGGATGGTGGCATGTGTTTAAGGATTGAACGTAATAGAGATCCTGACGATGAGTGGCCGTTTGAGATGCTCAACAGCATACCTGATGATAGCGACAAGCTATACAAGCTCTCGCTAGGTCAGATCCTTCGAGGCAACTTCGCAGAGGCTACAACTGCCAAGCTTCAGGCACTAGACCGCAAGACGCTACAGAACAATGCTCCGCTTATGATACGCCGTGGTGCTGTTAATACAGATGATGGAAACTTGAAAATCAAGAAGGATAAGGCATTTTACTGTGAAGATCCGTCATCCGACATTCGCGAGTTCAACTTCGGGTCGGTTATCGAAAACATGAATATGCTTCAGTACCTAGACGCTGATTCGGACGAAGCTGCGGGTGCTTCTGGCAGGCTGGCTGGCGATCCTATGGGTGGGCGCACTGCTGCCGCTGAAGCGGTACAGGCATATCAGGCAGCTAACAAGCCTGCATTTATGATGGCTCGCTATATGCTTGATAAGTGGCTAAGGTTCTACGCAAGGAAGTGTGTACGGCTGTGGCATATTTATGCAGAGGATGACCAGATCCTTATGATTACAGACGATGAGCGTTATCAGAACGTTCATCCGGCAGAACTGTTTGGCGACTTTAATATCGAGGTTAAGCTGGTAGACGAGTTTGAACAGAACATTATGCAGCAGTCACAGCTTACCTACGCAATGCAGAATGTACTTCCGTTCTTCCAAGATGTTCTCAACAAGAGAGAGTTGGTTAAGCCGATACTTAGCGATATACTGCACATTGACGTTACGAAAGCTATCAAGCCTGACAACTCTGAAGAGACTAGGCTCCGTGCTAGGAACATGATAGATATGTTCAAGTCAGGCACATACGCATCACCGACAATGAATGATGACCTCGATGTAATGCTCGTAGAGCTTGAGGGCGAGCGCATACAGTACAAGGGCGTTGAGGACGAGCATCCGTGGTTGGTAATGCTTGATCGTGCAATAGAAGAGACAAAGATGCTAAAGAAACAGCAGGGGCCAGCTATGGGTTCTCCTGCTGCGCCACCCGATGTCAACACGCCGGGAGAGGCTGTTGGTGAAGATATAGCAGGTATGCAGGGTGCTATGGGAGGCATACAATAAACTTTGAAATAGACATAAGTGACAGCATGAAGAGGCAGTTAAATGCGCTAGTCATGCGTCAGGAATGGGAAGATTTTAAGGATTTTCTCAATCTTCTGCTACAAAAGGGGAGAGACAAGCTTGAGCAGGAAGATTGTGAAGAGATAAGAGGGGATTGCAAGAGACTCCGCAAGTTATTGCGCCTTGAGCATGACCTCAAAAACTAAAGGGCAGCTAACGCCCAAGAGTTAGCATAAAGGAGTACAAGTCATGGCAGAAGACACTCTATATCCTGCGGACTCTGAAGTTACCGCCCCTAAATGGGACTCCGGTGACGACACCCGCGAAGAGTCGGTCGATGCAAACAATGAAGGCGCGGAATCCTCCTCTGAAGAGACTCAGGATGACCGTGAAGCAAAACGTGTTGCAGATACAAAGGCATACCTCAAGGAAACTCAGCGTGAACTTCACGCCGCCCGTGAGCAGCTTGCAGAGATGAAGGGGCAGATTGAAGCCCTTAACTCACTCAAGCAGAAGCCTGCGGAAGAGGTTAGCGATTGGCTCGAAGATGAAGGTATCGAAGATAAGTACATCGAAGATCCGGTCGGAACAACCAAAGAGTTGATAAGGAAAGCCCGTGCTGAGATAGCAGACCTGATTAAACTGAGAGACGGTGCAGTCATGGAGGAAGTTCAGGAACTCCTGAAATATGAACCCAAGAAGGCACAGTTGGCTCCGATTATTCAGGAACTCAGCGAGAAGGCATGGTTTAAGAACCTTCCAGATGCAGCTAAGATCGAGGCAGCAGAGGAAATAGCAAAGTCACGCCCTAAGTCGGCGCAGTCTTTGAAGGCTCCACATGCAAGTCCCGGTGGCAGCGGTCGCAGGGTTCAGGACACTAAAGATTCAGCGGAAGAGAAGCTTGCTGCGCTCAGAGAGCTTGCAGCAAAGAAGTTCGGCCCGTTGAAATCAGAAGCAAAACCACTAAACTTGGGGATGATCTAAACCATGACTACTACAATGAAAAAAAGAGGACCGGGTAGGCCAAGGAAGACGCCGAAGAAGGCTCCTGAAGCGGCTATCCTAGATGAGTATTACAAGGATGAACGTAAGGCTCAGATAGAATACGCAAAGGGTCAGCTTGGAGAAGATGCAAACGGAATGCACTTCTTCCACGGAAACGGTAGGCTGGTGTCGCAAGACCCCGACTACTACAAGCGGCAGAGCTATATTCCGGTTGTTGTGAACGATAAACAGTTAGGTCACAAGGGCGATCTATTATACATGCGGTCAGAAGAGTTGAACATGATTGACCGTGAAGCTCCGGCCATCGCTGCTAGGCAGCAATGTCAAGACAGAATGGATGAGTCGGAGGAGTAATGGATGCCATTGATGACAGAAAGGTAAATTAAAATGGCAGACACACTTACTGCTACCAATCCTGTTCTGCGTACCCGTCAGGGTCAGGGCATGGGAACGGTAAAGAAGCTGATGCTGAGTGGTCAGTCTTGGAAAGCCGGACAGTTCCTGTATGATGGGGCTGAAGGCCAGATCAAGACTTGCGCTTCGAGTGCTGATAGTGGTACTGGCGGTATTCAGTATTACGCTCTCGCGGATCAGACAGATCCCGCCAACAACACAACGTATGTAACGGTCGGAGTTATCGAGCCTGACCATGAGTTCGAGATGAACGAGAACTCAACCACGCTCGGTGATTCGCTTGTAGGCAAGAAGGTAAACATCGTTGTTGCGAGCAACGTGGTTACAGTTGACAAAGCCACAACAAGCGATCCGGCGGTTAAAATTGTCGCACTCGGCTCGACTTATAATCCGGCTGAGTACGATACAACCGATAACCAAGCAAAGTGCCGTGTCAGAGTTCTTCGTGAATGTCTTGACGCTGACAATGCGTAATTAAAGAAAGGGTTTAATCATGGCTACTGCTAGTGCATTAACGAACACTTTCTCTGACCCCGGCAAGCTCATCACTGAAAACTTCTCGGATCTGATGGATGTTAGGTTCAAGGATATTGCTGATGAGATTTGGGGATTCCAGCCGGAAGGCTTGAAGTATTGGGTAGAGGAAGACACAAACCGTAAGTATGAAAAGTATTCCGCTATGACTGGCGGGGAGATTGTTCCGAAGTCACGGGACATTGATCCTATGCCTAAGTCTAATGTTCTTCAGGGATTCGACTATGAGATCGAGCCTGAAGTCTACAGGCAGTCAATTGAGGTTGAAGAGCGTCTGCTTGAAACCGACCAGTTCCGTGTCATTCAGGGCAAGTTTAAGGCTCTCAACCAGAACGCCAAGGATACAATCGAACTGTACGCTGCACGTCCGTTTAACACGGCCTTCAGCGCAACGGTTGATTTTCTGGCCGCTGACGGAATGAACATCATAGACACAGACCGTCCGTATGAAGATGCGGCAGCGGGAACGTATGACAATGAAGACTCCTCTGGTGCGCTGACTCAGAGTACTGTTGGAACGATGAGGCTGAACTTTGCGAAGACGAAAGGCCCACGTGGTCGTGTACGTCCTATTCGCATGGAAAAGCTCGTTATTCCTGCTGACCTCGAAGATACAGCCATCACTGAGCTTGGCTCCGCATTGAAGCCGGGAAGCTCTCTGAACGATAAGAACTATCTGACAGAGTACAACCTGAGCTACGAAGTGTGGCATTATCTCACAAGCACAGCATATTTCTTCGGCATGGGGCCGAAAGATATGTGTCAGCTTAAGTGGCTCTGGGGCAAACGCCCGATGAGCGGCAAGCTGATGCTTGAGAACCCCAATGTGTACGGTCGGTATATCCGTTTCGTATTCAAGCAGGGTGCTGGACGTATGCACGCGCTGAGAGGTAACCAAGGGTCTTAGTCCTTGATTACCAGCGGGTTATGACTTTTAGGTGGCCCTAGCTAGGTCACCAAGGTTTTGGGGGCTGGCCATAAACGGCCCCCAAGGCCGCCTATTATGGGAGGTAAAGATGAAAAGACTGACAGATGAAGAGAAGGCCAAAAAGCGAGAGTATTACAGGAAAAATAAAGATCGAATTTTGGCCAGAATGAAGAAGCATTACGCAGAACATAAAGATGAAATTTGCTCCAGAAACAGAAAAAGATACGCCGATAATCGCGAAGAAATGCTTAACAAGAGGCGGGCGTATAATGAGAAAAACAAACTTCGTGTTAAGGAGTGGAATCATAACTGGTATGTGGAGCACAGGGAACAACAGCTAGAATATGCTAAACGATATGCAGCTCAACGCAAAGATGAAAACAATGCAAAATACAGAAAACGCAGACAAATGCTTAAACAGATGTCCGTGGATTATCTTGGCGGAAGCTGTGCTGCGTGCGGTTTTTGTGAGCATATATCTGCTTTGGAGTTTCATCATGTTGATCCCGGTCAAAAAGAGATCGGTATTTCAGTTCTGCTTGATGAAAAACGTAAGAAAAGAAATATTGAAGAAATCAAGTCTGAACTTGATAAATGTATTGTCCTGTGTAGAAACTGCCACGCCAGACTACATTGGGGCGACATAACGCTGTGCGACTGTCTCACCCATGCGTCAGCCGCACTACAACATGGAGAATAAAAATGGGAAAGCTAAAACAGGCAATAAAGGATGTTTGGGCTGGTCGCTTGGGTGAAATCCCGAAGGTTGGTGAAGCTGATTATGCCGGTCGCCTTGATCGTATAGAGTGTGTGCTTGAAGTCGCTTTCGGTCACAAGCTGGAAGAGATTCCGGCTGATGCGGAGAAGAAGGAAGTAAAGAAGGCAGACAAGAAGGCGGGTCGTGCAAGCATTGGTACTATTATAGCAACGCTGCTTGCATCGTGCGCTGTATGTCTTGCTACAGGCGAGATTGAGAATTGGAGTCAGGGAACTGGAACGGCAACGCTTGACCAGACGAGTCGTACTGGCGACATTACGTTCAGGGTTAACGACCTCACGGTTCTTGACGATCTGACCGTTACGGATGATCTGACTGTTACTGGAGATTTGGCTGTAACAGGTTCTATTAGCACTGACGACCTGACGGTCGGCGGCCTGAATATAGTTACGCCTGCATCGACTACGGTTACGAATGGAGAGGTTCTGACGATTACAGACAGCTACCATATACTGACCGGGACAGGCGGTGCTGACAATACGACGAACACAATCACGCTTGCCAATCCGGTTACAATAGGCAAGGAAGTTACGCTGCTCGTCGCAGGCACAAGCTCAAACCTTATCGGCCTTGCAGATAGCGGCAACTTGAAGCTGTCCGCTGCATGGAACGGAGACAACTACGACACAATCACTCTCTACGCGCAAGAGACAAATGTGTGGGTGGAGTTGAGCGTTTCGGATAATTAAGCAACTGTAATGTGGGGGTGGCAATATGGCCGCCCCCATTTAGGAGAAAAGATGAAACCACAAGATCCCGTAAAGGCTAAGATAGAAGCCGTAAAGGAAAAGCTTGGCAAGGAAGCCGAAGGCAAGCACTTCTTCATTGGCTCCAAAAGAGTTGCAGAAGAAGAGCCGGAGCGATACGCCTCTTATACGCCTGTTAAGATTGATGATGAACAGGTCAAGATTGGAACGCACCCGCTTTTCATGCGTGACGAAGAAGCCACCGCATAAGGAGAAAAGATGAAAAGATTTTTCGTAATTACATATTGTGCGCTTTTCGCCTGTGCGGTTGCTATGGCAGGAAGCGAGGACAGCCATCCTGAAGTGGTGCATATTCCACAGGTTTATGCTGCAACTAATGCTGCTGCTCCGGCAACAAACGGCGTTACAACAAATGAGTTGAAGCTTACCGGATGGGTGCAGGGCATCATAATTGATATTGGTGGGCCTACAAGCCCTGACCTTGATATTGATATACTCACGGTTGGTGGCACGGGAAGCGGCCCGTCAAGGACTCTGTATACAACGGACGACCTTACTGCTGATACAGGTTATGTCGCACTTGGCAAAGAGATTGTTACATCCGCTGGCGTAGCACTGACAAACACCGCAGCTTGCGAACCGCTGTGCAGCGATCAGCTTGTAATCAAGGCTTACGATTGCGACTCTAACAATGTTACGGTAGACGCTTATATAATCATAACTCGTTAGGAGGCTACTGTGAGCATCTCTGTTCAAGAACTCCTGACGCAGAAGGCACGCAAGTTTGGTAAGAGCGAAGCTGCTGACGACTTTCAGCAGATATTCCTAGATGCGTTTAATTACGTTCTGGACGATCTGGAAAATCGGGCACAGGTTTCTACTGATCGCATTACATACACTTACGAAGAGGTCAACCTAGACAAGCAGTTGTATTCTGGCACTCTGTCTATTGGGCTTGACTACTACATACAGCTTAACCACCAATACTCCACTGAGGATTTGAACTCCCTTGAGCGGCGTTACGAGGACAAACTTCGTACAGCCAACATGGTCAAGTATAAGAGTGATGGTTACGGTGTAAGGTTTGGGGAGATTTCGTAATGGCAGACTACGAGCCTTCTATACTTCTTGATGCCGATAAAGCGTACTTCTACAGCGAAACATCCAAGTCTCTCGTAACCGACGAGACTGTTGTTCGCTATTGGAAGAACATAGATAGAAACGATGTAGAGGCTCTAGCTGCGATTCTCAGGGCGAGACGTAGCTACACGAACCCAAAAGTCGGTCAGCGTACCTATTCTGGTACATGGTATATAAGATCGGTACAGACCAAGGACACGAAGTCTGAAGGCTTCCATATCTATGAGGAGCTTGTTAAGGGCTTTGCCACAACCATACCTAATGCCGGAGCTAGGCTTGTGCGAGTACAGGCAGAGCCTAACTTGGGATTATTCAAACTTACTAGGCGTTGGCCTTACATTGACCCTAACACAGCAGACACGCTGATAACGGGCTTAAAGAACACGCTTACCGTAACCGATCCGCAGGCAGACAGTCAGGCATATTCTGGTACATTTGCCATAGGAAAGGTGTGGGGCGATAAAGAGTCTGATGGAAGCGTTACGATTTATCAAGAGCTTTCAGAGTTTGATACTACATGGGACGCTTCTAATCCAGAAGACCTGATAACTGATGGCGTTGCGGATGTATTCGACTACAAGGGCGACCCAAAGGCTGACGACAACATAGGGACAAGAGAAACAGATGTAGAGTTAACGCTTCAAATAAACAATCTGAACCCCGTGAATGGCAAAGCCATACTTGACGCATACAATGTTTGGGACGCATTTAAGACAGCCTCAATAGTTACAAGGGGCAGTCAGGCTTGGGGTTCAGGATGGTATATTGCTCATAACCCTGAGTTCAAGAAGATGGCTGATGGGACGGGAAGGCTTACTGTCACGTTTACCAAGTCAACAAGTGTTGCTGGCGCAGACTTTTCAGCGTATGAGGATAGGAGCGTAAGCTCTTACACATCGTCTAAGACTCCTTCTGGTTCAGCCTCAACTGCAACGTATGTCAACTCGCCAACTGAGCCTACTGCGATTACTGGCATATCTTACGGATCGCTTTCCAAGAGCAAGACTCCGTATGGTCGATGGAATGGACAGAGAACTGTTCAGACTTACAACATAACAGCCCTGCCAAGCGAAGCCGATACATGGGATGTTATCAGAACACGATTTGAAAAGACATATACTAAGCCAGCCGATAATATAGATAGCGACATTACACCTGTTGATGGTTATTGGTGGAGGCCAATAGATGAGCGTATATCATGCAAGATAACTTATAGCAATAGTACAGCAAAGACATTCATAAACGGTGGGCGATACGGAAGTTTTGTGAAGTATCTAAAGCGCGGATTGTGGTATGCTGAAAAGGTCACGTCTAGGACTATCGGATCGTGGTATGCTACAAAGTTTGATTCGGAGAGCTTAACAATAAGTACATAATAATGGCAAACGAACCCATAGATAGCGGTGTATCTACA
>Ga0180432_10009155_pt1 | contig 12144 bp, 10 predicted proteins | sample SS_ome_10_FD_132414 | JGI IMG/M metagenome (GOLD analysis project Ga0180432, IMG submission 132414) | Hypersaline lake sediment archaeal communities from the Salton Sea, California, USA - SS_1_MS_2 metaG | ecosystem: Environmental > Aquatic > Non-marine Saline and Alkaline > Hypersaline >...
ACCATACCTCCGGAGCTTTGTTCGACCAATGGGCTAAAAACGTGGATGTTGCGCGGTTAGGTTTGATAAAAGTCGATGAGGTCTACTCATTTCTCCAGGGCGACTATGGTAAGAAAATAGCTTGAGCCAGCTCTCTTATCCACAGATTTTTGTATTGTTAAAGGAATCCAGAAACCATTTTATTAATACCTAATAAGGATAGCTTCACATGAAGGAGTAATGCAATCCATTTTGCTATGCACGAATTGCATATAAAAGATGAGCTGTAACATACGGAGATGACCTCACTCCCCTCTTGATGCTCTGGTGGTGGCGCACCAGCTTTTCATTAGTCTGGGGATGAAATGGTACCGCCAGGATGTGACGTATACCAGCGAGGTGCAGATATTCCCGGAAGGTGTAGTATCTTGAAATCTGGGGTGGGATAAAAAATGAATATAAAAAGCGATGATTTAGGTAAAACATTAAAACCAGTGCAAGCTGGGAAGCCTGAGGAACGGGTGATTCCTACCTTCTGTTCGTTGTGTGGCCCAATGATGGGATGTGGACTTAATTGTTATGTAAGAGGTGGTAGATTAGTAAGAGTTGAAGGTATGAAGGAGTCTCCTATAAACAGGGGCAAATTATGTCCCAAGGCATATGCATCTGTGCAGTGGCTTTATTCGCCACAACGCCTTAAGTACCCTTTGAAGCGTGTTGGGGAGAAGGGTGAGGGCAAATTCGAGAGGGTTACGTGGGATGAAGCTCTTAATATTATCGCCGTTAAGCTGCAAGAACAAAAGGAGAAATACGGGCCGGAGTCCCTAGCTGTTCTATCGCCACAGCACCGGACCTATAAAGACTATTTTATTAGGTTCCTGACTGTACACGGCAGCCCTAACTATGGCCACAGCGGCATCTGCGCCATGCAGCGAGCTTTCAGCTTTGCTTATACCATGGGAACTCCTATGGCCAGCGCAGATTACGAGCATGCTGATCTTATTATAGTATGGACGGCAAATCCAGTTTATGCTGGTACCCCTATGGGCACCATTAAAAGAATTCTGGACGCTAAGGAAAGGGGTGCCAAGCTCATAGTCATAAAACCCGAGATGCAGCCAGACGCAGCCAAGGCTGATATGTGGGTCCCCATCAGGCCCGGCACCAATGCAGCCCTAGCGCTGGCTATGCTTAATGTGATCATAAATGAAAATCTGTATGACGCAGAATTTGTCTCCCAATGGTGTTACGGTTTTGATAAGCTCGTGCCTCACATACAGAAGTATACACCTGAGTGGGCAGAGCCAATAACCGGGTTGCCAGCGTACCAAATCAGGGAGGTTGCGCGGCTCTACGGGAAGGCGAAATCTGCGTGTATCCTCGCTGGTAATGCATTCGATCAGAATATAGACTCAAACAATGCTGTACGGGCTGTTGCCATCTTAATTGCAATAAGCGGGAACCTAGACAGGCCGGGTGGCAATATTGTGCCTATGGGAAGTACAATGCCATTGCTGAAATCCATAAAACCCTGGGAGAGATATACAAAGGATTTAATTGACAAGCTGGTAGGTCCAGAGATGCCCACTTGTTTTCAGCCCTTTATTGAAGGCGCATCTTCGGCTTACTACCACTGTCTCAATAGCGTTCTAACGGAGGAGCCCTATCCTATTAAGGCGATAATCGCTCCCGGGACACAGCCTGCGGTAATCACACGAAATTCCAAGATGGTAGTGGAAGCCCTTAAAAAATTGGAATTCCTTGTCGTTATCGATGTGATGCAGAATTCTTCGATGCCGTGGGCTGATATTGTGATTCCAGTAACCACTATGTACGAGTGCGACCACCCGTTTGAAGCACCCCCTATGGGTATGGGCCACTGGATTATGGCACGAAACAAGGTGATTGAGCCGCTAGGAGACTATAAATCAGACTATCAATTCTGGCTGGACCTGGCTGTCAAGATGGGATATGAAAAGGACTTCTGGCACGGCAGTATTGAAGAATGCATGAACTATCAGTTGGAAAACTTCGGTATGACTATAGATGAACTGAGAACACATCCTACCGGTATTATGTATCAACCGAAGCCCATGGTTTATGAGAAATACAATGAGATTTTCGCAGCTACCAGCTCCCGGATTAGCAAGGCTCCATATCTTCCCCAAGGCAAGGTGGCCATCTATAATACCACTTTCGAGGAGCAGGGGGTTAACCCTTTGCCGGAATGGGTAGAACCGCCCGAGAGCCCAACAGGCACCCCAGAGCTTCTGGCAAAGTATCCCCTGGTCTTTTTTGATACACATACCTCGGACGTGTACAACCACGGATGGTTGCGTAACATTCCTTATCTGCGTGAAAGTCAGCCTGACCCTTGGATACATATTCATCCCGATACAGCTAAAGCGCGTGGTGTAGGGGATGGTGATTGGGTGATTGTAGAGTCGCCACATGGCTGGATAAAGGTAAAAGCGCTGTATTTCCCAGGCATCCGCCCAGACACGATCATGGGCCTCCACGGATGGTGGCAGGGCTGCGATGAGCTCGGTTTGCCAGGTTACCCCTTGCTGGACGGAGGCGCCAACGTAAATATTTTGTACAATACTGATCCTAAAAAAGCATTCGACCCGCTGGTAACAGCCATGCCTAAGCAGACCCTCGTCGAAGTGCGAAAGGCAGAAAACATTGTATGAAGCCACAAGTATCAGCATAATTCAAAAAAGGTATGAATAGATGATGTCAAAACAATACGGTTTTTACTATGATGCAGGCAGGTGTATTCAATGTCGCACCTGCGAGCTGGCATGTAAGAGCACTCATAATACAGAACCGGGAGTAAAATGGAGGCGGGTTACTGAAACATGGAGTGGTAGTTATCCTGATGTTACCAGAACCTTTTTCTCCTTGGCCTGTATGCACTGTGAGAAGCCAGCCTGTGTTGAAGTATGCCCTACCGGAGCTATCCGCAAACGTGTTGAGGATGGCATTGTTGTGGTTGATAGGGATAAATGCAATGGCTGCCAGGATTGCTTGCCAGCATGTCCGTATGGCGTGCCGCAGTTTGGTAAAGATGGCAAAATGCAGAAATGTGATTTCTGTACAGAAATTGGCAGCGAGCCAGCCTGTGTGGCATCCTGCCCCGCTGAAGCTCTTTATTCCGGGACTCTTGATGAGCTGTTGGAGATGACAACCGGGAAGGCCACTAAGAGAATGGATGGGACTACTAAACCATCTGTAATTATTGTAAGTTAAATTACACTTAGTTAGATTGTAATTTCAAAAAAGCTTTAATTGTGTGATTCATAGACATCATTTCAATTAGAATGGTGCTATGAATCAAGAAATACATACCCGGTTACGATGGATCAAGCACTATCAATTTTCAGGGATTCTGGGCGTTACTTGCCAGCGATGCGGGATCTCACGCCCAACTCTCAGAAAATGGCTTCAGCGTTATGAAGAATCTGACATTGTACTCACTATCAGGTAATGGAGATTTACCCAGCTCGTACAGCCGCTAATACTATCTTGTTCCTTGAGAAAATGGTTGAGGAGATGCGTTTCCCTGTCCAGAGTATTCAGACTGATCGCGGCAGGGAATTCTTCACTTTTATGGTACAAGAATGGCTCAGGGAATATTGCATCAAGTTCCGCCCTATACGGCCAGGACAACCTCATCTGAACGGAAAGGTTGAACGAGCCCGGCAAACTGATTTGAAAGAATTCTGGGCTTTAATCGATTTCTCCCAGGAACACCGACCAACTAGGATACTATCAACATTACTATAACTGGAATAGGGTTCACGGCTCATTAGGCAAAACACCTATGGAGAAGGTGGTCGAGCTCAGCAAGCAGACCCCGTTCTGGGATGAAGTGGAAGATAACTATGATACCACTAAAGAATTCATCAGAGTGCAAGATTATACACAATCACACGCCGGGTATCTAGAACTGCGTATAACCTTTGGTGATAATAAGTTTATGTCTACTCACCTTCAGGTAATTTGTCAACGCAAGGAAAATAGTATTAATATTGATTATATGATACCAGAACTGAAACAACTATTGGCCCAGCGGAAGAGGCAACAAATCACTGACCCCAGCCGGATACCTTCGGCGGTTTTGCTGCCCATGTATCTTAAAGAAGGACAATACTACCTTCTCCTCACGAAAAGAACCGAAAAGGTCAGGGAACATAAAGGCCAGATATCCTTTCCCGGCGGCGTCTGCGAAAAAGAGGACGGAACACTGCTGGAAACCGCTCTGCGTGAGTGCTCCGAGGAAATAGGTTTGCTGCCTGGAGACGCCGAGATACTGGGGGCCCTGGATGATGAATTCAGCGTGACTACCAACTACATCATTTCTCCATTTGTGGCTCTTATTCCCTGGCCATACCGCCTCCGGCTAAACGAGGATGAGATTCAGGAAATAATCGAAGCTCCTGTTTCACAGCTTCTGAAAAGCGGCTACGTAAAAGATAAGATTAAAGTTCCAGGTAGCGGGGTGATTACCACTCACCTATATTATTGCCAGGACAAGATAATCTGGGGTGCCACAGCTCGTATCCTGAACAAGTTCCTGGATATCCTGGTTACAGCCACACCTCAGAGTTAAGAAGTCAGGTTAAACTACATCCCGGTGACACTTCTAACCGATCAGGGTACAATCTTTCATGAGAATATTTCTCTCGTAACCGGCATACATACCCTGAACGGTGACCGTTTGTCCTGCGGTCAGCCGCTGCAGCCCGGGGCCCTGTTCCCGGTCAAAGGTGCACCTGACATTCCACAAAGACCTGCCGCCGGTTCCACCGAGCAGAACATAGAAAATATCCAGAGAATCCCTGACCATTACTTTATCAACTACTCCGGTTACATAAAGAACTCTATCCTTAAACCTCTCATTGGCCTGCACCTTATCCGACTGATAAATTGAGCCCAATCCCGCCACAGTTATCTTAATGGCACCCGAGTCCATCTCAGTCCCAAAATCAGGTTCCGCTTCAGTCTCAGGCTCGGCCTCAACTGACGTTCCCGGGTTGGTTTCCTCCTCGGCCTGCGCCTCTGGCTCAGGCATATCTTCCGCTTTTACTTCCAGCTCAAGTTCATCTATCGGTTCAGGCTCTGTCTCCAGCTCTGCCCTCTCTGCTTCCGGTTCTATCTCAGGCTCAGGTTCTACCTCAACCGCTGCCTCCGTATCCGGTTCGGCTGGTGGTTCCAGATCAGGTTCAACTGGCGGTTCCGGCTCTGTTGCCGGTTCAGGCTCAGCTTTTGCCACTGCTTTCTTGGCAGTTCTCCGTTTTGTCCTTGCTCTGGTTACCTTTTCCGGTTTATATTCCTCTTTCGCTTCCGGCACCACCTCCGCTTCTTCTTCGGCTACCGTTTCCATCTCAGGCTCGGCTGGCGAAACAGGCTCTTCTGCCACCACCGGTGGTTGAGACTCTTCAGATGACAAAGCAGATATCTCCGGCTCCGGCTCCGCCACCGCCGGTTCTGCCTGAGAAAGACTCTCTTCTCTCAATTCCTTATATGTCTGCGGTATCTTTTTGTAAGAATTTGAGAATAAAGGATAGCCACACCACTGGCAGGCCCAGTCACTGGTTCTGGCCGTCGGGCGTCCACAATTCGGGCACTTTTTCATGAGAAACCTCCCCCTGCCCCATAGGTTACACACGAAAGCAAGGTCTTGTCAATACATATTAACAGCTTTACCGCACCAAGATTCAAATTCTGATTTTTAAATACCTTGCTAAAAATATCCCGGGCTTTTCGTTCCTAGAAAAACGCTCTTGACCTGCTATAATGAGACAAGATAAATATTGTTGTTAGGGAAAAGTGAGGAGGCACTATGGAAAAGCTAAACGACTACAGCGGTGAATTTATTCCCGGTCTAAAATTCAGTGACTTATCCCATGAAAAAGCCATTCAGCTGCTGCAATTATACTGCCAGTTCTACATGGCTCTGGACGGTTTCTGGTACCTCACCATCAAAGATAAATTCAGTAACGAGGAAGCTCTGGCCAGTGATTTGCAGGTGTGGGAAAGACTCAGTAAATACGAAATAGCACGAATTACCAAACTACTCAATATTGACGGAAACGACATAATCACCCTGATGAAAATTCTTCAGTTTACCCCCTGGCAACAGCAAACGCAATACACAATAGATATAAAAACTCCGCATAGCGCCGTAATGACCGTCACCAGCTGCCGAACCCTGGAAGCCCTGGAAAAGGAGGGCAAGGGTAGAGAAAAAGATGTCTGTCAAACCGCTGACCCCCATATCCTCCAGAGTTACGCATCCCTGGTCAACCCCAAGATACGGGTAAAATACCTGAAAATACCCCCCAGAATCACCAGGGATGATATCTGCTGTCAATGGGAATTCATCCTCAAGGAATGAACATAACCTTTTCCTTAAGCCTGAATTAATCGCTCTCGTCTATTTGATACTTAACATCTATTTGTTAACTTTGTTTAAAAGATATTGACATTTTCTTGTGAAAACAGTATAATACAGTTGTAATTAGCGGAGGCAAGGATGGCCGGAAAGAACTATTATGACCTATTAGGGGTCAAGCGTAATGCTAGCCAGCAAGAGATAAAGAAGGCGTACCGCCAGCTGGCGCGCAAGTATCACCCGGATGTCAACCCTGGCGATAAGTCATCAGAGACCAGGTTCAAAGAGATAAATGAAGCCTACGAGGTTCTCTCAGACAAAGAGAAGCGCCAGAAATATGACAGATTCGGTGATCAGTGGCAATACGCTGACCAGTTCACCCAGGAGGGGAAGCAGGCTTATTCCTGGGATTTTGGCCGTGGCGGTACCACCGGCTTCCACTATACTACGGACGACATCGGGGGACTGGATGGCCTGTTCGAGGAGATACTGGGCGGCATTCATGGCAGAACCTATCAACGCCGGACACAACCAAGGCGAGGTCAGGATATCGAGTCAACAGTTGAAGTAACACTGGAGGAAGCCTATCACGGCACCAAACGCACCATCAGCCTCCAGGTAGAAGAACCCTGTACCGCTTGCGGCGGTAGCGGTCATATACAAAACCTTCCCTGTTCGGCATGCCGCGGCGCCGGGATAGTCCCCAAGACCAAGCGGCTTGAGGTAAACATCCCCGCCGGAGTGAAAAGCGGCTCAAAGGTGCGCATCGCCGGTAAGGGTCAGGCCGGTTACGGTGGCACCAGCGGTGACCTCTACCTCAAAATGTCAGTCAAGCCGCACAAAGTCTTTGAAAGACAGGGCGACGATTTGCAGGTGAAGATAGACATTCCCTTAACTGTGGCGGTATTGGGTGGCGAGGCTGAAGTACCCACTCCCAGGGGCAAACTTGCTTTAAAGATACCGCCCGAAAGCCAGAACGGACGTGTCTTCCGCCTCAAGGGTCAAGGCATGCCCCACCTGGGCAGTTCTGGCCAGGGTGATATACTGGCCAGGTTAAATATTGTCTTGCCAACTAAGCTGACTACACAAGAAAAGGAGCTGTTCCAGCAACTAAGTAAGTTGCGGCCGGCTTAATCAGCAGGAGAGATAATTATGACTGATAACCGGGATAATAGAGAGATAATAGACGAGGACGATGAACCCCGTTACGTTATCAGCGTGGCTGCCAGGATACTCAGTATGCAAACCCACAACCTGCGCTATTACGAGAAGATTGGCATAATAGAGCCACACCGTTCACGGGGAAACATCCGGCTATATTCCGAAAGAGATATCGCCCTGCTCCGCCGTGTGAAATCACTGGTTGATGACATGGGAGTAAACCTGGCCGGAGTAGAGGTTATTTTACGCATGATGCAACGCATGGGCGAGTTGCACAATGAAGTGAAGCAATTAAGAGAAACCATGGATAACGATAGGGAGGTGAGTAGCTGATGAGACAGGAAAGATTTACCGAACAGGCAAGAGAAGCTATTGGCGCTTCTCAACAACTGGCGATGCAATTACACCACAGCCAGTGGGATATAGAGCATGTGTTACTATCCCTGCTGATGCAGGAGGAGGGGCTGGTTAGCGATATCCTCAAGGAACTGAAGATTGATATTGAAAGGGTAAGGAACAGGGTAAAAGATGCCCTGGATAAAGCGCCGAAGGTAACTTACGAAACAGGTCAAATCTATGCCACTCCGCGCACAGCACAACTGCTAACCAGAGCCGGCGAGGAAGCGGACAGATTAAAGGACGAGTTTATCAGCACGGAGCACCTGTTAATTGCCATTGTCAGCGAAGAAAAGGGTGAAGCAGCCAGTATTTTGCGCAGCTTTGGCCTTGACCAGGAAAAGGCATACGCAGCTCTGCAGAAACTTCGTGGCGGGCACCGCGTTACGGATACCAGAGCCGAGAGCAAATACCGCTCTCTGGAAAAGTATGGCCGTGACTTTACCGAATTGGCTCGCCAGGGCAGGCTTGACCCGGTTATCGGCCGGGATGAAGAGATTAAACGCGTGACGCAGATACTCACCCGGCGCACCAAGAATAATCCGGTGATTGTCGGCGACGCCGGTGTTGGTAAAACCGCCATTGCCGAAGGGCTGGCCCAGAAGATTGCCGCTGATGACGTACCTGACTCTCTGAAAGGCCGCAAGGTTATTGCCCTGGACATGGGGGCGCTTGTCGCCGGCAGTAAGTTCCGCGGCGAGTTCGAAGAGCGACTGAAGGCAGTCATGGACGAAGTTAGGCAGGCACAGGGCGAGGTTATTTTATTTATTGATGAAATTCATACCGTGGTTGGCGCCGGCGCTGCCGAGGGTTCGATTGACGCCAGCAATATGCTCAAACCCGCACTCTCCCATGGCGAACTGCAAACAATTGGCGCTACTACTCTTGACGAATACCGCAAGTTCATTGAGAAAGACAAGGCTCTGGAACGGCGTCTCCAGCCGGTATTTGTCAGTGAGCCCGGCGTCGAGTCTACTATTGAGATGCTCCGCGGCCTCCGGCCCCGCTATGAGGCACACCACAAAATTAAAATATCCGATGCCGCCCTTGAGGCAGCGGCAAAATTAAGCCAGCGTTATATCTCTGACCGCTTTCTGCCGGACAAGGCTATTGACCTTATTGATGAAGCTTCCAGCAAGCTGCGGATTGACACGGAAAGCGCCCCGCCTGAGGTTAAATCCCTGGAGAAGCGCCTCAATCACTTAGCCAATGAGGAGGATGCCGCCTCTCAGCGTCAGGACTATGAGCAAGCCGCCATTCTCAGAACGGAAAGGCTAAAACTTGAGAGTGAATATAACCAGGCTAAGAGTAACTGGCTCCAGCAGGAGAAGCTTGACGAAGAGGTAACCGAAGAACATATTGCCAGGCTGATTTCCAACTGGACCGGCATCCCCGTCTCCCAGATGCTGGAGGGTGAAGCCGAGAAACTCCTGCACATGGAGGAGCGCATCCACGAGCGGCTCATCAACCAGAAGGAGGCAGTGCTTGCCATTTCCGAGGCTATCCGCAGAAGCCGCGCCGGACTTAAAGACCCCAGAAGGCCTATTGGCAGTTTTATGTTCCTGGGTCCGACCGGTGTCGGCAAGACTGAGCTGGTGCGCACGCTGGCCTGGTTCCTCTTCGACGACGAGAACGCCATGGTACGCCTTGATATGTCGGAATACCAGGAGAAGCATACCGTATCCCGTCTCATTGGTGCCCCACCGGGCTATGTTGGCTATGAAGAAGGCGGACAGCTCACTGAGGCGGTTAGGCGGCGCCCGTACCGGGTCATTCTGCTGGATGAAGTTGAAAAGGCACACCCTGAGGTGTTCAATACCCTGCTTCAGCTCATGGATGACGGGCGCCTGACCGATGGTCACGGACGGACGGTGGACTTCAAGAACACGGTGGTTATCATGACCAGCAATGTCGGCGTGGAGCTTATCAAGCGCGAGACAAGCCTCGGTTTTGCCGCACCCCGTGAGAAAACCAAGACACAGCAACGCGGCTATGAGGACATGAAGGAAAAAGTAATGACCGAGGTGAAGAAGACCTTCCGACCGGAGTTCATTAACCGCCTTGACGAAATTATCGTTTTCCACGAGCTAACCGAGGAACAACTGAGAAGCATCGTTGACCTGATGGCTAAAGATTTGCAAAATCGGCTGGCAGAACGTAAGATAAGTATTGAACTGACCGACACAGCTAAGTCATGGCTGGCTAAAGAGGGCTATGACCCCGTCTACGGGGCACGGCCGCTGCGAAGAGTCATCGAGCGCTACGTGGAAAATCCGCTATCGTCCAAGCTACTCAGGGGAGAGCTCAAGGAAGGTGACGTGGTCAAAGTAGACCTCGGCGACGAAGGCTTGACCTTCAGGACAAAAAAGCCCGCCAAAGTTGCCGCCTGAGACAGGAATATCTGATTAGTTTTACGTAAGGTATTTGCCAAAAATGGTTGATACCCGGAACAGGCGGAGTATCAGAGACAACCGAATAATAATTTTATGGAACAAGAGGTAAGGAAACAGGGTTCAGCCAGGGCGGCCTACATCCTGGGCATTGTAGGGGCTATCCTGACTATCGTCATTGCCTTTGCCGTGGTTTACTACGGCGAATGGGTACGGGAGGAGATGGAAGGGTATGGCTACTTCGGGGCTTTTCTCATCAGTATTCTGGGGGGCTCCACCATTATTATCCCGGTGCCGATGCTGGCGGTAGTCTTCGCCCTCGGTGGTGTCATGAAGTACACCTGGCTGGTGGGGCTTTCCGCCTCATTAGGCGAGGTAGTTGGAGCACTCATCATATATGCCACAGGCTACGGCGGCGGGCAGGCGCTTTACAATAGCAAACACGGCAAGATTCAGGCTATCTACGACAGGCTGATGAGTCACATGGAGCGCCGGGGTTCCATAACCCTGTTCTTTCTGGCATCAATTATTAACCCCTTTTTCTACCCTGCCGCCCTTGCTGCCGGAGCCATGCGCTTCGGTATCAGAAGATACTTCCTTATCTGCTTTTTGGGTAAGACAATTAAAGCTATGACTGTCGTCTACGCCGGTTACTGGGGGCTCAAGGGCCTGTTCCAGATGCTAGGCGTAAACTTAGAGGTTTAGCTCTCCTCAATAATAATTCGTATTATCTTATCACCCTCAAACTGCGGATTCTGATTCGGGTCCCGCGGGGTAAGCGACTCAAGAACATCCATACCTTCGATTAACTGCCCGAAGACCGAGTGTTTCCCATCCAGACCCTGCTGTAGCTTATAACAAATGAAAAACTGGGAGCCGTTGGTATTAGGGCCGGCATTTGCCATGGACAGCGCACCGGGAACATGCCGGTGTCCGCTAAACTCATCAGCAAAGGAATAGCCGGGGCCACCCCGCCCCGTACCTGTCGGGTCTCCCCCCTGAGCCATGAAACCGGGGATTACCCTGTGGAAGGTAACGCCATCATAGAATCCCTCTCTGGCCAGAAAAACGAAGTTATTAACGGTTACCGGCACGTCCTCAGCAAAAAGCTCAAACACCATATTGCCCTTTTCCATTTCAATGGTAGCTGTATACTGTTTACCGGTATCAATTATCATTGGTGGTGGCGATGAGTAGGTCTTGGGCGGTGAGGTAGGTTCCGGAGCAGGAGTGACTGGTGTTTCCGGAGCAGGAGTGACTGGTGTTTCCGGAGCAGGAGTGACTGGTGTTTCCGGCGTCTCTCCACCACATGATGAACCAAAGATGATAATTAGGCCCAGTATGATGCCAGTCAATAATGATAATGTAACTTTACCTTTCATAATGCATTTCATAAGCGCTGCCTCCTTATTTCTGTCATGCTATCACCCGGCTTGTCAACCAGATTTTAGCTCATTCTGCACCTGTTAAGCAATCCTCCGTTCTCCTCGCCTAAATAGAAAAAGCTCAGTCATTTCTGTTTTAACTGAGCCTTTTCCCTTACTGAAACATTGCCAAGCTGGGGGAAGCTTGTTTAATAACTTTTTGTTATCTTCATTTAGAAGAATAACACCGGTAAGCTAAACAGAGCATAAAAGTCAACATACATTTTGTAAACATCACATAAATATTGCCGGTACTAAGCCAAGGGTGTTATTATATCTACCCGCAATAAGGACTAACCGGGTAAGATTGCTAACAACCCGCTTTTGTGATAAATTATATTAGCATTGGGGCTGTAGCTCAATTGGGAGAGCGTTTGACTGGCAGTCAAAAGGT
>Ga0180432_10009156_pt1 | contig 12142 bp, 7 predicted proteins | sample SS_ome_10_FD_132414 | JGI IMG/M metagenome (GOLD analysis project Ga0180432, IMG submission 132414) | Hypersaline lake sediment archaeal communities from the Salton Sea, California, USA - SS_1_MS_2 metaG | ecosystem: Environmental > Aquatic > Non-marine Saline and Alkaline > Hypersaline >...
GGCGCCAACGTCCCCAGCGGCATGCTGTTCGACGCCCTCTTCTGGGTGCACGACAAGCTCGAAGCGGGCATGCAGGCCCTCGGGGCCCCCTGGTGGCTGACCGGCTTCCTGGTCAACGGCGTCTACCGCGGCCTGGCCTGGGTGGTGGCGGTGATGCTGCCGCCGATGGCCATCTTCTTCCCGATCTTCACCCTGCTCGAGGACGTGGGTTACCTGCCGCGGGTGGCCTTCAACCTGGACCGGCTGTTCCGCTGGTGCGGGGCCCACGGCAAGCAGGCCCTGACCATGGGAATGGGCTTCGGTTGCAACGCGGCCGGTGTGACCGCCTGCCGGATCATCGACTCGCCCCGGGAGCGGCTGATCGCCATCCTGACCAACAACTTCATGCTCTGCAACGGCCGCTGGCCGACCATCATCATGCTGGCCACGGTGTTCGTCGCCGCGTCCTTCCCGCCCGCCTGGTCCAGCGTCATCGCCACCGGGTCGGTGGTGGCCGTCACCCTCCTCGGCGTCGTGGTGACGTTCCTGGTGTCGCGGGGCCTCTCCCGAACCGTGCTCAAGGGCGAGGCCAGCCACTTCTACCTGGAGCTGCCGCCGTATCGACGACCCAACATCCTGCGGGTGGTCCACCGCTCGATCATCGACCGGACCATCTTCGTGCTGGGCCGGGCCTGCGCCACCGCCGCTCCGGCCGGCGCGCTGATCTGGCTGCTGGGCAACATCCACGCCGGTGGTGACACGCTGATGGCACATCTCACCCGCTGGCTGAACCCGGCGGCGGGCGTGATGGGCCTCGACGGCGTCATTCTCCTGGCCTTCATCATCGCCCTGCCGGCCAACGAGATCGTGGTGCCCACCATGATCATGGCCTACCTGGCCAGCAGCCGGATGCTGGAGCTCGACGACATGGCCGAGCTGGGCCGGCTCTTCACCGCCAACGGCTGGACCCTGACCACCGCCGCCTGCGTGATGCTCTTCTCGCTGCTGCACTATCCCTGCGCCACCACCACCTGGACCATCTACCGCGAAACCCGCAGCGTGAAGTGGACGCTGTGGGCCAACCTCATGCCGCTGACGCTGGCCATCCTGGTGTGCACGGCCGTTGCCCGGACCGCCCGGCTGCTGGGCGGGTGACCCGCACCCACTACGCAACGCCCGTTTCGCCGGAATGTTTCCGTCTTGACCCGCGGCGGGGGATGTGCTATACGCCGAGTCAACGTCGGTGGTGGTCCGCGAGTGCGGACCCGACAGGGAATCCGGTGAGAAGCCGGAGCGGCCCCGCCGCTGTAACCGGGAACGAACGCCGCGGAATGCCATTGGCCCTCGGGGGTCGAGAAGGCGCGGCCAGTAGGAGCGACGGCAGCAGATCACACCGCCGCACGCCCGGAAGCCAGAAGACCTGCCATCGATCGGTCCGACGCATCTGACGCTCTCGCGGGAGGAGTGGCAGGTCATGCTTCCCTTCACCGGGCAGCCATCGCCTGGAAACCTCCAAAGGACAGTGTGTGCCGCGTGCTCGGGCACCCGCGGCCGCGCCGCCACCTCCGCGATCCGCGCCGGCGGAACCTAGCGACGGACACGGTCGGTCGAACGGTCGGCGGCCCGCGGCCCGGACGGTTGGGTTGTGCGCCGCTGCGGGGCGGCTTTCGGCAGCGACCCGGTTTCCACGCCCGGTTTCCAACAGAAGGAGGAGGAACAGGAATGAGAACAGGTGTACTGATCGCGGCCACGGTGGTACTCGGCGTCGCCAACGCGGCATCGGCCTACACTCTGGATCAGGTGGTCATCGAGTCGTGGGCCGGCACGGGCGAGAACGAGGTGCTGGCGGTCGTCGACTTCTGGCCCGGCTCGGACACGGACGACAGCTTCGCCTTCGGCTATCGCTTCGAGACCGAGACCATCTCGGGGCTCGACCTTCTCCAGGGGTTGCACGACGCGGACAACGGCTTCACCTTCGCCGAGTCCGCCGGCTTCGTGACCGACATGTGGTACGACGCGGACGGGGAGAGCTACCACACCGGCTACAGTTGGCCGGACTCCTGGTGGAGTTACTGGCTCAGTGACGACTACGGCGAGACCTGGACCGCCTCTCTCGTCGGCGCGGGCGACCGCGTCCTGACGCCCGGCGACACCGACGGCTGGCTGGCCAAGCCCGGCGACGACCTGGTCAGCGTGCCGCAGACCCCGGTGCCGGAGGCGGCGTCGCTGGCCCTGCTGCTGTCCGGGGCCACGGCGATCCGGCGACGGCGCTAGGCCGGAACGGACCGCGGGGTGGGCGGTTCCGGAGGGGCGCCCACCCCCGGCCGTGACAGTCTCACCATTGGAAGAAACGCGATGCCAGGCAGACCCCGGTCAACACGTGCCTTTCGATGCAGGTCGCGCCCGGACTGGACCGGCAACCACACCGCCGCAGCCGCTCCTGCGGAACCAGACAGGATGCAGAGCCGCAACGCAAACCCAGCCATGAATGACCGGGCTATCATCAGGGCGTGCCTGCGGGACACCCCGGGCGGAGGATGGACGCGTCACGCGGAGCGGACGACCGCCGTACCAGGGCGTGGTGCCACCGCCTGCCCGCCCGGCTTCACCCTGGTCGAGCTGCTGGTGGTGGTCTCCATCGTCGCCCTGCTGATCTCCCTGCTGGTCCCCTCCCTGCGGCACGCCCGGGAGTCGGCCAAGAGCGTGCAGTGCACCAGCAATCTGCGGCAGATGGTCATCGCCGCCCAGGCCTACGCCAACCACTACTCCGATCGCTACCCGATCGCGTATTACATGGAGACCTCGCCGTTGTTCGTCTCCCACACCTGGGATTTCACCACCTCCAAGGACTGGAGCACCAGCCCGGCCACCACCCGGGTCGTGCCGGGACTGCTGTGGGAGGGGATCACCATCGAGCGGGTGCAGCAGTGTCCCTCGTTTGCCGGGGGCCACATGTGGCTGGCGGATCCCTACACGGGCTACAACTACAACACCAGCTACATCGGCCACGGCTCGGGCGAGGCGATTCCCGAGCCCGCCAAGACCTCGTGGGTGCGGAGCCCGGCGGGCACCGCCCTGTTCGGGGACGGGCAGTACCGCAGCGGGGCCAACAAGTTCATGCGGGCCCCCTGGGCCAACCCCGGCGACGCCCAGTTCTCGGGCCGATCCGCCGGAACGCAGGGCTACCGCCACCTGGAGCGGACGAACGTCGCCTTCTGCGACGGCCACGCCCGGTCGTGGGCGGAGCGACACACGGACACCTACAGCTTCGACAAGATCAACATCGCGCCCGGAACCGGGTTTCTCTCTTCCGACAACAGCCTCTACGACCTCGAGTAGGCGGGGCCGGAGGGACCAGCGCGTCGGAACGGCCCGGTCCGTGGGCGGAGGAAGGATGAACGATGATGTTTCGGTCGGCTTGTTGCACCCGCTGGGCTGCCGCGGTGGCCCTCCTGTTCGCGGCGGCGCCGGCGGTGGCGGGTGATCCCTACGACGATTCGGACTTCGCAACCGAAGTGGTCGAGTACATCGAGGGCACGGGCGTGGGTTCGGACTGGCTCAGCGGCGATCCCTTCACCGATGCCACGACCGCCGTGGGGCGGCCCACGGTCGACACGACGGGCGACGGCTGGTACATCCCGCCGGGCGACCCCGTTCCGGTCGTGCCCGTGTACCCTGCGTTTCGCAGTTTCGAACTGGTGACGGTGGGTACCGGCGGGCACCTCATCCTGGGGTTCGATCATCCGGTGCTGGACCACCCGCGGAACCCGTACGGGCTCGACCTGGTGGTATTCGGGAACTCCTTTCAGGTGATCGGCGGGGAGGGCGCCTGGACCAACGGTGACCCCGAAGACACCGTGATGGGCGGCGGGGGCTTCGCCGAACCCGGCACCGTCTCGGTGAGCCAGGACGGCCTGATCTGGTACACCTTTCAGGAGGGCCCGTTCGCCGACGACTTCGGCCCCACCCTGGGCCGGGTGTACGACCCGGAGGCCCCGGACGAATCCCTCGGCGAATGGAACCAGTGGTGGGGCCAGCCCACCGACCCCACCATCCCGCTCGATCCCTGGTGGGACTGGTCGACGTTTGTCGGTCACACCGTGGCCGACATGGCCGAGGCCTACGACGGCTCCGCGGGAGGCACGGGTTTCGACCTGGCCTGGCTGGACGTGCCCGACCTGGAGTGGATCCGGTACGTGCGCATCGAGAGTCCGGCGAGCGGGGGCACAACCGAGGTGGACGCCGTTTCCGACGTCTTCCCGCTGCTGGGTGACTTCGACCGTGACGGGGATGTGGATCTGGCCGACTTCGGGCGGTGCCAGGAGTGCTGGACGGGATCCGACACCGGCCCGCGCCCCGCGGGTTGCCTGCCAGCCGACGCCGACGGCGACGGGGACGTGGACCACGCCGATCACGCCCTGTTCATCAGCTACCTCACCGGGCCGACCCTGCCCTGAGGCCGCCCGCAACACTGCCGGAGGGGGCAAACGACACGGCCCCCGCCGGACGCGGGCCAAGCCCCCCGGCCCAGCGCCCGGTCGGGCGCACCCTGCCTCGTGGCTCGCGGGTGCCGAGGGCGGACTACTGCTGCGGCGGACCGGAGGCCGGCTGGCCGCCGGCCGGTGGCTGCTGCGGGCCGGGTCGGGGCGCGGAGGGTGCCGCCCCGGCCTTGAGGGCCTCGAGCATCTGTCGGGAGACCGTGTCCTCCGGATTGGCCTGCAACAACCGCTCCAGCACCTGGCGGGCGTTCTCCGTCTGCCCGGAGTGGACCAGCAGGGTGACATACTCGTGGAACAGCGCGGGGGGCGTGTTCGGGGCCATGAAGTCGATGGCCTGGCGAATCGTGGTACTCAGTTGCAGCAGGCGAAGATGCCGCTCCAGCTCGTATTTCTCGAGATTCACGCGGGTGAAGGCCACCAGGTTGTCGGCGAACTCGGGGAACTCGGCCGGGGACGCGGGCCGGCGGGCAATCGCCGCCTGAAGGATCTCGAGCAGCTTCCCGTAGCGGTCGAGGAGCTTGGTCAGGATGCTGGTGTTGGTGAGGTCGTTGCCCAGCTCCCGCTGGGTGAGGCCGAGACAGGCCTTCATGGCCTCCGTCGCCTCGGGGAGCTGTTCCCTGGCCGCCAACGCCAGGGCGTACACTTCCCGGGCCTCGGCGGACTGGGGGTCGAGCTGTGCCGCCCGGGCTCCCAGCTCGACGGCCTCCTGCTTCCGGGCCTGCTTGCCCGCCGAGCGGCAGAGGCCGACGTAGATCGACGCCTCGTTGGGGTTCAGGGTCACCGCCCGCCGGTACTTCTGGTCGGCGAGAACGTAGTACTGCCCTGCATAATGCAGATCGCCCAGCACCTTCCAGGCTTCCCAGTCCTTGGCCCCCTCCGGCGTGCGAACATAGGCCTCGATCTGCCCGAAGGCGTCGCGCGACCGGCCGGCCAGCAGATTCAGGCGGCCCGAGATGTACTCCGCCTTGGCGTTGACCTGGTCGAGCTTGAACGCCTCTCGAACGTAAAAGAGCGCCTCCTGCATCCTCAACGGGGTCATGGCGTCGCGTTTCTCCGCCTCGCGAACCGCGTTGAGGGCCCGGTTCAGGGCGTCGTTCAGGTCGGTCGGGGGAGGGAAGGCCGAGGCCTCTGCCGCCGGAGCTCCGATCTCCCCGGGCGGTGGTGCCGGCTGCGGGGGACCGGGCTGCTGCGCGAGACCCCTGGCACAGCAAGCGGCGAGCAGGATGGTGGCGCCGAGAAACAGTCTGTGGCGTCGGCGTAGCATGGCGTGGACTCCTCCCGTGTTGGTACGCGACCCGGCCGGGTTCGCATCGACATGGCCGGACCGAGGTCTGCCTGGACCAGCCTCTGGACCTGACACCGCCCCCTGCCCCACAGGGCTGGGTCCCCGGCCCGGGGCCCTACGCGGCGCACCCCCAACTCGGCGGCAGGCAACCCGCCGCCGCTGGATGGGCGCAACGCAAAACCGAGGTATAGCGGCCCGGCGGCGTTTCGGTCAAGGGATGCAGGCTGGGACCGCAGGCTCCGGCGTCTGCGGCCGATGGGGTATGCGGACCGGAGGCCTCAGCCCTCCACGCAGAGGCTGCCCCCCTGGGCGCCCGTCGTCGCCTCCGCGACCTGCTGCTCGCCCCGCGTGGCGCTGACTTTCTCGACCACCAGCGCCCAGGTTTCCCGCTCCATGCGCAACACTTTCACGGCGTCATCGATGGCCGGCGGGTCCTTCTGGACGCTGCCCTCCACCAGCTTGCGGTAGATGAAGCCGTAGAGGGCGGCCATCCGCTCGCAAAGCTCGGGGTTCACGTCGGGGCGCAGGCCGCGCTCCATCTCCAGCACGATGGCCTGGGCACGCGACAGCTTCTCGTACGAGGTCTCGTAGTCCTTGGCCGCCAGAGCGTCCCGCCCCTGCAACGCGAAGCGGATCGCTCCGTCGTACAGCATGAGCTGCAACTGCTCCGGCGTGGCGGTAAGAACCGCGTCCCGCAGGTACGAATTGGGCGCCGAAGCCGTCATGATGACGATGTATCGGCTCGCCCGCGGGGTGAGGTTACCAAAAAGGGCGGCACCGGCGTGCTTCGCGGACGGCACGCCGGGACACCGGCCACCGCCCGCTCGCCTTCCGCAGATCGTCAGCCGACCAGCGACTGAAGCACGCTCAACGCGCTCTGCTGGTCCTGCAACGCTGCCAGGGACGTCTCCAGCCCGGCAAACTGCGACTCCAGCCTGGCCCGCTTCTGTTCCAGGGTGACCTCCATGGCGGTGATGCGGCTGTTGAGCAGTTCCTCCTGGTCCTCGAGCGTCGACTCCCGGCGAGCCAGCGTGCCGTCCCCGGTCCGGGTGAGTTCCTCCAGCATCTCGGAGAAGACGGCACCGAAACCCGTGTCCTCGGCGGTGAACAGCTCCTCGACGCCCTCGGGATTCTCGGCGTACGCCTCGCGGAAGGTGGTCTCGTCGAACTGCAGGCGCCCCCCGTCCGAGGTGGTGATGCCGATCGAGGAGAGGCGGGTCAGCCCCTGCGAGTCCCCGCCCAGGGAGCCGGTCACGGAGCGGAACAGGCGCTGCTCGATGAGGTTCACCGTGGAGTCGCCGAAGAGGACGCCCCGCTGCATGGACTCCGCATCGAAGGCGGTCTGCTGGTCGATGAGGTCGATGACCGCGTTGTAGGCGGCGGCGAAGTCGCTCAGCTCCTGGACGACGCCCTCGATGTCCTGGGTGACGGAGAGGTCCACGGGCGTATCGCTGGTGCCGGTCAGGTTGATGGTCACCCCCTCGATCACGTCGCTGAGGGTGTTGGTCGGCGAGCGGAGGACGACGGGGTTTTCCGCGTCTGCCCCGCCGAGAAAGACGACGGCGTCGCGGGGCTCCACCAGGGTGGAGAACTCCAGGCCGGTGTCGCCGGGGTCCAGCACGATTCGGCCGCGCAGGCCGGAGACCAGCGAGTTGATCGCCAGCCGGTACGGCTGGGTCGACCCGCCGTCGTTGATCACACTGGCGGAGATGTCTCCGCCGGCGTTGTTGATCCTGTTGACCACGTCCTGGAGGGTGTCGGAGGCATCGATCTCGATGCGGAGTTCCAGGGAACCGTCGATGGTGTTCTCCCCGCTGGCAGCCTCCCCCGCGAGGTGCAGGTCGGCGGCGCTGTAGGCCCCGTCGAGGTCCTCGACCTGGAGCGTCCCCTCTCCGCCGGAGTTGTCGGTGAGGAGAATACCGTCGCCCGTGTCGTTGACCGAGGCCACGACCGTGTCGCTGCTGGCGTTGATCAAGCGGATGACATCCCCCACGGTCTGCTGGCTGTCGGTGAGGTGGATGACGCGGGTGTTGCCCGCCGCGTCGATGATCTGGAAGTCGCCCGTCCGGACGCCGCGGCCGTTGTTGAATTCCGAGAGCAGCGTCCGCTCGGAGATGTACTGGAGCTGGAGGTTCCCGCTGTCGACCCGGTCGGCGGCGAAGGTGCCGGCCAGCCCCAGCCCCTCGGCGGCGCTGCCGGAGAGGTCGCTGATCTGGAGGGGGTTGGCCGTCGCCCCCGAGCCGTCCTGAATGAGAATGCCGTTTCCCGCCGAGTTGATCGAGGCGGAGAGCTCCATGCCCTGGTCGGCGGCAGCCTGATTGACCAGGTTGATCACGTCCTGAACCGTCTGGGCCCCACCAAGGTCCACGTCCACCGTGGTGCCGCTCCGGTCGCTGAAGCGGACCACCCCGGTGTCCACGCCCGAGCCGCCGTTGAGCGACTGGAGCAGCACCGTGTTCAGCCCGGCGAGCAGGTCTCGCGAGGCACCGGCGGGCGGGGCGCCCATCTCGTAACGCCCCAGGATGCCCAGGTCCTCCGCGGCCGTCGAGTCCTCGTCGGCGATCACCTCGAACCCCCGGGGAATGCCCACCGAGGTCAGCATCAGCCCGTTGCCGTTCGCCGAGAAGTCCGCCAGGATCTTCCCGTCGTTGTACTCCCCGCTGACCTCGTCGCAGGCGTAGCGGACCGCCCGCAGCACGTCGCCCACCGTGTTGACACGGTGGATGCCGTTGCCGATCAGCGAGCCGTCCTCCGTCTCCGCGGCGATGCCCAGATCCCGGGCGGCGAAGCCGCTGACATCCTCGATCTTCAGCGATCCCTCCCCCGGCGAGTTGTCGGTGAGCTGGAGAGCATGCTGCGTGCTGGAGTTGAAGTAGGTGACGTCGATGGCCAGGCCGGCATCCTGAAGGCGCTCGGCCACGTCCTGCAGGTTGACCGCCCCGGTAAGATCCACCTCCGCGGAGTCACCGCTGCGGTTGGTGATGCGGATCACGCCGAGCCGCACGCCGTTTCCGTTGTTGAGCACCTCCAGCCGGGTGCGGTCTTCGATGTTGCCGCTGAGGGAGACCTCGTAGCGGGATCCGTCGTCGTGCTGAATGGTGAAGTCCGATCCGGCCACCGCCCGGCCCACCCCGTTGCCGTCGTTCAGGGCGGCCAGGGCCGTGGTATCCACCAGGCCGATCACGTCCGCGCCCTGGATGCGTCCCTCCGCCGAGGTCTGGGCGATGCCCAGGTCCTCCGCGGTGTGTCCCCCGCCCAGGTCGCGCACGGCGAGGCTGCCCGTGGCCGACTCCGGGTTGAGGTCCTCAAGAACGATCCGGTCTCCGTCCACCCCGGCCCGCACGCTGATCGTCGTCTGGGAGTTGATGGCCTCCAGCACGTCGTCGACGCTGAGCGCGGCGGTCAGGTCCACCTCGGCGCTGTTGCCCTCCCGGTCGGTGATCTCGATCCGGCCGCGGCGGACACCCTCGCCGCCGTTCAGCGTCTCCAGATCCGTGGTGGTCGTCAGCAGGCCGTGGCCCATCTCCAGCGTCAGCGTGCCCGAGCCGACGGGCGTGGTGTCCGCATCGGCGAAGCCCCTGCTGATCAGGCCGTGGCTGGCCACCAGCGAGTGCACCCGGAAGCTGAACGACCCCACCGTGGCGTTCTTGTCGGCCGTGGCCGTCAGCACCGCCGAGTCGCTGCTGTTGGCCTGGAATACCTTGAAGAAGTCGGACTCGCCGAAGCCCTCGGCCGCGTTCTGCAGGGACAGGAGCTGGGCGGACAGTTGCACGAACGCCGTCCGCTCCGCCTGCAGCACGCTGATCCGCTGCTGATACAACTCCAGCGGGCGGGACTCGATGGCCATGAGCTGGTTGATGAGGTCCGCGGTCGGCAGCCCGGACACCAGCCCGGTGGAACTACTGATCCCGCTCATGAGCATCTCCTCCGGCGATCGGGGCCTGCGGGGCGTCCGGGCTCGGTGGGCGCGCCACGCTCCCCTTCCTGTTTATCGGCCAGTTGGCGATGCCCGCTGCAGGTTCGCGGTGGAGGGCGGGCCGCCGGCTCAACTGAGCAGCGACAGCACCGACTGCGGCTGGTTGTTGGCGATCTGGAGCGTGGTCTGCGTGCTCTGCACCAGGATCTGGGCCCGCGTCAGGGCGGACACTTCCTCGGCAATGTCGGCATCCCGGATGATCGACTCCGAGGAGCGCACGTTCTCCAGAGCGATCTGCTGGGAGTTGATGTTGGTTTCCAGCTGGTTCTTCTGCAGGCTGCCCAGCCGTCCCCGCAGGGTGGCCACCTGCTCGATGGACGCCGAGACGATGGCCTCGGCGGCCAGGAAGTTGCCCGCCGCCACCTCGTTGGTGTTCCCGCTGCGGATGGAGTTGAGGTAGCCCAGCACGGCGTTGCCCAGGTTGCCGGTGGAGACGGAAGGCACGCCCACGTGGATCTGCCCGTTGACGCTCACCTCCGGGCTGATCTGGTAGACGGATCCCCCGCCGGTCACGGTGAAGGTCGTCGAGCTGAGGGCCTGGCCGAACGGCTCGGTCAGGTAGAAGCGGGCGTCGAGGTTGCCGCTGCGGACGTTGACCTCCAGCCCGTCGACCTGGGCGGACTGCCCGTTGATCAGCACGCTGGCATCCAGGCCGTTGTCCTCGATGACCGTGCCGGCGTTGGGTTCGATGAAGTTCCCGTCCAGCGGCTTCACGCTCACCAGGGCGTCCGAGCCGTAGGTGGTGCTGCTCAGCCGCAGGCCGCCGGCCGAGAGGATGGCCGACACTCCCGTCACCGCGGTCAGGTTGTTCACCGCGGTCTGGATCTCCGTCAGCGTGGCCCCCGAGGCGAAGCTCAGGATCTCGCTCCCGTCGTTGCCCCGCAGCTCGATGCTCACCGCACTCGTGGTCGTGCCCACGAACGACAACTGGGCGGTCTCCGCCGAGTTGGTCACCTGCACCACCACGTTGCGCGAGGAGTTCTCGGGCACGCGCACCGCGAACAGCTCGACCGCCGCCAGGGCGTCGGTGTCCAGGCTGGAGACGCTGTAGCCCAGGTCGCCGTTGAGCAGCTTCTCCCCCGCGAACTGCGTGGTGTTGGAGATGCGGTCGATGCTGGCCAGGATGGAGTCGATCTCCTGCTGGTTGGCCTGGACCTCGTCCTCGGACAGCGCCCCCACGTTGGCCGTCGCCTGGATCAGCGAGCGCAGGTCGAGCAGCAGGGCGGACACCTCGTTGAGCGCTCCCTCGGCGGTGGAGATGAAGTTGATCGCCCGGTCGGAGTTGGTGATGGCCTGCTCAATGGAGCGGTACTCCTTGCGCAGGGTCTCCGAGACGATCAGGCCGGCCGGGTCGTCCTTGCCCCGGTTGATGCGCAGACCGGTGGCCAGGCGCTCCAGGCGGGTGTTCATGTCGGTCTGGTTTCGACGCAGCCTGCCGTTGGCAACGAGAGCGGGAACGTTGGTGTTGATGCGACTCATGGCATCCTCCCTGATAGATCGAACGCGCCAAGCCTGCGTTCGGAGTGGCACGGCCGTGTGCCAGTGGGAGCCGTCCCGGTGTCGCGCCTCGCCGGTTCCGCGTGGCATGCAGGCCCAGGCGGAACCTGTCCCGATCAGGTCGGGAAATCGCCCGGCTGCCCCAACGACCCCGAGGCCCTGCCTCTGCAGGAATCGTCAGCAGCCACCTTCGCGAGACCCGACGCCAGTGGCTCGCGCTTCTGCTCTTTCCCCTGCTAATCCTCCCGAGCCTCCGTCGTAAGGACTTCCCATGCTCAGGAGAGGCCGGATGTTATCGCCCCGGCGTCTCAAGCCGAATGTCGACGGACCACCAGCCGGGCTTTAGACAATTCGCCCTTTTTCAGCCTGCTGGCACTCTCGCCGGACGGGAACCACCCCCGCCGCAGCCCGGGAAAACGAACGCGACCCCGGCGGGCGGAGGCCCGCGGGGTCGCGAGGGAAGGCCGAGTTGCGGGCCGCGCTAGCCGAGCAGAGCGAGGACGTTCTGCGGCGAAGCGTTGGCCAACTGGAGCGTCGAGGTGGCCGACTGCACCAGGATCTGCGCCCGGGTCAGGTTGCTGGTCTCCACCGCGAAGTCCGCGTCGCGGATGGCGCTCTCGGCGGCCGCGGTGTTCTCGTAGGCGATCTCCAGCGAGTTGATCGTCGTGGTCAGCGTGTCCTTCTGGAAGGCGCCGATGCGGCCGCGCAGCGAAGACACCTGGTTGGTGGCCGCCCGGATGATCCGCTGGGCCGTGGCGAAGTTCTGGCTGGCCAGGTCGTTGCTCTCGCCCCGGCCCAGGCTGGAGAGGTAGCCGGTCACCCCGTTGCCCAGCGAGCCGGTCGAGACCGACTGCAGGCCCAGCGACTCCTGGCCCACCAGCCCCACCGTCGGCGAGATGGCAAAGA
>Ga0180432_10009158_pt1 | contig 12140 bp, 13 predicted proteins | sample SS_ome_10_FD_132414 | JGI IMG/M metagenome (GOLD analysis project Ga0180432, IMG submission 132414) | Hypersaline lake sediment archaeal communities from the Salton Sea, California, USA - SS_1_MS_2 metaG | ecosystem: Environmental > Aquatic > Non-marine Saline and Alkaline > Hypersaline >...
ATTCTCGTATAGTCAGAGTCTGGAAAAAGGAGTTCTTATCAATTCTTATCAATTCAATCAATCGGTGATATTCTGGCCGATTTTCCGGTAAAAGCCGCAAAACAGTTGGGCCAAAATTCAGAGCTGTATGCCTCCCATACGAAGGGGCAGTTCGTCTGGGTGCCTGGGCATGCTATCGGTATTACATTGATTTATACCATGTGTCTCAACGTCAACACCCGGGATTACGGCCATCTTATGGGGGTATGAGTATACTCACCCCGAATCTGCGGGTCGAGTTCGGGATAACAGAAGAGCTTTTGGAACAGTTAGGCAGGGAGCGCTATAATGATCCTGAAATTTTCTCAAAAAATGAATGGAATTACCATCCGAAAATTGTAGAAGCGGAGTGTGAATTCGAGCATATGATGATCCTCGCGGACATGATGGGGACCTGTAAGTTTTGCACCCGGTGCAATCATCCGGTGTGCGGGATTCACATACCCCAGTGGAAAGACTTCCTCAACTCCGCGATTGGCGAATCCTTCGGTGAAGAGGATCTTAGAAATGCGGTGCAGCGGGTTTTAGCCCTGGAACGCTGCTACAATGCACGTGAAGGTCTCCGCCGCATGGATGATTACCCCTTTTATCTTTGGTGGCAGAAAAAATACGGCAAACCGCGTCCGGTCTATACAGATGATAAAGTTCCTCTTACAGAAAAAAATACGATCAGACTCTGGATGCATGGTACTTGATGCGCGGATACGATCTGGAAACCGGTATTCCCTCCGGGGAAGAACTGAAGAAAAGAGCCCTGGAGGATGTCAGGGGTGATCTTCAAAACTGGTCAATTTGACAGCGTATGATAATCAACTTATACTAGGCTCTACCACTTTTTTTTAAAGAAAAGGGTAAAAATACAAATCTAATCTGGAGGGAAAAAATGAAACGGACACTAATCACTGTAATGGTTCTTCTATTTTCTGTCGGCCTGCTCTGGGCGGGAGGTAAGAAGGAAGAGTCGAAACCGGCAGGGGAGAAGACAGAAACACCGACCATGGCGGCTAAAAACAGTAAGTACGGGGGTACCCTTACCCGCGCTTATTTTGCACCCGGTACTCTTGATCCGGCCTTTGCCAGCGACATAACGGCCGGAGAAATCTGCGGAATTTGGGGGGATTACCTGGCATACGTCGATGAGAATCTCTCGGTAGATCAAAGTAGAAGTCTGTCCGAGAAGTGGGAGTTCAGCCCCGACGGTCTGACCTGGACGTTTAACCTCCGAAAGGGTGTAAAATTTCACAACGGCCAGGAAATGACATCGAAAGATGTAAAATTCACGTTTGACCGATTGACAGACGCCGATCTGGGTGCTGCCACTGCAGATCTTTATTCGAACATTAAGAGCATAACCGCCGCGGATACCTACAAAATTGTCTTCAAACTGAAACAGCAAAATCCTGATTTTCTCTCCCAATTAGGCGAATATCAGTCCATCATTGTCTGGAGCGGCACAACCGACTTCAATACCCAGCATATCGGAACCGGTAAATTCATGATCGACAATTATCTTCCCGAGGACAGAATCACCTTCAAACGGAATCCCAATTACTGGCGTAAAGATGCAGAGGGAAATCAGCTTCCATACCTGGACGGAATCGATTATCTCTTCCTTTCCGAACCGTCATCCCAGGTTGAAGCGCTACGAGGGGGGCAGGTGGATTACCTGATATACGTGCCCACCGAATATATAAGCTCTTTGGAAGCTGATCCCAATACGATCGTTTATCAGAAGCCGTCAAACTTTCATTACGCGATACGTATGCGCAGCGACCGGGCACCTTTTGATGATGTCCGGGTTCGACAGGCATTCCGGGCAGCAGTTGACCGCAAAGCGATCCTTGATGGATCATTTGAAAATCTGGGCGTAACAGGGCGGGATACTCCCATCGGTCCGGGTTACGGCGATTACTACCTGGATGTTCCGGAACCGAAGAGAGATATTGCCAAGGCGCGACGGCTCCTGGCTGCTGCCGGCTACAATAATAATCTTACAGTAGCGTTGACCACGCAACAGAGTTCGGCAATGCCCGCAATTGCAACCATTCTGAAAGAGCAGCTGGCCGAAGCTGGTGTCACAATAGATATTCAGCTTGTGCCGCCTGATGTTTACTATGGTGCGGACAATCTCTGGCTGAAGGCTGACTTCGCCATGACGGACTGGGGTTCCCGGGCTACGCCGCAAAGCTATCTTGATTTAGCATATACCACGACAGCCAGCTGGAATGAAAGTCACTTCTCTGATCCCAAACTTGATGATCTGGCTGCGCAAGCTGCGGTGGAAATAAACCACAACAAACGAGCCAAGATCTATGCCGATATTCAGCGGCTTTTTATGGACAGAGGCCCTTTAATTGTCGCATACTTTACAAACAATCTCTTTGCGGCAACTGATAAGCTTAAGGGGATAAAACCAACAAGCTTTTTCCCCACGCACGTAGATTACGCAGTTATGTATTTCAAAGAATAAGCGAAATAGTAATCGTATACCCCTACTGCCAGGCGGCGGGAGGGTCTTTATTTTCACCGTTGGCAAGACCGGGGATTATAACTGTGAAAAAAAATAGACGAAGAGGCGCCACTTGGCGCAGGCTTAAACATTACCCGGCGACCCTGGTTGGTTTTTTTATTGTCGGGTTTTTTCTACTCATGGCTTTTATTGGGCCCCTGGTTGCGCCGTACGGTTATTCAGATCAGAATCTATCGGAACGGCTTCAGCCTCCCTCGCGGGAGCATATAATCGGAACGGACCAGTTCGGCCGCGACGTATTCAGTCGGGTCCTTGTGGGAAGCCGGGACATCTATTTAACCGCCGGATCCGGGGCATTGCTGGCTGTATTAATCGGCCTAGCCATAGGATTGATTGCCGGGTATTTCGGCGGATTGGTGGATGAAATACTCATGCGGTTGATAGATGTACTGTTAGCGATACCTCCTCTTCTTTTGGCGATGATCGTACTGTTTTCACTCGGTTCTTCCCGGCTGAATGTCGTGATAGTCGTAGGCTTTCTCTACATTCCCATGGTTTCAAGGGTGGTGCGAAGCGTTGTCCTCGATTTAAAAACCCGCCAATTCGTGGAAGCGGCAAAATTACGAGGAGAAACGAGTCTCTATATAATGTTCCGTGAAATTTTACCCAGTGTACTGCCCCCACTGGCGGTCGAAGCATCCATGCGCTTCTCCTACGCGATTTTCCTGGTCGCTTCCCTCGGTTTTCTTGGTCTCGGAGTTCAGCCGCCGTCGCCCGACTGGGGACTGATGGTTGGAGAAGCACGCAATTTTTTCAGCCAGGCCATGTGGGCACTCTTCGGCCCGGCCGGGGCCGTAGTCATTTTAGTTGTTAGTGTAGGCTTTATGAGTGACGGTCTTCGGCGGATGCTTCTTCCCGGGGGTGTTAGCGAATGAGTATACGGACAACGAAAAAAGTACAGGGAGCATCTCCGGGTCTGGAAGTCCGGGACCTCACGATCACCTATAACACCGAAGACGGACCCTTGGATACAGTTAGGAACCTCAGTTTCAAAATCGCCCCGGGGGAAATTTACGGTCTTGTCGGAGAATCTGGTTCCGGAAAAACGACGATAGCCAGAGCGGTTGTTAATTATCTGGCTTCCAACGGTACAATTAAAAGCGGTCGCATATTATTAGACGGCGTCGACCTGTGTACCAAGACTAAAAAAGAAATGCGTTCCATATGGGGTTCCGATATTACCATGGTTCATCAGGATCCTAACAAATCCGTAAATCCATCAATGTCTATCGGTAACCAGATTGCCGAAATGGTCCGAGTCCATTCCGGCATCTCAAAGGCTGAAGCTCGCAAGAAAGCGGTAGATATGCTGTCCTGGGTTAGGATGCCCGATCCTTCCCGCGTAGCAAGGCGATACCCGCATCAACTCAGTGGGGGCCAGCTTCAGCGAGTGCTCATTGCAATTGCGTTAGTAACAAATCCTCGGCTGCTTATTATGGATGAGCCGACTACGGCCCTGGATGTAACTACCGAAGCGGTTATTCTTGACCTCATCAGGGATCTTCTTATGGAATACCAGACGGCAGTTCTTTATATTACTCATAACCTTGGTGTAGTGGCTAGATTATGTCATCGTGTCGGGGTGATCTACGCAGGCGCATTAATGGAACAGGGACCGGTCTCGAGAGTTTTTAAAAAAATGCTCCACCCATACACCCTCGGCCTTCTCGGTTCTGTTCCCCGGGTCGAATTGGACAAACGTGATATCGTTCTCAATACCATACCCGGGTATATCCCTCAGCCTGACAGTCTCCCGGCTGGATGTATTTTCGCCCCGCGCTGCCGGGGAGCTGAAGACGCCTGCAGAGCCTCCCGTCCCCCCTTGGTGGATACAAAGGAGGGGGCAGATCATATCACTGCATGCAGACGCTGGCAGGTAGTAAAAAACACACCGGAAAAATTTGCAAACCCCCAGGAAAAGAGAGAGATGAGGGAACCGACTACGGAGGACATCGTCCTGGATTCGGTGAATGTAAAAAAATACTTTCCCATATCCAGGGTTCGTTTGGGCGACCTGATCAGGGGAAAAAGACCGGTAGTTAAGGCCGTTGATGATATCTCCCTTCGGATACGGCAGGGATTTACCATGGGTATTGTCGGTGAGAGCGGCTGCGGCAAAACAACCTTCGCACGATGTATAGCGGGGTTGGAAAAAGCGTCTGCCGGGAAAATCATTGTAGGAGATGAAAATCTGCCGTATGTAGTATCCAAGAGATCGGCGGATCAGTTGAAAAAAATTCAAATGGTTTTCCAGAACCCCGACGCTTCCTTGAATCCCCAGCACACGGTTGGCGCAAGTGTCGCCCGCCCTTTAACACGGTTAAAGAATTTATCGAAAAAAGTACTTCAGGAACGGCTTGAAGAGCTCTTTCAGTCGGTTAATCTGCCGAAGGAATACATGAACCGGCTTCCTCATGAGATCAGCGGCGGAGAAAAACAGAGAGTGGCAATTGCAAGGGCCCTGGCAACCGATCCCAAGTTACTGATTTGTGACGAGCCGATATCTTCTCTGGATGTATCCGTACAGGCTTCGCTTATGAATACGCTGATGGAATTGCAGAATAGAAGGGGAACGTCCTGCCTGTTTATATCCCATGATCTGGCCGCGGTAAAGCATCTTTCGAGTTGGATAGCGGTAATCTATCTCGGACGGTTGTGGGAAATCGGTTCGGCAAGCGATATACTGAAACCTCCTCATCATCCCTACACCGAAGCTCTTTTCTCGGCCCTTCCAATTCCGGACCCGGATGCGAAGCAATCCCGGGTGCGCTTACGGGAGGCTGTCCCAAGTGCGGTCACTATACCCCCGGGCTGCCGGTTCCATCCCCGGTGTCCAAGGAAAGTGGGGGAAATTTGTGAAAACGAAGAACCTCCGTGGCAGGATTACGGCCACTGGCATAAAATATGTTGTCATATTCCATTGGAGGAGCTTGTTGAGATACAGACCGCTGATGAGGGAGACCTTCAATGATTATCTATCTGCTTCGACGGTTGGGATTTATCCTGATCACCTTGATTCTGGCTTCGATCATTATTTTCGGTGCGACCCAGCTTCTTCCCGGAGATGTAGCTCAGGTTATGCTGGGTAAATTCGCCACCGAAAAAGCTCTTGAAAATGTTCGGGAAGAGCTGGGGCTCAATAAACCGGCTTACGTCCAGTATTTCGGTTGGCTTAAGAATTTTGTAAGAGGCGACTGGGGGAACTCGATGGTGAGCCGACAGCCGGTCCGGCCCTTAATTCTAGCACGGCTTAGAAATTCGGCAATGATAGCGGTGGTCGCCCTCCTGTTTTACGTGCCCCTGGGTATTTTATTAGGTGTAATAGCGGCTTTACGCAAAGAAAAACCTCTCGATCAGATCATTTCTGGATTTTCCATGGCCTTTGTGGGGCTTCCGGAATTTGTGACCGGGCTTCTGCTGATCAGCGCTTTTGCATTCAGGTTTGCTATTTTCCCCGCAAATTCATCCATTGCACCGGGCTCTACTTTCATAGAGGCTTTTCCCTCACTCATTCTCCCTGCTATAGCCGTCAGCCTGACTGGATTAGGGTATATTATCCGGATGACTCGGGCAAGCACCATAGATGTACTGAGTACCGGCTATGTGATGGCCGCCGATTTAAAGGGGCTGCCGAATGCACAGGTGCTGTCAAAACACGTTCTTAGAAACTCATTGCTGCCTACCATTACCATTGTTTCCATGGGCATCGGCTATCTGATTGGGGGACTTATTATTGCTGAATCGGTATTCGGCTATCCCGGACTGGGCCGATTGGTTGTATACGGCATTCAGCGACGGGATGTAATTCTGATACAGGCCTGCAGCATGGTTATCGTGATGATCTACAGCATCTCAAATCTCATCGCTGACATGTTATATTCCGCACTCAATCCGAGGATCCGGTATCGGTAGATGGTTTCGAATAGAGATACCTTGGCTGCTGCGTTCATAACGGCAGCAGAGTGGAACCAGCTGCCGGAGCAGGTACAGGAGAAAGTTCTAAAAAGCACCCTTCCCTCTCTAGCCCTGTTCCTCAATTATGGCATAATCCCTGGAATCTGAGCTGTCCGATTCCACTGGGGGTTTGTAATCCCAACATGAGGGTTTTCCTTGACACACAAGGCTGAGCCTCGTATAGTCAGAGCCTGAAAAAGGGAGTTCTTATCAATCAATTTAATTGACATTAGTGTTTTTTAGAATATATATGCCATTATCAAAGCATCTAACGTTCGGCATTACCAAGGATCTTATTATCATGTTTGGACTCGTAAATTTTAGCAACACACCCGTAAAAAGGACTTTTCAGAATGAAAAGACCCTTCGGTGGGGAGGAGACTTTCTTTTTTTTTACGATTTTTTGTACTGTGAACTGCTTTTTATATAGAGAATTTTCCTAAAAAATAAAAATTAATGGAAACGGTATGGAATTTTATTAAGGATAATATGTGGTTTATCCTGTTTTTCGTCTGGGGGCTGCCGCTTGGTATATACCGGAGTAAATTCAGAAAGATTGCATACCAGACTGACAGCTGGACTATCAATATCCTGCCTTATTTCTGGAAGGAAACGAAGGCCCTGGCGGGGAATATGTATCCGGAGAATCAGGAGTATATCAGGTTCAGGAATTTTTACAGGTTTTACCTGCTTATATATACAGCGCTTTTTGCCTTATGGTACTTTTTACATTAGAAAGTCTGCAGGTTGATGCCAGATAAAAAAGGAGAAATATTATGAAAAAAGATGACATGAAGGCTTATGCCGGAGTTATGATCGCGGTCCTTATCGCTGCCTGCCTGGCACTTGCCGGCAGTCAGGACAGCGTAATGGTTTTCGGAGTCATGCCTCTCTTTGCCCTCTGTATCGCAATTGCCTTCGCGATTCAATGGGTAGCCTATGTCCCTTCCTATATCGCGAGAACCGAAAAGTTTTATGACCTGACCGGATCTTTCACCTATATAACCATAATTATCATCGCGCTTATCATGACAGGCCGCTTTGATATTCAATCACTGATTCTCACGGGCCTGGTACTTGTGTGGACATGCCGTCTCGGCTTTTTCCTTTTCAGGCGTATTTTAAGGGCCGGTGAAGACACCCGTTTCAAGGAGCTCAAGAAATCAGCCAGCCGTTTTCTCCTGGCCTGGACGATCCAGGGATTATGGGTCAGTTTTACCGCGGCGGCGGCCCTGGCGGCGCTTACCGCAATGCAGCAGATAGAGTTCGGGACCATTGGTATAATCGGATTATGTATTTGGATTACGGGATTCGCTTTCGAGTCAATAGCGGACTATCAGAAGGGCAGGTTTACTGGTGCCCCGGAGAACAGCGGGAAATTCATCAACGTCGGTCTCTGGTCTATATCACGGCATCCTAACTATTTTGGAGAAATAGTGATATGGATCGGTATCGCCATCATCTCTTTTCCCTCTCTTGAGGGCTGGAGGCTGGTCACCCTGATTTCCCCCATATTTGTGGCCACGCTGATTACCCAGATAAGCGGTGTGCCCATACTTGAAAAATTCGCTGATGAGCACTGGGGCGGACAGAAAGATTACGAGGAGTATAAAAAATCCACTCCCGTACTGATTCCGAGACTGCCTTTTATGTAGGAGGTTCATACAATGAAAAAAATACTGGTTACTTTACTGGGCTCTGCCTTCTTCATGTCATGCTCTTCAGTCCCAACCATTGAAACTGTTGGCAAGGTTGATATTAAGCGGTTCATGGGCACATGGTATGTTATCGGAAATATCCCAACCTTCATTGAAAAAGGGGCCCATAATGCTATTGAGTCGTATCAGCTCAAAGACGACGGAACCATAGCTACGACCTTCACCTTTTATAAGAAAGCATTTGACGGGCCGAAAAAGACCTACAACCCGCGTGGCTTTATCCGCGATCGAAAAAACAATGCCGTCTGGGATATGCAGTTTTTCTGGCCCCTTAAAAGCGAATTTCTCATCATTTATCTGGATAGTGAATACAAACATACTGTCATCGGCAGGAGTAAGCGGGATTATGTGTGGATAATGTCACGAACGCCTTCAATCCCTGAAGAAGAGTACAACTCAATTCTGGGATTACTGAAAAAAGCGGGATATGATGTTACTAAAATACAGAAGGTGCCCCAGAGATGGGATGAGTGACAGAAAAGCCTGTTTGTAAATTTTATTCCCGGTTAATCGGACAAGAAGCGCTCAACAAAAACCCTTGCCAGCCACCGTGATACAGTCCTGCTGCCATTTTCTTTCCTCTTATTTCTCTGAATCAACAAATGATTTGATGACATCCTGGACCCGTCCGGTAAAATCAGCGTAGCTTTCATCATTTCCCGGTTTCATCTCACTACATATTTTAAACTCGACTTTTCCCCTTCTGGGAAATTTCTTTTTATAAGGGAAAAGCTTATAGGTGCCGCGCAGCCCGATTGGGACAACCGGGACATTAAGCTCCTTTGACAGAATGGCAAAGGTCTTTTTAAAGGGAAGCAGCCTTCCGTCACGGGTCCTGAGACCTTCTGGAAATATGATAAGATTTTTCCCCTTATTTAATACCCTGGCAGTGCTCTGCAGGGCGCACTTTAAATTTTTGTCAATATTGATTTTAATCATGTTCCTTCCGCTCAGAGCAATAGCCACTAGCCTTGACATAACAGGCGCGTCCTTCACCAGGAAATAAGTATTTCTGATTACGGTTTTCGGCAGCAATGTGCCCAGCAGGGGCATATCGATAAAACTCTGGTGATTAAGGGCAAAAATGCACTGATGCCCGGGAATGTTTTCAATTCCCTCAACGGTAACCGTAAAGTATTTAAAAAGAATGTTCCTCCCTATCCAGCGCAGGATGGGAATATTCAAAGGTGTATCCTTTAATGACGCGCCCGTTTCCCGGCTGAGAATTTTATTCCAGTTGAGATCGCCCTCCTTTAGTTCCGTAGAGGTCATTTTAATATACTCAGCAAGTTCACCGAATGTGCTGTTCTGAAGCAGGTCATCACTGGCAAGATTGATCCCGAAGGTATGTTCCGCGAAGGATATAAGTTCCACCATATCGAGTGAATCCATGCCCAGGTCTATGGCAAGGTGATCATCCGCTGCCGGCCTGATCTTTTTCTGATTAAAAATATGATCTGAAAGGAGCTGATACTCTTTATATTCAGGCGGCAGTGCAGGCTTTTTCTTTTCAGCCGGCTTTGTCAGCATCTCCCTTACCATAAACCGCCTCAGTTTACCCAGGCGCGTGCGGGGCAGCTCGTCACGGGTGATGATTACCTTCAGGACCCTTTTATGGGCTGATACTGAAGAATTGTACAGTTCAATAATCCGCTGCTTGACCGCTTCCATTATATTGACGATCCCTTCCCTGCGGAAAAGAGGGAGATCAGGAACTACTACAGCAGTCAGCACGCCCTGTTCCTGGATTACACATATATCCTTGATCAGACCGGTCATACTGAGGATTTTTGCTTCTATCTCTTCAGGATTAATATTGTGCCCGTTAGGCAGGACTATCATCTCATCCTTGCGCCCGCTGATGTAGAGGTAACCATTTTTGTCAAAGAAACCGGTATCTCCGGTATGAAACCATCCATTCCGTAAAACCCGGGCCGTTTCTTCAGGTTTGTTATAGTAGCCCTTCATGACATTGGGGCCCTTTACTATAATCTCATCATCAAAGATTTCAACCTGGCTCCCTTCCATGGGGAGGCCCACGGAACCGCGCTTTATTTTTTTGAAGGGATTGAAGGCGATCAAGGGGGCAGTCTCTGTCGCGCCGTATCCCTCAATCAGGCGAAAACCCAAAGCCCACATATCCCCGGATACCTTATCGCTGAGTTTTGCTCCTCCGGTCAGATATGAATGCACTGTTGTGCTGAAGGCCCTGTGGACTTTTCCAAACAGCAACCGGCCCAGCCGCCTTGACTTAAAGAGGCGGGCTATACCGAGGAGCAGAAGGGCGATCCTGCTGGCCTGTATCTTGCACATAATTCCAGCGTGAAACATATCATAGAGCCGCGGAACACCTAAAAACATTGTTACCCGGTGTCTGCTGAGGGCACCCCTGATTTCATCAGCAATCATGTTCTTAATAAAGACAACAGTCGCCCCGGTATAAAACGGGGCCAGCAACTCTCCCTGCAGGGGAAAGATATGGTGCAGGGGGAGCAGCCCCAGGAGGACATCGTTCTTTGTCAGCATATTCAGTTTCATCAGGCTCTCAATACTGGCGGAAAGGTTATTGTATGTAAGCATCACACCCTTGGCTGGACCGGTTGTTCCCGATGTATACATAATCATGGCGGTATCATCCAGCCTGTTTTTGATGTAAAATGAAGGTGAAGTATTTTTATGCTCTCCTATCTTTATTTCTTCAAATACCAGGAGTTTTGCCCCGGAATCAATTTCACTTAATACTAGTGTAACCAGGTCTTTTTCATTTATTGAACAAAAAATGACTGCCGGTGAACAATCAGATAGCAAGTAAACAAGATCATCATAATCAATGCCATAGTCAACCGGTACAGTTATCCCTCCTTTGGTCCAGACTGAATAAAAGGCATATATCCATTGCGGACGGTTTTCGGACATAACCACGACTCTGTCATTATGATTAATTGTATAGACTGAAGCATAATCATTTATTCCAGAAATAATTTCTCTATAGCTGTATGCCCTGTCCTCAAAGATCAGGGCTGTTTTATTATGATCACGGATAAACATAATTATTTTACCTTTTCAGTACTTAGTACAATACAACATCATAACATCTATTCCATGTCAAGTGCATTTTGGAGGGCAAAGCCGGTATGAGCCCGAATTTAATAATCCTGATTAAAAACTCAAAGTGCTCCTGTACAAAATGCGGACGAACAGCAAATGATAAAAAACGCCTCTGCAAACCAAAAAAATTAAGAAAACCGCTTCGTTTTGTATCAAAATAATCCTTTTCGCTTCCTTTCTGCTAATAAAGCGTGAAAATTTGCGAAATTTCCGGTATCGGACAGGGTTAATCCGGTAAGACGTATACCTGACATTAGAGGAACAATAATCATATTTTTCTCCTGCCAGTATGAAAAAATTGCTTCAAATAAAGGGTGGACGTAAAGACATGGTTAAAGACATGTTTAAAGACATGGGTATCAGGCCGTACACAGTTGACTCCATAGCGGAGAAACATATAGGCACAAAATACTATATGCCCGCGCCTAAGGCTGCCACCCAAATAATACATACCATAAGAGAAACGGGGCATAAGTAATTACGTAGTGATACCTGATACTGTCTAACTTGACTCTTGTAAGATCAGCAAGTCTATCAGCTATTTTTACCGAAATCAGCCTTGAGCAAAAATCGGTAAATTTGATGCCTGCCCACGCCTTGTGATTGTGGAACTTCATACATAACGTGCATAGATCCTAAAATAAAGAGGTCACATACCCTGCCCTGAAAAAGACCACCCAAGCCTGTGATATGATAATTCTATCTCAAGAAAACAAAAACCGGTAATAAGAAGAATGCCTCAGGGATTAAAAGGCAGAGTAGGAGAATATAGGGTCGTATCCTAAGTATTA
>Ga0180432_10009160_pt1 | contig 12137 bp, 3 predicted proteins | sample SS_ome_10_FD_132414 | JGI IMG/M metagenome (GOLD analysis project Ga0180432, IMG submission 132414) | Hypersaline lake sediment archaeal communities from the Salton Sea, California, USA - SS_1_MS_2 metaG | ecosystem: Environmental > Aquatic > Non-marine Saline and Alkaline > Hypersaline >...
ACTTCCTTCAAACCAACTGTATGCGGAGGGAGACACGGTTACGAACAATACATTCATCAATTATCCTTTTGATGGTGTTCCTGACGTATATGTATCATTATCCCTACATGCTCCTATACCACAGTCAGAACCTGGTGTTGGAAATGATTGGGAGACATATTGGAGAAGAGTTGACAGGGATGACCCTGAATACTACTCTGTGTTCACTCTTGCATTCAATGAATTATCAAACGGTTTCAGTACATTCTACTCTCATCTTCCAAAGACATACTTGAAGTGGAAGAACAAGTTCCTAAGTTCACATCCAACAGAAAGAAGTGAGATTTACGAACATAGATATGGTTACGACAAGTGGTACGAGTACGAGGGTGTATGGAAAGAATCAGAGCCTTATCTTGAGGGTGTCGTGAATCCGTTCCCAGATCAGTCTAAGAAGTTCGTTGCTATTCAGTCACTGTCTGACAATGTTCCTGACAGAATAGAATTAAAGACAAAAGACCATGAATCATTCTTGGTTTCTGCTGACTTTGACCCTGAAGATGATGCATGGAGAACACCTATTAAAAACGACATACTTACAAGTCAGACTGGTGACCCTAATGATGACACAGAATCTCTTATAGGTGCTTACATGAGAGTCAAGTTCAAGTTCTTCAACGGTGCTTACAACAAGCTGAACAATCTGATTATCAAAGTAAGACAAAGACTTAGGAGAACTCAGTCATAGGTTGTGCGTTGTTTTTCGTATCTTTGAGTTTAGTCTTTAACTAAATATATAAAACATGGCTTGGATGAATATTGTATCTGCGGCTATTCCTATAATTTCAGGAGCAATCCAATCATCATCAGCTCAAAAGGCTGCTCGTGAATTAGAAGATCCAACTTCTTTTCAATTAACGCCAGAACAACAGAAATTCGGAGCTATGACGCTAAGAAGGGCTGAAGAGGGTATGTCTCAAGCTGAGAGAAATCTCTATATGCAGAACATGGCTCGTCAAACAGGTGCTGCCGAAAGAGCGATGCGTAATCTTGGCATGGGGGGATTAGCCACAGGTATATCCTCAATATATAATTTACAGGGTCTTCAGAATTTAGCGGCACAGAACGCTCAAATATCTCGTGATGCTTTATCTCAATACGGACAGTTCGCTGGAACGTCTCAGCAGGTTTCGAATTTTGAGACTCAAAGAGCGAACGCATTTAGAGACGCTAAAGCCGAAGCTATAGGTAAAACTCAACAGTCAGGAATGGAAAACATAATGAAAGGGGTTATGGGTGGTATAGGTGGATTTGGCGATTTGGGGACTATGGCTGCTTATGATCAAATGTATAAGGGAAATTGGTGGGAAGATGCCGATAAAAGTTACCAAGGTCAGATGAAAGCTGGTCTTGGCGTAATGGGCTTATTAGACCCAACATTGGGGTCTGTTTTAGGAATGGGTCAGTAAAAAATATATAATGGGATTCGGAAATTTCTTATCAAAAGGCATTGCTGCTGATTTCAAGATTGACATGGCTCCCATTGAGGAGGCAAGAAGAAATCAGCTACAACTTGCAAAGGATAAAGCCACATACAGAAAAGAACAGCAAAAAAAAGACGAAGATCTTTGGAACTCTTTAGCTGTTGATTATAGTAAAATTCACCCAGCCTATGTAGATGACGCAAAAGCTAACTATTCTGAAAACATTCAGAAAATGTTAGAGGCTAAAGACAGAAAAGATGTATCAGCTTTTAATGAAGCCAAGCAGAGGATACTTATGGGTACTTCTGTTTACGTAAATGACTCAAAGAAGCTTTTCGATTACGAGAAATTAGACGGTCAAGATTACCTAAAGAGCGATGATTTGGTTCAATCTCTTTACAATAATGAAGATAAGGATAACATACTGAATAATTATCAGGACAATGTTGCTGGAGTTACCGAATGGGGAACATTCAATATTCCAACCGTTAAAATGCAAAACCCTGCATCTTTCTTTGATGCAGCGTTTAAGGATGTTAAAGCTACCGACTACAAATACTCAGAGTCTAAGTTAGAAGGTGGCAAAAGGAGAACCATTAGCACAATGGACCCTACTGAATTTGAAAGAAGAAAAGAGGCTGGTATCCAAGAACTCGCTAGGAATCCAAGTAATATGGCGAGTATGGCTCGTTACTTAGGGATGTCCGTAACCGACCTTACAAACCAAACTGGAGGAAATACATTGGAAGCTGCAAAGATGGTAGGTGACAAGTATGCTGAAATTTACAGAACACAGTTTGGTGACGAAACACTTCCAACTCCAAAAACAGGTGGTGCAGGTGGTAAAACTCCTTTTGAAAAAGTTGTTGTACAAGACCCTGTAAGTCAAGAGGTTAATGTGATGTCTGAACCGCAAATGCAGGAAGTTGTAATAGGTCAAGATGACATTAAAAAAATGTTTGAATCATTGAGCACCGATTTATTTAAGAAAGCAGAGACACAAGGTAGGGGAGGCCTTATTGAGGCTATAGGCGATTATGGTCTTTATACAAGAGAAGCAACCCCAGGGTTTGACGAGGTGGAAGTTTCTACTATGCCATATGATGGTGACGATACAAAGGGTAAAACAATTACACTTAGCTTTGACGAAGATAATGAGTCAACAAGAAAAGAAACCTTAAAGGGATTCAAGGAATGGGTAAACAAAAATACCACTAAAGAACAGAAAGAAGTTGCAGGGAAACCTGTTCTATCTTATAATCAAACAGTTGCTTTTCCTTCATCTAAAATATTTGATATGCCTGTAGGCAAGAATGATATTATTGTAGATGAAAGTGGAGGAAAAGTTATTGAATTTGAAACTCAAGACTTACCTGTTGAAGTACAAGAAACAGTAACAGATAAGGATGGAAACAGATGGTACAAGGCTACCGTTTTCGCTGACGTTACAGCTCAAGCGATTGCGAGTGGCACAATATTCGACCCAACAGTTTCTGAAGGTGAGTCTGGTTACGAAAAACCAAAAATTCAAAGGACTGTTTTTATAAAGGAGGATCAAGCAAAATTAAGAAAGATGGCAGCTAAACTCGGAATGAGTTACGATGAAATCCTTAAATTAACAAGAGGCTCTAAGGGTGGTAAAACAAATAATTACGGTATATAATGGCTAAAACTGACCCTACATACAGAGAGAAAGTATACAACGCATTAAAGGGCGAGCTTGGAGATTCATTTAACAAATCTTTTGAAGAGTTCAATGCGTCAATTGACTCAAACCCTGAATACATAGGGAAGGTATACAATGCCTTAAAAGGAGAACTTGGAGATTCATTTAACAAGAGTCAAGACGAGTTCAATTCTTTAATTGACTTAAAAAAAAAAGAGCCGACCAAACAAGAAGTTGGTCAAGAAGTTGGAGTTTCTGTGGAAGAACCTACACCATCTCCTTCGGTTTCTCAAGAGCAAGTTGAAGAAGCTCCTGCATCTGCTCTTGATCAGTTAGAGCCATTATCTCAGATATTTGAAGCACCAATGTTCACCGACCCAGTTGAACGTGCTGGAGGTGCTATAGAAAGTCCTGAAATAGACATCCTGTCTGATGAGGATGAAGAAATGCTAAAGTCTGAAAAACCTTATGGGTTTGAAAAGTACATTACAGGTGATTACGAAGACCCTAAAGAAGACTTAAAAGCAAAAAGAAACGCTCTAATAAAGCATCAAAAAGAAACAGAGGAAAAATACGCAGCATATCCTGAAGAGGAAAGAATGCAGCTTATGAGCGAAACTCAAGCGGATTACGGTGAGATATTCTTAAACTACCTTGATAAGACAGACCCTAACAATGCCAGAAGATTAAGAAGGCAGAGGCAGTCTGATATGGATTTCTACTCAGACACGGACAAGATTACACTTCCTTTTGTTCCGAGACAAAATGTTGAGATGTTGGAGGAGTTAGGAATGATTCCTGAAATACTCCCCGAAGTAAAAAGAATATCCCCAGCAAACCAAATCAGACTTAACGGTCTTCAATTGGTAATGGATGTAAAGCAGGATAACCTTGATTCATCAGTCAAGGCTTTTGATGATAAGTACGGAAATGAGTTTACTGCATTAACTGATAAACTTCAGGGTATGCAGAATTTAATATCTGGAAACACATTCAATGGAACTGAGAATCAGTACAATGAGTACATGAATGGAGTAAACAGACTCAAAGAGTTAGAGTCTACTCCTGAGTATTTAGGGTATCAGCAATCTTTCGATGAATATAAACTGTTTGAAGAAGAATATAAAAAAGACTCAGTAGTAAGGGAAGCTGATTTTGCAGCTTTAGAAGCATACAGTTATCAATTAAAAAAAGACGAAGAGTACAAAGAAAGCGGATTGTTAGGCAGGTCTTTCATCAACGCATCTGACATAACTAAAGGTGCTTTAATGAGACTTTTTCAATCAGCCGCTACGTTGCCTAAGATATTGATGCCTGACAATGAATACGCTTTGTCGGATGGATTAAAAGACTACGTTGACAACGTGGCTAAAGTTTATAACGAAAGAAACCCAAAGCCGTCAGCATTCACAAAAGAAGGTCTTACATCAAGTGTCGCTAATGTTAATGGATACGAGGTTGAAATGGACGGTGATGAGCCTACAGGTAGAGTCTTTGATAAGGATGGGTATCTATTGCCAAGAAAGACCGTTGCAGGGTACACTACTTTCAGTGCTACTGACGATGTTTTTGCTGAAGACATTGTAAAAGTGTATGAGTCAAATAAGGATGAATATGACATAGAGGAGACTATTAATATTGCTTCAAATCTCTATACTGCTGGAGAAGTTACTGCTGATATGTTCGTAACACTTGCTCCTATATCAAGAACTGTTACTTTGACTACAAAGGCAGGAACAGCATCAAAGGCTGCAAAGCTTCTTAGGATTGGTGAAGTGTCTGAAAAAACAGCAGGAAACTTTGGAACTTTCACAGGTATAATGGTTCAAAGTTCAAATGGATTTTACGATGCGGCAATTGAAGCAGGAGCGTCAGAGTCAGAAGCAAGTTCGTTTAGTGCTTTTCAGTCTGCTATTATCGGAACTATAGCCCTGTTGAATCCAGTTGAATCTAAGGCTATTGCCAATATGTTTACTGGTCAGTCATCAAAAGAATACGCTAAAAAATATGTTTCTGAGATACTAAAAGGTAAAACAAGATCCGAAGCAATGAAAAGCGTTGTTTCAAATGTTGTTAAGAAAGCTGGTCAGCTAAATTACGAGATGTTCAAAGAGGGCATTGAGGAGATAACTGAAATACCTGCTGGTCAATTTGGAGATTACTTATTTGACCTTGGAACAACTACGCCTGGAGAGATACAGGACTATATTGACACTTTTGCTGTTGCGTACTTAGCGTCAGGACCAATGTCTCTTATAAGTTTAAGAGGCAATAATCCTAATATGTCAACAATGCTCTACTCAGCTATGGGTGATATCGAGTATGTTGAGAATCTTCTGAAGAAGAACATAAACAAGGAAGTAAGACTTGCTGATGGCGGTAAAAAATTAATAACCGAGGAGTTTGTTCAAGAACAAATGGATAGACTTAATAGGATTAAAACCATATCAGAACCTTACTTGCAGAATGATGCTCTTACCGAAAATGAAAAGAAGCTGGTTGTTTCTCTTGTGAATAAAAGACAAGCACTTAGCGAAACCCTTAAAAATGCTGATGATGTAGTTGGTAAAAAATCAAAACAAGAGATTGAAGCGATAAACACTCAGCTTGAAAGATTCTTAGATAAGAAAGACGGATCTCCATTCTACTTAGTTGAAGGTAAGGCTATTTCAAAAGAAGATCTTGACGAAAAGATTGCTGATGAAAATTGGGTAAAAGGCTTTAAAGAAGGTAGATGGGCTGTTCATATAACCAACGACCAAGACGCAATAAATCGTTTAAAAGAAGCTACTGAAGGCAAACCTGTAGTAGAAGCTGAAGTTGAGGCTGAGGTTGAAGAAGCCCCTGTCGAAGAGCAAGTGTCTGTAAATAAGGGAGATAAGATACAGTTCTCTTCCGATGGTCAAGTATTTGACGGTGTTGTTACAAGACAAACAGAAGACGGTGTTTACATAGAAAGTGACGTTTCTGGTGAGGAAACTCTAATACCTACAAACAAGGTAATAGCAACTGCTGATATGGGTATAGTTGCTGGCGATAGTGTGTTTATAGAAACTGAAGAAGGTTCTGTATTAGGGAAAGTAAAAAGCATTACAGATACTGAGATTGAAATAGACAACCCAGACGTTCCTGGTCAAACAATGACAATCGATAGGAACAAGGCAAGAAAAATAAAAGAAGGGGATGAGGTTCAATACAATGTAGAAGGAGAGCTTGAAACATTTAAGGTAAAAAGAGTTGATGGTGATCAGGTTATTGTTGAAAACCAAGACGTACTTGGTGGAGAGATATCTCTTTCCGCAGATGAAGTTACATTAAAAGACCCATTTAAAAGAGTTGAAGATGATACGCAAGTTACCGAAGAAGAACGTCTGGATACTGAAAAGCAAGGACGGAAAGAAGACACTGGGCAAGTTCAAGAGCCTAAAGTCAGCCAAAAAGAGGGAGCAGCAGATACAGTACTTCAAGAAGAAGTAGAGGCTAACGAAAGCTCGGTCAACGATTTAATAGATGAGTTAAACGCTACTGACCCTAAAACCGTTCCTCCAAGCAAAACGAGGGAAATGGTTAAGGTTGCAAGAAATGTAAAAAAAGCACTTAATACTTTATCAAAACTACTTCCTGATGTAAAAATTGTTGTTCATAAAACTTCAGAAGGTTATGTTTCTTCTGCTGAAGGTAGGCTTTCTGGTGAGGGTGGCGAATACAATCCTAACACAAAAACAATACACATAAATCTTGAAAAAGCAACTCCTACAACTGTTGCTCACGAGGTATTTCATGCTGTATTGATAGAAAGTCTCGGAACCGTTGACACAATGGCTACAACGGAGGAAATGCTTGATAGAGTATTGAAGTCGGCAAAAGTGAGTGATGATGTAAAAACCAAATTGTCTGAACATATGGCAAAATACCCAGAAGGGATTCAAAGCGAAGAGGCTTTGGCTGAACTTACAGGGATTCTTGCCTCTGAATACAGCTCACTTTCTCTTACAGCAAAGGGGGCTATAAAATCATGGGCGAACAAATTATCAAGAGCAGTTGGTCTTGGTAATATGTTCGATCAGTTCGCAAAAGACAAAGAGGTAATAGACCTTCTTAACGTATTGTCAGGAAAATTATCAAGAGGAGAAGTTCTTGAAGAGGATGATGTAAAAGAGATTTCAAGAAGAAGAAAGCCGACTGATGAAGACGTTAAGAAGCCTGAGTCTAAAAAAGAACCTAAGAAAGAAGAGAAGAAACAGCGCATCAGAAAGCAGATAATTGGAAGAAACGCTAAGTTGTCAAGTGAAGTAAGAAACAATCTTCTTCGTGCAAGAAGCATGGAGTCAAGAGGTAATAATAAGAAAGACATAAAAATCCAAACAGGATGGGAAAGAGGGAAGGATAATAAATGGAGGTACGAACTTCCAGATGACATTCCTTATTTTAAAGATGTCACAAAAGCGATTTCCGATGTATTGTTAGGAAAAAGAAAGGCTGATTCTTTTGGAATAATAAATGAAAATGGTAAGTTAACTATTAGCGGCAAATTAGCTTTCCCTGGAAATATTTTAGACGCATATCCAGAGCTTGAGAATTATGATGTATCATTTAATAAATTTATAAATCAAGGTGAGGGTGAAATGTCTGCTCTTTTTGAGACAATAGATGTTGGAATTGGTCAGGTTAATACGGCTAAAGATATGGAAGAGTCTATGTCGAAAGCCATCCCTGTTCTAATTCACGAAATTCAACATGCTATTCAAGAAATAGAAGATTTTGGAAGAGGTGGTAACTTGAGTATTGGTCAAGAGTTATTGAAAAGTAAATTTCCGAAAGCAAAGGAGTTGTACGAACAACTTGTATCAGACAGAAAATTTGTAGAGTCAGTAATAGATGAACACAGAAATCTTCCTCAAGGCGAAAAACTTGTTACAGCTATAAAGCAAGCTTTTTTAGAGCAGTCTATTGTTGATTTTGAAGAAGGGGGTGCTAAAGCATATGAAGTTGCTAGTAAAATATATGATTTACCGAAATTCAAAAAGGTAGCTGAGATGATTGGCTTGATGATTCCTGATGAGGTTATTACAGATGTAAAAGATTTAGACCCCAACAGTGAGTATTTTAATATAAGAGCCATACTTACGAAAAATGAAAAGGAAAGATTCAAAAATGAGAAAAATGAAATAATAGAAATCATAGAAAGAATACTGCTTGATTCACGTGAAATAACAGGTAGTATGTACCCAGGGGGACTGAGGAATGTCATAAGTCAAATAAACTTTGAGATATCTAAAATATCAGACCCAAAAACTAAATTTGAGGCTTATCAAAGAATTGCTGGTGAAGTTGAGGCAAGAAATGTAATGGAGCGTATGGAGATGTCTGAGGAACTAAGAGCTGAGACAACTCTTGAGGAGACAGAAGACGTTGCGAGAGAAGACCAAATTGTCATAGGTATTGAAAGAGAGGTATCTAAAAAACTATCGGCTAAAAAACCTGGTATTAAAAAAATATCAGACATCAGAAAGCAGAAGGTAGATGACGATAAAAAAGCTTATGAGGATGGCTCTAAAGAGTTAAATCAAAAAGTCAAGAAAAAGGAAGACGCTCAAAGAAGTTATTCGGATAGAAAAATAATTCCTCTTATTAGAGCTTTAAGAAAGAGATTCTTTGACTTTCAAGGCTTTACAAAATCAATGCTAAGAAAAGCTGAACTTGGCAGGATAGCAGATAGGCTTACAAATGCGAAGGGAGCTGGAGGTAGAGCTAAAGCAATATTTAAAGAGTACTACGATAAAATCTATGATGGTCTTTCCATTAGCGAAAGAAAACATTTAGATAACCTTATAACTTACAGACGGATTGTTTCTGCCAATGAAGCCAGAATAAGAAGCAATGCTGAAGCAGAAATTGAATTTGAAAAGGTTTCTCAAGAAATAAAGGACCTTAAAGAAAAGTCTAAATTAACTAAAGATGAGAAGGCTGAGTTAAATAAGCTTGAATCAAAGAAAAAAGACCTTAAAAAGAAAAAAGACCGAGGCGAAATAATGACTGGATCAATAGGTCTTGATGATGCAAAGGCTGCAATTAGAGGTCTTGAGTCAATTGTTGGCTCTGAGGTTTTTGAAAAGATAAACGGAAGAGCAAACGAGTATTTTGGTGCATTTGATGAAATGCTTGACAAAGATTTAAAGGATGGTCTTGTTACGAAGGAGCAATACGATGCAATGAAAGGCATAGATTACTCTCCAAGAGTTTGGATGATATACGTGTACGACCTTGAAGGTGATGCAGTTTTGATGAGGGATGCGCTTGACAGGTTGAAAAAGAAGTTTTCTTTAAGTGAAGCTAATTACCAAACATTGAAAGAAGGTCTAAAGAATAATGACCCAAATATGCTTGGAACGCTTATGATGGACTCAGAGATTCTTCTTTCAACGTACCTGAATACAAGAGAAAAGAAAAGGTCCTTCAATAATCTAAACCAAGAAATGGCAAAAGAACTTGCCAAGTTGATTCCTGAGTTTGAAGAGCTTTCAGCTAAAAAAGACTTAACTAAGGAAGAGAAGACAAGACTAAAGTATCTAAAACAAGTGAATGACTCATTCTCCTTGACTCCAAGAACTGGTTTTAGGGAGATGTTCTATTATTCTGAGGGTAAAAGAGAGAAGTTCTACGTAAAGGATGAGATATACGATGAGTGGTATGACAATAAAAAGGGAGTATTAGATAAGAGTATTGAAAGTGGAATATCTAAATGGACAGGAGTAAAGCTACTGAAGGCTTCTGCAACAGGAGCAAACCCATTGTTCGCAATAACCAACTTCCCAAGAGACTTCTTCCAAGTGTTGCTTTTCTCAAACGCATACAGTGAGATTCTTCCAAAGTCAATGGCTCAACTGACAGTAGATTTCTTTAAGTCTTGGTCAATGATACATACGGACTCAAAAGAGTTCAAAGAGTTCGTTAAATACGGAGGAATGATGGACTTTTTATACACTGATGGTCGGGTTGACCAAGGTGATGGTATGAAATCAAAAATTAAAGACTTCATAGCATCTACAAAAGTTGGAGATAATGGATACTATAAAGGAGCAAAACTGTTTGAGAAAGCTGCTGATTTAGCTTCTTATTTGAATATGATAAGCGAAATAGGATTTAGGCTATCTGTTTATAATAAAGTATTGTCTAACGAAATGAAAAAGTTAGACAAGAACAGAAAGGGTATGACTCCTGAAGAGATAATGATGGCTGAAGAGGACGCAAGATATAGAGCCGCTGCTGCCGCAAGAGAACTGATAGACTTCTCAATTGGGGGTGATGTAATAAAAGGTGCAGACCCATATCTTCCATACATAAATGCTGCTGCTCAAGGTACTTACACTGCTTTAAGATATTCCTACGAGAATCCTGCTGCAATATCAATTAAAACACTTCAAGCAACAGGGGTGGTTTCAGGTGCTATTATGTTGCTTGGAACTGCTTTAGTTGCAGCCAATAGAGATGATGATGATGAAAATTCCGTAAAGGAGATAATGATTGAAACATATAATGGTGTTTCTCCTCATATAAGAAAGAACTACTTCATTATACCTTTAGGAACAAAAGATGAAAAAGGACATTATAAGTATTTCAAGATTGCAAAAAACCAATCATTAGCACCGTTTTTTGTTTTAACTGAGTCTATTATGGAATCTTATTACTTAGGCAATAAGGAGTCAAATAAGAGTCTTGGTTTTAGGATGCTTGATTCGTTTTCTTCTTCTTTTATGCCATTAGATGTTAACCCTTACACTCCAGAGGGTGCGTTTGAAGGTTTTGATATTGTTGGGAATACATTCTCAAAAAACCCAGTTATAGGCGGAACTTTGGAATGGGCTACTGGTTATAATTTCTTTAGAAACGAGCCTTTATCAAGAGATGGATATTCTACCGAGATAGGAAGCGATGCTTGGGCTAATTTCTCGGACTCAAGGACAGAAGAATTTTACAAAGATTTTGCCCAGTTTATGGATGAAAGCGGTGGTCCTGCGGTATCTCCTGCGAAGATTAAAAACTCAGTAGAAAGACTGATAACAAGCCCATACACTAATCCATTTACAAATGCTCTTTACGTGACTCTTGATTCTCAAACAGACTACGCTAAATCTTTTAACAAGCAGTCCGGTATTGAAGATATAACAAAAGATATAATGAAAGGGTTCGCTGGAGAAAAGAGATTAATTGGTTCTGCTAGTTACAAGCCAGAGGACTCAAAACTCAGTGAATCAGATATGGAAAGTGTTGATAAAAAGATATCAGACATAAATAAAGGAAAGGAAATTGCAAAAACTTACGGAAGAAGAATAGGTAAAGAACTTTCAATGGATCAAGACTTCATCGATGCTTCTAACAAAGACAAGATGAAAATTGCAGAGGAAAAATTTACGCAGGTTATAGATTTCGCATCAAGAAAGGGCGTTGAACTTGAATCGAAGGAAATTGAGATGCTTCAAAGAAAGTTCATGAGCCAAGTAAACATTAGAAATCGTGACATTGAATTGTATAAGTTCTATGATGTAATGTATGAGACAGACCCAAGAATACAAGCACTTACATGGATTAAAGAGTTTGGATATCTTGACCCTAAATCAGATGACTATAAAGAACTTATGATTGAATATAAAAATACATACAATAAAACCATGGGTAAAAATGTCTCTGAAAATTTCTTCCAAAACATAGGCAGGTATTACAAGGAAGATGGTCGGTATTAATGCACAATGTTATATCCTCAAAATTCCGTACCTTTGAGGTATGCCAAAGGATGCGTGTTATAAAAAAGTCAAGGCGAAGTACAAAGTATTTCCGAGTGCAAGAGCATCTCAGGCTATTGCCAAGTGCCGCAAGAAAAGTGGTACGGTTAAGAAGAGTAAGTCAGGAACGGAGCTAAAAAGGTGGGAAAAGGAAAAATGGGTTGATACCCGAACAGGTAAGGCATGTGGTGCTGGTGGTAAGAACGAGTATTGCAGACCTACCAAGCG
>Ga0180432_10009161_pt1 | contig 12136 bp, 8 predicted proteins | sample SS_ome_10_FD_132414 | JGI IMG/M metagenome (GOLD analysis project Ga0180432, IMG submission 132414) | Hypersaline lake sediment archaeal communities from the Salton Sea, California, USA - SS_1_MS_2 metaG | ecosystem: Environmental > Aquatic > Non-marine Saline and Alkaline > Hypersaline >...
CGATCGGCAGATAATGCCAGCAGTCCTTCGGCGATGATATCGACACAGCACCCGTACGCGGTGCGCAGGGCGTCGGCGGCTGCCGGCCGCGTCGTGCCGGCCTGGGTTGCAGCCATGCTGTTGGTCGATCCCGTGCGGCTGCCTCTGTCAAAGAGGCCGGGGCTGCATCCGCAACTGAGAAGCCCGCTGGTGACGAGCAACGCGAGGGCTGGTCGCTGCCATAGCAGCCGAGGTGGGGTTGAGAGAATTTGACTGTCCATATCGATGGTGCTCCATTTCCGATCGCCGCACTGCGGCGTCGAGTGTGATCGTCACGGTGAAGACATACCCAGTCCTGGCTTCGGCACTGATGTACCGGAGGGGACGTGGGCAAACGGAAGCGGGATGGAGAGGCAGGGGGGGACGGTGTGGCGGGCTCGGACTGTTTTCGGATGAAGCCACGTTGGCGGCTTTATCCGGTGTGGCGGCGGTTAAGCGTTGCGGGCTTTCGACCACCACCGATCGCCGCAGTTGAGGCGGCGATTTTTATCATTCGCCTGATTGAACCTTCTGTTCGAGCGGGGGAGCGACACCGTCGTCTGTCGACGTGCCGATTATACGGCCGACCTGCAAAGACAAAAATTTTTTTCCGGTGAGTTTTGGGGGCGATTTACGGGGCCCTGCGGCTGGCTGCCCGCGGTTGTTTTGGTTGTGGCCGCCTGCGGAGCAGGTGCGATGTTTCGGCCGAGTCTCAGCAAAAGGATGACGGCTGGCCGGTCGCCTCAAGGACTGACAGCCAGAGATCGCCGTCGGGGCTGACCCGGTTGCGGTGGCTGACCGCCAGAGCCATCGGAATGTGGACGTAACGCCCGTGCCAGCGGCCGACGACCATCTGGGTGCGGCCCGCCATCGCCGCATGGACGGCGTGCTGGGCGAGCCGCAGACAGTAGACACTGTCGTAGGGGTTCGCCTCGACGCTGCGAATCTGATAGCTGGGGTCGATGTACTTGAGATTGATCTCAACCCCGGCCGCGTCGAAATGCCCGCCGATGCGGTCCTTGAGAAACAGCCCGATGTCGCTGAGTCGGCGGTTGCCGGAGGCGTCGACCGCTGCCTCGTCGGCTGCCAGCAGATCCTGCCCCGCTCCCTCGGCCGCGACCACCACGGCATGGCCCGCCTGCTGCACCCGGCCGAGCAGATGATCGAGGAAGTTGTTGGGCCCCTCGAGGGCGAAGGGGACCTCGGGAATCAGCACGTAGTTCGCGTCCGGCTCGGCCAATGACGCATAGCAGGCGATGAAACCCGAGTGCCGGCCCATCAGCCGCACCAGCCCGACCCCGTTGGGTGAGGCCTTGGCCTCGACGTGCGCTGAGCGGATCGACTTGGTCGCCTCGGCGAAGGCGGTCTGAAAACCGAAGCTCTGGTCGATGTAGGGAATGTCGTTGTCGATCGTCTTGGGAATGCCGACCACGGCAATCTTTTGATTGCGGGTGGCGACCACCTCGGCGATCTGCATCGCTCCCCGCAGCGTGCCGTCGCCGCCGATCACAAACAGGGCGTTGATGTTCATCCGCTCGAGGCAGTCGACGATCTCTTCGGAATCCTGGCCGCCCCGCGAGGTGCCGAGGATGGTGCCCCCCTCTTCATTGATGTCGCTGACGACCCCGGGGCTGAGGTCGATTACGTCGTGGCCGTAGCGGGGAATGAAGCCCTGGTAGCCGTTGCGGAACCCATAAATTCGCTTGACGCCGTAGTGGAACGTCAGCTCCATCACGATGCCGCGGATGACGTCATTGATGCCGGGGCAGAGGCCGCCGCAGGTGACGATGCCGACCCGCATCTTGGCGCCATCGAAAAAGATCTCTTTCCGGGGGCCGGCCGGCTCGAACCCGGGCAGGGCGTTGAGGGACAGTCCGCTGGCTTCTGCGAGCTGCTTGGTGTCGTAAAAAAAGACGCGGTCATCGACATCGACGTAGTGAGCCGAGGTGCTGCGGGATTCGATCATGCCGCGGATCGGCGAGTCGATCCGGCAGGGGCCGAGGCTGGCAACGGTCAGTTCTTCCACGGTGGCCATGATGGTGCTCCGAGGCGGGGGTGGGCGCGGGGGTGAGCGTCGCAGATTCAGCCGGTCGTCCGCATGCCGGCGGCAATGCCCTGAACGCAGAGCCGCAGCAGGTCGCCGACAGCCGGGTCGGGCTGGCCACCGTCCGCCTGCGGCGTTGCAGCCCGCCGCCGCATGAACTCGATCTGAATCAGGTTGAGCGGGTCGATCGACGGATTGCGGGCCTCGATCGACCGCTGGAACCACGGCGTGTTGGCCAGCAGTTCACCGCCGCCGACGATGTCGAGAATCGCCTGCCGGGCCTTGTCCCGCTCGGCGGCGATCCGCTGCCACATCCGGCGGCGAACATCGTCGTCGCCGCAGAGTTCGGAGTACCGCTGGGCGATCACCATGTCGGCCTTGGCCAGGGCGAGGGTGGCGTTGTCGATCGTCGCCTGGAAAAACGGCCAGCCGCGGTACATATCGCAGACGGTCCGCCACCGCTGCCGGTCGTCGTATTTGATTTCAATCAGTGCGGTGCCGAGTCCGTACCAGGCAGGAATCATGCAGCGGCTCTGGGTCCAGGCAAAGACCCAGGGAATCGCCCGCAAGTCGTCGAGACTGCGTTCGCCCCGGCGGCGGGAGGGCCGGGAGGCAATCGGGAGATTCTCGATGTCTTCGATCGGGGTCGTCTGCGAGAAATAGTCGATGAAGCCGGGCTGGTCGACGAGTTCGCGATAGACCTCGCGGCTGCGGGCCGACATCCGTTCGGCCAGTTCGGTCCAGGCCGGCTCGGGGTCGACCCGGCGGACGCTTGAGGCGACCAGCGTCGCCCACGAAACCTGCTCGAGGTGCCGGCTGGCGATCTCGGCGTCGTCATACCGCTCGGCGAGCACTTCGCCCTGTTCGGTCAGCCGCAGCGAACCATCAAGGCTCTTTGCGGGAAGCGACAAAATGCCCCGGGCTGCCGGGCCGCCGCCGCGGCCGAGCGAGCCGCCCCGGCCGTGGAAAAAGGTCAGCCCGACACCGCGGGCCTCGGCGACGTCGTGAAGCCGCCGCTGGGCGTCCTGCAGACCCCAGCAGGCCGCCAGATAGCCGCCGTCCTTGGTGCTGTCGGAATAGCCGACCATCACGATCTGGCGGTTGCCGCTGCCAGCGAGGTGGTCGGCGTAGGCCGGCTCGTCGAGGATTGCTCCGAGGGTCGCCTCGGCGTGGGCAAGGTCGCCGATCTTTTCAAACAGCGGCACGATGGCGATCGTGTGGTCCGAGATCGGATCGCTGCGAGACTCGGCCCGGCCGACGGCCCACTTCCAGAGCCAGAGGACCGCCAAGACGTCGGCGGGCGTCCGGGTCAGGCTGATGATCGCTCCGCCAAGACAGGCGGCACCAAAGCGAACCGCCGCCCGCCGCAGCGTGGTGAACAGCTGGAGCGTGTCGACCGTCAGCGGCTCGAGGGTTTCCTCGGGCAGGTCGCCGACGGTGCCCATCGTCTCGATCAACAGCCGGCTGCGATCGGCGTCGGGCATTGCCGCATAGGCTGTTTTGTCAGGCAGTCGGCCGACGGCAGCGAAGATGTCGCCGAGGATCTCCTCATAGCGGCGGGCATCCTGGCGGATGTCGAGCCGCGTCATGTGGAGGCCGAAGGTGCGGACGAGATCGAGCCACTGGCGGGCCGGGGCGTCGAGCGACAGCCCGTGGTCCCGCTCGAGGCAGTCGACGATCAACGCGACATCGGCTTCGAACGACTCCCGGTCGGTGTAGGCCAGCGGGGCAGGAGGGCTGGAGAGGGAGTCGGCCCGCGAGGCTTCCAGCCGCAGTCGGATCATCCGCAGCCACTGGCGGTAGGCCTCGTTGGGCGGGATGGCCGAATCGGCCGGCTCAAGGTCGGGCCAGTGCCGCCGCAGTGCCGCCAGCCGCGCGAGCAGTTCGTGCGCGCCCGGGGCTGACTTCAGCGAGATCGTCAGCATGTCATGCAGCCGGCGGCACCACTGCAGGTGGGTGTCAATTGCAGCCTGCCGCAGCCGCACGAGCGTCTGTTCGGTGATCTCGGCGGTGACAAACGGGTTGCCGTCCCGATCGCCGCCCATCCAGGAGCCGAAGGACAGAAACGGCGGGATCGTGAAGCTCGCGCCGGGGAAAGCTTCGGCCAGCCCGCTGCGGAGGGCGGCATAGACCGCAGTCACGGCTGTCCAGAGCCGGGGCATGATCGACAGCCCGCGGTCGACCTCGTCGAGAACCGTCGGTCGGCTCGGCCTCAGGAAGTCAGACTGCCAGAGGATGGCCAGTTCGCTGCGGAGCTCGCTTTCGAGCGTCGCCTTCTCGCGGGGCAGGATGTCGGCCGTGTCGAGCCGCTTCAGGCAGGCCCGCATCCGCCGCAGTCGAGCCCGGATGCTGCGGCGTTTTGCCTCGCTGGGATGGGCGGTGAAGACCAGTTCGATCGCCAGCCGGTCGAGGGCCTGCTGGACCTCGGCGGCGCCGAGCCCCAACCCTTTCAGTTCAGCGAGCCCGGCAGCCAGCGATTCGCCTAGCGGTTCGGGAAAGCTCGAACGTTCACGATCGCGGAGGACCCGGACCCGCTGCCGGTCTTCGGCAATGTTGACGAGGTCGAAGTAGATCGTCATCGCCTGGACGACGTCGGCCGCGGTGGCGGTGTCGAGGGCTTCGATCCGTTCCGCGAGCGGCTGTTCGGCGGCATGTTCGCCGCTGCGGCGCTCCCGGGCGAGCCGCCGGATGACCGCCAGGCGGTCGAAGGTTTCCTGGCCGGCGAGTTCCACGATTACGCCCTCAAGCACTCCCTCGAGCAGGCGAATATCGCGGCGAAGCAGGTCGTCGTTGACCATCGGGGCCTGGCGGGCAGTGAGGGGTGTGCGAGCAATGGACGACAATCAACCGCCTTGGTCCGGTTCCGAGATTACGGCACGTCAGCCGATTTGCCAAACCGCCGCCGCCCGGCCCGCGCGACGGCACTCGGCTCCAGGAGACGAATCCAACGCTCTGGTATCCTTGCGTGTCCGTGCCCGATCGAGTGCAAATCGACCGGCTCTTCCGGCCGATCTGCCACGCGGAGTTCTCCGCGGTGTTCGTCCCGGTGTCTTCAGGAGCCGTCAGGCCGTGGCAAGAGCAAACCGCTTTCGAATCATCGCTGCGGAGGTCTTTTTCCTTCCGGTGCAAACCCGGGTGCCGCTGAAGTTTGGCGGTCAGACCGTGACCAGCGTCTCCTGTGCCCGGGTGGCGGTCACCGTACTCGATGACCGGGGCCGCCAGGCGGTCGGCTGGGGAGAGACGCCCCTGAGCGTCCAGTGGGCCTGGCCGGCCGAAATCCCCTATGAAACGCGGCACGAGGCGATGCGGGCCTTCGTGCTGGCGGTCGTCCGGCGCGGCGTTGAGCAGGGACTTGCCGGTGATGGCGACAGCGGTCATCCGCTGGCCTGGGGCGTCCGCCTCCTCGACGATCTGCCTGACATCCGGGCAGATTTTCAGGCCGATCGGGGCGACGACTTCCTGCTGCCCCCCCTGCCAGCGCTCGTGGCCGCCAGCCCGTTCGACATCGCGGTGCACGACGCCTACGGCCAACTCTGCGGCGAGGACATCTACCAGACCTACGACGCGAGCCATCTCGGCTGCGACCTCGCGAGCATGCTCGAGCCGGCAGCAGGCAGCGACGTCTCGTTCCGCGGCAAATCGCCGAGTGATTTTCTGCTGACCGATCGGCAGGCAACGCCCACCCGCCTGCCCGCCTGGCACCTCGTCGGCGGCCTCGACCCGCTCACCGATGCCGATCTCGACGGGACGGAACCGGACGACGGCGAGCCGGTGACCCTCGTCGACTGGATCGCTCGCGACGGGCTCCGCTGTCTGAAGGTCAAGCTGCGGGGAACCGCTGCCGACTGGGACTACCAGCGGCTGGTGGCCGTCGGCAGGCTGGCCGTGACGCACGGCTGCACCCGGCTCACTGCCGACTTCAACTGCACGGTCACCGACCCCGCGTATGTCACCGACATTCTCGACAAGCTGGCTCGGGACCATCCGCAGATTGACCAGATGCTGCTCTACGTCGAGCAGCCGTTCCCGTATGAACTTGAAGAGCAGCCGATCGACGTCTGCAGCGTGTCGGCCCGCAAGCCATTGTTTCTCGACGAGAGTGCCCACGACTGGGGGCAGATCCGGCTCGGCCGCGAACTTGGCTGGACGGGGGTGGCGCTGAAAACCTGCAAGACGCAGACCGGGGCGATCCTCTCGGCCTGTTGGGCCCGGGCCCACGGCATGCCGCTGATGGTGCAGGATTTGACCAATCCGATGCTCGCCCAGATCCCCCACTGTCGGCTGGCCGCCCATGTCGGGACGATCCACGGCGTTGAGACCAACGCGATGCAGTTCTACCCGGCCGCCTCGGAGATCGAGCGGGCGGTCCATCCGGGGCTCTATCGCCGGCAGGGAGGCGAGATCGATCTTTCGACGCTCGGTCCGACCGGCTTCGGACTGCGGGTTGCCGAGATCGGCCGCGAGCTTCCCGCGGCAGCCGGCGTCTTCGGTGACGTTGGGAACCACCGCGGGTAAACGCGACCGCTGCCGGCCTCCAGCGACCGGGCGGCACCGCGATTCGCAACCCAGTTAGGTGATCAGCCGCTTCATCTCGCGAACCGCCTCGGCCATACCGACAAAGATCGCCCGGGCGACAATCGAGTGGCCGATGTTGAGTTCCTCCATGCCGGCGAGTTGGGCAATCGGCGAGACGTTCCGGTAGGTCAGGCCGTGGCCGGCGTTGAGGCTGAGGCCGGCCTGAGCGGTGAGCGTGGCGGCCCGGGCGAGCACGTTCAGTTCGCGGTCGCGGTCGGCGGCAGCGGTGGCGTTGGCGTAGCTGCCGGTGTGCAGTTCGACGGCCGCCACTCCCAGCCCGGCAGCGGCTTCGATCTGGACAGGATCGGGGTCGATAAACAGCGAGACGACAATGCCCGCAGCGTGCAGCTGTTCAACCGCCGTGGCGACAGCCTGGTGTTGGCCGCTGACATCAAGGCCGCCTTCGGTGGTGACCTCGGCTCGGTTCTCGGGCACCAGGGTGACCTGATCGGGCCGCACCCGGCAGGCGATAGCGGTCATCGCTGGGGTGATCGCCGACTCGAGGTTGAGCTTGACCTGGACCGTTTGCTTGAGCACTTCCAGGTCGCGATCCTGGATGTGCCGGCGATCCTCCCGCAGGTGGACGGTAATGGCGTCGGCCCCGCCGAGTTCAGCCGCGGCGGCAGCCCAGACGGGGTCGGGCTCAACCGTGCGGCGGGCCTGCCGCACGGTGGCGACGTGGTCGATGTTGACGCCGAGCGTGGCCATGGAAGGGCTCCTGAAAAAAAGTGGCCCCGGCCGGATGGCCGGGGCCACGCGTCAAGGCTTGTGCCAAGCGTTTCTGCTCAGACCTCTTTTTTCAAGAGGATCACGGCGTTTCCGCGAGGCGTGCGAATCTGCAGCACCACGCCAGCCTCGGGCGTTTCCTGCTCGATCGCCGCAGCGAACTCGTCGATCGAGCTGACCGGGGTCTTGCCGACCTTGCGAATCAACACCCCCGGACCGAGGCCGACCTCGGCCGCCAGACCGTCGGGGTCGACCCGATCGACCAGCACGCCGTCAAATCCCTCGTAGGCATCCTGGGCGACCGAGCCTTTGTCGCGGACTTCGAGGCCGAAGTCCTTGGCGTAGAAGGTCTCCTCGCCCCCGGGGGCGATCCGGCGGCCTGGCTGCCGCTGGCCGAACCGCTCCGGCAGCGTCTTGACCTCGACGCTGACGGTCACCTCCTCACCGTCGCGGAGAACCACCACCTCGTGCTGCCTGCCGATAGCTGACCGTTCGACCACCTCCTGCAGCGTCCGCGGGCTATCGACCGGCTTGTCGTCGAAGGAGACGACCACGTCAAGATCTTGCATGCCCGCCTCTTTCGCAGGCGTGCCCGGCATCACCTCGGTGACCAGCACGCCCTGGCGGCCCGCCGCACCGAGCTTGGCCGCCATGTCGGCCGAGAGCGGCGCGATCGAGACGCCCAAATAGCCCCGCTCGACGCTGCCGCGGGCGATCAGCTGCTCGCTGACCCAGCGGGCCTGGTTGATCGGGATGGCAAACCCGATGCCTTGATAGGCGCCGCTGTTGGAGGCGATTGCGGTGTTGATGCCGATCACCTCGCCGGCGAGATTGACCAACGGGCCGCCCGAGTTGCCCGGGTTGATGGCCGCATCGGTCTGCAGAAACTTCGCCCGGCGAATCCTGCCGAGTTCGCGACCCTTCGCCGAGATGATCCCGGCGCTGACAGTCGTCTCGAGCTCGAACGGATTGCCGATCGCAATCACCCAGTCGCCGATCTCGAGTTCATCCGAGTTGCCGAGCGCTGCCGTCGGCAGGCCGTCGGCGTCGGCCAGCCGGATGACAGCGATGTCGCTGTCGGGGTCGGTCTTGATGTCGGCCGCCTTGAACTCGCGGCCGTCGGTCAGTTCGACCGTCACTTCGTCGGCCCCCTCAACCACATGGTTGTTGGTCAGCACGATGCCGGCGGCATCGACGATGACGCCCGAACCGATTCCCGAGCGGGGCGGCATCCGGCCGTTGGGACCGCCAAAACCCTCCGGCATGCCGTCGCGGAAAAAGTCTTCAAAGGGCGTCCCCCGGAAGGGGTTGTCCATCCGGCCGGGACCCTTCCCGTTGGAAGTGACGTTGCGGGCCCTGGTCTCGCTCCGCACGACCACCACGCTTGGGGTTGCCTTGCCGGCAGCGTTTCGAAACGCCTGGGACAGGGCATTGGCCGCCGCCACGGGATCGCTGGCGGCAGGATCGGCGGCTCGGGTGGCCGCCGGGACGACGAGCCCGACGGTCACCGCAGCGAGCACCGCCGCAGAAAAAAACCGGCGAACGCGGGTCGGGATCACCGACCGCGACAGCTTGCAGCAATCTGACATTGATGAGTCCTCCTTTTCATTGCTCCCTCGTCGATCGGCGGGAGCAGGAACCGGCCGCGATCAGCCGCAGGCAACGCCTGCCAGCCGTCCGCTCGCCGCCTCCACCTCTGCATAATAGGGCCGAGGGCCCGCAGGTGGCGATCCGGCGTCGCGGAATGCGTCCAACCGGGTTATACGCAGGCCGCCCCCGCCCGGTTCGCCCGCCGCCGCCGTTGCCGGTTGCGGCCTGCGGTTTGACAGGCCGGCTCGGTCGGAAGTAGGTTCCCCCGTGAGTGGGAGCCTCACAATGTCTGACATGCAGTCCCTGTCGCCGCCAGCCGACCCCCTGGCGGCCTGCGAGGCCCGCATCGGCTATTCGTTTCACGACCGCAGTCTGCTGCGGGCGGCGGTTACGCATGCCTCCGGGGCGGAGCACCGGCTGGCGTCGAACGAGCGGCTCGAATTCCTCGGCGACGCCATCCTCGGCTTTGTTGTCTGCGACCGACTCTTCCGAGAGTTCCCCGACTCGCTCGAGGGTGATCTGACGCGGATCAAGTCGGCCGTCGTCAGCCGCGAGACCTGCAGCCGGATCAGCCGCGAACTCGGCCTGATCGACTTTCTCGTCGTCGGCAAAGGGATGTCGGTCCATCGGCCGGTTCCCAGTTCGGTGCTCTCGGACATGTTCGAGTCGCTGATCGCGGCGATCTACCTCGATGGCGGCATTGAGCCGGCCCGCGGATTTCTCGATCGCTGGGTCGGCCCGGAGATCGAAAAAGTCCTCGCCGGCAAGGAGGGGTCGAACCATAAATCACTGCTCCAGCAGCTCGCCCAGGGAGCGTTCGGCATCGCGCCGACCTACGAGGTGATCGACGAGGTCGGCCCCGACCACAGTAAGGAGTTTCAGATTCGCGCCCAGATCGGGAGTCGCCGCTATCTGCCGGCCTGGGGCCGGAATAAAAAAGAGGCGGAGCAGGGAGCTGCCCGCAACGCGCTGGAAGCGTTGCGGGAGGAAGGCGTTGAGCCGGTGATTCCGGCCCCGCCGCGAAGCCGGACCCTGCCTTAGCGGACTGTTGATCAAGGCTGCCGCCGCAGGATGCGGAGCACCCCCGAAACCGCTCGGCGTCTGCGGGTGTTGCCCCGTCGCGGAGAATGAACGTTCGCCCGCATTCGCGGACCAGAGGCGGCTTTTTCCACGGGTGTCGTCAAGAGAACGGAAACCGGACTGCCGCAAGCCGCGGTGGAGAGACGAAAGCCGAAACCGCCAAGGGAGCCAGTCGATGTTCGAGTTCGCTCAGCTGCCTCGGTCCGTCAGCGTCTGGGTTCAGCGTCGCGTCGCGGCGTGGTGCCCTGGCGGTTGTCTGCTTGCTGCCGCCGTGACGTTTGTCATGGTCCCGGGGGCGACCCCTGTCCGGGCGGAAGACCTCGTCGCCATCGAGGGCTGCTCGCTCGTGCCGACCGATTGGGCCGACGGCGACAGTTTTCGGATTCGCACGCCGGATGGTGACGAGCACACGGTGCGGCTGTACGGCGCCGACTGCATCGAGTCGCAGGTGAGCGATACGACCGACGCCCGCCGGTTGCGGAGCCAGCGGCGGTACTTCGGGATCACCAACGTCAGACCGTCGGCGACAGAGTCGATCGCCTTTGCCAAGGAACTCGCGGCGGCCGCCACCGCGGCCCGGCGGGAGTTTCTCGCCCGGCCTTTCACCGTGCACACGAGCTTTGCCGACGGCCGCGGCGATGCCCGGTATCGCCGAATCTACGGCTTCGTGGTCGACGGTCAGGGTCGGGACCTCGCCGGCTATCTCGTCTCCCGGGGCCTGGCTCGGGCCTATGGCGTCTGCCGCCGGACGCCGGCGGGCGAATCGGCCGACGACTACCGTGAGCGGCTCCGCGACCTGGAGCTGACGGCTGCGACGCAGGGGAAGGGCGTCTGGGCCCACACCGACTGGGAGCGGCTGCCGGAAGAACGGCGGCTCGACCGCGACGAGGAACGCCAGCTGCTGCAGGCAGTGGACGGTCGGCTGCGTCCGGGCATGACCGTCGATCCGAACACCGCCTCGCGCGACGAATTGATGGCCCTGCCGGGGGTTGGGGAAACGATTGCCCAGCGGATCATCGAGGGGCGTCCCTACCGAAAGCCGGAAGACCTTCTGCAGGTTTCGGGGATCGGTCCGGCGACACTCGCGGAATTGCGGGCGTGGCTCGCGGGCCTGGGAGACTGACGCCCCTGCCGACTGGTCGGGCATCACCGAGGTCGTTCAAGATTCGCCGCCGTCCGGCCGACATCACTTTTTACAGTTCGGCAACACAGCGTCGTGCCGCAGGGTTATGGCCCGTACCCGCCCGAGCCTTCTGGCGGGTGGTACTCAGACCCCGGCACGCATCTGAAAGCCCATCCCGATTGCCGGGATGGGCTTTCACTTTTCGGGTTGGGATGAGGCCGGCACAATGCGGTTCGGATCGCTGAACATCAGCCGGCTGCTGATGGCGATGGCGATGATGCCGGCGGGCATGATCAGCATCTCCCAGCTCGGTCCGACGGTGAGCATCTTTTCGGCCAGCACCCGGACGAACATCACCGCCAGCAGCACGGCGACCACCTCCAACAGCGTTTTTTTCAGCGCCGCGATGTTCTCCACTTTCAGCCAGCGGGGGGCTGCGTTCATCGTTTCGGAGGTGGTCAGAAACAACGCGTAGATGCCGTAAGCGAAATAGAGGAATGTCAGCCCCGTCAGCCCGTTGTCGAGCGACTCGAGCAGCAGCAGGTTGGCCGCCGGCCGAGGGCTGTTGGTCGCCGTGGTGGCGGCGGTGTCCCCCTCCACGCCGAAGTACCGCAGCACCGCCTCGGCCGTGTTGGCGGCGCCGATCAGAAACATCAACAGGGCCCCGACCAGCGACGAGAGGACCGTGACGATGCTGAACCACCGCGTCAGTCCCAGCAGCTGCGTTGTCCGCGGCAGTTTCCGGGCCAGTCGCGAGGCCTGTTGGGCGTTGGCGGCGAGTTTCGACATGGCATCGATCGACGGGGGGAGGCGGTGAAGACTGCTCCTGCGGAGGTCTCAGGCTACCAATTGACGAGCGGGCGGTGGGAGCAGCCAACTGCGGTTGCCGGCCACGCTTGCGGCCGACTGACGCCGCAAGACGGAAAGGAACCCGGCCGGGCTGGTTCCGCGGACCAGTCAGGTGCCCGCACCGTCGCGGC
>Ga0180432_10009165_pt1 | contig 12132 bp, 23 predicted proteins | sample SS_ome_10_FD_132414 | JGI IMG/M metagenome (GOLD analysis project Ga0180432, IMG submission 132414) | Hypersaline lake sediment archaeal communities from the Salton Sea, California, USA - SS_1_MS_2 metaG | ecosystem: Environmental > Aquatic > Non-marine Saline and Alkaline > Hypersaline >...
AACGGTTATTACATTTTTATCTTTTAATGATTTTAATGCTCTTGAAACAGCTTGTTTATTAATTCCAGTGCCTTCAACAAAATCAGATAACGGAATTTCATCTTCTTTTTTCCCCCATCCGTATGTTTTTCTTATGATAAAAAAAAGACACTGCATCTGCTCTCCAGGAATACGATATTTTGATAGAGCTTCAAGTATTTCATTGGCTATTTTTGTATAACCGTTTTCAAGTTGAGGTGAATCCATTTATTTTTTCGTTTTACTGGACAAATATTCAAAATATTTATTATGGAGGTCTTGTATAAGGTTTTCATTTGATATGGCCCAACTAATAACGGCTGCGTCAATCTCAGATGAATGAAAAATTTTAAAATTTATAAATCCACCAGCTATAGAAGCAATTTCTCCAGCAAAAAAAGTTTCTTTTAAAATTTCCATTAAATCATGGCTTACGTTTTCCATTCTTTCTTTTTCTACTTCATGGCATTCTTCACATAATGTGACTAATAAATGATTTGGATAATCCCAAGGGTCTTTGTTTGATAAATATCGTCTATGGTGTACGTTAAGAGTTGATTTTTTATCATAACAAAGTTGACACATCCATTTATCGCGCTCTAAAATTTCAAGACGTTTTTTTTGCCACCGTGGATCTTTTAATTTTTCAAGATATGACTTGCTCTTTTCAACCCCCTTAAAAACTCAAATCCGGCATACAAACGGGAGGTAGCAGCTCCACACATCACCAGGGCGACGATGGTTTATATACCGGATTTCAATTTTTAATTTGATTGTCGAGCCTGCTACACTCATAAGAGTAGCTCCTACCCCCACCATACCACGCCAAAACCTAATGTCAAGCAATTTCCCCGACGAGCCAATCCCGCCGGGAAGCTGAATTCCTTAATATAAAAGATAAATACTGTTGATAACCCGTTTATTTTTATTGGCATCACCTCCTTTGGTTGGCCGTTAATCTGCGGCACATGATTCCAAGATCAACGTAATCGTTACCCAGTCATACGTCATTTCCAGAAACCATCGGATGCTGGCGTATTCGTAAAAATCAAGGTATTCCGACATATCACCGATTTCGTTCATGAAGAGGCGGTAATTCATTTTGAGTCCTTTTAACACAGAACTGTGCTGCCAGCCCCGCTTTAAATTTTAGCCGACCGCTGTTCCTGGTCAGCACCAGTGACAGGTTAGACCACCACCCCGATAACTTCTTTACCTGCAAGTGGGTTCGGCATAGCGGCAAACCGTTCAAAAAATATCTGCCGTTCTTCACTTGTCGTTTCAGGAAGATCAAATTCCCCGGTATGTGTGGTGTCAAATTCGCCATCCCAAAATCTTTGATCTGTGACTTTTTCACGGAGCCACGGTTCAACGGCTTTCATTGCACGAGGGAGCATATGTGTCATTAAACCATCTTCACCTGTAAGCATTCCAAGGTCTTTATAAATATCTTCCATCTTGGTGTGTAGTCTCCCGGTGGTTAAGTTTCTTAATCTTTGGATATCCATATTATTTACTCCTTTGTGAGGGGTGGTCTAACGCTTAAAATCAACTGCCCAAAACGACTAACTCCTTTGGGCAGATATACATAACTTCCTGTTTTGGTTCTGGTACTGTTGCCATGCCGCCGGACGGTTTCGGGTCAGATTGCATTGACTTGTTATCTGTTTTTTTAAGATTCAACTCAATAGGATCAAGGCAAAATACAGGACCACGAAAACCACAAGCGCACCAGATGCCGTATGTATTTTCATATCCTTCGGGGCCATGTAATTCATGACCACACTCTTTTTCAATGTGCGAGTATGGGCATTTGTATAATGAGTAATCCGCTTGGTTTTTCATACTTCCTCCTGACAGACAACGCCCCAAATCAGCGAGCCGCTGTAAGCGGTCCGCCTGGATTTGGTTGGTTATACATCTTTTATAATTTTTAAAAGTTTCTTCGCTGTTTTTCCCCCTATAAAGTTAAAAATACACCTTACTTTTTCGTCTCTGCATACACCTATCTGTGCTATAATCATCCCTTTATCGCCGCTTTCCGCTGCTATATCCGCAGCGTTAAGAGATGTGAAAGCTATAGCCTCTTGTTCCGGTGTTAATTCGAATTCAGGCATTATTCATTCCTTTCCGTCTCGTTGTATAACGAGTAATAGGCTGCACAATCGCTTCTGTTGACATTTGTTAAAAGATTTAATACCATTTATTATATTAAGCGTTTGCCCGGATTTTGGGACCGAAGCACCACGGTCAAACACCGCTTATGTAATTTCATTTTGAGCCCCTCGCTTCTTTCAATAACATCACCAGCCGTCCAACCGCAATCGATCATAATTCGGCCTTCCCGACAGAAAGTACACGGTCAATAATCGCCAAAATTTCAAACTCCGGCGTTCTAAAGTCGATTTTTGCCAGCCGGGTTATTTCGGACAATAATTCAGGATAATCAGAAAAGTTTATTGTGATTATGGCGGGCTTTAAAGGGAGTTGTTTAACAGGTTCCGCGTCGGACTCCTGTTTTACGGTTTCCCGTACAGTTGGTTTTTTATTGGCTTTTTTGTTGATATAATTTTGATTGTATATTTTTTGCCTTTCGTTTTTACAGGCCCGGCATAAGTAATCTTTACCGTCTTTCGTTTTTTTACTGTTTGGAAAATCTTCCAAAGGTTTAATTTCGTTACAAGCGCTACACTTCTTTACCACGAGTTTCACATTTGATTTCATGTCTTTCACTTGCCTTGACGGGGTTAAATTTTGGCTTGGTAAATTTGGGTGTCCCATACTGTCAACATACTCAAATCGCTTTTCGCAATTCTCACAAATCGGATTATTTAATTTCGACTCATTTTTATGAGAGCATGTCGCGCAAGGATTATTCATTTTCAACCCCCTTGTCTTTCAATAGTTTTATCAAATGTCCAACCGCTACCCGAATATCTGCCCTTGCCTCGCTGATTTCTGCGTCGAAATCGCGTTTTATTATACCCCAAGCATCGCATTCATCCTTCTTGCACTTGAAATTACGGTTACTGGTTTCATCGCTCCAGTAGATACAGGTTCCGTCTGGACGGAGACAGTTGATTGTGCAGGTTTTTTTTGGCATTGTTTATAATGTATATATCTGCTCTTTTGTTAATTCAACAAGCACAATAATTCCCCTATTTAATTAAATCCTTCGCATCTATGTTCAATGCCTGTCCAATTTTATGTGCCTGAGTAATCGGCTTTTTAATTAAAATTTGACTGATCCGTGACCGTGAGATTCCCATCTTTTTGGCGAGCCAGGATTGAGTAACATTGAGCCTGCCAAGTTCTTTTTTTATTTTATCTGTGTTTAGGTATAATTTTTTCATAGCTATTCTTTATCAATTAATTATTTGTCTGTCAATAAAAATGTTTAAGCCTGTAAGTGTTTGAAATGTTTATACTTGATTAATTAACCCAAAAAAATGTAATTAAAAGTGTTGACAGCCCTTTTAAAAAAGTTTAATACTGAATCAAACACCAAATCACCCTCACCGACCAGTAATGGAAGTGAGTGTGATTGAAACCCATCAAACGTCACACAGGCTCCACGGATGCCGTCACTGACTGAAGGATGGGGATGGTAGCTCTTTTAAAAGTTAAAATTAATCTTGTGCGGGGTGCTGACGAGCTGTTACACCGCATAGAGGCGACTGTAGGTGGATAAATGGGCCTCTTGCCCCGCACAACCAATTTTGTGCCCGTCAGTGAATGATCGCCAGTCCGAACTGGCTGAAAATGAGAAACGGGGCGCAAAACTCTTGCCGGTGGCATTTTCCCTACGCTTTGCGTATCACCGGCAAGGTTTGTGGGGTAGGCGGTAACGCCTGATTGGTAGGCCGCCTGCTCCATTAGCAACCATGCGGCATCGCCGCCAACCGATACGGGCGAAAGTCCGTCAACCCGAAAAGTGCTGATTAAGTGCCAGCATTTTTCCTCCAGCCGGGGGTCGGGTGCGGCCCCCGGTTACAAAAAAGGAGAACACTATGACACCCCAACAAATTGCAACCGATTTATGCAAAATAGAAAAATTAAAAGAGCAGGTGAACGTTGCTCAGATGACCGAGATTGTTGCAACCGCGATGAAAATATTTAAAAGGAGGCAAGATGGAAACAACTAAAAAGCTATCATTAATAACCGTTTGTGACGGTTGCGCTCAAGAGCGCTTTGATCATGAACTTCAAAAAGTGTTGAACAACATTCTTGATGTCAACACCGAGGCGACCGCAGTCAGAAAAATCACCCTGACCGTTAAAATCAAACCGGATGAAGAACGGGAATCTTTACGGTCAGAATTAATCGTAAAACCGGAACTCGCACCATTAAGCCCGGTTTCTTCACTTTCTCTGATCGGGAAAGACGTTCAGGGCAACGCCGAAGCGCACGAAGTCAAACCGCCGAAACAGTTAAAATTCGGCATTGACGCAGACAACAAAATCCAACCCATTAAAAAAGGAGATGTAAAATAATGATTGCGACTGCCCTTAAGTTTTTAAAAAACAATTTAAGATCCACCGAAATTGTTGAACGGCACGACCGCCATTTCTCGTTTGAAGACCTGAAATTGATCCCGAACAAGTTTGACGAACCGGTTCCCGCTGAATTAACGGTCAATACCCTGACCGGTTTCAGCGACTATATTCATTTAAACATCGATCAACTCGAAAACGCATTCGTTCACGTTGAAAATTATAACAGCGTCCGTCTGCTTTCGGCGCTTTTCGGTGACAACCATCAACGAAAAAACTGGTTACAAGCCACAACCATGGGGACGCTGAACGATGGCTTTACGTTTGGCCGGTTGATGGAAATCCCGGACTTTATCATTGCTATGCAATCCTATTTCGCTGGCACTGATGACGCTCAAAAAATCTTGGAACTGGTGAGCAATGTAAAAGCGGAGCAAGGCCAATCCTATTCAGACACCGGATTTTCTCAAAAGGTTACTGCTAAACGGTCAGTCGAATCTTCAATGTTTGATAATGTTCCCGTGCCAAATCCGGTTACACTCAAGCCATACCGGACTTTTCTTGAAATTGAACAACCGGAATCATCTTTTGTTTTCAGGCTTTCTTCAGGTGGCGAAGGAAACCCGCCGAAATGTGCGTTGTTTGAAGCGTCTGGCGGGGCATGGAAGCTGGACGCGATTGAAAAAATATCAGCATGGCTGGCTGATCAGCACTTTTCAATCCCGATGATTGCGTAATTAGCAATGACAAGGAGGAACCATGAAAACACTCACAAATTGGTTTTTACAGACGTTAATTGTCCTATTTTTAATGCTGGTGATGTCGATTCAGGACATTAATTTTTAACCACTTGCCGCCAGGGGCGATAGGCTGACCCTTTCCCTGCTTCGGGCAGATACAGTACGGCCTCAACGGCGGCAAGACTAATTAAGGGGGAAAATAATGTGCGTAAAGTTGAAAGATTTAAACATAAATTATACCAAAATCTTGTTTTTTGAAGGCAAAATCAATCTGTTCAGAAAATGCCTCGACCCGGATGACATTCTTATCGAAATGTTTAACAGCGAAGAATAAGCATTATTGAAAACTGCGATTGCCGAATCAGAAACACAGATAATGGATGAAATTTCAAGCAACCCACCATTTTAAATAAAAGAAAAAATTAAATAATGAAAATCTTAGCCATAGACACAGAAACCATCCCGAACCAATCTTTACCCGAAAACTTTGGCTTTGATCCTGATACGGTAAAAGTCGGAAATATGAAAGATCCTGCAAAAATTCAGGTCAAACTTGATGAAGCCAAGGAAAAACACAGCAAGACAATGAGCCTTGACCCGGCCATGTGTCAATTGTGTACTTTCTGCGGTATCACCTATGACACGGAAACCCATAAAATTATCAACGAAGTCACACTTCAGGTTGTGGAAGCCGACAAACACGATGATCTTGAACTTGTCAGCACTGGCTGGAACACTATTTTAATGGCCCACCAAGAGCGTATGCCGATTATATCATTTAACGGTATTCAATTTGATTTGCCGGTAATGCTATTCCGAGCCATTGCCCAGGATGTACCGGTCAGTCCAATTACATATAAATACCTGACTCAAAAATACAACAACAAACATCATTATGATGTCATGCAGATATTGGCTGGATGGGATCGGCAAAAATGGCACAAACAAGATTTTTACCTGAATATTTTTAAGCTCGGTAGCAAGGACGGTTTTGACGGTTCAATGGTATATCCGACTTATCAATCAGGTGAATATGAAACCATTAAACAATATTGCCGAAACGATGTTTTAACGCTGTGTAAATTATTCACGCGGGTTGAGCCGTGGTTTAAAGTTGAAATAGAAGAAAATATAGGGGGTAAATAAACATGGAAACATTACCAGTTGCAAGGCAAAATCACGAAATAGTTAACCTTGAAGATAGTGCAATGTCGGTTGAAACATTAACCCGACAAGTCAACTTAATCCAAGGGGTTATGAAAAACGTAATGAAGGAAAACGAACATTATGGCGTAATTCCAAGCACAGACAAACCGACATTATTAAAACCCGGTGCGGAAAAATTATGTCTCACATTTCGACTTGACCCTGATTATGAAATAATCCGGGAAGTTCGGGAAAAAGATTTTATTGCCTACACTGTAAAATGTTCTTTAAAGCACATTCCAACAGGACAGGCAATTGCGTCCGGGATTGGGGCTTGCAACTCGAGGGAAACAAAATATCGTTACCGATCGCAAAACACCGGAAAACCCGTACCTAAAGAATATTGGGATACTAGAGACTCAGCTATTCTCGGTGGATCTCAATACAAACCACAAAAAAAAGATAAGCAATGGTTTATTTTTGAACAGGTTGAACATGACAACCCTTGGGATTTTGATAACACACTTATTAAAATGGCCTGTAAGCGTGCGCTAGTTGCCGCTACACTAAATGCAACCGCAGCAAGCGACATATTCACCCAGGACGTTGAAGATATGCCAAAAGAAATTATTTCAGGTGGTCAAGCTCAACCCAAACCAGACACCACGCCACCACCTGCCAAACCAGAAAGGGCAGCCTCTAATGACACGCTCACGGAAAAGCAATATAATTTCATTGCCGGAAAAGCTACAAAAGCAGGCTTAACAGAGTCAGAATTAAAAAACTTTATCATCTGGTACAAAAAAACTTACCCATCGGCTGAGACAAAGCATGGTGAAAAGCCTACATCAACAGAAAAAGGCAATTTGTCTAAATCCGGGGCGTCCGCCATCATAGATGGGTTTGATGATCTGTTGAGCAATTACCAAGAAGCTCAAATGTCGGAATTTGAAGGACTGAATGAAGGTACGCCCGAAGGCGGGCCACCCACCCAAGAAGACGATATTCCTTTTTAGGGGGTTTATATGAAAATTAAACTTGGCGACTTCGTACTCACATCAACCAAGAGTTGTTTTACGCTCAATGAATGGAAAACCCGAAAAAATAAAGATACTGGAAAGCCTGAGCGATTTTTAGACCCGTTTGCGCATTATTCCCATTTGGACGCACTCTTAGACCAATATCCACAAAGAATGCTCATGCGGTCGGATGCGGAATCGATACAGGCATTAATTAAAGAGTTTCGAGGTTATACAAAAGAAATTAAAAAAGCGCTGGAGATAAAAGAGTGAAAGAAGGAATATTCCAGCGCCAAAACAATCAATTGATTCCATTTGACCCAGAAACGCTTGAGAATATCAAGGGATATTACGAAAACCAGCCAATCCGGGTTAAAATGTATGGCATTAAACGACCCCGGAGCTATCAGCAGCTAAAGGCATACTGGAAGCTGTGCGAAGTTGTTGCCGACCACCTTGACCAATTCAGCGACAAGTATGACGTTGATTGGGAGCTGCGTGTTAAGCTAAAGCACATCGGCAGAATGACGGTATCCGGTAATAAGGTAATTGTGGAGTGTAAGTCAATATCGTTTTCTCAGTTGGAGCATATCGAAGCAAATCGGTATTTTGATAGAGCTTTTGAGTTAATGGCAAAGTGGCTGAACGTGCCGGTTGAGGACTTGATGGGAATGGAGGGAATATGAAAATAATCGCCCGCCCAAACGAACATGACCTGTCAATGATTGAGCTGTACTCTGAGGATATGAGATACATGCTCGGTGCTGTTCACGTAGACAATTTTATTGTGGACGAAAGCATATACGCCACACTTAGATTTATTTTCAGGGATAGGCGGTTTTTTTACTTGCATTGAATGTCTAATTCTGGTAAATAAAAAGCATGGCTAATAAATATACGAAATTAAAAATCGACATTAATAGGGTGGTGAGTCTTTATAGGTCGGGAATGACTCAAGCCGAAATTGCAAACGAGATGGGTGTGTCTCAAAAAGTTATCTTTTCAAGATTAAAAGAGATTGGTTTTAAGTGCAGGGCGTCAGCCCCACGAAACCAAAAAAGAGAATTAAACAACAACTGGAAAGGTGATGATGTTACATATTCAGCTTTTCATCTTAGGTTGAAATCTCTACATGGAAGCCCTAAAAAGTGTGAAGTTTGTGGAACAACTGACAAAACCAAGTCATATGATTGGGCGAACCTTACGGGGGCATATGAAGACCCGAAAGACTATAAAAGAATGTGCCGATCTTGCCATTGGAAATATGATAAAAAACATTTAAATTTTAAAGGTGCTGTTGGTGGCAGAAAGGGGGTGCAAGATGCCAAAAAGTAAATGCAGACATTTAGATTTGTTTTCTGGCATTTGACCGGTGGCTTTGCCCTTGCAGCATCGTGGGTGTGGGGTGCGGATCATGAGATTGTTTCGTTCTGCGAAATTGAACCGTTTGCCCAAAAAGTCTTAAAAAAACATTGGCCTGATGTGCCGTGTATACCGGATATCAGAGACATAAAAGGAACCGATTATGCAGGAACAATTGACCTTATTTCCGGCGGGTTCCCGTGCCAACCGTACAGTGTTGCCGGGAAGCGAAAAGGCGCGGAAGATGACCGTGCGCTCTGGCCTGAAATGTTGCGCGTTATTAAAGAAGCAAAGCCCAATTGGATTATTGGCGAGAACGTTGCTGGGATCGAAAGTGTTTTCCAGTGGGACGGTTTTTCTGAATTGGAAGGCAAGGAATATCCTACAAAAAAGGCGGCAAAAGCTGACTTTAAAGGCATTTCAGAACGAACAGGGGAAGGAATGTTATGGGTGGTTTTGGGCAACCTTGAAAAACTCGGATACGAGGTCCAACCAGTTATTATTCCAGCTTGCGCCGTCAACGCCCCGCACAGGCGGGATAGAGTCTGGATTGTGGCGAACTCCAAACGGCCAAGAACCGGGGATAAATCCAGAGCGGTTGCAATGCAAGGACGGATCACCGCCGAAACCGGGCCAGCGGCTTTACGACAAGGAAACGGGGAGACTTTGCCAGATAGGGTTAACACAACAGGCCAAGATGTGGCCCACCCCATCAGCAAGCATGATGACATCTCAGGACATGGAGCAAGCGAAGTATGCCGGGAACGATCCGAAAAGGCCAAAATACAAGGATGCTCTTTGGCCGACGATAACCGCAACCGATGCGATAAAAGGCGGAAAAGTATCTCCACGACCGGGGGCAATGGGACTTTCAGAGAAAACGGGTGGCTCCCTGAACCCGCAGTGGGTCGAGTGGCTAATGGGGTATCCGGTCGGGTGGACAGACTTAAAGGACTCGGAAACGCCATAGTTCCGCAAGTGGTGGTTCCGATCATGCAAGCGATTAAGGAAATTAACGAAACATCCTAAAAAATACATGACAATCATAAATAGTTTATGACACAGTAAACATTTTAGATAAAATACTTGACAAGAAATTAAAAGCACGATAGGGGTAAATTATGAAAACAGATATCAGTTCAAGATTAACGAAAGAACAGTTTAAATTTATAAAAGAAGAGGCTGAAAGACAAAGACGGCCTATTGCTGCTGTTGTTCGCAATCTTATTGATGACCTGTATCAGAGCCACAAGACAACTCATAGTGGCGAAAAGAAACCGCAAGGCGACTGATACCCGGTCGCGAATCGAGCCTGTTGGCGGGTCTAATCGATAAACAACGGGAAGCCTGACAAACTTCCCCGAAACACGATAAATCTTGCGATATAAGCCACTAAATCCATCAACGGGTTAATTGTTATTGTCACAAGCGTCCCCTCTGTTTTTGCCGCACATTTTTGCAGGGGGGGCGTGGAAGCAATGCGTTAGCGTGTCGGTGGACACCCATCAACGAAAGGATACAACAGCGTGACGCCGAAATTTATAGCAACAATTCACGGCGGCATCCCTGATTTTGATAATGTCCGCAACGTCAAACCGGAATATGGCAGGGATACACCTGTGATATCCGCTTCGCAAGCAAACTTGCGTCATATGCGTTGTTATGCCATTGGTAATACCGCAACCAATGGCATATTAAAAACAATGCGGTAACTATATGAGGTAAAACCATATGTCAGAAAAAGCGAAAGAGAAATTGACAAAAGCGATTGAAGTCCTTGCGGACAAAATCACAGGCAACATCAAATCAGGTGATGCCCTTAAATTCACACAAGCTGCTAATAATGCAGCGAACACAATGGCTTGCTTGAGTAATATCAAAAAAGCATAACCAAATCATTCGTGCTGACCGGGAGGGCATTGACCATCAAGCAGGGAACGGACGGATACAATGTGACAGACCCGCCCTGCATCTGTCACACTCCCGGTCAGCACAATTCAATCGTTAGGTGGACATAGATATGGGAGAATCAAGAAAAATAGATTTTGGGTATCAATGCCCTGTCCGGGGATGCAAGCAAAAAAATAATCGAAGATTTAATTCCTTATCTGGGCTTCTTCAACATATGGAGTTGTTTCATCCTGGTGAAGCGGAAAAGCGTTTAAGGGCCAAAAAATCAAAACGGACAACAGGTAAAAATTTGTGGTGATAGCAGTTCCAGGAAGGTGGGTTTTACTCCTACCGTAATAGCTTCCAGGAAGGTGGGTGAAACGCCCACCATCACCACCTAACCAGCCGCTTGTCGCTGACCCGGCGAAGGATTTTCCGGGAAAGGACAACCGGGGCGGGCAGGACAGCTAATCGTTATAGGAGGGAACAAAATGAATGATTATGAAATCGGGTATAAAGGTTGCTACATCCAAGACCACAACTTTTCCTATGTTTGCACAATCCCAATTGAAACTGCGATTGCATGGGTAAAAACATCCTGCCCAGGGCATGACATGGGGTGCGGTATGGTTACAGGCCAACTAACTATTGACAAAAACACTGACACCGACGCTGATAAAAACGGGTGGCTCAATAAAATGTTTATTGTTGTATCGGAAAGTAATGGAAAATGGATTGCGCTTGCAAAATGGGATGACCGTTTTTTTGTCTATAAAGAAAGATAACAAATAAATCCAGCGGATAAACCGCCGATTTAGGGCGTTCAATTTTCACATGACCAAAAAACCAAAATGCAACTGCCATCAATGGGCTGAAATCGGGACATATTTTTGTCCGGTGCATGGATATGAGAACCAATTTAGGAGAGGGGCTGTAAATAACCCCGCAACCCTGCACCCCACTAAGCACCACAAACAGGCTCGCTCAGAGGCCGAAAACGGGGTTATAATTGAAAAGTAATGCTGTGACATGGGGAAAGGAGAAGGAATTATGACCGACAAAGAAAAACAAACCCAAATAGAAAAATCCATGAAGGATTATTTTTAAATCGGGGGGAATCGGGAAATAAAAACAAGCGGCCACACGAAAGCGTCTTGCGATGCAACCTTGCAGCTTACTTTTTCTTAGGAGTTAATATGGATACTAAAAAATATGCAGATTGGATTGACCAGAATGTTACAAAAACATACGGGAAGTGCGAGGAGTATACAGAGTTGATGGCGAAAGCATTCCCTGAGTTGACCCGTGTGAGAGGGCATTATCATTGCTTTGATTGGGGTAAACGTGAACATTGGTGGTTAGTAACTAAAGAAGGTCAAATCATTGATCCAACATCTGCTCAATTTCCGAGTAAAGGGCTTGGAAATTATGAACCGTGGATTGAAGGGACAAAAGAACCAACA
>Ga0180432_10009167_pt1 | contig 12131 bp, 10 predicted proteins | sample SS_ome_10_FD_132414 | JGI IMG/M metagenome (GOLD analysis project Ga0180432, IMG submission 132414) | Hypersaline lake sediment archaeal communities from the Salton Sea, California, USA - SS_1_MS_2 metaG | ecosystem: Environmental > Aquatic > Non-marine Saline and Alkaline > Hypersaline >...
CACGCGCTCCGGTGGCAGCGCACCGACCAGATCAATGAAGGTACGCGCCGGAACAGTCATCGCTCCATCCTCCTCCACCTTGGCCCCGATCCAGCAGTTGATGCCTACCTCCAGGTTGGTGGCGGAGAGTTTGAGCCGCCCGGCGTCAGTTGCCAGGAGGACATTGCCGAGCACTGGGAGTGTGGAGCGGGGTGAGACCGCTCGTCCGACAATGCTCAGGCCTTTAGCCAGGTTTTCTTGCAGGCACGAGACCTTCATTGGTTTACCCCTCCTCAAGGTATCTGGTTATGGTGAGTATACACTAACTCTGTGAGCCGCACAAGTATGGCGCAAAAGAGTAAACACAAACGGGCCGCCGGGCGGAACTCTGCAGCGGCCTATTCCTGTTCCTGCGGCGGTCCGTCTGACAGGCTGAGCTGGAGATCAGGACGTGCTACAACGCCACTTCGGTCCCCAGCCCCAGGCGCCGGGCGGCCTCGAGGACCGCGCTTGCGGCTGCCACGTCTTGTACGGCCACGCCGACCGATTTAAAGAGGGTGATCTCCTCTGGAGACGTGCGCCCCGGCTTACGCCCAGCGGCGATTTCTCCCACTTCCGCGTAGATGTGGTCCTCGGTCATCAACCCCTGCTGAAGCGGGATCAGGAGATCCCCCGCCTCGGCCAGGCTGGCTTCACGGTGGTCGATCACAACCCTGGCCCGCAGGACCGTCTCGGGCGGTATCTCCTGCATCTGGGGCGTGTAGGCACCGATGGCGTTGATGTGCGTCCCAGGCTGGACGTCGGCGTCGTCGAACACAGGGCTCGTGGAAGTCGTCGCGGTACAGATTACGTCCGCCTGACGCACCGCCTCGGATGGCGTCTCGGCCACGTTCAACGGGATCGACAGGCGCTGGCTCATTTCATCGGCGTAGGCTGCCGCTTGCTGCGGCAACACGTCGTAGGCCCATGCCTCTTGGATAGGCCGCACGGTGCAGACAGCCTCCAGTTGAGTGCGTCCCTGTGCACCAGTGCCGAAGACGGCCACGGTGCGCGCGTCCTGGCGGGCTAACAGGTCCGTAGCCGCGCCGGAGGCCGCGCCCGTGCGCAGCGCGGTGAGGGCCGTCCCGTCCATCACAGCCGCCGGCTCCCCGGTCGTTGCGTCAACGACTACAACCAGCGCGTGGATGAGGGGCAACCCCTTGGCCGGATTATCGTTGAAGACGGAGACGATCTTGACCGCCATTTGATCGTCGGTGGACAGGTAAGCGGGCATGAAAAGGGTAACACCGTTGTGGCGAGGTACGTCAAGCGCCACTCTGAGCGGCACGTCGGCCTGACCGGCCGAGAGCTGGGCGAAGGCTCCCTTCATCGCCTCGATCGCCCGGCGCATCGGCAGGGCCTGGCGCACCTCTTCATATGTGAGGATGTGGGTCACGGCTACTGCTCCCCCAGGTACGCCTTGCGCACCCGCTCGTCCCGCAGCAGTTCACCAGCCGGCCCCGAGAGAACGACCCGCCCCGTCTCCAGCACGTAGCCGCGATCGGCGGCCTTGAGCGCCGCGCGGGCGTTCTGTTCAACCAGCAGGACGGTCACACCCCGAGCGTTGATCTGGCGGATCGTGTCAAAGATGGCCCTGACCAGCATGGGGGCCAGGCCCAAAGACGGCTCGTCCAGCATCATCAGCCGGGGCCGGGCCATCAACGCCCGACCGATGGTCAGCATCTGCTGCTCGCCGCCGGAGAGCGTCCCGCCGAGCTGATCCTTGCGCTCCTCCAGGCGCGGGAAGAGGTCAAAGACACGATGGCGGTTCTCCTCGATGGCCTCGGTGTCCCCACCCAGGCTGTAGGCGCCCATGTTCAGGTTCTCTGTCACCGTCAACGTGCTGAAGATCTGACGGCCCTCCGGCGCGTGGGAGATGCCCTCTTCCACGATGCGATGGGCGGCCAAGCGAGTGATGTTCTCGCCGTCAAACGTGATCTGGCCCTCGCGGGGACGAATCAGGCCGGAGATGGTGCGCAGCGTCGTCGTCTTGCCTGCCCCGTTGGCGCCGATGAGCGTGACGATTTCTCCTTCTTCCACCTCCAGGTCGATGCCCTTCAACGCCTGGACGTGGCCGTAGTACGTACGCAGGTTCTCGATGTGCAGCAGGGCCATGGTCACGCCTCCTCCTCGCCCAGGTACGCCTCGATGACGCGCGTGTTGTGCTGCACCTCAGCCGGCGTGCCCTCGGCGATCTTCTTACCGTAGTCGAGGACGACAATGCGCTCGCAGATGCCCATCACCACCTTCATATCGTGCTCGATGAGCAGGATGGTTATCCCCGAGTCTCGGATCTGGCGAATCAGCGCCATCAGTTCCAGGCTTTCCTGTTCGTTCAGGCCTGCGGCCGGCTCGTCCAGGACCAGAAGCGCCGGCTCAGCGGCCAGTGCCCGCGCGATCTCCAGGCGCCGCTGGTGACCGTACGGCAGATTCTTGGCCAGATCGTCCCGGCAGTCCTCCAGGCCCATGAACGCCAGGTGACGCTCTGCTTCGGCGACGATGTATGTCTCTTCCTTCTGCTGGGGCGGGGGCCGGAATAGTGCACCCAGCACACCCGCTTTCGTGCGGTGGTGCAGGCCGGCCATCACGTTCTCCAGCGCGGTCAGGTTGTTGAACAACCGGATCGTTTGGAAGGTGCGGGCGATGCCTCTTTCCGTGATTTCGTGGGGCCGTAGCGCACGGAACTCATCCCACTTCTGCTGCATCGCCGGAACCGGCAGCCAGCCTAACCACCAGGTGGCAGTAGATAGCCGCTGGCGCCAGGTGAGCGACTGATGGGCGATACGCTGATCCTTGAAGTAAACTTCCCCCGCCGTGGGTGGATAGATGCCGGTGATCATGTTGAATATCGTTGTCTTCCCAGCACCGTTGGGACCGATGAGCCCCAGGATATCACCGTTGTTCAACTCGAAGTCCACGTGATCCACAGCCACCAGGCCACCGAACTGTTTGGTCAGTCTACGCAATTCCAGAAGTGCCATATCTCTCTCCCTCTGGATCAAGTACCTGCCGCCGGAGCAGGCAGGACATCTTCCCTCTCACCGCGGATCTCCATCGCCACGCGGCGGCTGGGCAGCAATCCCTCCGGGCGGAGGATCATCATGGTCACCATCACGAACCCCAGCCACGCGTCCCGCCAGGCCTTCAGCGGGCGCGAGAGTTCTGGGAGGGTGACCATTCCTAAGGTGCCGACGAACACCCCGGGGATGGAGCCCGTGCCGCCCAGGACGACGATGCAGAACATGATCACCGATTCCAGGAACTTGGACTGGTCAGGCGAGATGACCGTGATCCTGCCGGCATAGAGAGCGCCCGCCAGCCCGGCCCAGCCGGAGCCCAGGGTGAAGGCCAGCAGCTTGACGCGGGTCGTGTCGATCCCCATTGCCTCGGCCGCCACCTCGTCCTCGCGCACGTACATCCAGGCTCGCCCCAGCCGGGAGTGCTCCAACCGCTGCACGGCAAAGATGGTGATGATGAGGAAGAAGAGCATCAGATAGTAGTGATAGATCGGCGCGCGCAGCACCAGGCCGAACAGAGCAGGGCGGTCGATGCCGCTCAAGCCGTTGGCCCCACCGGTGATGCCAAACAGGTTGTTGACCAACACCAGCCGGACAACCTCACCAAAGGCGATGGTCACGATGCACAGGTAGTCTCCCCGCAGGTGTAAGATGGGCCGGGTGATGAGGTAGCCAAAGAAGGCAGCCACGATCACGCTGAACGGAAGCGTCAGCAAAATCGGGATGTCGAAGTGCAGGTTGAGCAGCCCGCAGGTGTAGGCCCCCAGCGCGTAAAACGCAGCGTGGCCCAACTGAAACAGGCCCGCATATCCAAGGATGATGTTGAGACTGAGGCCCAACATCACGTAGAGGCCGGTGCGCCACAGCACAGAGCGATAGTAGTCGCCCATTGGCAGCGGCAGCAAGACCGCCAACACAATCAGGCCCAACTGCCACCACAGCGGGTTTAGTTTTCGGAGGCGGGTCAGTACGCTTTCCATGATTACCCCCTCACACTTTCTCCGCCACTCGCTCGCCGAGCAAGCCGGTCGGGCGGAAGATCAGGATCAGAATAAGAATCACGTAGGCGATGACGTCTTTCCATTGTGGCGACAGGTAGCCGGATCCCAGCGTCTCGATGATGCCCAGGATCATTCCGCCGAGCATAGCGCCGGGGATGTTGCCGATGCCTCCCATAATGGCAGCAATGAATGCTTTCAACCCAAAGACCCATCCCAGCGTGAAGTCGAAAGAGCCATAGTAGAGGGCCACGATCATACCAGCTACTCCGCCGAGGCCCGGACCGATGATGAAAACGATGGCAATGATGCGGTTGACGTCAATTCCCATCAGCTTGGAGGTGTCGTGGTCCAGCGAGACGGCGCGCATAGCTGTACCGATGCGGGTACGCTGGACGAACAGATACAGGGCGGCCATCAGGATGAACGAGACGCCCAGGACGACGATCTGCATCACGCTGATGCGCGCGCCTCCCAGCGTAGTGCCTCCGGCAAGCGCGACCCCAGCCGGGTACGTCTTGTAACTCGCGCCGTAGATGTTGCGGGCCAGGCTCTGAAGAATAAAGGCCACCCCGAGCGCCGAGATCACCGGAGCCAGTCGCCCCGCTGAGCGCAGGGGCCGATAGGCCACGCGCTCCACCACGACCCCGACCAGAGCCACCGTGACCATAACGGCGATGATAGCCGGCAGGGCAGCCAGCGGGCTCGCCTGAGCCAGCACTGCTAGCACGACATTCAGCCCGGTCAGGCCGATGTAAGCGCCCCACATAAACAGGTCGCCGTGAGCAAAGTTGATCAACTTGAGCACGCCGTAGACCATGGTGTAGCCCAGGGCGACCAGCGAATAGAAGGCGCCAATAGTGATACCATTGATCATCTGCTGGAGAAATTGCATAGGATCAGTCCTCCCTCACTGGGCGTGAGACGTTGTCATGTATGAGGGGGGAGCTCGAGAGCTCTCGAACTCCCCCCAATCTGTTGGCGAGTCTATGGCTGCTCCGGGTAAACAACGAGGTCGCCGTTCTCGTCGATGATGTAAGCCAGGTGGATGGTGCCCAGACGGTCTCCCTTCTCGTCCCAACCCAAGATTGGGCCGGTGATGCCGTTGATGTCCTTGGCCTCGTTGTGGAGGAAGTCAGCCAGGACCTCGGAGTCGGTGGACTCGGTCTGCTCCATAGCGTAGCGGATGACGTTGAAGGCCTCAGCGGCCATCATCCACCACACGCTATCGGGCATCATATCGTACTTTTCCTGGAAGTCAGACACGAACTGCTGGGCCTCTGGGTATTCCACGTCCTTGGGCAGTGGCTCAGTGGTGATGTACGTGCCACAGCGTTCTCCAGCCCGCCGATCTGGACCAACTCGGGGTTGTTGCAGGCGTTGCCCATCATCCATTCGATATCCAGCCCCAACTCGCCGGTCTGTTTCAGCAGCAGGCCGCCCTGAGCGTGATAGCCGGTGAAGTACACAGCATCCAGGCCAGCAGCCCCGATGTTGGTGAGGATGGGACTGAAGTCCTGGTCGTCGGGGTTGATCGCGTCGTAGAAGGCCACGTTCATCCCCATCTCCTCGGCGTAGCGCTTCGTGTGCTCGGCCAGCCCCTGGGCATAGGTGGAGTTGTCGTGTAGAATGCCGAAGTTTTGCACCCCGAGCACGTCCTTGGCGAACGTGGCGGCGAACAAGCCCTGGCGGTCGTCCAGGAAGCATACGCGGAAGAAGCGCTCGAAGCCCTTCTCGGTCAGCCGGGTGGCGGTGGAGGACGGCGTGATGTGAAGCAAGCCAGCTTCGTTGTAGATCTCTGAGGCGGGCTCGGTGGCGGTGGAGTTGTAGGCGCCGATGACAGCGACAACACCCGCATCCACCAGGCGCTGTGCTACCAGCGCTGCCTGGGTCGGATCACCAGCGTCATCCTCGATGACTAGCTCGACCTGACGGCCCATAATGCCGCCAGCCTCGTTCGTCTGTTCAACGAGCAAACCGACAGCTTTCTCAAAGCCTTGGCCCTCGTAGGCATAGTCGCCAGTCATAGGGCCCTCGAGACCAATCTTGATAGCCTCGGTCTCCTTCTGGCAGCCCGTGAACACGGGTACGGTCAGGACAAGCACGAGAAGTAGTAGAGCAAGCTTTCTATACATTGTTCTCCTCCGTCTTATGTGTGAGCAGCGGTCCGGCGCGTCACCGGACTAAGGCTTCGTTCATCGAATGATGCGGCACTCGGTGCCGAGGCGCTTCGCGCAGTTGCACTTCGTGCGCTGGCACTTTGTGCCCGTTCTAGATGAACAAAGCGTGGAAGTTGTTTACGACAACTTCTCAGGATACGATTCGTCGCGCCGTACGTGGTTGGATTGTCCGATGCTACCTCCTTTCTAGTTCTACGAACTGGGCCTACTCTTCGCGTCCTACGACGATGAATGGAAGGACCAATGGACCGGCTGAGTCTACAGCCCCCAGAGCTCGGCCGAGCTTGGCCGAAGCTCGGGCCTAAGCCTCACCGGATTCCACCTGTGTTCCGGGCTCGCCAAAGTTGCACCGACATCGCTAGCATACGAACAACTAACCTGGCCGCGCGTGTGCAACTGGCGTCCTTCCCTGGATCGCCGAAACAAGCGTTTGCTTCCATTCAAACCGGAGAACCGCATCGAATAAGCTGTATGTCTCGGCTGACTATGGAGAGTCAGCCCAAACCCGACGGGGTGTTAATATGATACGGGTAATTCGTCTACCTGTCAAGTCGAGTTTTTCATACTACAGTCCAACTACTTCAGCTTCTCCTCCCCTCCAAATTCCCGGTACGGACTTAACTCCTCCAGGATCTCCTCGTCCTGCGACGTCAGATCATTCTGCACTAGATGAGTCAGGAGGACCCCGACGCCTGGCCCCAGCATGTATCCCTGCCCACACATCCCGACGGCGTAGATGTAGCCCTCCAGTTCCCGTGCTCGCCCCACGATGGGGAAGCCATCGGGGGTCATCGGGTAGAGGCCCCGCCAGGTACGCCGCACCTTGATATTGGCCAATTTGGGCATCAAGTCCACCATGCGCTGAGCGATCATCGGTAGGAAGACCGACGTCTCTCTCCGATCGGTGCCAACGATGGGAGGATCCGGTGTGATGCAGAAGACGATAGGGCCAGGCGCATGCTGATAGAAGTAGTAGTTCTTGGAGCCCTCGGCGGGGCGGATATCGACCACCATCGGTCCCAGGAAGCGCTCCACCGGTTCGGTGATACCCGCCTCGTGGCTGTCCGGAGCCACTGGCACATCTAATCCAGCCATCTGGGCCACCGTACGCGCCCATGGGCCAGCAGCGTTGATGACTGTCCCCGTGGCATAGCCGCCCTGATCGGTGCGTATCCCTACCACCCGTCCCCGACGGCGAATGATGCCGGTGACGCGCTCACGGAAGCGGAACTCAACCCCAAGTTCCTTCGCGTGGGTGTAGAAAGCGTGTGCGGTGAGCAAGGGCGAGGCCGATCCGTCCTTTGGGGAGTAGGTTCCGCCGATGAGGCCCTCCGGGTTGAGGGCCGGTATCACTTTGAGCAGATCGTCCCGCCCCAGCCAGCGGATATCCAGCCCGTATGACTGCTGGATCTTCAGCAGGTCCTTCAGCACACGCTCGTCCCGTTTCCGATAGGCGACGAAAGAATATCCTCCTTCGTACCACTCGATGTTGTCCCCGTAGACCTCCTGCCAGGAGGAAAAAATCTCGATGGACTTGATACAAAGATGGATCTTAGAGGGAGCGGAATGGGTGGCACGGATGCCTCCGATGGCGGCTTTGTTGGAACCCTGGCCGGGGCTGGCAAATTGGTCGATGACCAGAGGCTTCAGCCCTGCCTGGGCCAGGAAGAACGCGGCCGGGAGCCCGACACTCCCTGCACCAACAATGATGACGTCATATACTTTGGTCGTCACAAATGCCTCCTTACACCAAGGACAACATCAACGCCATATAGTATGTAATGCGTGATACGTGATGTCTACCGGTCGCTGGGAGTTTCTCCATCTCATCGGAAGTACACGCCAGATTACTCGTCGGCGTAAAATACGCGGTAGATGACACCTCCACTGTCGTCGGATATGAACAGACTACCGTCGGACGCTGTAAGAACATCTACGGGGCGCCCCCAGTTGGAACCGTCCGCGCGCAGCCAGCCGGTAGCAAAGTCCTGCACCGGGCCGGGGGTTCCATCGCGCAAGGGCACGCGTACGACCTTATAGCCCGTCGGTTGCGTGCGGTTCCAAGAGCCATGGAAGGCAATGAACAGGTCGCCCCAGTATTCCTCTGGCAACTGCTGACCGGTGTAGAAGGTCAAGCCCAGCGGCGCTGAGTGAGCCTGCATCTCGACGACAGGGGACAGGACGCCATCACAGGCACCAGGGCTTCCATAATCGGGGTCAACAATGCGCCCACTATGGCAGTAGGGCCATCCGGCATCGTCCCCCTCTCGTACGTTGTAGATAGTCTCCGGCGGTTGATCGTCGCCCAACCAGTCCCGTCCGTTGTTCGTGGCCCATAGCTCATCGGTGCCTGGGCGGAAGGTGATGCCAACAGCATTGCGCAAGCCCTTCGCGTAGACCTTTTCTCCGCTCCCGTCGGGATTGTAGCTGACGATGGCGGCGCGCTGCTCGTCTTCCTCGATGCATACGTTGCAAGACGAGCCGATGGAGACGAAGAGCGTGGCCCAGTCGGGGCTGAACAGGACAGTACGTGTGTTGTGACCCCCGCTGGGCAACCCGTCGACGATCACCTCTCGCTCCTGAAAGACGCCGCGCTCGTCGGGAGCGCTCAGGCGCAGGATCCGCGTCGTCTCACCGACGTAGAGCGAGCCATCTCTGTAGAACGCGATGCTGCTGGGCGCATTCAATCCATCGGCAACGACCTCTACACCGTCGGCGACACCGTCGCTGTCGCGATCGGGCAAGCGAACGATGCGCCGAGCGCCACGCTCGGCGACGTAGAGTTCCCCTGCGGGGCTCAGAGCCATCATGCGCGGATCACGAAGTCCTTGCACGAAAACAGAGATGTCGAGATCAGGCGGGAGCGTAATCGTCTCAGTTGGTGGGATGACGCGGATGGGCCTGGCTTCCCCGGTGGGCGTGGCCGTCTGCGGTACAATAGTGGGAGATGAGAGCGGCGTCTCCGGAGAAGGCGTGGGATATACGGTGGTGGTTGACGACGGAGTGGGCAGCGGTACCGCCGTCGGCGCAGGCGCGTTGGGGACTTTTTTGTGCAGCAGTCCGAGTATACTTCGGGGACCGATCAGCGCCAGTGTGATCAGCAGGATCAACACAAGAAAGAGAACTAGCAAGAGAAGCTTGGAAAACCAGGGCTTCTTTTCCGCATTCATGCGAGGTACTCTCCTCCGGCTAAATCGGCTCCCGCGTATCTTGACCTTACCAACGGGAATGCCGTGCCCATCAGGTGATCGTGCAAACTTGTTCCCTGCCGTCTACATTCCGCCCTCGTGTATATCCGTCGCGTGGACCACTGGGACTTCCTCGGCTGGGCCCTCCCCCACGACGGCACCGGCGAGGGCACCCAGTGGGACCTCGACGAACAGAGGCCGCCGCGTGTTCTCGGTCACCTGTTCCAGCGGGACCCCCTCCTCGCGGAACAGTCGCTTGATCAAATTGGTACACGTCTTACCGCCGCAGGCCCCCATCCCAGCTCGGGTCACTGCCTTAATATGATTTATATCCCGTACGCCGGAGCGTATGAGTGCGCGGATTTCCCCTGCAGTCACTCGCTCGCATCGACAGATGATTTCGTCGTCGGCGATGCGTGCCACGTAATGCGCCATCGACTCGACCACCCAAGGCTCCTGCACCCGGATGCCAGCGATGCGTCTGGCAAACTCCCGCGGCGCCCGCACCCGTACGAGCAACGCCCGGTCAGCGAACTTGGGCTTCCGGATCTTGACTACCTCCACGTTGCCTAGGATCTCTCCTTCCGTATCCAGCACCGTCACTACGTCCCCTTCGTGGATGCTGTCGGGAGAGAACTCGTACGGGACCGTCACTGTCGGGTGCACAAGGTCGTCCCGGTAGTCCACCAGTGTGATGGCCAACCCCGGGCAGATAGCAACGCACCGCTCGCAGCCTATGCAGCCTTCTCCTACGTACTCTGGCAGCGCTCGAATATCATCTCCCTCCATCACGATACAGTCCTGGGGACAGATCGAAGTGCAGGGATTGCAGGGGATTTCCTGAGCACAATGGAGAACTGGGAAGACTCCCTCTTCGGCTTCAGGGATGTCCTCGGTGACGACGGCGCCCGGGCGTGATTTCAGCACCTCGGCGGTGCGGTGCCACTCGGGGGGCACCTCGCCCACGTCGCGGCCGAGGCTGCGGGCGATTTCGAGCCCGCGGATGCGGCCAGTGAACATCGCCGCCGATGCCTCGGCGATTTCCTCGGCATCCCCCGCTGCGTAGATCGGCAGACCGAACTCCTCGGCCTTGTGTGTGAACTCATCGACCGGGTCCAACCCTACGGCGACCAGGATCGTGTCGCACGCAAAGGTCTTCTCAGTGCCGGGGATAGGCTGCCAGTTATCGTCGATCTGAGCGATAGTGATGGACTCGACACTATGCTCCCCATTGGCGCTGAGGACGGTGTGAGAGGTGTAGATGGGCACACCCAAGCGGGCCAGTTTGTCCTTGTGCACCTTGTACCCGGAGCATTCGGGCAACCCCTCGCACAGGCCGGCGACCTGAATACCGGCCTGGAGCGCGTGGTAAGAAGCGATCAAACCGACGTTCCCTCCACCGACGGTGAACAACCGCTCGGTCGGCCGTACCAGATCCCGGTTGACCAACGTCTGGAAAGCCCCTGCGCCGTAGACTCCCGGCAGTGTGTTGCCTTTGAAGACCAGTGACTTCTCCCGTGCGCCAGTGGCGACCAAGAGGACATGCGGCTGGACGATAACGCAACGGCCTTCTCGCAGCAGGCCGACCTTGCGGTCGGAGAAGACAGCCAGCGCTGTCGTGTTGAGCCAGACCTGGACGTTCTCAAATTGCTCCAGCTCCTGCTCGAGCTTCGTGGCGATGTCAACCCCACGCGTTCCAGCGTAGCAGGCATCAATCGAGCCGAAAAACTTGTGTGTCTGGAGGACTAGTTTGCCTCCCAGGCGGTGTTTGTCGTCCACGATGAGGGTGCGCACGCCAGCCTTGCCCAATTCGATCGCCGCCGAGAGCCCGGCGGGCCCACCGCCGATGATCAGGCACTCGACTTCGACCATCTGGATGCCTCGCATCTCAGGCACGGTATGAAGGTCGGGTAGGACAGGTTTCCCGTCGAGCGGTTCGACCCGCATCCCTGGTCGTACGGGCGTCATGCAAGCCTTGACGGGCAGACCATCGGCCATCACCAAGCATTGGGAACACTGACCGTTGGCGCAGAAGATGCCCTGGGGGGCACTGTCCTTGTGGTGGTGCCCAAAGATGCGTATCCCATTAGCGAAAAGGGCCGAAGCAATGGTCTCGCCTTTATGGGCGTGCATCGCCTGGCCCTGCCAGTAGAAATCGACCCCTGGTCGCTCCGGGACCGCAAGGATGGGATGTTTGCGAATGCGATGATCCTCCACTCAACACCTCCTTATCCACAAACATGTCCAAGAGTGCCGACTGTACAATCTCGCATGATATGGCAAGCTGTGACATCTGACAAGTGTCATTTCTCACTAAATCGACCAGGCACCTGTCAGTATCTGCGCTCGCCCACGTGCTTGTATTTCTCCTCTCGCTCGATTTGAGGTACAATCTTGTCAAGAGGTCGTATATCCCCGAAGATCCAGATCTTATAAAGGCTGTGAGTGACGATGACGAATGCCCAGTTTGAGCACGATACGTTCCTCTCCCCTCTTACCTGGCGCTACGGCTCCGAGGAGATGCGGGCAATCTGGAGCGAGATGCACAAGCGGCGACTCTGGCGCCGTGTGTGGGTCGCATTGGCTGCTGCACAACACGAGGCCGGCTTGGTCACAGCCGAACAACTGGCCGACTTGCAAGCGCATCAGGACGACGTGGACATGGCCCGGGCAGCCGAGATCGAATATGAGATCCACCACGACTTGATGGCCGAGATCCGCGTTTACGCC
>Ga0180432_10009168_pt1 | contig 12131 bp, 9 predicted proteins | sample SS_ome_10_FD_132414 | JGI IMG/M metagenome (GOLD analysis project Ga0180432, IMG submission 132414) | Hypersaline lake sediment archaeal communities from the Salton Sea, California, USA - SS_1_MS_2 metaG | ecosystem: Environmental > Aquatic > Non-marine Saline and Alkaline > Hypersaline >...
TCGTGTCAATGGGTGCAGATTCTCAGACCAGTACAAATGAATTGTCAAAATGAACCCGACTTGAATGCCCTACACGACACGACCCTCGACGCGAACCTGACGGCGCGGCTATAGTTGATCGGACACATCGAACCATTGTCAATGGTCAACTTTCGCCTTTGGACATGAGAGACTAAGAATGATCAGTATGCGTTTTAAGGAACTTCTCCCCGTGGCACTGAGCCTAACGCTCGTCGGTTTTGGCAACGCACAACAAGCTGACTCCACAACACGGTCGGGGCCCACTCCGCCCGTGCCCGAACCCAAGAGCTTTGTCACCCAACACGAGGCAACGTTCAATGGCCAGACTATCCGCTACACGGCCACCGCGAGCGAGATACACCTCTCCAACGACTCGGGTCAGGTGACAGCGGCCATTTGGTCTACTGCCTACACTAAGAACGATCCAGAGCCGAACCGCCCCGTCACGTTCGTGTTCAATGGTGGCCCCGGGTCCGCCTCAGTCTGGCTGCACATGGGTCTCTTCGGTCCACGACGCATTGTGATCTCGAGCGAAGCCGACGAGGACGATGGCGCCGCGCCATACCCAATAATCGATAATCCTCACAGCCCGTTGGACGTGACGGACATCGTGATGGTAGACCCCGTTGGGACTGGGTACAGCCAGGCAATCGGAAAGGGTAAGGGCACAGATTTCTGGGCCCTCTCTGCGGATGCCGAGTCGATCGCGCGGTTCGTGCGGCTGTGGATTACCAAGCACCAGCGCTGGAACTCTCCGCGTTATCTTGCCGGCGAGAGCTTCGGAACGACCCGGGCGGCGGCGGTCGCGGATGCGCTGACCGGCAACGGGCAGGAAGTCGCACTCAACGGTCTCGTGCTCATCTCACAGGCGCTCGACTACACCGGGTCTACACCCGCGCACGACAACCTCATTGCCTACGTCACGTACCTGCCCACTATCGCCGCGACCGCGTGGTATCACAAAAAGGCAGGAGTCGGGAAGAGTGTCGAGGAGTTCGTGCAGGAGGCGCGTGAGTTCGCCTTCGACGAATATGCGCCCGCGCTGTTCAAGGGCAGCACACTCAACGATGCCGATCGCGACCGTATTGCCGACCGATTGGTCTACTTCACGGGATTGAGCAAGCCATATGTGCTGAACGCCGACCTCCGGCCGCTTGCGGGTCGATTCCTGAAGGAACTGCTCCGAGACCAAGGCCTATCGCTCGGTCGCTTGGACGGACGCTACGCGCGGGACGACATAGACGACACAGCGGATAGTCCCGAAAGCGACGGAGCGATGGATGCGATCTCAGCGGCTTACACCGCAGGGCTCAATCACTACTTCGCGTCGGAACTGAACGTTGCAATGGACCGGCCTTACCGCACTTCAAACCGAGAAATCGGACGGAACTGGATTTGGAAACCCGCATCGGCCAGCAGGTCGTGGGAACCGAAGTACGTGAACGTTTCTCGCGGCTTGGCGAATGCCATGCGGCGCAACTCGGACCTACGAGTAATGGTTGCCAACGGCTACTACGACTTTGCGACGCCCTTCTTTGACGCCGAATACACCTTCGCTCGCCATGGCATCGTCAAGGAACGTGTGTTCATGAAGTACTATGAGGCGGGGCACATGATGTATATCCGGGAGCCGGATCTGATTCAGTTGTCGACGGATATTCGGGAGTTCATAACGCAGCAGTAATGGTGACAGAGGAGCGTAAGTAGTCATCACCTGCGAAGTCGCGTGGAAGGGTTTTCAGGAGCGGCCGCTGCCGAAGCGGGTGGCGGCCACCGCATTGAGCTTTGTGCCGGCCTGCTAGAAGGAGGAACGACTCCAGGTTTTGGGACACTCACCTTGGTTCTCGAACGCCTCTTCATACCAACAGTCGTTCTCGTGCGCCCTCGCGGCGGAGATTTCCTGTACACTGACGAAGAGTTCGATACGATGCTCCGGGACATTGAAGTCGTGCGCGATGCCGGTGTTTTTGGGATCGCCATTGGCGTGCTGACCGAAGATGGGAGCATCGACGTCGACCGTTTCGAACGAATTGTCGCTGCAGCGTGCTCCCTGAGCGTCACGTGCCACCGTGCTTTCGACATGACTCGTGATCCGGCCGAAGCATTCGAGACTCTAATCGACGGAGGTTAACCTCCGTCCTTTGGTAGAAATGACCGGAGTGCGGGAGGTGCACTTCACTGCTATGTCGAGGCAGGGCAGCAGAATGACCTACAGAAACCCGCGCCCCTTCATGGGGAGCATTGAAATCCCGGGTGAGTACGATCTACAACTCACCGACCCAGAGCGCGTGCTCCGCGTCGTGAAAAAAGTCGAAGACATCACTTGATCTTGTTCGGCCGGAGCACGGTTCTTTAGCGACCAAGTCCGTCACCTCCCGGCTGTCACGTCTCCCTCGTGCCCGTACTCGCTGCAAGCGCGATTGTTATAAACGACATGTTATAAATGTAAATAATAAAATATCATATACACAAAATAAGATTATATATGTATATCAAAACATTATATATGTAAATAAACATATATAATCATGATTGATATTAATCACCATGTAAATATACTTAGTACAATATCAAATACGCTCATTATCAAGATGTATTGATATTGCTGACATCCTATTCATATTTAATGTTTGTAGGTATGTGAAGGATGCTCAAGGCTGAGATTCATCATTGCCGGGCGACGGGTCTCTCGCATGCAGCCACGAACGCTATTGGACGCTGAGTTTGGGAGTCGAAGATGGCAACTTTTCCGCGAACTGAAGCTGACCTTATCGAACTTGTGAAGAGGATGGCGTCTGGATTGGACGAACACCGTGCATCCTTCCCAAATCCTCCAGTGAGTTCGTCAGAAATTCAGGCTGCATATGATGAATTTTTGGGTGTGAGTCGTGACGCTCACGCGGCAGCGGCGGCCGCAAAGAAGAGGTTCGCTGAAAAGGAAGCTCTTCTGCAGAAGCTGAAAGACATGATGAGAGCCAACGTACGTTACGCTGAGGGGCAGACGAGGCGCGATCCTGAGATGCTCACGCTGATCGGCTGGGGTGCGCGAAAACGGAAAGGCAGACCCAGGGCGCCGGGACCGGTTTCGGGCCTGGAGATTGTGGAGGAAGGTGCCGATTGGGTTGTTCTCAAATGGAAGAAACCGAGGGATGGGGGTGCCGTTGGTGCATACAAGGTGCGGATGAGGGTTTCAAACGGTGACTGGGAACTCGTTGAGTCAACGGCCAACACCGAAGTACGGCTGGCGAACGTCGAACGTGGAGTGACGCTGTCATTCGTTGTCATCGCAATCAACAAGGTTGGTGAGAGTATCGAATCCAGTGCCGTATCTACAGTTCTAGCAGATCGCAGCTCAGCTGTTCCGTGGGTGCCTCCTCGCACTGTAGTCCGCGAGCAGGTTTAGAGATCCAACTCAGGAGTGCATTGAAATCACGTGTTGGCATCCGACACCTGTGCTACCTCGGCGGTGCCCATTCCAGCACTTCGTTAGGGCATGCATCGATACACTTCGCGCACGACCAGCAATCAGGGAGGAAAAACCTACCATCATCGGCGTTGATGGCTGCCATGGCTCCTGTGGGGCAGGCATCCTCGCATTCAGAACAATCCACGCAGACTTCCGGGTCTACTCTGCGTATCCTGTAATAGGCGACTCTCTCAGACAACCACGCCCAGAGACCGAAGGGACAGATTGTGTGGCAAAATGGCCGGAATACGACTACGCTCGCAACTACAAATATGGGAATCAAGAAGAGGGTGAAGACCGCTAGCTCGTGGGGATCGAAGATCTTGAAGAGGTTGAGGTGGTGGTACAGTATGGAGCCGGGGCCGCCTTGGTTTAGGTTGAGGATCCCGAATAGCAGCAAGAAGAAGAGTGTGTATATGGTGAGGCGGATGGAGATGGACGCCGCAAACGGGAACTTGTGGGTCTTCTTGAATTTCTGAAATAACGGAATGTTGTACATACTCTCCTGCAACGCACCCAACGGACAGCCCCAGCTGCAGAGCATCCGCGAGCCGAGAATTGAGAGCAGGGTGAAAACAACGAAACCCGCAACCACCAAGACGAACGGGTTTCCGGGTATACCGTTGATCAGCTTGTGCAGGCGAACGACGGCTTCCATGGGGTTGGGCGCCGATCCGAGAACGACCCCAAAGAGCACGAAGGTGACAATCAGCCACATCGTCCGGGTTCTGGCGAGCCGTTTCTGGCGGACCAAGAGCCATCCGGCGCCGGCAACCCAGATTCCCAATAGGACGTAGCGTAAAAGGTCTTTTGCAGGAATTCCTTCGGACCAGGTCTGCAGAATCGCTGTTCGGATGTCGTTGTGATTGATCTCGAGTTCACTCAATGGCTTGTGCACACTTCGAAACGTCGTGAGGAAATCGCTGCGGTTTTCGGTCGGCAGGAGTGGTACAAGAACGTCGAGTGGCACATCGTTGCGTTCCGATATGTGTCGCAGCGACATACCATCCCTGACCAAAACCACCTGATCTTCCTCGAACGGTGGATACTGGATGAGGGTCGTTAGGGCAAGAACAGCAAATACGCAGAGCAGCGCTACAACTATGTATCGTTTCATTTCGTCCTAATTCTTCAAAGCCCAACAGCACGCCGTCGGCAGGATTGCGTATCCAATACAAGTTAGCACACTGTACAATTGGGATCCGGGATAGCTACCGCCGATCTGCACTCTGCTCTCTGCACTCCGCATTCGTAGTCCCGACCTTCAACAATCTCAGTCCCCCGATCGTACATTGCAGTAGACGGCAGTACCCATCCAATACTTGCGGCTGAGCGTGTGAACTATCAGAAAGGCACTCACCATGTCTCGACGAAACGTCGTTCTCGTTTTAGTGGCGTTGACCTTTATTGCCGAAGGCCTACATGCCCAACTCACCACACCTCTCGATTCGGCGGCAATGGCCGCATTCAGATGGCGCTCGATCGGTCCGGCCAACATGGGCGGCCGCGTGACCGACGTTGAGGGTTTACCCAGTCCATCCAAGACCTTCTATGTCGCGGGCGCAAGCAGCGGCATCTGGAAGACCACCAACAACGGTACATCGTTCAAACAGATCTGGACGGCTGAACGCATCGTGTCGATGGGTGACCTCGCAATCGCGCCCAGCGATCCGAATCAGATCTGGGCCGGCACGGGCGAGGAGGATTCGCGTAACTCGATCTCACCAGGTGGTGGGATCTTCAAGTCTACAGATGCAGGCGAGACGTGGGAACTGAAAGGCCTCGTCGAGACCCAGGTCATCGGCCGCATAGTCGTTCACCCGACGAACCCCGACATCGTGTATGTGGCGGCGTTGGGTCACATCTGGGATTCAAACCCCGAACGTGGCCTCTACCGGACGACGGACGGCGGCGACACATGGGAGCTTGTGAAGTTCATCAGCGACGAAGCCGGATTCGTTGACGTCGCGATGCACCCCGACGATCCGAACACCCTCTTCGCTGCGAGCTGGGAGCGTGTACGAGGCCCTTGGTTCTTGCAGAGTGGCGGTCCAGGCAGTGCACTCTGGAAGAGCACCGATGGTGGCGATTCGTGGACCGAGGTCACCGGTGGCGATTTCCCTTCCACGATGAAGGGCCGCATCGGAATCGCTATCAGCCAGAGCAACCCCGACATCATGTACACGATGGTCGAGGCCGAGGAGGAAACGGACGGCTCGGGAGGAAGTGGGCTTTATCGCTCCGAGGATGGCGGCTTGACTTGGGAGAAGAGGAATGACGCAAACACGCGGCCGTTCTACTACTCCGAGGTGACTGTCGATCCCATGGACCCGGACCGGGTCTATTTCTCGTCTGTGCCGCTGCTCTTTTCAGATGACGGCGGGAAAACCACCGGATCTACTGCCGTTGGAGTTCACACCGACGATCACGCCCTGTGGATCGACCCAAACGATCCCGAACGCATGGTGAACGGCAACGACGGTGGCGTCGCTATCACTTACGACAAGGGCGGAAACTGGCACTACCTGAATTACATGGCCATGGGTCAGTTCTACGATGTGAGTTACAACATGGAAGTACCGTACCGTGTGTGCGGCGGCCTTCAGGACAACTACACGTGGTGCGCACCTAGTCGCGTCCCGGAGGACGAGTTGGGCAAGTACCACTGGTTTACCGTCGGTGGAGGCGACGGCTTCTACTCGGCTCAGGATCCGGAAGATCCCAACATCGTGTGGTCTGAATCACAGGGTGGCAATATGCGACGGGGCAATCTGGGGAGCGGTGAGAGCAATTCACTCGAAAAGCCTGACTGGCGTGAAAAGTGGCTGCCCTACCAGGATTCAATCGTGCTGCTTCTGGACGAAGGTGTGCCCGAGAACGATCGTCGCATTCGCTCTCTGAGGGAACGTGCCTCAGCCGACTCCGCAGCTAGCGACATGCGTTGGAACTGGAACACACCGTTCTTCCAGTCAATCCACAACCGCAGTTGGTTCTACGCCGGTGGCAACATGGTGGTGAAGAGCACGGAATGGGGCGATGGTTTGACGCCCATCTCGCCGGACCTGAGCTACAATGACATGGAGAAAGTAAAGGTCAGCACTGAGACCACGGGGGGAATCACGGTCGACGCGACTGGAGCAGAAACCTACGGAACGATCGTGGCGCTGGCAGAATCGCCCATTCAGCAAGGCATGCTCTTCGCGGGCACCGACGACGGACGCGTCTGGATCACGCGCGACGACGGCGGCGACTGGACGGAGCTGACCGCCAACTTCTCGGGCGTCCCAGAGCAGACCTACGTCACGCGCATCGAGCCGTCCAACCACGATGTCGATCGATTCTACGTGACGTTCGACGGTCACCGCACCAACGACTTCACACCGTACGTCTACGTGACGGAGGATGGTGGTCAGACATTCAGGTCGATCGTGTCAAACCTTCCGAACGGCTCTGCCGACTTCGTGCACGTGATAACGGAGGACCCCCGCAACGAGAACCTGCTGTTTGTGGGTACGGACGTCGGCGCCTACGTATCGACCGATCGCGGCGGATCGTGGCAGCGGTTCATGATTGGTCTGCCAACGGTCCCGGTGCACGATCTCGAGATCCACCCGCGCGACCGAGAGCTAGTCGCGGCCACGCACGGACGCTCGATCTGGATCGTGGACATAGCCCCGCTTCAGGACCTCACAGATCAGGTGATCGCGGACGGGGCAGCACTCTTCGAGCCCAAGCCCGCTTACCAGTTCGGCTATCCGCCTCGCGGTGGAGAGTTCTACGCGCAGGCGTTTTTCCAGCGGCCAACCCCGGGAGCGGAAGCCGAGATCAGCTATTACATCGGTGAAGAAGTTGCAGCAGCATTGCAGGAGGAATTCGAGGCTAACAGACCGCAACGTGGGCCGCAGGCTGGCGCTCGGCCTGCGCCAGGTCAGCCGCCTGCTCGTGGCCAGAGGCCGGCAGCGGCACCGCAAGGAGGCCCAGGCGCCCCGGCCGGACCGCAGGCTGGAACACGCGGTCCTCAGGTCGAGATCGTCTTGACCAACGCCGCTGGTGACACGATCAACACCCTGCAGGGCCCAGCTGGTGCGGGAATTCACAAAGTCGAGTGGAATTTCAGAGGGCCTCGTCCCGAATCCGAGGAGCCCGGTCCGTACGAGCAGCGGGAGCGAGAACGTATTGCCGCTCGTGCGAGGGTTGTGGCGGACTCGGTGATAGAAGCCGGATGGGACGAACAGATGGTAAACCGGATGGTCAGGTCGTTCACGGGCGAGTCCGATACGGAATCGCTCATGCGGATGTTCGGCGGCGGTGGTGCCGAAGGTAGGAATCCTGAGGAGTTCCAGGAACGACCGGCGGAGCAAACGGGTAGCGGCCGTCAGCGAGGGAGCTTCGGCCAGATGCGGGAGTTTGGCGAGTTGATCATGCCAGGCCAGAGCATGCGCTCAATGATGCGGAGGTTCAGAAGAGGTGGCGGTCAGGGAGGAATAGTGGATCCCGGCCGGTATACCGTGACCCTCAAAGCAGGCGATCAGACCTTTACGCAGCAGGTGCGTGTGCAGCGGGTGGCGCCGTTTAGTGGGGGGAGTTCGGGGTTCTGATAGGATGAGAAGCGGGAGATGCGGTAGCAACGGGAGAGGAGGGAGGGGGGACACCGCATGGGTAGTTGCGGTGCAGGAAATGAGAGAGCCGACTAGATGGATTCCTCGGCTCTTTTGTTTTTGAGTGTTGGCCGCGGAAAAACGCGCAGAAACGCGGACGTCTGTTGGGGTTGGGCGAAACAACCTAATCTCGCCGTTATCCGCGTTTCCCCTCGTCAATCTCCGGCTGGCAACAGCTATAGCACGGTGCAGACAAGTGATTGGAGAATGGCGATAGTAGACCGACGGTGACTCGATAGGCGTCAGTATCGATTGGTTGTCCGGGTCGCCAGTCTGCAATCTGAAATCTGTACTCTACACTCTGCACTCCTCACCCTGGCATCCCTCCTGGGCCACCCAGGTTTTGCTCAATTACATCGATCGGCGCGAATAGGAGACATGGCAGGTGAGTCTCTTTGCCGGACAGCAGTGCGGGCATAAAAAGCACCTCGTTTGCTGTGTTTCCTTTTGCGGTCAGCAACAACAGCGTAATGCCCACATAACCAACGGCCGCGACTCGCCCGGGCTGGCCGCCCAACACGAACAAAGCAATCAGTGGTGTTGCCACCAGCAAAGCACCGAGCCAGCGGTTCATGGTAGGCCGGTATCTGATGATGGAAATGTGGACGAGCAAATAGAAAACCAGTAGGCCGCCGAAAACCCACAGCACATTGAGATTGAAGTCTGTCGCCTCGGCGCTCATCACCGTGTACGCCATCCAACACAACAACCCACCCAACATCGCACGCAGCGAACGGGCAATTACGCCAGTCTTGGGCTGACGGGTTTCGTTATCGCTCATTCAAGATGACCCCTCAGTTGTCTGCGGCCGCCGATATCGTCTCGTCGATGTGTCCATTATGAAGTAAAGTCAGCCGCTACACTAGGTCTCTTAGGATTACGTCGTAGACGATCGATCCGTTGAGTCGGCGGGGCCCACGACCGGTCCTTCGCGCCGCAGTTTGATAGTGAAACGTTCCATTGCGACAACAGGGCAGCGGGCTAATTTCCTCGATCAGACACGCGGCCCTGTGCCGATACGTGATTCAAGCGGAAGATCACTCAAAGGAGCGGGACATGGAGCAAAAGGGCTATTTCGTTTCAGACATCCCGCGCAGGATGTTTCTGGGAAGGAGCGTGAAGGGCGGCATCGCGATCGCTGCGGCGCCGACTCTCGTGAGCCTACTCGAGTCTTGCGCAGGTGGTGATCTGTCTTCGGCAAACGCGAAGGTGGAGATCGACCAGCAGCTGATCGACGCAACGATCCAACGCGCACTGCGCGACGGTGGCGAATTCGCTGATGTGTACGTCGAAAAGCGCATCTCCCGGAACATCCATATGGAGGAATCGAGGTTCAAGAGCGCCGAGTTCGGCGTAAGTCAGGGTGCAGGCGTGAGAGTCATATCCGGCAATAAGACCGGGTATGCGTATACGGAGGAGATTACCGAGACCAACATGCTTCGTGCCGCAGAGGTGGCGTCGACCATAGCGCGCGGGGCCGACGCCGTACACCCAACACATTTGTCCGGTCCATCCGCCCGAGAGACGTTCAACACCGTCCAGATGCCGCTCGAGTCGATCGCCGACAACCGGCGGATCGAGGTGATCGAACGCGCCAACGAGGCCGCGCTCGACTATGACGACCGGATCACGATGGCCATAGTCGACTACAACGATGAGGTTCGCGGTCGATTCATCGCGACCAGCGAAGGTGTGATGCTGAGCGACGAGCAACCGCTGTTGTTCTTCATCGTACAGGCACTCGGCGTAGGCAACGGTACCCGCCACATGGCCCGCGAACGCCTCAGCCGCCACAGCGGCTTCGAGATGTTCGACGAAGTCCCGCCCGAGGAAGTAGCCCGGACGAGCGCGCGTGAAGCCATCGCCATGCTCGACGCGCAGGATGCGCCGGCGGGCCGGATGGATGTGGTGATGCAGAACGGTTGGGGCGGGGTGCTGGTGCACGAGGCAGTGGGTCATCCGCTCGAGGCCGACAACATCGCGCGCGAGATCGGTGCGTTCACGGGTAAGATGGGTCAGAAGGTGGCAAGCGACGTGTTCACGATGGTCGACGACGGATCCATTCCCAACATGCGTGGCACGATCGACTTTGATGACGAGGGAACACAGGCCAAGCGCAACGTCCTCATCGAGAACGGTGTGCTCGTGAACTACATGACTGATATCCTGTCGGCTAACCAGTTGGGACTGGAGCGGACCGGCAACGGAAGGCGGGAGAGCTTCCGTTATATGCCGATCCCGCGGATGACCAACACATTCATCGACGCGGGTGATTCGAATCCGGACGATATCGTCGCCTCGACGCAAAACGGTCTCTATGTGCAGAGCTTGAGCGGAGGCAGCGTCAACCCGATCACCGGCCAGTTCAACTTCACCTGCCGTGAGGCGTACCAGATCGAAAACGGTGAAAAGACGTACCCGGTAAAGGGCGCCACTCTCGTTGGGAACTGCATAGAGGTGGTTTCCAACGTCGACGCAGTTGGCACCGACCTGGCATTCGGCCCTGGCATTTGCGGCAAGGGGCAAGCGGCGGAAGTATCGGCCGGACAGCCCACTGTGAGAATCCGGGGAATCAACGTCGGCGGAAGCCGAGCATAACAACGAGACGCGTAGACGTCAGGGAGAAGCAATCATGCAACACGAAAATCTACCGCAAGAGCTCGTTGATAGATGCCAAAGCAGAGGCGCTGACGCCGCGGAGGTACTTCTCGAGACGAGCAGAAGATTGAGCATAGAAGTGCGGAATGGCGAAGTGGAGACAGTGCAAGAGTCCTCGTCACATGGAGTCGGGTTCCGCGTCTTCAAAGACGGCAAGATGGGCTTTGCCCACAGTAACGATCTGTCGGACGAGTCTCTGAACGACGCGATCGCTAGCGCGATCACATTCTCACGGTACATGACAGCAGACGAGCACAATGTCCTGCCGAGTGACACGGGCACCACAGATGTGGATGGCCTCTATGATCCTCAGATCGCTGTGATCTCGATGGACTCGAAGATCGCCAAAATCACGGAGGCCGAAGAACTGGCGATGCGCGATCGCCGCATCACCAAAAGTGACGGGGCCCGTTACAACGAAGGTGATGGAACGGTGTCGCTGGCAAACTCGAATGGAATCGCCAGGAACTACCAATCAAGCTACTGCGCGTTCGGCGTTTCGGTGGTGGCAGAGCGAGGCGAACAGAAGTCGTCGGGTGGAGAGTTTTGCAGTCGACGGTACTTTGCCGATCTGGTATCTCCCGCCGAGGTGGCGGCGGAGGCGGCTCGGAGCGCATACGAGATGCTCGATCCGAGAATGGTGCAAACGCAACGCGCACCGGTCGTATTCCACCGTGACGTTGCCTATGCACTCTTGGGTGGAATACTCGGCGCAATCAACGGTGAGCGAGTGCTTCAGGGTGCGAGCTTCCTTGCCGACAAGGTCGGTGAGAGGATCGGATCTGAGATGATAACTATCATCGACGACGGAACGGCACCTAAAGGCCTCGCAAGCAGTCCATTCGACGGTGAAGGTGTTCCCACACAACGTCGAACCATTGTGGATCAAGGTGTGCTGCAAGGATTCATGTACAACACAATGGTCGCATCGCGAGCGGGAGTGGAAAGCACCGGCAACGCATCGCGCGGCGGTTTCTCTAGCTTACCGGGCATTGGCCCCCACAACTTCTACATGGAGGCCGGCGACAGCGATCCTCAGAGCATCATCCGCGCTACGAGGAATGGTCTGTACCTGAAAGGCGTAACCGGATACGGCATAAACCCCGTTAGCGGCAACTTCAGTGGGGGCGCACAAGGTTTCTGGATCCGAAACGGGCAAATCGCCTTCCCTGTCAGAGGACTCACCATTGCGTCGACTGCCGACGAGATGCTCAACGGCATTGACATGCTGGGCAACGACCTCGACCTGACCCGTAACGATGCGGCGCCGACGTTCAGAGTCGCGGAGATGCAGATCGGGGGGAGTTAGAGAACCGAACAATAACCAA
>Ga0180432_10009170_pt1 | contig 12126 bp, 9 predicted proteins | sample SS_ome_10_FD_132414 | JGI IMG/M metagenome (GOLD analysis project Ga0180432, IMG submission 132414) | Hypersaline lake sediment archaeal communities from the Salton Sea, California, USA - SS_1_MS_2 metaG | ecosystem: Environmental > Aquatic > Non-marine Saline and Alkaline > Hypersaline >...
GAACACGATTTCTCTCTTCTTCCGGATATCGATAAAGCGGTTGCCCGGATTATGCAGGCCGTCCAAAACGGGGAAACTATCGCTGTTTACGGAGATTTCGATGCTGATGGAGTTACGGCTACTGCGGTTCTGGTCAAGGGACTGGAGCAGATAGGCATCAAAGCTATTCCATACATCCCTCATCGAGTGCATGAAGGGCATGGCCTCAACATCACGGCCATAGATAAGCTCCATGAGCAGGGAGTGTCTCTGATTATCACTGTCGATTGTGGGATTACGGGGGGAATTGAGGGAGAATACGCCCATAAACTCGGCCTTGATCTTATCATCACCGATCACCACGAGGCTGTCGGCCCCATTCCCAGAGCGCTGGCGGTGGTCGATCCCAAGCTGCCCGACTCGAATTATCCCTTCCGTGAACTGGCTGGAGTAGGTGTAGCCTACAAGGTGGTAGAGGCGTTGTTCAAAGAAACAGGTCGAAATGGGCAGGCGGAGGACTACCTTGATCTGGTAGCCTTGGGAACGGTTGCCGATCTGGTCCCGCTTCAGGATGAAAACCGCTATCTGGTAAATCGCGGACTTCAAATTCTAAACAGCACCAATCGACCTGGCATAGCAGCTATGGTTGAAAGCGCATCGCTGGAGACAGGGACAATTGATTCAGGAAATATCGCTTTTGCGCTGGCTCCACGGCTCAACGCTGCCGGCAGACTGGATCATGCCGCGGTAAGCTATGATATTCTGGTCACCGATTCCCCCAAAGAAGCCCGTCAATTGGCCGATCTGCTTGATACGCGCAATGTCGAACGCCAGAATTTGACCCGCGAATATACGGCTCTGGCGGAAGAGAAACTCGGGCAGGTTGATTCCAGCTTGCCGATTCTCATCGTAGCGGATGGGGAATTCCATGCCGGAGTGAACGGAGTAGTGGCGGGCAAGCTGACCGACAGATATTATCGACCGGCGATCATAATTGAATTGGGGGATGAAGAGGGCAACGGCAGCGCCCGCAGTATTCCGGAATTCAATATGATAGATGCGTTCCGGGAGTGTTCCGATTTGTTCTTGCGCTATGGCGGACATGCGCAGGCAGCGGGGTTCGGAATGCCCAACAATAATATCGATTCTTTCAAGCAGAAAATGCTGGCAATTGCAGGTGATAAACTCGCCGGCATTGATCTTCAGCCGACAGTGACAGTTGATGCCGAAATACAACTCACTTCCATGCGTCAGGGAGCCCTGAACCTGGTCAAACGACTTGAGCCCTGCGGGAAAGATAATGCCGCCCCTGTCTTTCTCAGTCGAGAGGTAAGGGTTCTGGAGTCCCGGCCGGTCGGCAACGATGGCGATCATCTTAAGCTCAAGCTGGGTGATCGGGGAATAGCCTGGGATGCCATCGGATTTGGGCTCAATCATCTGAACAGCGATAATCCCCCTTTGATCGATATCGTCTATAATTTAAAACTGAACAGATGGCGCGGGCATGAATCGCTCCAGCTTGAAATCATTGATTTTGCTCCCAGCATGTGAGGAGAAATCCCATGCAAAGAAAATACCCCTTCACCCCCATTCTAGGCTGGTCGGTCAGCCGGTACGATAAGTTCGGCATGTGCAAGCGCCAGTACTGGTACGATTACTACGCCAAGAAATTCGATAAGGAAATTCCCCCGCAAAAACTGAACTTCTTGAAAGTCCTCACCACCACGCATCTGGAGATCGGCAATCTGGTACATGATACCATCGCAACGCAACTGCACCGGCTTCGCAAACAAACTCCGCAGGATATCCCGGATGTTCTCAATTATGCGGATTATCAGGTAGACCGGGCGATCCAGAATAAAACCTTCCTTGAGATTTATTATGGACAGCAGAGCAAAATTGACCCCGATGATCTCAAGGATCGGGTGGGAACCTGCCTGAAAAATTTCTTCGCCAGTCCCTGGTATCGGTGGCTGACTGAAGATGGGGTTCATCGCCGAAACGAATGGATTATTGAGCCCAACGATTTCGGGGAGGTTCGAATCGACGGGATGAAGGCTTACTGCAAGGTTGATTTCCTCTTTCCCGCGCCCGAAGGGGATTTATATGTTCTCGACTGGAAAACCGGCAAGATCGATCGGGAAAAGCACCGCAAGCAAATGACCGGGTACGTGGTCTATGCGCAAGATATTTTTCAAGCTGCGGCAGAGAGGGTCAAGCCGGTTGTGGTTTATCTGGGTGGCGCTTATGAGGAAATGGAGCACAGCTTTACGCAGAGTGAGCTTGACGACTTTGCCGGGCAAATTGGAGCACAAACCCAGGAAATGTATGCATATTGCGAGAACGTAGCGGAAAATATTCCCAAACCAAAAGATGCCTTCCCGATGCATCAGCACAAGCTTTGCGCGTACTGTAACTATCAGGAACTCTGTGGAAATTAAAAGAGGGCGGTAATTAAATTCCGCCCTCTCAATTCAGAGTTACTTCATTGCTTTGGTATCTTAAAAGGGATTTCTGGTTCGATTTCCAAAGAATCTCCAAAACCGAAATCTTCAAAACTCTCCGTGAAGCTTTCGGCCATATCTTCGATCATTTCAGAGGTGATCCCCAAACCTATCTCAATACACGAACCATCAAGATCAATTTCCAAGCCTTTCAAAAGGTCCGTCACAGCCTCACCCTCTTCGGGCACATCCATCTCATCGAAATCCATCATCCCCATCATGAAGGCGAGCATTCCCTTCATGTTCTCCGCCGCTTCCTCATCAGCAAAGCAAATCCGGACATCGATGGGAACGGAATCCCCGCGCTTATCAACCACCAGACCAACGGTCTTTAGATCCTCAACTATGGCCATCGGGTTGATTCCCATTGCATCGTCTCCATCCATATCCTCTTCCATAGATTCCAGCAGTTCCTCAGGCATTATCATCGCCAGTTTAAAAAGCCCTGATCCAAGATCGTTATAGGTTCGCAGTATCTCCCCTTTGACCGCCGATTGATCGCCTTCCCTGATTTCTATGACATCCCTGACCGGCTCCGCCGTGCTGATCACCATTATGCTTTCGCCCAGAAAAGCAATTGACATATCTTCAGAATCATCGGTGTATATAGTGTAGCCTTTGTAATCGGTCGTAGTGATTTCCGCTTCACTTTCCGATTCGATGGTATCGATGAGCTGATTTTCATTGAAAGCTCCCATCAGGATGAACCCGAAATAACCGGCATCGCCTCCCATCAGATCATCCGATCCCGCCAGGTCAGAGATATCGCCAAAGAGAACCGCTTTATCAAGCTCCTCAATCCCCAGCATATCCAACGCCTCGTTAAATGTCTGGGGATCATCCGGCTCTTTGGGGAATTCTTCGTAGAATCCGGCAATATCTATCTCATCGAATATTCGGGCCAGATCCGCAAAAGCCATGATGTTTGCCTGCTGCGGCACAAGTTTGATTGGAGTAAACGACCCATCGTTCGCATCATCATCACCGCCACATCCGAACAGCAAAGAAACAAATAGAATTACCACAAACAGGGGGGTTATCTTTTTCATACTTTCAACTCCTTTATTGATGGCTTCATTGAAAAATATCTTATATCAAATCTATCAGTCTAATAAGGGGATGTCAATTTGTTTTGCAATGAGCATTGAACCTCCCGGTAGCGGGTGCTATACTGTGCTGGTAAACCTCAATAGCAGAGCAAAACATGGCGATAGTAGTTCAGAAATATGGCGGCAGTTCGGTTGCTGACGCTGAAAAAATCAGGAATGTGGCCCGAAGAGTATCCCTGACAAAGGAGCAGGGGAATCAGGTAGTTACCGTGGTATCGGCGATGGGCAAGACCACCGATCAGCTCATCGCGCTGGCCCAAGAGATTTCTGATAATCCTCACAAGCGCGAACTTGATTCGTTACTTTCCACCGGTGAAATTGTGACTTCCACCCTGCTGACTATGGCCCTTCGGACAATGGAGCACAAGGCGATCAGTCTTACCGGGGCACAGGCCGGTATTAGAACCGATGCCACTTTCACCAAAGCCAGGATCACGGATATCTCTCCGAAGCGCATTCAAAAAGAATTTGAAAAAGACAGGATTGTGATCGTTGCCGGCTTTCAGGGACTCACCAAAGATATGGACGTGACCACACTGGGACGCGGCGGCTCCGATACCACGGCAGTCGCTCTGGCAATAGCACTGAATGCTGACAGATGTGAAATCTATACTGATGTAGAAGGCGTGTATACCGCTGATCCCCGGATAATGCCCAAAGCACGCAAGCTGGATGACATCGGCTACGAGGATATGCTGGAAATGGCTTCCAGCGGATCAAAAGTTATGCATTCTCGGGCTGTGGAACTGGGCTGGGTTTACAACATGCCCATCATGGTAGCATCATCACTCAATGATAACCCCGGCACTCTCATTCATGGAGGCGCTTCTATGGAGATCAGAAATAAAGTCAGCGGCATTGCCCACGACTCAAACATAGCCAAGATTACCGTTGTCGGTGTGCCTGATAAGCCCGGAATTGCCAGCAGCGTTTTCGAACCGTTGGCCAGTGCTGGTATCAGTGTTGACAGTATTGTTCAGAACGCCAGTGTTAAAAGGATCACTGACCTGACTTTCACGGTAGCCGGCAGCGATGAAAAAGCCACCATGGAAGTAGTCGAGCCAATAGCTGAAGCCATCGGGGCCAAAAAGTGTGTGAGCGATTCCACTCTCGGTAAGGTGAGCGTCATCGGGGCGGGGATGCAGAGCGGACCGGGATATGCTTCCCGCATGTTCAAAGCGCTGGCGGATGAGAAAATCAATGTCGAACTGATCTCAACCTCGGAGATCAGGATCACCTGCATTATCGATAAAGAGCAGGTACCTCAGGCAGTACAGGCACTCCACAAGGCTTTTGAACTGGAAGGGAATTAGCGAATCCCCCTTTCATCCCCCTTTCACAAAGGGAGAAAGAGGGGGATTTCCCACGCTTTCTATTTGGATAATACCATCTTTTCAAAATCCATCGGGAAGTAGGTGCCATCATAGACTGCCCTTACCCCATCGGCAAGCTGGGTGCTGGCAGCTTTTTTGGGTATGAAGCCTAAAGCACCTGCATCCGCACAAACCTGCATATTCTCCTCTTCATCGTATTGTGTCAGAATTAGGACCCTGGTTTGCGGATACTGTTTGATAATCTCTTTGGTTGCCTGAACCCCACTCATAACCGGCATCATGATATCGAGCAGCGCCACATCAGGCAAGAGGCGAGGCAACTTATCGAGCGCTTCTTTGCCATCGCCGGCTTCACCGACTACTGACATATCTTTTTGCAATGCCAGAACGGCGCATATTCCATCGCGGACCATAGTGTGGTCATCCGCTACCAGCACCTTGATGATCCTTTCGATCTGTTCCAGCAGATTCTGAATATGTGGCACCATCAGGGAAGGCTCAATAGGTTTGGTCAGGAAGTCATCTGCTTCCAGTTGCATTCCCTCGAATTTTCGCCACCCCTTCTCATATCGATCCTCGTGTTTGGCATCCAGCACCAGCAGGGGAATATCCTTATATTTGGGATGTTCTTTGAGCCATTTGTGGAGAGAGAAAGCCTCTCCTGCCGGAGCGATGGTTCCCACCACCACAACATCGGGGTTTTCGCTCATCTTCTCTTGAGCCTCTGCCCGGCTGGAAGTGGGTATTACTTCATTGGAATGGGCCTTCATGGTCATCTGGAACGCATCAACAAAATCAGATTCATCATCCACAATCAGGATTTTCTTGTTTTCGGTTTTGCTGGCTTTCCTGGTCATTTTATTTTCCTCCTTTTATCTAAAGTGATTTTCCCTCATTGAAGGGTGATTAAGGGGATTTTCTATGTTTCAACTTTTTCCATCAGTGCTGCTTCGATAATCTCGGGCACAATCCCCTCATTTCCCACCGCCATGATATGAACCCCGTCACACAGGTTGTTTTCCTCTATTTCCCTTATCATTCTCACCGCAATTTCGATCCCTTTCTGAAGGCCTTTCCCCTTTTCGGCTGTGGCAAGTTCGTCGATAACTTCCTGGGGTATGATGATGCCCGGGACGCTCTTATTCATGTAGCGGGCCATTCCTGCTGACGACATGACGATGATGCCTGCCAGAATCTTCACATTGTACTGGGAAGCGTACTGCATAAACCGGCGGAAGCTGGCCAGCTCAAATATCCCCTGTGTCTGAAAAAACGTGGCTCCGGCAGCGACCTTTTTATCGAACTTGATTAATTGCGGTTCGATAAAATCCGCTGACGGGTGAACCGATGCCCCGATGCAGAATTCGGGGGCTCCTTTCAGTTCGTTCCCGGCTGCGTCTTTCCCGGATTCCAGGGTACGGATCATTGTCAACAACTGAGCCGATTCCATATCGAAGACCGGTTTCACTTCCGGGTGATCTCCGACATCTATCGAATCACCGGTAAGGGCCAGCACATTGTTGACGCCTCTTGAATGCGCGAACAGCAGGTCCGCCTGGAGCGCCATCCGATTGCGGTCGCGGCAGGTCATTTGTAAAATGGGCTCTCCGCCCCGTTCCTTTACCAGCAGGCATCCTCCAAGCGAAGGGTAGCGCATGATCGAACTCTGGTGATCGGTAACATTTATAGCATCGACATTGTCTTTGAGCAGATCGATGTGATGCTCTAACTCCGAGATATCGGTTCCTTTTGGCGGGCCCACTTCGGTGGTTATGAGAAACTTGCCGGAGTTGAGTTTTTCTTCAAATAGCGATTTAGCCATTGTTGCCTCCCACTGCAGCGACGCTCGGGCTGGCTACGATTCGTCTCGGCCTGGGAATGGGTCGGAAGTTCCTTGGAGGATAGTAACGGCGCATCTTGTCCAGTTGTCCCAGCCTTTCGAGTCGCTGGTAGATCAATATCCAGGCACAATCCATCTCCGGGCTTACTTCACATTTCCCGTTCTTGGTTCCCGCGCATGGGCCATTTAGAATCCCCTTGGTGCAGCGGGTTATCGGGCAGATTCCGGCTGTCTCGTCCAGGCGGCAATCACCACAAGCCGCACATCGTTCATCCCAGACACCGAAATCCTTGGCCATACCCAGAAATGAGGTGTTCACTCCGGGAAGAACTACCGTATCGGGGAAATACCCGGCCAGAGTCTGGACTCCGATACCGCAGGCCAGCGAAAGGATAGCGTCTATATCTTTGACCTGATCGGTAATAAGTTCCATGAATTCTTCATCGCATTGCCTTTTCAGAGTGTGCTCTGTGAATATGTGGCCTTGCCCCCCGTTCTTTGACTCGGCAAATTGCAGGGCTTCCCGAAGGAAAGACACCTCCCGTTCGCCGCCGGCATTGCACACCGTCACGCAGGTGCCGCAACCTAGAATCATTACTTTCTCATAAGGAGCAATCATGCGCTGGATTTTGTCCACCGGTTTTTGTTCGACGACTATCAACTTTTCACCTCCTTACTTAAGATTGAATCGAGATACAATTCACCAATTTTCTTGGTGAACTGGTCAAGAGCGGCTACGGGTTCCTCTTCCATAGTGGAAGGTTCGAAAAGTTGAAGGCGCTCCGTCTCCAATCCCAGTTGTTCAAGCACTTTTCTGACTTTTTCCGCTTGCTGGTTTAGCCAGTAGGCGGTCTTTTCCCGAGCGCACATTTCCCCACACCCGGCAACGAAAACACCTTCAGCTCCAGCCTCAAACGCCCGCAGGATGTGCTTTGCCTCAACTTTGGCTACACAGAGAACAGGCACTATATGCAAGCCGGTCCTGTCCCGCCGCCAGAAATCCGAAAGAGATCCGGTCCCGTGCAGCCCATACTGGCAACAGAAGCCAATGATAAGCGGCTTGCTTTTCATCTCCGAAGCTGACTTTATAGCGTGCTCCAGTTCTTCCGCTAAATGATTGCGATCATAAGGCCGGCGCAGCACGATTGCTCCTGCCGGACACTCGGTGACGCATATTCCGCAAGCCTGACACTGGTCAGCCGGAATCTGGATGGTGCCCGTTTCATCCAGATAGGGTACATGATAGGGACAAACCCTCAGGCAGGTAAGGCAAGTGGCACATTTGTCCTGGAAGAGTATCTCTGCTCCCATACCGCAACGCAGGCATCTCCTGGCCTCTGTCACGGCGGCTGTCCAGTTGTAGACCATCTCCACCGGACGAAAATCCTTTGTCCTTGCCTTGGGTGGAATAATCTCCGGTTCCAGACGATCGGCCTTTTTGATCATGTCAGCGGTTTGTGAAAGAAGATCACCTGATAGAACATTTTTTTCATTTTCCTCTGGAAGGGGATAATTATGCCTGACATAATCATGCATTCGGTGAGCAGCTTGCCTGCCGGTGGCCAGAGCCTCGGTCACGGTTGCCGGTCCGGTGACAGCGTCACCTCCGGCAAAAACTCCGGCCCGTGTGGTGGTAAGGGTAACCGGATCGACCTGAATGGTGCTGCCTCTGCCGATGCGAAGTTTGAAATCCTCGGGGACCTGAGGTGCCTGCCCGATTGCAGTGATTAGAGTATCAAATTCTTCAGTGATTTCACTGCCCTCGATGGGCACCGGGCGGCGTCGGCCACTGGCATCCGGTTCTCCCAGTTTCATCTTCACGCAGGTGACCTCCAGATGCCCGTCCAGACTTTTGATTCCGGTTGGCGCTGTCAGATATGAAATTTCTATTTCTTCCTGCAGGGCCTGTTCTATTTCTTCGGGATCTGCGGGCATCTCTTCCCGGCTGCGTCGGTAAAGAATGGAAACTTCTTTCGCTCCTAAACGCACCGCCGTGCGGGCGGCGTCGATAGCAACGTTCCCTCCCCCTACCACCGCCACTTTCTTCCCGAGTCTAGGCTTGAGTCCCAAGTTCACTTCGCGCAAGAAAGTGGCTCCGTCGATAACTCCTGCGTTATCTTCCCCTTCGATTCCCAGCCTGAGGCTCTGGTGAGCACCAATGGTCAGGAAGATGGCCTTGTAACCCATTTCGGAAAGGAGATCAATCGATACCACACGTGTGTTCGTTCTGATCTCAACTCCCATCTGGATCAGGCGTTGAATCTCGGTATCGAGCACTTCCCGGGGAAGTCGATACTGCGGAATCCCGACCCGCAGCATCCCTCCCATTTCCAGATATGCTTCAAAGATGGTCACCGGGTATCCCAGCTTGCGAAGGTAGTAAGCGCAGCCCAGCCCCGCCGGACCCGAACCCACTACCCCCATCTTTTCATCGTAAATAGTCTCTGCTTCGAGTTCGATCATGCGATCCCCCCCGAAATCAACAGCGAATCGCTTCAGCGCCCGGATAGCCAGCGGATTGTCAACCTGCGCCCGGCGGCAGTTATTCTCACAGGGATGGGTACAAACAAAGGCGCAGATCGAAGGAAAAGGATTGCCATCCCTGATTACTTTGAGCGCTTCCATCACTTTCCCCTGGGCGATCAGGTCAATGTATTCCCTGATTTCCATGTGCAATGGGCAGGCGGCCTGGCATGGAGGCATAAGGCTATGGTCGAAAGTCGATTCCTTTGCCTGAGCCTGTGAGGATTTGGGAATTACTTTGCTATCGATCCCGGATGCCAGCATAGTCCCCTCCTTAGTGTAACGTGGAAAATTTAAGTAAGGGGAATAATACCATGCCCGGGACTTTGGTACCATAGAGAGATACCGGGGATGGGAAGCCAGTATTTTACGGCAATTTTCAGCGTTTTATGCCGTAATTTACGGGGGAAAATACGGGGGTGAAAATTTCGCTCACAAAGTAATGATCCCCCGGCGCAGGGCAAACTTGATGAGATCGGTTCTATTGTGGATATCCAGTTTTTGCATCATGCTGGTCTTGTAGGATTCGGCGGTTCGTACGCTAATTACAAGCATATCTGATATCTCTTTTGCCGTATATCCTTCTGCCACCAGCTTAAGCACTTCCCGTTCCCTGTCAGTTAATTGCTCGTAAGGATCCTTTTCATGCCCGTTGAGGGAGTATTGCTGTCGCTCTTCAATAAGCACTGAAGCTGCCGTAGGTGAAAGGTAGGAACCACCATTAGCTACAGTATTAATTGCAGAACTCAGCTCCGAAAATGCCGCCATTTTGCTGATAAATCCGCGCGCCCCTGCCTCTATAATGGGAACAATATAGTCCCTGTCATCATATTGAGTAAGAGCCAGCACATTCACGTCCGGGAATTCCTTGCGTATGCGACGGGTAGCTTCAAGTCCGCCCATGATGGGCATAGCCAGGTCCATCAGGACCAGGTTCGGGCCAAATTCCCTGACTTTGTCGATGGCTTCCATTCCGTTTGAAGCTTCCCCAATCACCTCGATGTTGGTTGCCAGAGCCAGCAAAGCACGGACCCCATCCCTTACCAGGGTATGGTCATCAACTATCAGAACTTTCGTCGTGACCATAAACCATATCCTCCTGACGAAGCGGAACACTGACTACAACCTCGGTTCCTTTTCCGGGACTGGAATTGACACTGCCTGTGCCTCCGACCAGCTGCGCTCTCTCCCTCATGATAAAAAGTCCCGCTCCCCGACCGCTTTTATCCACTTTGGTGATTTTGGATGGGTCGAACCCCTTTCCATCATCCCTGATGCTCATGGTACAATCGTCTTTGGTAATTTCCAGTTTAATGTAAACGCGCTTTGCTTGAGAATGCTCCCGGATGTTTCCTATAATCCCCTGAGAGATGCGAAAAAGGGTTACTTCAATTTCTGAAGGTGCGGGATACTCTTCTAGACCAATGAATTCCGTTTCCACTTTGATGTCCAACGGTTCAAGGGTATCCCTGGCATAGCGATTAATCGCTGCGGCCATACCAAGCTCATCCAGCAGGGTGGGCCGCAACTCTTTCATCATTCTCACGATCTCCTGACCGGCATAGGTGGCCATTCGCTGGGTCTTGTCGAACATATTCACTAATTCATCATCAAGAGTTCCTCGCACCTCTAACATCGATCGCAATGCCTGAATATTCAGTGTGAGACTGGTGATAACCTGGCTGGTTTCATCATGCAATTCCCGGGCGATCCTTTTGCGAGCTTCTTCCTGAGATGTCAGGGAATGTTGCAGGAGCGCCTTGTATCGCTCTCTGGCCAGATCCAGCCTCTGGTATAATTTCGCCTGCTCGATGGCAGTACCAACCTGGCAACCGATTGAATCCAGAAGATAAAGATCGTCAGCGCCGAACTGCCCCGGTTCATGGCTGGCTACATTCATTACTCCTACTACCTCTTCCTTGGACTTGAGCGGAACGCTGGCAAATCCCTTCAATCCTTCGGTGCTGATCAAGTCTGAATAAGCGGTTCGGGGATCCCTGGAAACGTCATCTACCAGAGTCGGGGTGCCGCTTTCTGCCACCCTTCCGGCAATGCCTTCCCCGAGGTTCAACTTCACTTGCTCCACATACGCTGCCGATAAACCTCTGTGTACCTGATAACGAAGCGTTTGAGACCCTTTCTCAAGGAGAAGTATCCCTCCGATTGTTCCATCAATGATTTCCAGAACCCCATCGAGGGATACTTTCAATATAGCATCGAGATCCCATAACCCGCTCACCGCACTGGAAATCCGGTTCAGGGCTTGCAGGTGATGGTGCTGGCGGAGGATATAGCTTTCCAGCCCCCTTTCCGCGGTGACATCCCGTCTTGTTTCCGTGAAACCATTGATGTTTCCTTCGCTGTCCCGGAGGGGATACATGACGATTTCCACGTATCGTTTTGGGGCCGTATAGGCTCCGGGTGAGTAATCGAGGTGAATAATCCTGGCCGGATTGCCCCTCTGCAAAACCTTGTTCAAGGGACATTTCCACAAGGGATAGGCACAAGGGGTATCGCGGTTTTCGAAGGTTTCGTAACAGCGCTTTCCCAGAAAATCCCGGGGCTCAAGGCCCCGCCTTTGCCGCATTACCAGATTGGCAAAATGGATCCGGTAGTCTTTGTCGATAACCAGCAGACCATCTTCCCCGAAGTCGGCTATCCGCTCCAGGTTTATCTTAAGAGTACCGGGTTCATTATCTTTCAGCGCTGCCTTTCCCTCGTGACCCATTTTCGGCTCCTTGTATTAGGGGATCCTCCTGGTATGTCAGCAGGTTCAACCGAGCTGTGACTCACGTATTTTGCGTAATGGGAATATGATTATACCGCAGATTTACGGC